>ERZ773075.73-NODE-73-length-86315-cov-6.95454_pt1 | contig 86315 bp, 73 predicted proteins | sample MGYA00580614_ERZ773075 | MGnify/ENA primary metagenome ERZ773075 (study PRJEB29015, sample SAMEA2738021) | human oral metagenome | biome: human oral; feature: human-associated habitat; material: dental | place: China | collected 2043 ...
CGCGCCTGCTGGCCGCCACCACCGACGCCGCCTCGCTCTCGCGCGCCGCGCGCCTGGCCCGCGCCCACGGCGCGCGCGCCGCCGTGCTGCAAGACATCACCGGCGCGCCGCTTGCCGAAAGCCTGGCGCTGACCGAGCGCATGGGGCCGGCTGCCGTGCAAAGGGCCGCCACCTATGGCCGCCAGGGCCTGCGCGCGCTGAACGAAATGGGCGCCGCGCGCTTTGCCAAATACAGCGCCCGCGCCGCCAAGGTGGCCTACAAGGGCCAGGCCCTGCGCCTGGCCGCCCGCTGGCTGGCCACGCTGCCGGCCTGGCTGCCCAGCCTGGCCGGAGCGGCCGCCTTGCTGCTGTGCTGGCTCACGCGCCCGCGCCGCAGGGCATCAAAAACAGAAGCAAATCTGGCGGGGTGAAAAAGCCGTTTTGCGCATATTCCCCTAGGACATCATGCTATGAATGCGGTAGCGAAAAACAGGCTGGCTGCACGCGCCTTCACCCCAGCCGGTTTCTGAACAGCCAGGCGGCCAGGGGCAGGGAAAGGGCGGTCATGGCGAGCAGGGGCAGGAAATCGGGGGCCACGTCGGCCAGCGTGGCGCCTTCCAGATAGACGCGGCGCACGATGCTGACGCCAAAGCGCAGCGGGTTCGCATGCGTGGCCGTTTGCAGCGCCTGCGGCATGTTGCGCACGGGGGTCATCAGGCCCGACAGCAAGGTCATGGGCAAGACGAGCATGAAGTTGTAGAGCAGGGCCTGCTGCATGGTCAGCGACAGCGCCGAAACCGACAGCCCCACGCCCACGGTGGCCGCGTTGAAGGCCAGCAGGCCCAGGTAGAGCAGCCAGAGGGAGCCGGCCATCGGCACCTGGAACCAGAAGCGGATGATGAGCAGCACGAGGCTCGATTGCAGCAGCCCCACCAGCATGGACGGCAGCGCCTTGCCGATGAGAATTTGCAGCGGCGTCAGCGGCGTGACGAGCAGCTGGTCAAACGTGCCCTGCTCGCGCTCGCGCGCCACGCCAAGGGCGGCCAGCAGCATGGTCTGGATCATGCTGAGCGAGGCGATCAGCCCCGGCAGCAGGTGCCAGCTGGAGTCCAGGTTGGGGTTGAACCACGCCCGCCGCTGCACGCGGATGCCGGGCGCAAGGCCCAGCTCCTGCTCGTTGTAGCGCGCGGCGATGGCGGCGATCTGGCTGCCCGCCGCTGCGGCGGTGGAGGAGTTGCGCGCGTCCAGCACCACTTGCACGGGCGCGGCCTGCCCTTGCGCCAGGCGCTGCGCGAAATCGGGCGGGAAGGTGATGACGGCCAGCGCCCGCCCGCTGTCTATGGCCGGGGCGATCTGGCTGGCCGAAGAAAGCGTGGCCACGCGCTTGAAAACGCCCGTGCTGTCCAGCCGCGCCAGCAAGGCGGCGGAGGCGGCGCTGCGGCTTGGCTCCAGCACGGCGTAGGGCGCGTGCTTCAGCTCAAAGCTCAGCGCGTAGCCGAACAGCAGCGCCTGAAGCAGCGCGGGCACGAGCAAGATGATGCGGTTGGCCGGGTCTTTCAGCAGCGTCAGCAGCTCCTTGCGCATCAGCGCGGCAGTGCGCCAGCAGGCATCGGCCAAGGCGGAAATGAAGGTGCGGAACATGGGCTTCAGTCCAGTGTTTTGCGCAGCGTGCGCTGCGTGGCCCAGGCCAGCGCCAGCGCGTAGGCCGCGAGCGTGGCCATGCCGCGCGCGATGGCCGCCTGCGTGGCCGCGCTGTCCGCGCCCGCCAGACACAGCGTTTTCATCACGCCCATGAAGTGCGTGGCGGGCATCAGCTGCCCGATGAACTGCACGGCGGCAGGCATGTTGCGCAGGTCAAACATGAAACCCGAGAGCACCGTGGCGGGCAGAAAGCTCGCCAGCAGCGCCACCTGGCTGGCCTGGAACTGGTTGCGCGTGACGCCCGAGATGAACAGCCCCAGCAGCAGCGACACGCTCAGATAGAGAAGCGCCGCCGCCAAAACCAGCGCCAGCGGCCCGCGCATGGGCACGTGAAAGGTCAGGCGCGCCGCCAGCAGGCACATGACCACATCCGCCAGCCCCACCAGCAGCCAGGGCGCAAGCTTGGACAGCACGATTTCCAGCGGCCGCGCGGGCGTGACGAACAGCGCCTCCAGCGTGCCGCGCTCCCATTCGCGCGCGATCAGCAGCGAAGTCAGAAACGCCCCGATCAGCGTGAGGATGAGCACCACCAGCCCCGGCACCAGATACCAGACGCTGATGCCCGCTTCGTTGAACCACAGGCGCTGCACCACTTCCACCCGCGCGGCCTGCGCGCCCGTGCGGGCGGCGGCGCGGCCGGCTTCTTTCGCGGCGGGCAGCGCCAGCGCCGCCTCCACGTAGCCTTCCACCGCGCTGGCCGTGGTGGCGTCCAGGCCGTTCAGAATGAGCTGCACCGCCGCGCCGCCCGCCGCCAGCCGCGCCGCGAAGTCGCCCGGCGCCTGCACGATGGCGTCCACCTCGCCCTGGCGCATGGCTTGCCGGGCGGCGTGCATGTCCGTCATCCAGCGCGCGTCAAAGTAGCGCGAGCCTTGCAGCCCGGCCAGTGCCTGCCGCGCCGCCGGGGCCGGGTCTTGCAGCACCACGGCCACCGGCACGCGGTTCACGTCAAACGACAGGCCGTAGCCAAACAGCCATATCAGCGCCAGCGGCAGCAGCAGGCCCATGAGCAGATTGCTCTTGTCGCGCAGCATCTGCCGCGTCTCCTTGCGCGTGAGCGCGGCCAGGCGGCGCAAAAAGCCGCCCGCAGGCAGCGGGGCGCTCATTGCAGCGGCCCGCCTGCCGCCCGCGCGGCGCAAATGCAGCAAGCAGGCGATGCGGTCATGAGGCCCGCTTTCAGGATTGAGTCTGGGGAAGGCATTTTTCTCGCTACTTTCTTGATAGCAATGTGTCCTAGTGGAATAAGCGCCAGCGGCTTTTTTCCTTGCCTGAATTTGCTTCTGTTTCTGATGCGCTGGCGCGCGCCTGCTCGACGATGGCGATGAAGGCGCTGTCCATATCGGGCGCGCCGCCGGCCAGCTGGCGCACCTGCTGCGGCGTGCCCAGCGCGAGCAGGCGGCCCGCGTCCTGAATGGCGATGCGGTCGCAGTACTCGGCCTCTTCCATGAAATGGGTGGTGACGATGACGGTCACCCCGCCTTGCGCCAGCGCGGTGATGGCGCGCCAGAAAGCGCGGCGCGCCAGCGGGTCGATGCCGCTGGTCGGCTCATCCAGAAACAGAATTTGCGGGCGGTGGATGAGGGCGGCGGCCATCGCCAGGCGCTGCTTGTAGCCGCCGGGCAGCAGGCCGCTGGGGGCGCTGCCGTCCAGGCCGAATTCGGCCAGGCTCTCGCTCACGCGGCGGCTCAGCTCGCGCCCGCGCAGGCCATAGGCGCCGCCGAAAAACTCCAGGTTCTCGCGCGCGCTCAGGTTGCCGTAGAGGGCGAATTTCTGCGAGACGTAGCCGATGCGCCCCCGCGCCTGGGCGCGGGCCGTGCGCAGGTTCAGCCCCGCCACCTCAAGCTGGCCGCTGGTGGCCGGCAGCAGGCCGCAGAGCATGCGGAAAGTGGTGGTCTTGCCCGCGCCGTTGGGGCCGAGCAGGCCGAAGATTTCGCCGCGCGCCACCTCAAACGAAGTGCTGGCCACCGCCGTGAAGCCGCCAAAGCGGCGCACCAGATCGCGCACGGCGATGGCGGGGCGCTCTTTGGCGGCTACGTTTGCGGCAACTTCTGCGGCGGCTTGCGCCACTTCCGGCTTCGCCGCCGCTTCCGCTGCCGCGCCCTCGCCAGCCTGCGCGCCGTCTTCATGCTGGCGCAGCAGGAGCATGAAGGCGTCTTCCAGCCCGGCCAGGCGCGGCTGCGTGGCCGCGCCTTGCAGCAGCGCAGCCACATCGGCGGCGCTGGCATGGGGCTGGCGGATGTAGCGCACCGCGCCGCCAGCGGGCACGGCGTCGGCGATCAGGCGGCGCGCGTCAATCAGGCGCGCCTGCAACTGGCGCGGGGGCTGTCCGGCGGGCGGCCAGGCCGTGCAGGTCAGCCCCGCCGCCTTTTCCCGCAGGCTTTGCGGCGCGCCCTGCGCAAGCACGCGGCCCTGGTGCAGCACGAACACCTGGGCGCAGCGCGCGGCTTCGTCCATGTAGGCGGTGCTGACGATGACGCTCAGGCCCTCGGCCTCCACCAGCTGCTGCACGATGGCCCAGAGGTCGCGCCGCGAGAGAGGATCGACGCCCACGCTGGGTTCGTCCAGCAGCAGCAAATCGGGCGAGCGCACCAGCGTGCAGGCCAGGCCCAGCTTTTGCTTCATGCCGCCGGAGAGCTTGCCCGCCGGACGCCCGGTAAAGCGCGCCAGGCCGGTCATCTCCAGCAGCCGGGCGTAGCGCGCGCCGCGCACGGCGGGCGGCACGCCGTGCAGATCGGCATACAGGTCAAGGTTTTCCTGCACGCTCAAGTCTTCATACAGGCCAAAGCGCTGCGGCATGTAGCTGATGCGGCTTTGCACGGCCTGCGGCTGGCGCGCGCCGCCCTGGCCCAGCTCATGGCCCAGCACGGCAAGGCGCCCCGCGTCAGGCGCCAGCAGGGCGGCCAGCAGGCGCATGAGGGTGGTTTTGCCCGCGCCATCCGGCCCGACCAGCGCCGTGAGCTGCCCCGCGCGCGCTTGCAGCGATACCTCGCGCAGCGCGTGCAGCCGCCCGCCTGCGGGCGCGGCGAAGGTCTTGCTGATGCCTTGGGCCTGGACGATGAAGCTCATGGCGTTACAGCCCGGGCACGGCCCGCCCGCCGCGAAACGGGCGGATTGGGGGGCGCGCAGCGCAGGCGGCAGATGGGCCAGGCGGCATTATTTCGCTCCTGTATCAATAGCATGATGTCCTAGTGGAAACTGCGCAAGAAGGCACTTCAACCCCATTGAATTTGCTCCTGTTTCTGATGCCATCTGGCGGCGCGCCCCCGGCCTTCAGCCGGACTGGCTGGCCAGCGGAGGGCATGGAGGCGGGCGAAGATGAATCCGCTCACGGCTGCCCGCCAGCGGGCGCACGGGCAGGCTGGCCGGCGGCAGGCGCGCCTTGCAGCCGCACGGTGGCGGGCTGGCCCAGCCGCAAGGCGTCGGCCGGGTCATCCACCTGCACGCGCACTTCATAGACGAGGCTGGTGCGCAGCTCGGCCGTTTGCACCTGCCGGGGCGTGAATTCGGCCACGGAGGCGATGTAGCCCACCGTGCCGCGCAGGGGCTGATCCGGCTGGCTGTCGGTCGTGACGGCGGCGGGCATGCCGGGGGCCACGCGGCCCAGATCCGGCTCGGCCACATACACGCGCACCCACTTGGGCTGGGTGAGCGCCAGCGTGTAGGCGGGCCGCTGGGGACTGGCCATGTCGCCCGGCTCCAGCAGGCGCGCGCGCACCACGGCGCTGACGGGCGCGCGCAGTGCGCCCTGCTCAATCTGATGCTCCAGCAGGGCCAGCGCGGCCTCGGCAGCTTTCAGTTGCGCGCGGGCGGCGGCAATGTCTTCCTCGCGCGGGCCAATCTGCGCCAGCCGCAGCGCCTCTTGCGTCTCGCGGACTTTGGCCTCGGCCACCTGCGCGGCGGTCTGCGCGTGTTCCAGCGCCTGGCGGCTGGCCGCGCCGCCGCCAGCCAGCTGGCGCAGCCGGGCCAGGTCTTGCCGCGCCCTGGTGGCATCGGCGCGGGCGGCGGCCACGCGGCTTTGCGCCTGCGCCACCTCCTGCGGGCGCGTGCCGCTTTCCAGCTTGCGCAAACTCTGGCGCTGCGCCTCGATTTGCGCGCGCGCCTGCGCAGCCTGCAAAGCCAGCGTCTGCGTGTCCAGCACGGCCAGCGTCTGCCCGGCCTGCACGCGCGCGCCTTCGTCCACGGCCATTTCCAGCACGCGGCCGGAGCCTTCAAACGCCAGCGCGATTTGCCGGATGTCCACATTGCCGTACAGCGTGAGCGCGCCATCGCCCGCCCCGCCCTTCGAGCAGGCGGAAAGCGCCAGCACCGCCCCGCAAACGGCCAGCCCTAAAGCGCAGCGCACGGCCCGGCACAGGCAGAAAACCCGAATGGCATGCGCCAGGCCGCGCGCAAGAAGCCGCCCAGAGCGCAAAGCGCGGCGCGGCAAGGCATGCGCCGTGCCGCCAGAAAGCAGGGAAAGGGTGGAGATCAGCATGGCGGGCATCATATTAAATTAAATTTAATTTTTAGCCCGCAGAGGCGCGCCTTGCTTGCCGGAAGGGGTTGCGCAGAAATGAAGGAAAGCCTTGCCCGCCAGAAAGCGCCCGTGCGAACGCGCGGCCGGAAAAACAGACGGCGGGTTCTGGATCGCTCACGCCGCCCGGAACGGAGCGTTGCGGCGGATGAATGAAGCGGCGCGGCCGGCCCCTGCTGCAAGCGGCACGGTCAGAAAGGCCGCTGGCTATGCCGTCTTCGCAGCGGCCGCTTGCACGCTTTTGCACGCGCCACGGGCATTGAAAAGCTGAAAAGCCAGCTCGCCGCTGTTCATCCTTGCAAGCGGCTTTGGCCGCCTGCAAGCGCCAGCCGGAAGCAGGCAGGACGAGGTGCCCAAGGCCGCGCTTTTCGCATTGCGGGCGGACTTTGGGCCGGTTTGAGGGCATGAGGCCATCCATTCCCGGCGATCCCAATATCGCCGTGCATTCAGGCCTGCCCCCAAGGCAGCCCATCCTGATTCATTGCTTTCGCCCTTTGCGGGAAGGCGCTGAACAGGGTTTTGGAAGGCAGCCGGGGTTCGGGGGAGCGGATTATTGGGAATGCGCCACCATGTATTCGACGACGGTTTTCAGCTCGTCGTCGCTGGCCTTGGTGCCGCCGCGCGCGGGCATGCCGCCCCGGCCGTTGATGGCCACTTTCATGAGTTCGTCCATGCCCGTGGCGATGCGCGGCGCCCAGGCGTCCTTGTCGCCCACCTTGGGCGCGCCGCCTGCGCCTGTGCCGTGGCACATGGCACAGCTTTTCTTGTACAGGGCAGGCACTTCGCCCGTGGCGGCTGCGGCGGGGGCGGGCGCAGCCGCTTCAGCGGGCGCGGCAGCGGCTTCGGCGGAGGCGGTTTGCGTGGCGGCCTGGCCTGCCAGGTTGAGCGCGCCGACTTTGGCGATGCGCGCATCGACGCTCCCGGCCCCTTCGTCGCTGCGCGTGAGACTGCCATAGCTGCCGGGAGCGGGCTGGGTCAGGCTAAAGAGCGTCAGCGCCACGATGGCGGCAATGACGGGCCATAGCAGCCATTTGAAAGATTCGGGCTGGTCGCTGGACGTGGGTTGCGTGTTTTCGCTCATGGCGGCCTCTTTTTGGGGCGGGGTCAGGATGGAAAACAGGGCCTGAAGCCGTGTTGGGCTTCAGGCCCTGCTGAAGGGCGCAAATTATAGGTTTCGGGTGGAAAAACCCCGTTTTCTCACTCTTTTGACGTTTCTTTTTCTTGTTTTTGGTCAGATTCAGGCTGCGTCTGGCTCCAGCCGCCGCCCAGGGCTTTGTAGAGCGTGATTTCGTTGGCGCGCTGCGCCAGCCGGGTTTGGGCCAGCGCTTGTTCGACGCCAAAGAGCGAGCGCTGGGCATCGAGCAGGTCCAGGCTGTTGGCCACGCCGTTGCGGTAGCTCAAATCGACGAGGCGGTAGCGCTCGCGTTCGGCGTCGGTTTGCTGTTGCTGGGCCTGGAGCTGCTCGGCCAGCGCCTGGCGGGCGGTGAGGGCGTCGGCCACTTCCTTGAAGGCGGTCTGGATGGCTTTTTCGTACCGGGCCACGGCGATGTCGCGGGCGGCTTGCGCCGATTCCACGCCTGCGCGGTTGCGGCCCATGTCGAAGATGGGCAGGGAGATGGCGGGCGCAAAGTTCCACGCGCGCTGGCCGCCGCTGCCAAACAGGCCGTCCAGGTCGCTGCTGGCGCGCCCCAGTCCGGCCGTGAGGCTGATGGTGGGGAAGTAGGCCGCGCGGGCTGCGCCGATGTTGGCGTTGGCGGCGATGAGTTGCTGCTCGGCCTGGCGGATGTCGGGGCGGCGCAGCAGCACGTCGGAAGACAGGCCGGCGGGCACGTCGGCAAAGCCCGAGAGCTGCGTTTCATCGGCCTTGGGCAGCAGTTGCTCTGCGATGGGCTGGCCTGCCAGCAGGGCCAGGTTGCTCAGGTCTTCGGCGCGCAGGCGCTTTTGCTCGGCGCGGCTGGCGCGGGCGGCGGCGGCCAGCGATTCGGCCTGGCGCATGTCCAGCGCGGTGGCCACGCCGTTGTCAAGGCGCAGCCGGGTGAGCTTGAGCGACTCTTCGCGTGTGGCGAGCGTGCGTTCGGCCAGGGCCAGCAGTTCGGTGTGCGTTTGCAGCGACAGCCACGCGCTGCTGATGGCGGCGATGAGGCTGATTTGCGTGTTTTTCTGCGCTTCTTCGGTGGCCAGATACTGGGCCAGCGCGGCTTGCTTGAGGGCGGCGATGCGGCCGAAGAAGTCGATTTCCCACGCGGTGATGCCCACGCTCAGGCTGGCGCTGGAGTTGACGCTGGCGCCGCCCGGCACGGTGGCGGGCGCAGAGCGCGTGTAGCTGCCGCTGGCGCCCAGCGTGGGGAACTGGTTGGCGCGGGCGATTTGGTAGCTGGCGCGCATTTGCTCGACGCTGTGGCGGGCCACGCGCAGATCGCGGTTGTTTTGCAGCGCCTGGCGGATGATTTCGCGCAGGCGTTCGTCTTGCACGAACTGTTCCCAGGGCAGGTCGGGCGCGGCCAGGGTTTGGGCCTGGTCTTCGGCTGGGCCGCCTTCGGCGGGCTGCGCGCCGGGCCAGTGCGCGGGCACGGGCGCGGCGGGGCGCTCGTATCGGGGTGTGAGCGAGCAGCCCGCCAGCACGAGGGCGGCGGCCAGCGGCACGGCCAGGCGGCGCATGAAGGAAGTGGAGGTGTCGTTCATGTTGTTGGATCCTCTTGATGCGGGGTCATCCGTGTTGCGGCCCGGATTCTGCGGGCGCAGCCAGCGCGGCTTCAGGCGCGGCCGCCTTTTTGCCGCCCTTGAAGAATTTGCGCACCAGCACGTAGAACATGGGCACGAAGAACACCGACAGCAGCGTGCCAATCAGCATGCCCCACAGCACCGAGGTGCCGATGGCGCGCTGGCTGGCCGAGCTGGCGCCCGAGGCCAGATACAGCGGCACCACGCCCAGAATGAAGGCGAACGAGGTCATCAGAATGGGGCGGAAACGCAGGTGCGCGGCTTGCAGCGCAGCTTGCAGCGCGGTTTTGCCTTGCTCTTGCACGTCTTTGGCGAATTCGATGATCAGGATGGCGTTCTTCGCGGACAGACCGATCACGGTGATCAGGCCGACCTGAAAGTAGATGTCATTGAGGTAAGTGGACACGGCGTTGAACCAGTTGCGGCCCGTTGTGCCCAGCACCACGCCCAGAAAGCCCAGCGGCACCACCAGAATGACGGCCAGCGGAATCGACCAGCTTTCATACAGCGCCGCCAGCGCCAGAAACACGGCCAGGATGGCGAAGGCGTAGAGGATGACGGTTTGCGCGCTGCCCTTGACTTCTTCGCGCGACTGCTCCGCCCATTCCAGGCTGTAGCCGCTGCCCATTTCATCGACCATGCGCTGCACTTCGGCCATGGCCTCGCCCGAGGAGTAGCCGCTGGCGGCCGCGCCTTCGATTTGCATGGCCGGGTAGCCGTTGAAGCGCTGGCTTTGCTGCATGCCTTCTTCCCATGAAACCGAGGCCACGGTAGACAGCGGCACGGCCTGGCCCGAGGAGTTGGGCACCGTCAGCGCCAGAACATCTTCGGGCTGCATGCGCGAAGAGGCGTCGGCTTGCACGATCACGCGTTGCAGGCGGCCGTTGTTGGGAAAGTCATTGATGTAGGACGAGCCCAGCGCCATCGCCAGCACGGAGCGGATGCTGGAAAAGTCAATGCCTTGCGCAGCGGCAGCGGCGCGGTTGATGTCAATCTTGAGCTGGGGCGCGTCTTCCAGGCCGCCAGTGCGGGTGTTTTGCGCGTTGAACATTTTGCTGGAGCGCATTTGGCCCAGCAGCTTGTTGCGCGCAGCCAGCAAGGCGGCGTGGCCGTTGTTGTTGCGGTCTTGCAGGAAGAACTTGAAGCCCGAGCTGGTGCCCAGCTCCATGATGGCAGGCGGACTGACGGCAAAGGCAAAGCCGTCTTTCACCATGCCCATCATGGCGCCGGTGATCTTGCCGGCCACCGAGGCGGCGTCGCTGCCCGGCGCCTTGCGCTGACTCCAGTCTTTGAGCATGACAAAGCCCATGGCCATGTTCTGGCCGGAGCCGGTGAAGCTGAAGCCGGAAACGCCAATCATGCTGTCCACTTCGGGCATGGACGTGGCAATCTGCGTGACCGTGGCCAGCGTGGCGTCGGTGCGGGCCTTGGTTGCACCAGCGGGCAGCTGCATGCTCACCATCAGCGTGCCCTGGTCTTCATTGGGCAGAAAGGACGTGGGCAGGCGCATGTACACCCACACCGCGCCAGCGGCCAGCGCCAGATAAACCACCATCAGGCTCAAAGAGCGGCGCAGCAAGCGGGCCACGATGCCTTCATAGCCATGCGTGGTGGCGCTGAAGCCCCGGTTGAACCAGCCGAAAAAGCCGCTTTTTTCCATGTGATGGCCTTTGGGCACGGGCTTGAGCAGCGTGCCGCACAGCGCGGGCGTGAGCGACAAGGCCAAAAAGGCCGAGAAGGCGATGGCCAGCGCCATGGTCAGCGCGAACTGCCGGTAGATGTTGCCCGTGGCCCCGCTGAACATGGCCAGCGGCACGAACACGGAAATGAGCACCGCCGTAATGCCGACCACCGCGCCGGAAATCTGGCCCATGGCTTTCTTGGTGGCTTGCAGCGGCGGCAGGCCTTCTTCGCTCATGATGCGCTCGACGTTTTCCACCACCACGATGGCGTCGTCCACCACGATGCCGATGACCAGCACCATGGCGAACATGGTCAGCACATTGATGGACATGCCCAGATACCAGATGCCCGCAAATGCGCCCAGCAGCGAAATGGGCACCACGATGGTGGGAATGAGCGTGTAGCGGATGTTTTGCAAAAACAGAAACATCACCAGAAACACCAGCACGACGGCTTCAAGCAGCGTGTGCACCACCGCTTCAATGGACAGGCCGACGAATGTGGAGGTGTCGTAAGGCGCTGACCAAGACAGGTCTTGCGGGAAAAATTTCTGCAGCTGCTCCATCTTGGCTTTGACAGCCGTGGCCGTGGCGATGGCGTTGCCGCTGTTGGAGAGCATGACGGCCATGCCCACGGCCTGCTTGCCGTTCAGGCGCGTGGACCTGTCATAGCTTTGGCTGCCCAGCTCCACGCGGGCCACGTCTTTCAGATAAACGTTCGCGCCGCCGGTGGTGGAGCGCAAGATGATGTTGCCGAACTCTTGCGGCGTGCTCAGCTGCCCTTGCGCCGTGACGGTGGCCGTGATGGTTTGCCCGGCCTCGGCAGGCAGGGAGCCGATGGAGCCGGCGGAAATCTGCGCGTTCTGCGCCGAAATGGCCGAAGACACGTCCAGGAAAGAGAGGTTGTAGTTCTTCAGTTTTTTCGGATCGACCCACACGCGCATGGCGCGCTGCGCGCCGAACAGCCGCGCCTCGCCCACGCCGCTCACGCGCTGGATTTCAGGGCGGACATTGCGCTCCACGTAGTCGGCGATGTCCTCGGTTTCCATCACCTTGGAGTCGAACATGAGCACCATCAGGAAGTTGGAGCGCGATTTGGACACCGTGATGCCGTTTTGCTGCACCGTGGCAGGCAGCAGCGCCGTGACTTCCGAGAGCTTGTTTTGCACGTTCACCTGTGCCAGGTCTTCGTCGGTTTCGGGCGTGAAGGTCAGGCTGACTTCGCCCACGCCATTGGCCGAAGCGCTGGTGCTCATGTAGTCCAGCCCCTCGATGCCGTTCATGTTGCGCTCGATGACGGCCAGCACGCTGTCTTCCAGCACTTGCGCGGAAGCGCCCGGATAAGTGGCTGATAGCCGGATGGTGGGCGCGGCCACCGACGGGTATTGCGAAACCGGCAGATTGCGGATGCCGATGACGCCAGCGATGATGATGAAGATGGAGATCACCCACGCGAAGATGGGGCGATCAATGAAAAAACGGGCCATGAATGCTCCTTTGCCTGGCGCGCCGGCTTAGCGGCCCTGTTGTTGCGGCTGTTGTTGTTCTTGCTGCGCGGGCGCTGCGCCCGCTGCCGCGCCTGGCTGCGCCGCGCCGCCGCCAGGCGTCCACTCGCGCGTTTGCACTTTGGGCGAGCCGCTCATGCCCGCCAGCATGATGCCTTCCACGATGACTTTGTCGCCATCCTTGAGGCCGTCCGTCACGATCCAGTCGCCGCCTTGCTGGCCCGCGATGGTGATCACGCGCGGCTCCATGCCGCCTTCGGCATTGACGATCATCAGCGTGTCTTGCTTGCCGCGCGTGACGGCCTGCTGGGGCACGACAAAGGCATTGCCGATATCGCCCTGCGACAGTCCCACGCGCACGTAAAGGCCGGGCAGCAGCACGTTGTCGGGGTTGGGCACTTCGGCGCGCAAAGTCAGCTGACCCGTGGCCTCGTCCACCGTCGGGTCGGCAAACAGCAGGCGGCCTTTGTGGGCGTATTCCTGACCGTTTTCAAATTTGATGCTCACCTCCACCGCGCCATTGACCAGCTTGCGTTTGCCATCGGCAATTTCCTGCTTGAGCTTCATCACCTCGGCGGCCGATTGCGTGACGTTCACATACATGGGGTGCGTTTGCTGAATCGTTGCCAGCTTGTTGGCGTCTCCCGCCGTCACCAGCGCGCCCTCTGACACGTAAGACTGGCCGATATAGCCCGAAATGGGCGCCGTGATGCGCGAGTAATTCACATTGATTTGCGCCGAGCGGATGGCCGCATTGGCCGCCTTCACGCTGGCCTGCGCAGACTGCCTGGAAGCCACGGCCGCGTCGTATTCCTGCTGGCTGATCACGCTGGCGGCCACCAGCGGCTTGTAGCGCGTCAAATCCGCATCGGCCTTGGCCAGCGCGGCTTGCGCCGTGGCCAGCTGCGCGCGGGCGCTTTCCAGATTGGCCAGATACACCGCATCGTCAATCTGGTAAAGCGCCTGCCCGGCCTTGACCTGGCTGCCTTCTTCAAACAGGCGCTTTTTGATGATGCCGCCCACTTGCGGACGCACATCGGCCACGCGCCGCGCAGCCAGGCGGCCCGGCAAATCCACCGCCGTGGCCACCTGCCGGGCGTGCACCGTCACCACGCCCACGACGGGAGCCGGACGCTCTTTCGGCTGGCCGCCAGCTTGTTCGTTTTTGGGCTGCCCGCCTTCTTCCGCAGCGATGCTCTCGCTGCACGCGGCCAGCGTGAAGGCAGCGGCCACCGCCAGCGCGGCCAGCCCCAGTTGTTTTGAAAGACGGATGCTCATCTGCTTGCCTGCTTTCTGCATGTCGTGAAAGAGAAAAAACGGGCCGCGCCATGCACATGACGCGGCCGGAAGAAAGATACTGAAGCCGCGCATCATACATACATGAATGAATGTTTGCGCCGGAATTCAAGGGGAAACCCTGCAATTTACGCTAAATACATACATCCATGAACGCATGTATAGAATCCCGCTGATTTGTATTGTAGTCAGCCATGCGTAGAACCAAAGCCCAGGCGCAAGAAACGCGCGAACGCCTCATGCAAGCCGCGCTGGACGTTTTCCACCAGCGCGGCGTCGCGCGCGCCTCGCTGCACGAAATCGCGCAGGCCGCCGGCGTCACGCGCGGCGCGCTCTACTGGCACTTCAAGAACAAGGAAGATTTGTTTGATGCACTGTTCGCCCGCATCTTCGATGTGGTCAGCAACCAGCTGGAGGCCGACATCCGCAATGCCGCCGACATGCTGCAAAGCCTGCGGCAGGCGTTTCTCAACAGCTTCGAGCGCCTGGAGCGCGACGAGGCCTACCGCAAATTCAGCAGCGTGCTGCACCTCAAGTGCGAGCACACCGAAGAAAACGCCGCCATCGTCGCCGTGATGACCCGCTACTTCGACATGTGGCAGCAAAACATCCATACGGCGCTGCAAATGTGCGTGGCGCAAAAGCGCCTGCCGGCCGATCTGGACGTGGCGCTGGCCTCCATCCATCTCAAATCCACCCTGCTGGGCCTGACGCAGCTGTGGCTGTTTCGCCCCCATGCGCTCCAACTCTCGCAAGTCGCGCCCGTCATGGTTGACGCAGCGCTGGGCGGCTTGCAAAACTGCCCTGCCTTGCGCCTTTCCCATGCGCAAAACCCGCAAGCTCATGAAACGCCAAATCACGCTCACCATTTGCAGCCTGCTGGCCTCCTGGTCCGCCACGGCTGAACCTGTGCAGCCGTCCCCAACCGACGCGCTCCCGGCCAGCCAGCCCTATGCCGTTTACGCGCAGCTTGGCGCTTCGCCGCACGCTGCGCACAGCCAGACCATCGGCGTGCTGCTGCCCTGGCAGGGCTTTCAGCGCCAATGGGGCGGCTGGCACTGGCAGGGCTACTGGGACGCCTGGCTGGCCCACTGGGCCGCGCGCCGCCAAGACGGCGGCCCCGCAGGCTACGCCCATGCCACCACCCTGGGCATCACGCCCACTTTGCGCACCAGCCCAACGGCCGCCTCACGCTGGTTTTTTGACCTGGGCATCGGCTTTTCGCTCACCGATCGGCACTACGCCAACCGCCGCCGCGAAATGAGCACCCGCTACAACTTCGCCTCGCACGCGGGCGCGGGCCTGTGGCTGGACGCAGAGCGCCGCCACGCATTCGTGCTGCGCATCCAGCACGTCTCCAACGCTGGCATCAAACGCCCCAATCCAGGCGAAAACTTCCTGCAACTGCGCTACCAGGCCAGCTTCTGAATCGGGGATAATCCGCCCCCTTGCGGCTGTAGCTCAGTGGATAGAGTATCGGCCTCCGAAGCCGAGGGTCGTGGGTTCGATCCCCGCCAGCCGCGCCAAGCAGTTTCCGTTTTCGCATCTCTTTATTCAAAAAGCCGGCGCAGCTTCCGAAAGCTGCGCCGGCTTTTTTATGCGCTTGCCGCAGGAGCTTTGCAAACTCCTTTAATGTCGAAAAAAGGAGCGAATACAGGCCCTTTAAATTGGCGCTTGCGCTGTATCTCCTAGGACGTATCGCTATCAATCAAGGAGCGAAAAGATGCCTTTCGGGAGACTCTCATTCCCTGCGCTGACGGCTGGCCGCCAAGCCGCCCAAGCCCAAAAGCACCCGCTCATCCAGCGCGGGTACGCTGAGCGCTGAAGCTGCCATCAGCATTCATCGCCACGGCGCTTTGCATTGGCGCTGGCAGTTCATTCATCTCGCGTTTCTGGCCCTGCCGTGCAGGAGATTGCAAAAGGGCACCTAGGGAAACTCCGCCTGTGCCTGAAGAAGAAAACGGATATATCTTGTCCGGGAGCTGTTTTCCTTGAGCGCGCCTTGGGCGCTCTTGTGTTCAAAAAACCAGGAGGTTCGCTATGAAAAAGACGGCTGGTCCGGCTTTGTCTCCCGCTGCCGAAAGCGCTACGGCCCGCACCATGCGCGAGCGCTTGGGTTCGCTTTTGGGCCGTCAGGGCGAGGCGCTGTCGCCGCGCGTGCTGCGCCGCACGCTGGCCGAGTTGCAGGCCGTGGGCAATCCGCTGATTAGCGATGTGGAAGGCGCGCGCCTGGCCGCTGGCGTGGCGCAGTGGTACGCGCGGGCCACGGCGCAGCAGCGCCACGATTGCTGGCTGCTGATGAGCGAGCAGTTCGCCCCCGACGTGAGCATGCTGGAAGAGGCGCGGCGCGACTATGAGGCCGCGCTGGGCACGCCGACCGAGGCCCAGGCCGAAGTGCGTTTGCGCCGCGCTTTCATTTCGCCGCGCACGCGGCTGTTGCAGCGCTTTGCGGCTTTTCCTGACGGCATGCGTTTTCTGGTGGACATGCGCGCCGAGCTGCTGCCCGCCCTCAAGAGCGACAAGCGTCTGCTGGCGCTCGATGCCGAGCTTCAGGCGCTGTTTTCCACCTGGTTTGACGTGGCGTTTCTGGACTTGCAGCGCATCAGCTGGCAGTCGCCTGCGGCGCTGGTGGAAAAGCTCATCAAATACGAGGCGGTGCACGACATCACCAGCTGGGCCGACGCCAAAAACCGCCTGGACGAAGACCGCCGCTGCTACGGCTTTTTTCACCCCCGCCTGCCGGGCGAGCCGCTCATTTTTGTGGAGGTGGCGCTGCTGCAAGACATGGCCGCCAGCATCCCGCCGCTGCTGGATGAAAGCGCCGCGCACGCCGATCTCAGCCGCGCCAATACGGCCATCTTCTATTCCATCAGCAACACGCAGCAGGGCCTCAAAGGCGTGAGCTTTGGCGATTCGCTCATCAAGCGCGTGGTGGAGGCGCTGCGCGCCGAATTCGGCCAGATCAAGACCTTTGCCACGCTCTCGCCCATCCCCGGCTTGCGCGGCTGGGTGCAGGCTCATGCTGGCGAGCTGCTGCAAGCGGCCAGCTCGCGCTCGCGCCAGGCGCTGGCGCGGCAGCTGGGCGCGGCCGGTAAGGGCGACAAGGGCGACAAGGGCGATAAGGGCGATAAGGGCGATAAGGGCGATAAGGGCGATGTGACGGCCGAGGCGCTGCTCAAGGCGCTCGATGGCGTGGCGGCGCTGGATGAAAAGTCGCCCCTGGCGCGCTGGCTGCTGGCGGCGGCTGCGCGCTACCTGGGGCGCGAGACGGACGCGCAAAAGCGCCCGCTGGACGCCGTGGCGCGCTTTCACCTGGGCAACGGCGCGCGCGTGGAGCGCATCAACTGGCTGGGCGATCCGTCGCCCAAGGGCCTGAAGCAGTCCTGGGGGCTGATGGTCAATTACTACTACGACTTGCGGCGCCTGGACAAGCACCGCGCCTTGCTGGCGCAGGGAAAAATTGCCGTCTCCGGCGCGGTGGAGAGCTTGCGCGAGTGAAAGCCTGCCGGCAGCCTGTTCGCGCTTTTCGCGCCTCTACGGCCAGGCTTTGAACAGGTTTTGCAGCCCATTCCGGTCCGCTGCCCATCGCACTCAGGCGGTGAACGGGTTCAAGGGCTGATGGCCCAAGGTCTGTTTTGAAGCGGCGCGGGTCATGGCTGGCCCGCCGCCTTCTCCTTTTGCAAGGCGTCTGCAAGGACAATCCGCTTTTTTCCGACAGCCACTGCCATGAACCTAGCCGTTACCGCCCAGCACCTGCTGCCCAAGCGCCTGCTCACTCAACTGGCGGGCTGGCTGGCCCGCAGGCCGGGGCCGCATGCGCCTTTTCTCATTCGCCGCTTTATCGCCCGCTACAAGGTGGACATGAGCGAGGCGGCCAATCCGGACATTGCCAGCTACGCCACGTTCAATGACTTTTTCGCCCGCGCCTTGCGCGAAGGCGCGCGCCCGCTGGCGCAGGCCGATTGGGTGTGCCCGGCAGATGGCGTCATCAGCCAGCTTGGCCCCATACAGCTGGGGCAGATCATTCAGGCCAAGGGGCATCACTACAGCGCCACGGCTTTGTTGGGCGGCGACGAGGCGCTGGCGGGCCTGTTCAATGGCGGGCACTTCGCCACCATCTACCTCAGCCCGCGCGATTACCACCGCATCCACATGCCTTGCGAGGGGCGGCTGCGGCAGATGATTTACGTGCCGGGCGATCTGTATTCGGTGAATTTCGCCACGGCTGAAGCCGTGCCGGGCCTGTTTGCGCGCAATGAGCGCGTGATCAGCGTGTTCGACACCGCCTGCGGCCCGCTGGTGCTGGTGATGGTGGGCGCCGCTATCGTCGGCAGTATGGCCACCGTGTGGCACGGCACGGTGAACCCGCCGCGCACCTATTACCCGCGCCAGTGGCGCTACCGCGACGAGCGCGCGCTGACACTGGCGCAGGGCGCGGAGATGGGGCGCTTTTTGCTTGGCTCCACGGTCATCCTGCTGTGGCCGCGCGAGGCGCAGCTGCGCTTTGCCGAGGGCCTGCTGCCCGGCCAGGGCGTGCGCATGGGGCAGGCGCTGGCCAGTTTCGGCCCGCCTTCAGCGTCCGATGCTGCTGATGCGCCGGAGGGCGGCGCGCCGTCCGCTTCAGACCAGCAGGGGGCTGTTCACGCCCCGCCCGGGAATGCCGGCCAGGCGGATGGGGATGAGCAAGGCGCAGGCGCTGTTTGAGCCATGAGCAGGCGGGAAGGCGATTGCTCTGCCCGCTATTTAGCTCCTTTATCCATAGCATGATGTCCTAGTGGATATTGCGCTGCCCGGCATTTGATGCCCTTGAATTTGCTCCTTCTTTTGAATAAGCAGGGCCGCCGGGCCATGCTCTCAGCCGCGCCCCGGCGCTTTTTTGCCGATGCCAAAGCACACGGGCGGGCAGTTGGGCTGGTTGATGAACTGGTACTGAAGCACCTGCCACTGCCGCGCATCCAGCGCGGCCAGGCGGCGTTGCAGCAGCGCCATTTCGTCCGCGCCGCCGTCGTGGCCGTGGTAGGCCACGATGGCGATGCGCCCGCCCGGGCGCAGCCGGGCCTGAATGCTTTCGACGGCGCGCCAGGTGCTCTCGCCTTGCGTGATCACGCTTTTGTCGCTGCCGGGCAGGTAGCCCAGGTTGAAGATGGCGGCGCAAACGGCCTCGTCAGCAGGCAGGTGCCGGTCCAGGCGCGCGTGCGAGTCGTGAATGAGCGTGACGGGCGCAGCAGGTTCTGCGGGCCAGGCCAGCGCGTGCCGGGCCAGGCGCTGGCGCGTTTGCTCGATGGCGGCGGCCTGAATGTCAAAGGCATACACGCGGCCGGCGGGCACGAGCCGGGCCAGAAACAGCGTGTCGTGCCCGTTGCCCGCCGTGGCGTCGATCACGGTGCTGGCGGGCGTGATGACTTCTTGCAGCAGGCGGTGGCTGAACTCGCGCGCGTTCAGCATGCCGGGCCGCCGCTTTGGCTGCCGCCCTGGCTGATTTGCTCCAGCGGCCAGCGGGGCTTCACATCAAAGGCGTAGCGCCGCTCGGGCCGCGCCAGCCCGGCCTGCCAGCGCAAGGCGGCGGCGGCGGCGATCATGGCGCCGTTGTCGGTGCACAAGCGCGGCTCGGGGTAGTGCACGCGCGCGCGGCGGGCGGCGCAGGCGGCGTCCATCTGCTGGCGCAGCAGGCGGTTGGCGCTCACGCCGCCAGCCACCACCAGGCGATTCAGCCCCGTGGCCTTGAGCGCGGCCAGCGACTTTTTCACCAGCACTTCCACAATGGCCGCTTGCGTGCTGGCGGCCAGATCGGCGCGCGTGGCTGCGTCTGGCCCGGCGGGCAGCTTGCGAACTTGCGTGAGCACGGCGGTTTTCAGCCCCGCAAATGAAAAGTCCAGATTGCCGCTGTGCAGCAGCGGGCGCGGCAGCGCGTAGGCATCGGCGCGGCCCGTCTCGGCCAGCCGCGCCAGCGCCGGGCCGCCGGGGTAGCCCAGGCCCAGCAGCTTGGCGGATTTGTCGAAGGCTTCGCCCGCTGCGTCGTCAATCGTCTCGCCCAGCAGGGCGTAGCGGCCCACGCCGTCCACGCGCATCAGCTGCGTGTGCCCGCCGCTGACCAGCAGGGCCACGAAGGGAAAGCGCGGCGCGTCATCGCTCAAAAAAGGCGAGAGCAAATGCCCCTCCAGGTGATGCACGCCCAGCACCGGCAGGCCGCGCGCGGCCGCCAGCGCGCAGGCCACGCCCGCGCCCACCAGCAGTGCGCCAGCCAGGCCGGGGCCGCGCGTGTAGGCGATGAAGTCCACGTCTGCCAGCGTGCGCTGCGCCTGCTCCAGCGCCTGCCGCGCCAGCGGAATGACGCGGCGGATGTGATCGCGGCTGGCCAGCTCGGGCACCACGCCGCCGTAGTCGGCGTGCATGGCCACTTGCGAGTGCAGCGCCTCGCCCAGCAGGCGCGGCGCGCCGCCAGGCCCGATTTCCACCAGCGCCACGCCGGTTTCGTCGCACGAAGATTCAATGCCCAGAACCACAGTCATAGGACGGCGAGTGTAGAAAATCCGCCCTTTTCTCTCTTTGAACCGGCCGTGAACGGGCCGCCTTTCATGCCCCTGGCGGGCGCTTCACATGACATCCCACGCATCGCTGCAAACCCTTCTGGCGCAAACGCTGGCCGCGCACTCTGCCGACAGCCCTGCCGAACGCCCCGCTCCGCTGGCCGTGCTGTGCCTGTGCGCCGCCTGGTGCGACACCTGCCGCCAGTGGCAGGCCACTTTCGAGGCCGCCGCCCGCGCGCGGCCCGATCTGGCCTTTCGCTGGATCGACATTGAAGACGAAGCCGACGCGCTGGGCGATGTGGACGTGCAGGACTTTCCCACCCTGCTCATCGGCACGGCCAGCGCCACGCTCTTTTACGGGCCGGTGCTGCCGCAGGCCGGCCAGATCGAGCGGCTGCTGCGCGCAGCGCAGGCGAAACTGCCCAGCCAGGCTTGAATGGGGCAGACTGAGAACCGGTTCAGCGCGCCGGATGGCCCGTCAGCCGCCGCGCCCAGCCGCTGGCGGCGGCGCGGTTGAACAAAGGCCATTCAATCCAGCGGAACCACAGCAGGGAAATGGCGCTGATGACCACGGGCAGCGCCAGCAAAAAAGCGTCCAGCGCCAGCAGGCTGCCAGCAGGCAGCCGCACGCGCAGGTGGCTGCTTTGGTCCAGCAGCAGCGGATGCAGCAGGTACAGGGCGTAAGAAGCGTCGCCCAGCGCCACCAGGGGGCGGGGGGTGCGCCATTGCCAGTCTGAAAAAGCCAGCGCCACCAGCAAAAAACCAAAACCTGCCACGCCGAAGGTGGCCGCGCGCATGAACTCAATGCGGTCATACATGGGCGACTGGCTGCCCATGCCCAGGCCATAGACGATGCAGCACACGCCCGCCAGCGCCAGCCATTTGGCGTGGGCGGCCGCGTCCAGGCAGGCGTGGCGCTTGCGCAGGTGCGCCCACAGCGCGCCCGCGAGAAATTCAAGGCCCAGGCCCGTCAGCGCGAAACGCGCGGGTTGCAGGCCCGCCTGCACGGTCGGGTAGCGCCAGAAGTACCAGGCGGCGTTCCACAGCAGCAGCCCTGTAAAAGCCGCCAGCATGGCAGGCGCGCGCCAGCGGGGCGCGAAAAGAAAGACCAGCGCAATCCACAGATAGAAATACAGCTCATAGGTGAGCGACCAGGCCGTGGGCACCCAGTTGTCAAACAGGCTGGGGCTGAGCAGCAGGGCGCTGCGCACGGCCTTGCCCAGCGGCGGCCAGGCGCTGGCGGCCCAGGCCAGGGCGGCCGTCAGCAGCAGCACGGGCCAGTAGCCCAGGTAGATGCGCAGCCCGCGCCGCAGCAAAAAGCGCCTGGCGCTGTAGCTGGGCTTGTCGGCTGTTTGATAGACGACGAAGCCGCTGAGAACAAAAAAGACATCCACGCCCGAAAAGCCCCAGTGCATCCACGCTTGGGCAGGGGCCAGGTGCGGCGAGAGGGCCCAGTGCGGCGCCATGTGGAAAAACAGCACGGCCAGTGCCGCCAGCGCGCGCAGCGCCTGGAGCCAGTCGTTTTTGGGGTTCATTGGATGTGACTTCAGGCGCGGGGCTGCAATTGCGGATTGACGGGCGGGCGAAATCAGTCGCGCGCAGCCCAGGCCACGAGCTGGCGCAGGGCAGGGCGGGCAGCGGGCGCGTTGGGGTGGTTGATGATGGCGGCCACGGCGTAGCGGCGGCCGCTTTGGCCCTGCACGTAGCCGGCGATGGCGGTCACGTCGCGCAAGGTGCCGGTTTTCAGGTGGGCGCGGCCCAGCACTTCGGGCGCGGTCATGTCGCGCGTGGTGCCGTCCACGCCCGCCACGCTCAGGGAATTTTCAAACGCGGCGGCATTGGGGCTGCGCGCGGCTTGCTGCAAGAGGGCGACGAGCGCGCGCGGCGTCACGCGCGCCAGACGCGAGAGGCCCGCGCCGTTTTCGGCAATGGGCGCAGGCAGCGCGCCCAGCCACCGGTTGCCCGCCCACCAGCGGCGCAGCGCACCGCGCGAGGCTTCAAAGCTGCCCCTGTGCCCATCATGGGCCGAGAGGGTGAGAAAGAGCTGCTGCGCCATCACGTTGTTGGAGAACTTGTTGATGTCGGCAATGATGGAGGCCAGCGGCAGCGAGTAGCCGGTGGCCACCAGCTCGCCCTGCGCGGGCTGGTTGGGCAGGTTTTTCACCTGGCCGGTGAGCTTGCCGCCAATGCCGCGCCACATGGCGTCAATCACGCGGCTGGCGTAGCTGGCGGGGTCGATATAGGCCACGGCCCAGGTTTGCTCGCCGCAGCGCGCCGGATAGCGGCCCGCAAAGCTCACCTGCGCGGGATGGGTGAAATTGGCGCGTATCTTGCTGCGCCAGTCGCCGCAGGCGCCCTTGGCCGTGGCAATGCTGGCGGGTATGCGCACGCCGCTGATGGGCGGCTCGGTGGTGATGGCCGCGCGCTTGCCGCCGGCGGCCGGGGTGAATTTGTAGATGATGGATTTGAAATTGACGAGCAGCCCGTCGGGCGCGGCGTTGTAGGGGCGCAGAGGCTCGTCGTCAAACGCGCCGGGGTCGCGCGCGGGCACGGCGAAGATGCCGTTGTCCAGAATGATGTCGCCACGGATTTCCAGAATGCCCTTGTCCATCACGGCCTGCAAAAGCTCTTGCAGGCGCTCGTGCACCAGCTTGGGGTCGCCGCTGCCCTGGATGAGCAGGTTGCCTTTGAGCACGCCGCCGCTGACGGGGCCTTGCGCATATACGCGCGTGCGCCAGAAGTGGGCGGGGCCCAGCATGTCCAGCCCCGCGTAGGTGGTCACCATCTTCATGACGGAGGCAGGGTTCATCGGCTCGTCGGCCTGCCAGGCCAGGCGCTGCGGGTTGTGCGCGGGCGTGGGCGTGGCGGCCTCGCCGCTGGCGGGCATGGCCTGCGGCGCGGAAACCGGCTCGATCAGCAGCGCCAGCGCGCTTTCGGGCACCTGGGCGCGGCGCAAGGCATGGGCCACTTCAGGCGGCAGCGGCGCTTGCGCGCGGACGCTGCCGCACAGCGCGGCGGCCAGCGCCAGGGTCATTGCAAAGAGGCGGCGGAAAGTTGTGTTCATTTGGAAGCTTTCTGCAAAAAGCGCTCTGGACAGGTTCTCAGATCAGCTCGGCGGCCAGCTGGCGCGTCAGCTCGCTGAAACCGTCCCAAACAATCTGCACGCCCACGCACAGCAGGATGAAGGCCGACAGGCGCAAAAACACCACCATGCCCGCCTCGCCCAGCGGCTCCAGCAGCCGCCGTGCGTTGCGATAAACCAGATACACCGTCAGCCCGGTCAGGAAATTGGCCGCCACGGCGCCAGTCATGCGCGCCAGCAGCACGCTCCACTTCGGATCGAACAGCGCCGCGCCCACGGTGATGGCCGCCGCAATGGAGCCGGGGCCGCAGGAGATGGGAAAAGTGAGGGGATAAAAAGCCTGGCTGCGCGCCTGCTCGGCGGTGTAGGTTTCGGCCAGCTGGCTGCGCGGGCTTTTCTCCTGCACGCGGCTGTTGAGCAGCTGCCAGGCCGTGCGGGCCACGATCATGCCGCCCGCCACCCGCACGATGCCCAGCGACACGCCGAAAAAGTCCAGCACGTAAGAGCCAAACAGCATCGCGCCCGAGAGCAGCAAAAAAGAATTGAAGCCGATGCGCTTGGCCAAAACGGAGCGCGTGCCCTTGCTCGCGCCTTCCGTCAGCGACAGAAAAGTGGGCGCCATGGCCAGCGGATTGATGATGGGAAGAATGGCCGCCAGCACAAATATCAGCGCTTTGGCAAGGGCGGTCAGCAGCAAGAAGATTTCCATAGAAGCGGCGAATGTATCGAATTGCCACGCCCACCCCGGCCTTGGAGCCTGTTCGTGAGTGCAAAGCGGGCAATCAGCGGCGGGCAATCAGCGGCGCAGCCCATCCTCGCCGGGCCGCAAGCGGGCCATCAAACCCGTCTGCGGTTTCCGCTTTGCAGCCCATTCTGCTTCCCGATCCGCTGCCCCTTCAGCTGAATGAATCGAAAACAGGAGCAAATACAGGGCGTCAAAAATGCCGCCTCGCGCAGATTGCACTAGGACATCATGCTATGGATAGAGGAGCGAAATCAAGCGGCCTGCCAGCGGCTTCCGTCAGTCTGGCCGTGGCTCCTTGCGGGCAGGCCGTGAACAGGCCGGGGGAGCGAAAGACTCCTGCGCGGCGCCTGGCGGCGGCGCTGGCGGATGGCCTGCTGCCGTGAAAGGCCGCGTCCGCTTGCCGTGCCGCCTTCAGGCGCTTTGCGGCGTTGCAAATCCTCGCCGGGCCACAAGGACTGTCTGTGCCTTGCAGCCCATTCCGGTCCACTGTCTCATGGCCAGATCATGGACGGGTCCATGAACGGACACTTGAGAGCGCAGCTCAGTGCTTGTGGCCCGCGTGGCCTTCGTGGCCGTGACCGTCGTGATGATCGTGGCCGCTGCCGTGCTGCTGGCCCAGCTCGGTCACGGGGGCCTGGATTTGCTGGGTGAATTGCTTTTTGCTGGCGGTGTCTTCAAACGTGAGCGTGACGGGCACGGTGTCGCCGCCTTTCAGGGGCTGCTTGAGTTCCATCAGCATGACGTGATAGCCGCCGGGCTTGAGTTCGACGGGCTGGCCCTTGGCGATGGGCAGGCCGTTTTCCAGCTGGCGCATCTTCATCACGCCCTGGTCCATGCTCATTTCGTGGATTTCAACCACGCCTGCGACGGGCGATGCGCCGCCGATCAGCCGCACGTCTTGCGCGGCTTCGATGTTCATGAACAGGCCGGTGGCTTTTTGTTCAGGCACGGTGCCGCGCACCCAGGGCGAGTGAATGCTGACTTGCTGCGCGAAGGCGCTGGCGCAGAGTGTGAGGCTGGCCAGGGTCAGGGCAAGGCGTTTCATGGCTGAGGTTCCTTTCTCTTGGGGGTCAAAAAAAACGGTTGGACGCGTCAGTGCGGCGCTTTCAGCAGCAGGCTGATGTCGTGGGCGTAGTCCTGCGGCGTTTGCTCGTGGCGCAGCGCCAGCCGCAGGCGGCCCTGCGGATCGAATACATAGGAGTGGGCCGTATGGTCCATGGTGTAGCTGCTGCCAGTGGGCACCTTGCGGTAGTAGACCTTGAAGTCTTCGGCCACCTTGGCCAGCTGCTCGCTGCTGCCGCGCAGGGCGATGAAGCTGGGGTCGAATGCGTTCATGTAGGCGCGCAGCACCTCGGGCGTGTCGCGCTCGGGATCGACGGTGACGAAGATGACTTGCAGGCGCTCGCCATCCTTGCCCAGCATCTTCTTGACCTCGGCAGCGCGCAGCAGCGACGTGGGGCAGATGTCGGGGCACTGCACGAAGCCAAAGTACAGCAGCACGGCCTTGCCTTTGAAGTCGGCCAGGCTGCGCTCCTTGCCATCGGCATCGGGCAGGTGGAAGTCTTTGCCGTATTTGGGGCTGCCGGTCAGGTTCACGCCCCGAAAAGGCTCCGGCAGTGCAGCGGGCTGCTGGTCGGCCTGCGGGCTGCAAGCGGCCAGCAGGGCGGCCAGGGCCAGTTGCGCCAGCGCCAGGCGGCGGGAGATGGGAGTCACGCAAAAACCTCCTTCTTGGAGCGTGTTTGCATTTGCGGCCAGATTGCAAACAGGCTCTTGCTGCACAGGGTGGATGTGGCAGGCATGCTGGCAGGCAGCCTTCCGCCACGAGCGAAGGGGCGATTGTGCAATGCCCGTCATGGCGCGCCGCCAGCGGTTTTGCGGCTGCTCACGCGGGCATCACACTCGGTTACGTCTCGTAGAATGCCGCCCTTTTATCCCATGATGTAAGGCAAGCGAGATGGTCAAGATCAAGCGCGGCCTGGACCTCCCCATTGAGGGAAGCCCCCAGCCGCAAGTCAGCGATGCGCAGGCCGTGCGCAGCGTGGCTGTCATCGGCGCGGACTATCACGGCCTCAAGCCTTCGATGGCCGTTCAGGTGGGCGATCGGGTGAAGACGGGCCAGCCGCTGTTTTCCGACAAAACGCGGCCCGGCGTGCACGTGACGGCGCCTGCTGCGGGCGTGGTCAGCGCAATCAACCGGGGCGAGCGGCGCGTGTTGCAGTCGGTGGTGATTGACGTGGACGGCGCGCCAGAGCAGGAAGAAGCGCTGTCTTTCGCGCGCCATGACGACGCAGCGCTGGCGCAGCTGGACGCAGCGCAGGTGCGCGAGAACCTTTTGCAGTCTGGCCAGTGGACGGCGTTGCGTACGCGGCCTTTCAGCAAGGTGCCGGCGGCAGATGCGGTGGCGCAGGCCATTTTCGTGACGGCGATGGACACGCACCCGCTGGCGGCTGATCCGGCGCCCATCATCAAGGCGCATGCAGATGATTTCCGGCGCGGGCTGCTGGCGCTTTCGCGGCTGGCGCCCGTGTGGCTGTGCAAGGCTGAAGGCGCGGCCTTGCCGGGCGAAGATGTGCCGGGCGTGCGCGTTGAAACTTTCGCGGGGCCGCATCCGGCGGGGCTGCCGGGCACGCACATTCACTTTCTGCATCCGGTGGATGCCGCGCGCAGCGTGTGGCACATCGGCTATCAGGATGTGATTGCCACGGGCAAGCTGTTTGCCACGGGGCGGCTGTGGACGCAGCGCGTGGTGGCGCTGGGCGGGCCGGTGGTGAAACAGCCGCGCCTGCTGCGCACGCGGCTGGGGGCCAATTTGCAGGAGCTGACGGCTGGCGAGCTGGCGGACGGCGAAAACCGCGTGATTTCCGGCTCGGTGCTGGGCGGGCGCACGGCGCAGGGGCCTTACGGCTTTCTGGGCCGCTATCACGTGCAGGTGAGCTGCCTGCACGAAGGGCGCGAGCGCGAGATGCTGCACTTTCTGCGGCTGGGCGCGGACAAGCATTCGGTGACGGGGGCTTTCCTGTCGAGCTTCATGGGGCGGCGCTTGCTGCCCATGACCACGTCTACGCAAGGCAGCCCGCGCGCGATGGTGCCCATTGGCAACTATGAAGCGGTGATGCCGCTGGACATTCTGCCCACGCAGCTTTTGCGCTATCTCATCGTGGGAGACACCGAGATGGCGCAAAAGCTCGGCTGCCTGGAGCTGGACGAAGAAGACCTGGCCCTGTGCACTTACGTGTGCGCAGGCAAATATGAATACGGCCCCATCCTGCGGGACGTGCTGGCCCGCATCGAGAAGGAGGGCTGAAGAAAAATGGGTTTGCGATCTTTGCTGGACCGGCTGGCGCCGCACTTCGAGGAAGGCGGCCGCCTGCACCGGTGGTTTGCGCTTTATGAAGCGACCGACACCTTTTTGTACCGCCCCGGCAGCGTGACGCGCAGCACGGCGCACGTGCGCGACTGCCTGGACCTGAAGCGCATGATGATTCTGGTGTGGCTGTGCACTTTCCCCGCCATGTTCTTTGGCATGTGGAATGTGGGCTACCAGGCCAATCTGGCTTTTGCCGTGCAGCCTGATTTGCTGGCGGCGCAAACGGGCTGGCGCTTTGAAGTGCTACGCCACCTGGCCGGGTTCGATCCCTCAAGCGTCTGGCACAACCTGCTGGGCGGGGCGCTGTGGTTCGTGCCCATCTACGCCGTCACCTTCGCGGTGGGGGGCTTTTGGGAGGTGCTGTTCGCCACCATCCGCAGGCACGAAGTGAACGAGGGCTTTTTCGTCACTTCCGTGCTGTTTGCGCTCACGCTGCCGCCCACCATTCCGCTGTGGCTGGTGGCGCTGGGCATCAGCTTTGGCGTGGTGCTGGGCAAGGAAGTGTTTGGCGGCACGGGCAAGAACTTCATCAATCCGGCGCTGGCCGGGCGCGCCTTTTTGTTCTTCGCCTACCCGGCTTTCATCTCGGGCGACGCGGTGTGGAATGTGGTGGATGGCTACGCAGGCGCCACGGCGCTGAGCCAGGCCGCCGCTGGCGGCGTGCAGGCGCTGCCCGCGCATGGTTTGAGCTGGATGGATGCTTTCCTCGGCTTCATGCCCGGTTCGGTGGGCGAGACGAGCACGCTGGCCATTTTGCTGGGCGGCGGCGCGCTGCTGGTCATGCGCATTGCGGCCTGGCGCATCGTGGCGGGTGTGATGCTGGGCATGGTGGCCTTGAGCACGCTGTTCAACTGGATCGGCTCGGCCTCCAACCCCATGTTCGCCATGCCCTGGTACTGGCATCTGGTGCTGGGCGGCTATGCCTTCGGCATGATGTTCATGGCAACCGATCCGGTATCGGCCGCCATGACGAACGCGGGCAAATGGGCCTTCGGCATCCTGATTGGCGTGATGGTGGTGATGATCCGCGTCATCAACCCCGCTTTCCCCGAAGGGATGATGCTCGCCATCCTGTTTGGCAACCTGTTTGCGCCGCTCATCGACTATTTTGTGATGCAGGCCAACATCAAGCGGAGGGCCGCACGCCGTGTCTGAAGTCAAGCAAGAATCCACGCGCCGCACGCTGCTGGTGGCGCTCATGGTGTGTCTGGTGTGCTCGGTGGTGGTGGCGGGCGCGGCCGTGGGGCTGAAACCCGCACAGGTGATCAACCGCGAGCTGGACAAGCAGCGCAACATCCTGTCGATCGCCCATCTGGCCGATGCCGCCGCGCCCGCAGCCGAAGTGCAGCGCATCTTCAAGGAGCGCATCCAGCCCCGCCTGGTCGATCTGGACGCCGGGCGCTTTTCCGACGCGCAAGACGCCGCCACGTTTGACGCGCTCAAGGCCGCGCAAGACCCGGCCCTGTCGGCTCCGCTGGCGGCCAGCGACGACATCGCTTCCATCCGCCGCCGCGAGCGCTATTCGGTCGTTTACCTGGTGGAAGACGCGGGCGCGCTGCAAACCATCATCCTGCCCGTGCGCGGCTACGGTCTGTGGTCCACGCTGCACGGCTTCATCGCGCTGAAAAACGACTTCAAAACCGTGGTGGGCCTGGGCTTTTACCAGCACGCCGAAACGCCCGGCCTGGGCGGCGAAGTGGACAACCCGCGCTGGAAAGCGCTGTGGCCCGGCAAGCAGGTGATGGACGGCGAGGGCCAGCCCGCCATTCGCATCGTCAAAGGTAATGTCGATCCGGCCAGCCCGCAGGCGCTGCACCAGGTGGACGGCCTGGCAGGCGCCACGCTCACCAGCAACGGCGTGAGCCACCTGCTCAATTTCTGGCTCGGCCCCAAGGGCTTCGGCCCGCTGCTGGCCCATTTGCGCGAAGAACAAGGCACGCACTGACAAGGACTGACACACATGGCACAACCCACGATCAGGCAGGTTCTGCTCGACCCTGTCCTGAAGAACAACCCCATCACCCTGCAAATCCTGGGCATTTGCTCGGCGCTGGCCGTCACCTCCAACCTGAAAACGGCGCTGGTCATGTCCATTGCGCTCACGCTGGTGACGGCTTTTTCCAACCTGTTCATCTCGGCCATCCGGGCGCAAATCCCGTCTTCCATCCGCATGATCGTGCAGATGGTCATCATCGCCTCGCTGGTCATCGTGGTGGATCAGGCGCTCAAGGCCTTCGCCTTTTCGCTGTCCAAACAGCTGTCGGTATTCGTGGGGCTGATCATCACCAACTGCATCGTCATGGGCCGCGCCGAAGCCTTTGCCATGCAGAACCCGCCCGTGCTCTCGTTCTTTGACGGCATTGGCAACGGGCTGGGCTACAGCGCCATGCTCATCACGCTGGGCATCTTCCGCGAGCTGTTTGGCGCGGGCAAGCTGCTGGGCCACACCATCTTGCCCGTGGTCAATGATGGCGGCTGGTACGTGCCCAACGGCTTGCTGCTGCTGCCGCCTTCGGCCTTTTTCCTCATTGGCCTGATCATCTGGGCCTTGCGCACCTGGAAGAAAGACCAGGTGGAAGCCGCCGCCTGGCATCTGGCCCCGCAAGTCAGCAACAGGGAGGGCGTCTGACATGGAGCACTACCTCAGCCTTTTTTTCCGCTCCGTGTTCATCGAGAACATGGCGCTGGCCTTCTTTCTGGGCATGTGCACCTTCATCGCCATTTCCAAAAAGGTGCAAACGGCCATTGGCCTGGGCGTGGCCGTGGTGGTGGTGCAGGCCATCACGGTGCCTGCCAACAACCTGCTTTACCGCTGGCTGCTCAAAGACGGCGCGCTGGCCTGGGCGGGCTTGCCGGAAGTGGATCTGGGCTTTCTGGGCCTGCTGTCCTACATCGGCGTCATCGCCGCCATCGTGCAGATTCTGGAAATGCTGCTCGACAAATACGTGCCCAGCCTCTACAACGCGCTGGGCGTGTTCCTGCCCCTCATCACGGTGAACTGCGCCATCATGGGCGGCACGCTTTTCATGGTCGAGCGCGACTACACCTTTGCCGAAAGCGCCGTCTATGGCGTCGGCTCCGGCCTGTCGTGGGCGCTGGCCATTGCCGCGCTGGCGGGCATACGTGAAAAGCTCAAATACAGCGACACGCCCGCCGGCCTGCGCGGCCTGGGCATCACCTTCATCACCATCGGGCTGATGGCGCTGGGCTTCATGTCCTTCTCGGGGGTGCAAATATGACCACCGAAATCCTGCTCGGCGTGGGCATGTTCACCGGCATCGTGCTGGCGCTGGTCGTGCTCATTCTCTTTGCGCGCTCCAAACTCGTCTCCAGCGGCGATGTCGCCATTGAAATCAATGGCGAACGCCGCATCACCGTCCCTTCCGGCGGCAAGCTGCTGCAAACGCTGGCGGCGCAAAACATCTTTCTGTCCTCGGCCTGCGGCGGCGGCGGCACCTGCGCGCAGTGCAAATGCATCGTCGAAGAAGGCGGCGGCGAAATGCTGCCCACCGAAGAGCCGCACTTCACCCGGCGCGAAGCGGGCGAAGGCTGGCGCCTGTCGTGCCAGACGGCGGTCAAGCAAAACATGAAGATTCGCGTGCCCGAAGAAGTCTTCGGCGTGAAAAAGTGGGAATGCACGGTCGAGTCCAACCCCAACGTCGCCACCTTCATCAAGGAACTCACCCTGCGCCTGCCCGAAGGCGAACACGTCAATTTCCGCGCCGGCGGCTACGTGCAGCTCGAATGCCCGCCGCACACCGTGGCCTACAAAGACTTCGACATTGCCGATGAATACCGCGCCGACTGGGACAAATACAACCTCTGGCGCTACGTCTCCAAAGTGGAAGAAACCACCGTGCGCGCCTATTCGATGGCCAACTACCCCGAAGAAAAAGGCATCGTCAAATTCAACATCCGCGTCGCCACCCCGCCGCCCGGCCGCGACGGCATCCCGCCCGGCAAGATGTCCTCGTGGGTGTTTGGCCTCAAGCCGGGCGACAAAGTCACCGTCTATGGCCCCTTTGGCGAGTTTTTCGCCAAGGAAACAGACGCCGAAATGGTCTTCATCGGCGGCGGCGCGGGCATGGCCCCCATGCGCTCGCACATCTTTGACCAGCTCAAGCGCCTGCACAGCCAGCGCAAGATTTCCTTCTGGTACGGCGCGCGTTCCCTGCGCGAAGCCTTCTACGTCGAAGAATTTGACCGCCTGGCCGCCGAAAACCCCAATTTCACCTGGCACCTGGCGCTCTCCGACCCGCAGCCCGAAGACCACTGGAGAGGCCCCACCGGCTTCATCCACAACGTGCTCTACGAGAACTACCTCAAAAACCACCCCGCGCCCGAAGACTGCGAGTTCTACATGTGCGGCCCGCCCATGATGAACGCCGCCGTCATCAAGATGCTGCTGGATTTGGGCGTGGAGCGCGACAGCATCTTCCTGGACGATTTCGGCGGCTGACGCGGCTCCTCGCGCTGCAAGGCACGGGGAAAAGTAGAAAACGCGCTTTATGCAAATGCCGGCGGCTGAAAAGCTGCTGGCATTTTTAATGTGTGCAACCGGGCGCGGCGGGGGCGGGCGGGACGGGGCCTTGGACTGCTTCCGTCCGCCTGCTTGCATCAAAAAAACAGGAGCTAATTTGGCGGGGGTGAAATGCCTTTCCGCGCAGATTCCACTAGGACATCTTGCTATTAAACAAGGAGCGAAATAAGCCTGCCCGCCCGCTGTTTGCCCGCCCTGCGCCTTGGCGCGTCCCCGCCCACGGGCGCCGCGCTGAGCTGGGGGCGGGCAGGGCGCGCACCCTACACTTTTGCTTTTTTTGCCGAGCTGTTCTGTTATGCAAACCCTCTCACCCGTTCTGCGCGAAGCCAGGCGCATCGTCATCAAGGTCGGCTCCAGCCTTGTCACCAACGAAGGGCGCGGGCTGGACGAGCAGGCCGTGGGACAGTGGTGCCGCCAGATGGCCGCCCTGGTGCGCGAGGGGCGCGAAATCATCATGGTTTCCAGCGGGGCCATTGCCGAGGGCATGAAGCGTCTGGGCTGGGCGCGCCGGCCCCATGCCGTTCATGAACTGCAAGCCGCCGCCGCCGTGGGGCAGATGGGGCTGGCGCAGATGTACGAGCGCCAGCTGGCCAGCCACGGCCTGGGCAGCGCGCAGGTGCTGCTGACGCACGCCGACCTGGCCGACCGCGAGCGCTACCTGAACGCACGCAGCACGCTGCTGACCCTGCTGGGCCACGGCGTGCTGCCTGTCATCAATGAAAACGATACGGTGGTTACGCACGAAATCCGCTTTGGCGACAACGACACGCTGGGCGCGCTGGTGGCCAATCTGGTGGATGCCGATCTGCTCATCATCCTGACGGACCAGCAGGGCCTGTACACCGCCGATCCGCGTCATGACCCCGCTGCCGAGTTCGTGCACGAGGCGCAGGCGGGCGATGCCGGGTTGGAGCGCATGGCTGGCGGCGCAGGCTCCGGCATCGGCACGGGCGGCATGATCACCAAGGTGCTGGCGGCCAAGCGCGCGGCCGGATCGGGCGCCAGCACCGTCATTGCCTGGGGCCGCGAGCCGGATGCGCTGCTGCGCCTGGCGCGCGGCGAGCGCATTGGCACTTTGCTGGTGGCGCCCACGCGCCGGCATCACGCCCGCAAGCAGTGGATGCTGGACCATCTGCAATTGCAAGGCAGTGTGCGCATTGACGCGGGCGCCGCTGCCAAGCTGCGAGATGAAGGCAAGAGCCTGCTGCCCATAGGCATGACGGCTGTGCAGGGGCAGTTCGCGCGCGGCGACGTGATCGCCATTCTTGACGAGGGCGGCGCGGAGCTGGCGCGCGGGCTGGCCAACTACTCCAGCGCCGAGGCGCGGCTGCTGTGCCGCAAGCCTTCAGCCGAGATTGCCGCCACTCTGGGCTACGCGGTGGAGCCGGAAATGGTGCACCGGGACAATCTGGCGCTATTGGATTAGAAGCGGATTCAAGGGGCTGAATTACCCCTTAGTCGCCGTGGATGCTGCGCGGGCCGCTATCGTTTCGGGAGCGAATACCGTCTATTTCTTCGTCTATTCCCGCCAGTGCTCGCCCACCCAGAGCGCGGGGCGGATGTAGCGAAAGCGCCGGTTGCGGCGGCCGGCCAGCGCATCAGGCGGGTTGCATTCGCCGTGAAAGATGACGATGCGCGCGCCCGCCGGTATGGCGGGCGGCTTGAAGTAATTGGCGGGCCAGCGCGGAATGCTGTGGTATTTGAAGCTGGGGCACCACTGGGCGGGCCAGTAGGCCAGCCGGCCCTGGCGGTGCAAAAAGTCCGAGAGATAGGCCTGCTCGTTGCGGAACTGCCGGCGAATGGATTCAAAGTGCGTGCGGAAATGCTCCAGCACGCCGGGGTGCGCGCCCAGCTCGAAGCGATAGACGGAGGAGTTGCCCGTGATGCGCCAGGGGCGCTTGTAGTCGTGGATGATGAGAAATTCGCCCGGCTGGGTGAAAAACTCGTCCAGGCTGCCGACGATGACGACGTCAATATCCAGAAAAAGGGCCGTGCCGCGCAGGCCGTATTCGTCGCACAGGCTGCGGCTGAAGGTGGTGAGCTTGGTCCAGCCGCGCTCGGGTATGCCCGGGGGCAGCGCCAGCGGCGGGATGGGCAGGCACCGCACTTCAGGGCGGATGCCGCTGGCGTCGTCCGTGAGGCAGATGAAGCGGAAATCGCCTTGCAGATGGCGGCGTGCCATGCCGTAGAGGCGGTTGACGTATTCGGGGCCGTATTTCCGGCCCCATTTCATGCACAGGATGTGGCGGGCGGTTTGCGGCGCGGCGGCGTAGGTCATGGGCGGCGGGGCGCAATCAGTCCGGGCGGCCTTTCTTGGCCGATTTCTGCTTGGGCTGGGCTTTCTTGATCTTGCCGCCCGCCGTCAGGCGCTGGTTGCCGAGCACGCGCAGGCGCTTGACTTCGGGCCGCTGGCCGCCGCGCGAGCTGTATTTGATGACCTTGACTTCGCGCGGGCCGGGCTTGCGGTTTTCATCAGGCGCGCGCGTTTTTTCGGGCATGGGGCGCCAGAGCACCAGCAGCTTGCCAATGTGCTGCACGCAAGCGGCGTTCAGCTCGTCGGCCAGCTGCGCGTAGATCGCTTCGCGGGCGGCGCGGTCATCGCCCAGCACACGAATTTTGATGAGGCCGTGGGCGTTCAGGGCGGCGTCGGTTTCCTTGCGCACGGCATCGGTGAGGCCGTCGGCGCCGATCATGACGACGGGATCAAGGTGGTGTGCGTCGCCTTTGAGCGCCTTGCGCTCGGCGGGAGAGAGTTCAAGTTGGGGCATGGGAAAGGATTGTCCCTTGAAAATACGGGCCATGAAGTCTGGAACGAAGAGCAAAAAGCTCAACAAGGCATGGCTGCACGACCATGTGAATGACCCCTATGTGAAACTGGCCCAAAAGGAAGGCTACCGCTCGCGCGCGGCTTACAAGCTCAAGGAGATTGATGAGGCGCTGCGCCTGATTCGCCCCGGCTGCGTGGTGGTGGATCTGGGCAGCGCGCCGGGGGCGTGGAGCCAGTACGCGCGCCGCCGCCTCTCGCCGCAAGGCGCGGCTGCGGGGGAGCTGAACGGCGCCATCGTGGCGCTGGACATCTTGCCGATGGAACCGATTGAAGGCGTGACCTGGCTGCAAGGCGACTTCCGCGAAGAAGACGTGCTGGCGCGCCTGCGCGAAGCGCTGGCCGGGCGCGCGGTGGATGTGGTGATTTCTGACATGGCGCCCAACCTGTCAGGCATCGAATCGGCGGACGCCGCGCGCATCAGCCATCTGGTGGAGCTGGCGGTGGACTTCGCGCAAAACCATCTGAAGCCCGGCGGCGCGCTGGTGGCCAAAGTGTTTCACGGCAGCGGCTACAGCCAGCTGGTCAAGCTGTTCAAAGACACGTTCCGGGTCGCTAAGCCCATCAAACCCAAAGCCTCGCGCGGCCGCTCGGCGGAAACCTTTCTGGTCGGTGTGGGACTCAAGCGCCCACTGCGCGGCGAAAACCGTTGAAAGCGTGCAAAAGCCGCAGTCCGCGTCGGGGACGGCGCGCCCGCGAACCCTTCGGCAGGCTTGAAATACCTAGAATGAACCGCAGCTGAAAAAGCTTTGAAGAGCATCCCTTTTTCCTTTTCTCCTGACTGGAGCGTGTGGCTTGAAGAATCAACTGTTTTCAAAAGTGGCTGTCTGGCTGATAGTGGCGCTGGTGCTTTTTGCGGTGTTCAAGCAGTTTGAAAGCAGCGCGGCCAGCGCAGGCCATGTGGCGTATTCCGACTTTCTTCAGGACGTGCGCAATGGCCGCGTGAAAAGCGCCACCATTCAGGAAGGCCCCAGCGGCGCAGACATCGTGGCCGTGATGAGCGACGATCGCCGCGTGCATACCCAGGCCACTTACCTGGACCGGGGGCTGGTGGGCGATCTGGTCAATCACAACGTGAAATTCGACGTCAAGCCGCGCGACGAAGGCTCCTTGCTGCTGCGCATTCTCATGAGCTGGGGGCCGATGCTGCTGCTCATTGGCGTGTGGATCTATTTCATGCGCCAGATGCAAGGCGGCGGCAAGGGCGGCGCCTTCAGCTTTGGCAAGAGCAAGGCGCGCATGCTGGACGAAAACAACAACCAGGTCACCTTCGCCGACGTGGCCGGCTGCGACGAAGCCAAGGAAGAAGTCAAGGAAGTGGTGGACTTCCTCAGGGACCCGCAGAAGTTCCAGAAACTGGGCGGTCGCATTCCGCGCGGCCTGCTGCTGGTCGGGCCGCCTGGCACGGGCAAGACGTTGCTGGCCAAGTCCATCGCGGGCGAAGCCAAGGTGCCGTTTTTCAGCATCAGCGGCTCCGATTTCGTGGAGATGTTCGTCGGCGTGGGTGCAGCCCGCGTGCGCGACATGTTTGAAAACGCGAAGAAAAACGCGCCTTGCATCATCTTCATCGACGAAATTGATGCCGTGGGCCGCCAGCGCGGCGCGGGCCTGGGTGGCGGCAACGACGAGCGCGAGCAGACGCTCAACCAGATGCTGGTGGAAATGGACGGTTTTGAAACCAACCTGGGCGTGATCGTGGTGGCCGCCACCAACCGCCCAGACATTCTGGATTCCGCCCTGATGCGCCCTGGCCGCTTTGACCGGCAGGTATACGTCACGCTGCCCGACATTCGCGGCCGCGAGCAGATTCTGGGCGTGCACATGCGCAAGATTCCCATCGGGCAGGACGTGAGCGCCACCGTCATTGCCCGTGGCACCCCCGGCATGAGCGGCGCCGATCTGGCCAACCTCTGCAACGAAGCCGCCCTCATGGCCGCCCGCCGCAACGCCCGCGTGGTGGAAATGCAGGACTTCGAAAAAGCCAAAGACAAGATCTACATGGGGCCGGAACGCCGCTCGATGGTGATGACCGACGACGAAAAGCGCGCCACCGCATACCACGAATCGGGCCACGCCATCATTGCCGAAATCCTGCCCGGCACCGACCCCGTGCACAAAGTCACCATCATGCCCCGTGGCCGCGCCCTGGGCGTGACCTGGCAGCTGCCCGAGCGCGACAAATACAGCCAGTATTACGACCAGATGCTCAACGAAATCAGCATCCTCTTTGGCGGCCGCATCGCTGAAGACCTGTTCGTCAAAAAGATTTCCACGGGCGCTTCCAACGACTACGAGCGCGCCACCAAAATCGCCCGCGACATGGTCACCCGCTATGGCATGAGCGCCGAACTCGGCCCGATGGTGTATGCCGAAAACGAGAGCGAGGTGTTCTTGGGCCGCAGCGTGACCAAAACCACCAACATCAGCGAGGCCACCATGCAGAAAGTGGATGCTGAAATCCGCCGCATCCTGGACGAGCAGTACGCCGTGGCGCAGAAGATTCTGGAAGCAAACCGCGACAAGGTCGAAGCCATGACCGAGGCGCTGATGCAGTGGGAAACCATCGACCGCGACCAGGTGCTCGACATTATGGCCGGCCGCCCGCCGCGCCCGCCGCAAGACCACGCGCCGCACTCAAACCCCTCAGGCGGCGGCCCCTCAGGCGGCACGCCTGTCGCCGATCACGCACCCACTGCGGCGTGAGACGCAAGGCCAAAAAAGAGCATTGACCACAAAAAGCGGAGCCTGGAAACAGGCTCCGCTTTTTTAACAGGCGGGGGGGAAAAATTCAACGCGATAAGCCCATGGGCGACAAACGGCGGATTTCATCCGATAGCATTGCATCCTGCAACAAACAGAAAGCTATCATTTCGTCGTATGCAATCCGTAGAGAAATATTCATCGCGACCCTCAAGGTTCGGTCAGTTCGGCTTTACTGCTGTAGAGCTGCTGGTGGTAGTGGCCATTCTTGGTGTATTGGCAACGCTGGCGGCCCCAAGCTTCGCATTGCTTTTAGAAAAAATGCGTGTTACAGAAAGTGCGCATGCAATGGAGTCGTCTTTTTATCTGGCTCGATCTGAGGCGATCAAGCATGGCGGCGGGGTTTTGATGGTTAAAACTCCGGTGGGAACAGAATGCACCCGCGCGACCACCAAGCAGGATTGGAGCTGCGGATGGTCTGTTGTATTGGACAAGGACCGAAATGGAAGATTTGACGCGAGTAGCGATACGCAGATCCAGGTGATTCCTTTTTTTAAAGGAGTTGATGTTTCTGTTAGTACGAGTTCTGCTGCCACAGATATCTTGCGCTTTGATCGGTGGGGGCAAGCAAATGGCCAGGGATCAATGAGAGTGTTGTTTGTTCCAGTTGCATCCGGTGTCGCATCGCATGCCACTACAACGTTATGCATTAATTCAGGAATGAGGGTGGACATCCGTCGAGGAGATGTGACATGCTAAATATGAAACCGAGCAAAAGAACCGGGAATCTTCAGCAAGGTATGGCGTTGATTGAGTCACTGGTGGCTATTGTTGTGCTTGCGCTGGGTGGATTAGCACTTTTGGGTATCCAGTTGCGAACATTGGCGGATACGCAATCAAGCGTCTATCGTGGTCAGGCAATCCGATTGATTGAGGATTTGAGCGAACGAATGAATGTGAATCCCAGTGGATTGACGGATTTGACAAAGTATGTGGCTACATGGGGTACTGCGCCGAACAGAACAAAAGACTGTCGAGCGACGCCGTGTACAAATACTGAACTGGCCGCATTCGATTTGGATGCTTGGAGAGCAAATGTAAAGGCGGCGCTGCCTTTGGGGGATGTCAAGGTGTTTGCTTCGGGATCAGCAGGCAATCAGCGGATGCTGGGTGTTGTTGTGGGCTGGCGGCATACGGAGCGTCAACGGGACGGTCTGACCGAATCGGAAAATCAGCAATATAAAACTCCCTTCGCGCTGGATAAAACTGAAACCGATGGGTTTTCTTGCCCTGATGGCTGGCTATGCCATTTTCAACTCATTGGCCCAATGCAGCGTTGCTTGCCGTCACCGGAAGGGCGTTATCAGCAAACGGTAAACGGCGTTACGTCGACGGTGGTTCCTGTTATTTGTCCTAACTAAAAGCAAGAGTTTTGTTTATGAGCCGCTATATGAATGCTGCAAGGAACCTGCAACGCCAGGCGGGTGTTACGCTGATCGAGTTAATGGTTGGCATTGCTATAGGTATGCTGGTGGTTGCCGTTGCTTTAACTGCTTTTATGACCTCAAGGGGATTGTCTTCTTCAGTAAGTGAAGTTGCTAAACTTCAACAGGAGGCTAGTTTCATTTTTCGAAAGATTGGCGAGCAGCTGAGGCAGGCGGGGAGCATGGAATTGGACTTGAAGATACCTGCTGGGTCTGGAAGCAATCTGAGTTCACCGCATACGCCTGTGGTGTTTGATCCTGACAATCTTTTCTCTCGCGCTGCGACAGTTGTTGGTGCCGTGCCGGGTGCAGATGGAAGTCGCCTCAGCGTGAGCTTTCAGAACACGCCGGAAATGATTTACAAAAGCAATGCGAAGAATAAAGGCGATACTGTCCTTGGCAGCCAGATGCGCAATTGTTTAGGAGAGATTCCTGGTGGCGTATCGGCGAATGCCAAAAATGCCATTGGGATTACCAGTTCGTTTGATTTGAATAGCAAAGGCGAGTTGATTTGCGGGGCGAGTGCGGGGAGTGGTCAGCAGGCCCTTTCATCAAACGTCGCTGATTTCCAGGTGTGGTATTTGGTGCAGGGCCTTCAAAATGGGCAAACAGTCATTCAGCGCTTGAGTGCGGCAAATGTAACAAACTGGCAGAAAGTATTTGCAGTGGAAGTTTGCCTCGATCTGAAGGGGGTGGAAAAAGTGGGCGTAGAGGGAGATGCAACATATACCCGGTGTGATGGTACGAGCGGTCTGCTGCGGCAGGGAAGGTCTGGTAGCGCAGTGAGACATCTTGTCATGAGGAATACCTTCCAGCTGCGGAGCCAAGGTGTGTTATGAGATTGGAGTTCGCTTGCAAGGTGATTGGTATGCAATATGATTCTTATAAGGTGTATCGGAGACAGCCTACTTTAGGTGGAGGTGGGCGAGCTGACCGGCAAAAGGGATTGTCACTTTTTGTGGTGCTAGTGATTGTCTTGCTCTCCACATTGCTGGCAGCATGGGCATTCCGCAGTTCGATATTCAATCAACTGGTTGTCAGTAATGATGCAGACTATCAGCGGGCTTTTGAGGCCGCTCAGGCCACGCTACAGGACGCTGAGTTTGATGTGCAGAATATTCGACCGGATGGGACTCCTTGTCAGCGTGGCAATGATACGAAAATTTGCCGCCATAATAGCAGCAGTGTGTACTTCCCAACGGAAACGAAGGACTTCAACCGTTTGGTTAGCTCTTTAGAGGTCGACCCAAAAACCAAATGCCAGTTTGGCATTTGCCAAAAGCGTGCGGGAGCACAGGATTTTTGGAATTTAAAGGAAACGCTGGATGACATGTTGGCACAGGCGGCCAAATATGGCGAATATACCGGCGCTACCAAAACGGGGCCAATACTGGATCCGAAGAGTGGCTCCAATGCTGGAGCTTGGTACTGGGTTGAGGTTTTGCCTTATGAATCTGTCGGGCAGGTGCTCATGTCAAACCACAACCCGAATGCGAATAAGTATATTTATGCGCCGGAAACCTCACTGCCTTTTGTTTACAGGATTACCGTGCTGGCAAGAGGAATGAGGCCTGGCACGCAAGTTATTTTGCAATCTGTCCTGGTGCGCCAGCGCCTGAACTGATCAAGGAGATTAAATAATGTTACACAATGCGAAAAGATTTCTTCCCTCGGCCTTGGTTTTGGCTGTCATGGGGGTTATGGGTGTACCTGCATTTGCTCAAAAACTGCCTTTGGCTCAGTCGCCAGCAGGAACTACGGGGCGCGCGCCAGCGCCCAATGTGATTTTGACATTGGATGATTCGGGCAGTATGACTACAGATGACGGTGGCCCAGGCGGCATGACGCGGGTTCAGGCCTTGCGAAATGCGTTAGTTCATACATTTTCAAGCAGCAACCCCGATGTTGCGGATGGACGCATCAGGCTGGGCTGGCAAATGATGAATCAGTGTCTGGGGTTCCCTGCGAACAGTGGTAATTGCAATGGTCAAAACTTGCTGCGCTCTCTCGAGGGGAGTGACTCGGATACCAATAAACATCGCGGAAAATTTTTGCGATGGGCAAGACAGGTTCCTGCTGACGGCTGGACGCCTATTCATGGCGCCTTTCAGAAGGTTGGGGAGTACCTGAGTCGTACGGACAGTGAGAATCCATGGCTGGATAAGCCCGGGGACGCTAGTTCCGGGTTTTTGCCGTGCCGTCGCAGCTACCATATTCTCATGACCGACGGGAGTTGGAATATGGGATTCAATTATGACGAAAACACGATTCCAGCAGCGAGGAGGCGTTCTGATCGCACAGCCACCACTTTCCCAGATGGTACCACCTATAATCCTGGGGCAGAGCAGACGAAAGTCTATACCGGTAGCAGCTCATCTATTCGTGTATGCAATGGACATAACGGTAGCAATTATACTAATTGCCGTTATAATGTGAGTACTATTTCTGATATGGCCTTCTATTATTGGTCGACAGATTTGCAGCCGGGGATACCTAATAAACTCTCCCCGTTGATGCGGATTAAGACCGGTGAGCAAATAACGGACGGATCGAGAACTGTTGATTTGCAGCCGTATTGGAACCCGAAAAATGATCCTTCGACATGGCAAAATATGGTGACTTATACGATCGGGTTTGGTGACGCTGCGTCATTTAAGGCTCCAAAATGGGATGGCTCGACGCATGATATGTATTCCACTAATTTGGGGGAGAGTGATTATGCGCGTCTGGTAACGGGGGCAATAGGATGGCCTGGCGTTGGCTCGCCTTTGGATAATAGAAACGAAATGTGGCATGCTGCCATTAATGGCAGAGGTCGTTTCATTCCTGCCCGCAACGTGGATGATTTGAAAAAAGCCTTTTCTACCATTTTGTCGCAGATCTCTGTAGATAGCCAAAAGCCATTGACGAGTTTTGTTGCTTCTTCCGCTTCTTATAGCCGAAACGGAACTGATTTCTTCCACTCGGGTTACGACTCTGGCGCGCATTGGCGCGGCTATGTTGGCGCTCAAAAGCTGAACCCTGATGGAACATTGGTGCCGACGCCTTTATGGGGAAGCAATGCCGATGGTTCGCCGAAGACCACGGCAGACGTGATGGATGCCCTGTCAAATGCAGCGATTAACAACCGCGTCATCCTGACTAGTTCCAAACAGGCTTCTGGCCAGTATGTGGGCGTTCCTTTCAAGTGGGCCAATATCGATGCAAGCCAAAAGGCGGCTCTTAAAACTTTGGGGGCCAATGTGGCAAGTGATGCCATAGGGGAGAAGCGACTTGAGTATCTGCGTGGCAGCCGTGCGGATGAGGGTGCAAGCGGTGCACGATTCCGTGAGCGTAAATCGCGCCAAGGGGATATCGTAAATTCAGTGTTGTGGTATGCGGCTGATCCAGCTAGTAATTACGCGTTCAATGGTTATCCTACATACGCCAACAATGTTTATAACCGTCTTCCTATTGTTTATGTAGGAGGCAATGACGGCATGCTGCATGGTTTCTCAGCGGTGGATGGTTCGGAAAAGATTGCCTATGTGCCCAGAGGTGTTTACGCCAATCTTTCTCGTCTGACAGACGTTAATTACGATCCGGAGCATCGCTATTTTGTTGATGGTTCACCTTTGGTTGGTGATGTGCAGATAGGTGGTACATCGGCTGCTGACTGGCGTACGGTATTGGTTGGTACACTGGGAGCTGGGGGCAAGGGATACTTCGTGCTGGATGTCACCAATCCCGGAGCCAAGCCAAGCACAAGCATTACGACATCTCGTCCTGAATTTACCAATGCCAATGCTCAGCAGTTGGTTCTTATGGATAACACGGGCGACGATGACCCGGATATGGGGCATATTTTTGGCGCGCCGCTGACGGAAGAGGGCAATCCTCAGCGCCCTGTGCAATTGGTGCGCATGAACAATGAACGTTGGGCGTTTTTGACTGGCAATGGAGTCAATAGCGATAGCGGCCAGCCTGTGTTGTTTGTGCAGTTTCTGGATGGCGCCCGGGAAACCATCAAAATTTCAGCCGCAAAAACGGGTACTGAAGCTAGTGGCAATGGCCTTTCAACGCCTCGTCCCCTGGATGTGAATGCTGATGGTCTGGTTGATTATGTGTATGCAGGCGATTTGCGTGGCAATATGTGGAAATTTGATTTGACTTCCAATGTGCCAACGCAGTGGAAATTGGCGACGTTCGCGGGGGCGTCCGTGCCTCTATTTACGGCGCAGATTGGTTCAGTACGCCAACCCATAACGACAGCCCCTCTGCTAAAACCCAATGTTGAAGTGGGTGGACTGATGGTGGCTTTCGGCACAGGCCGTACCATGACGGAGCAGGACCGTGCGTCTGTTGAAAGGCAGACGTTCTATGCAGTGCTGGACAAGACGCGTTATAAGGCGTCCGGATCAAGTGTCGAAGTAGATAACGCATCAGCCAATGATCGGGTACAGGATCGCACTAGTCTGAAAGAACGCAAGTACACTAGCACCAGTGTAGCGGGGAGCGGGGCTGCTTCGGGATTGACGTACTGGGGGCAAGAAAAACCAACCGGTTCGCTCAATACCAAGGTAGATTATAAAAAGGGTGATCGTGGCTGGTTTTTTGACCTTCCGGAAGCTCGGGAACGTGTCACGCAATCGCCAGAGTTTTACGATGGCAGCCGGATTATTGAGCTCAAAAGCGTTATTCCTGCCAAAGGTAGCCTCACTGACGATGGAAAGGAAACTTGCGGCGTTGATTCAGAAGCATCAAAAGGATTTCGTACGCTGATCAATATTGAAACGGGATACCCGCCCACAACCAACATTATGGATGTGAATGGTGACGGCCTATACAATATGACCGGCGATATGGTGGGCGATGGCGTCATGGCATCGCGCAGTACAGCGGCGGATGTCGAAATGAATAATAGAGGGCAAAGCACAAATCTGCGCCATAATGGTGGTGCTGTCAACGGCCTGCCGGCCCGGGTTGATTTGCGCCGCCTGCCAGCTGTTGTTCTGCGTCCGAATTGGCGCCAGCTCCAATAATGAAACAAAGGAATTCTGCAATGGAATTGCGTTTTCATTCGATGAAGATGGCTGCACGAAACCTGCGTGGTTTTACGTTAATAGAATTAATGATCGTTGTTGTGGTGATTGGTGTTCTGGCCGCCATTGCCGTGCCCTCGTATGCTGAATATCTGCGGCGCGGATACCGGGCTGAGGCGCGTGCAGCTTTGCTATCGGCTGGGCAATGGCTTGAAAGGGCCGCGACAGCTCAAGGCAAATACCCGTCTTCCATTCCAACAGGCTTGCAATCCACGCCGGCCGACAAATATGACATTACCTATTCTGTGGCCAGCGATGGCGCAACTTACCTGCTTAAGGCTACGCCAAAGAATGGGCAGAAAGTGGATAAATGTGGCACCTTGACTCTGAACAACGCGGGTGTAAGAACAGCTGCTTCTGGACAGAGTGTTCAAGACTGCTGGGGCCGCTGAAAACTGTTTGCAGCTAAGTCTCATTAACCCCGGGCAACCGGGGTTTTTTGTTGGCGCTTCTTATAATTAAATCGCTAATTCTGGTTGTATGGAATATACATTGAATAGCGCCATTAGATTATGGTGTTGATGTAATGGTGTTTACTACTGTCCCGCTTACGCTGTGGCCTCTATGCGCAGGCGGAATAGTAGAAACGGGCAATGCAGTGCGGGGTTGCAAAGAGAGAAGGGGTTGAGGTGTTGTTTGGGGAGGTATGGGGGCAGGATGGTATGGCGCTGCCGGTGCAGGGGGCGGAAAGGGGGTAGATGCAGCTGGAAGGTGGTCAACATATTCCCAATGGCGCTGCGCTGCGAAAACGGCATTGGGATACTGCGGTTTGCCGCGCGAGCCGTTGTAGCGGCCCAGGGCCATGAACATGTCGCCGTGCTCGCGGTCCAGGTAGTGGCGCAGGATGACGCAGCCAAAGCGCAGGTTGGTCTGCATGTGAAAGAGTTTGCCGGGGTCGCCGTCGCCGATGACGCGGGTCCAGAACGGCATGATTTGCATGTAGCCGCGCGCGCCGACGACGGAGACGGCGTATTTGCGAAAGCCGCTTTCTACCTGGATGAGGCCCAGCACGAGCGAGGTTTCCAGCCCGGCGCGGCGGGATTCGTACCAGACGGTTTGCAGAAAGTCCACGCGGCGGTCGAGGTCGGGCATGCGCTTGTAGAGGCGGTCGCTCATGGCCGAGAGCCAGCGCAGGTAGGCCAGGCGCGCTGCGGTGCTGGCAAAGATGGGCACGGGCGGGGCGCTGTTGGCGATGGCCGAGCTGAGCGCGGTGCGCACGGAGTCGGCCAGCGGCTCTTCAATTTGCCCGCCGGCGCGCGCCGGTCGCGCCAGCGCCAGCAGGCCGGGCAGCAGGACCAGTTGCCGCAGGGTCTGGCGGCGTTGCGGGTCGCTCGGGCCTGGCTGGCGGCTCATGCGGCAAGCCGCGCTTTGACGAAGGCAGCGATGCCGTCGGCAGGCACTTTGGAGGCGGTTTCGTCACGGCGGTGCTGGTATTCAACCAGGCCTTCTTTGAGGCCCCGCTCGCCGATGGTGACGCGGTGCGGCACGCCGATCAGTTCCCAGTCGGCAAACATCACGCCGGGGCGCTCGCCACGGTCATCCAAAATGACATCCACGCCAGCAGCCAGCAGTTCGGCGTGCAGGCTTTCGGCGGCTTGCCGCACGGCTTCGCTGCGGTCCATGCCTACGGGGCAGATGACGACGGTAAAGGGCGCGATGGCGTCGGGCCAAATGATGCCGCGCGCGTCGTGGTTTTGTTCGATGGCGGCGGCGGGCAGGCGGGTGATGCCGATGCCGTAGCAGCCCATTTGGAAGGGCTTGGGCTTGCCGTCTTCGTCCAAAAAGGTGGCGTTCATGGCGGCGCTGTATTTCGTGCCCAGGTAGAAGATGTGGCCGATTTCAATGCCGCGCTCGATGGCCAGCTGGCCTTGCCCGTCTGGCGAGGGGTCGCCTGCAACGGCGTTGCGCAAATCGGCCACGATGTCCGGCTCCGGCAGGTCGCGCCCCCAGTTCACGCCGGTGATGTGGAAGTCTTTTTTGTTGGCGCCGCACACCCAGTCGGCCATGACGGCTACTTCGCGGTCAGCCACGACGGTCACGGGTTTTTTCAGGCCAATGGGGCCGAGGTAGCCCGGCTCGGCGCCAAAGTGTTCCAGGATTTCGGCCACGCTGGCAAAGCGAAAGTCCGCCAGGCCCGGCACTTTGCTGACTTTCACTTCGTTCATGTCGTGGTCGCCGCGCAGCAGCAGCAGCCAGATGCGGGTTCGGGTAATTTCCCCTGCGCCGTTCAGCTCGTCCGTGGCCAGCACGAGGGATTTGACGGTGCGCTGCAAGGGCAGCTTCAGCAGTTCGGCCACGTCGGCGCAGGTGGCTTTGCCGGGCGTGGGGGGTTGGGTCATGGGCTGCGCAGCGGGCGGGCGCGGGCCTTTGGGGGGGGCGCTTTCGGCTTTTTCCATGTTGGCGGCGTAGCGGCTGCCGGTGCTGTAGACGATGGCGTCTTCGCCGGTGGCGGCAATCACCTGGAATTCTTCGCTCATGTCGCCGCCGATGCTGCCCGAGTCGGCTGCCACGGCGCGGTAGGTGAGGCCGAAGCGGTCAAAAATGGCGCGGTAGGCTGCGGCCATTTTCTGGTAGCTCTGGCGCGCGCTGGCTTCGTCGCGGTCGAAGCTGTAGGCGTCTTTCATGATGAATTCGCGCCCGCGCATCAGGCCAAAGCGCGGGCGGCGTTCGTCGCGGAACTTGGTCTGTATCTGGTAGAGGTTGCGCGGCAGCTGCTTGTAGCTTTTGAATTCCTGGCGGGCGATGTCCGTCACGGCTTCTTCGCTGGTGGGTTGCAGCACGAAGTCGCGTTCGTGGCGGTCCTTGATGCGCAAAAGCTCCGGCCCCATCTTGTCGAAGCGCCCTGTTTCACGCCACAGCTCGCTGGGCTGCACCATCGGCATAAGGCATTCAATGGCGCCGGCGCGGTTCATTTCCTCGCGCACGATGGCCTGCACTTTCTGGATAACGCGCAGCCCCATGGGCATGTAGGTGTAGATGCCCGCGCCCAGCTTCTTGATCATGCCCGCTCGGGTCATGAGCTGGTGGCTGATGACTTCGGCGTCCGCCGGGGCTTCTTTCAGGGTGGAGATGAGGAACTGCGAGGCTTTCATGACAGATGCGAATGGTGGAAAAGGGCCGCAGGCGTGCGGCAAGCCCTGGCCCCAAACGGCAAGAGGCCGTTGACAGGCCCCTTGACATGACGCGCGGGCATAATGGCCCGCAACATTTTGAAATTGGAGTTTGATTATGCTTGACCGGGAAGGCTTTCGCCCGAATGTCGGCATCATCTTGCTCAACCAGAAAAACCAGGTTTTTTGGGGCAAACGCATACGCACCCATTCTTGGCAGTTTCCGCAAGGCGGCATTGACCGGGGCGAAACCCCGGAGCAGGCCATGTACCGCGAGCTGCATGAGGAAATCGGCCTGAAGCCGGAGCACGTGCGCATCGTCGCCCGTACCCGTGACTGGTTGCGCTACGAGGTGCCCGACCGCTTTATCCGCCGCGACGCGCGCGGCCGCTACCGGGGGCAGAAACAGATTTGGTTTCTGCTGCAGCTCATCACTCATGACTGGAACCTGAACCTGCGCGCCACCGATCACCCTGAATTCGATGCCTGGCGCTGGAACGATTACTGGGTGCCGCTGGATGTGGTGATTGAGTTCAAGCGCGGCGTGTATGAAATGGCGCTCACCGAGCTGGCGCGCTTTCTGCCGCGCCCGCCGGAGCATCGCAACCGCTACCTGCGCAGCGGCATCCGCACGCCCGTGGCGGCCTGCAATTTGCCGCCGGATTCCGAACCCGCTCCGCTGGGGCCAGCCAGCGGCCCGCCCGCTTTCTGGCGGCTGGATGACGCGCCTCCCGCCACTGAACACGCACAGCCATGATCTGCCGCCGCACTGCTTTCTCCCTTTCTCTGCCGTTGCTGGCCGCTTTGGTGCTGGCCGCCTGTGGCCGCCCCGAGCGGCTGCCCGAGCCTGCCGCTCCACCTGCAGGCACGGCGCTGAAAGCGGACCTGCCGCCCGCTTATGACGAAGCGCGCCTGATTGAAATTGAACAACCTCGCGGCAGCACCGTGCGCATTGGCATTGCGCCTGAAACCATCAGCGTGGACGCGCAGGCGGGCGTGGTGCGCTACGTGGCTGTCATGCGCGGCATCAGCGCCCGCGTGGCCACCTATGAAGGCATCCGCTGCAATGGCGGACAGTGGCGCGTGTTCGCGCGCCGGCAGGCGGATGGCCCCTGGCTGGCGGCAAGCATGGAGTGGGAAGACATGTACGGCCCGCGCCAGCAGCCGTATGTGCGGGTTTTGGCGCGAGACGGCATGTGCATTGGCCCGGCCGTCAACACCGACGTGCGCTCCATCGTGCGCGGCCTGCAAAGCGGCGGCCGCAACGTGCTGTACAGGGGCTGAAACCCCGTCCTCTTGCCAGCCCCCGAGCGGGGCTTTGCTTGAAGCAGTCCGTGCATCCCTTGCCCCTGTCTTTGCCATAACCGCCTGCATGGCCGAAACGGTGGCCCGATGGCAGAAAGGGAAAGCCTGAATTTGCTTCTGAATCCATAGCATGATGTCCTAGTGGATCGGGCGCAGAGCAGCATTTCATCCCACTTGAATTTGCTCTTGTTTTTGATGCGTCACGGCGGGCGTGGCGGCTGATTTTCCAAGGCCCGCAGTGGTCTGTAGCCAGTCCTTGAAGCCGGGAGGCGGACCGCCACAATCGGCGGGGCAGGGCGGGGCTGGCTCGCTACTGCCGCTGCGCCACGCTGGGCCGCTGGCCGGGCACAAGCTGCATTTCCACGTTTTGGCCCTGGCGCAAGGCGGTGAAGGTGGCGGCTGTGCCGGGGCGCAGGGCGGTGATGCCGGCGCGCAGTTCAGCCACGGTGCGGATGGGCCGGCCGTTGATGCGGGTGACGACGTCGCCTGGCCGCATGCCTGCGCGCGCGGCCGGGCCGCCATTGAGCACGCCGGTGATGATGACGCCTTGCGCGCTGGCTGCGCCCAGGTTTTCGGCCAGCTCGGGCGTGAGGGCGGTGGATTCCACGCCGATCCAGCCGCGCACGACGCGCCCGTTTTGCACGATGTCTTGCAGCGCCTGCCGCGCCACATTGACGGGAATGGCAAAACCGATGCCCAGGCTGCCGCCGGAGCGCGAGTAAATGGCAGTGTTGATGCCCAGCAGGCGCCCTTGCTCGTCGGTGAGCGCGCCGCCGGAGTTGCCGGGGTTGATGGCCGCGTCGGTCTGGATGAAGTTCTCGAAGGTGTTGATGCCCAGCTGATCGCGCCCCAGGGCGCTGACGATGCCGCTGGTGACGGTTTGCCCCACGCCAAAGGGGTTGCCAATGGCCAGCACGCGGTCGCCCACCTCAATGCGGTCCGAGTCGCTGGGCGTCATCACGGGCAAATCGGGCAAGTCAATCTTGAGCACGGCCAGGTCGGACTCGGGATCGGCGCCAATCACGCGGGCGTTGGCACGGCGGCCATCGGCCAGCACGGCCTCAATGTGGTCGGCCTCTTGCACCACATGGTTGTTGGTCAGCACATAGCCATCGGACGACATGATCACGCCCGAACCCAGCCCGCTTTGCGACTGGCTGCCCTGCTGCCCGAAAAAGAGGCGAAACCACGGGTCATCGGCAAACGGATGGCGCGTGATGCGGCTGGTGTTGATGCTGACCACGGCAGGCGCGGCGCGCCTGACGGCGGTGGCCAGGCTGCCCGGCTGCGCGGCGGCCGACACCTGCGGCGCGGGCAGAACGAGCGGCGCGCTGACCGCTGGCGGCGGGGCGGGCGCTGCCAGCCACTGCGGCTGCAAAGTGGCAATGACGAACCATGCGGCCACGAAAACGGTGACAGCCTGCGAGAAAAAAAGCCACAGCTTTTTCATTGGAATTCCTTGACGGTTCAAGCCTGCGCCCGCGCAGGCGGGCAAAGCCTGTTTTTGCGGGCGGCAGGCGCGGCGCTGAACGCGCCGCAAACATGGCAGCATTGTCAGCCATGAGCACAACCGACCGGGCCACGCTGCTGGCCGCTTTTGACGAGGCGCTGCAACCGGCGCTGTTCAAGGACTACGGGCCCAACGGCCTGCAAGTGGAGGGCCGCGAGCGAATTGGCAAGCTGGTCAGCGGCGTGACGGCCAGCCTGGCGCTGATTGAGGCGGCCATAGCCGCCGGGGCCGATGCCATCTTCGTGCACCACGGCCTGTTCTGGCGCGGGCAGGACGGGCGCGTCACGGGCTGGATGAAGCAGCGTCTGGCGCGCCTGCTGGCGCACGACGTGAACCTCTACGCCTACCACCTGCCGCTGGACGCGCACCCCGTGCACGGCAACAACGCGCAACTGGCCCGGCGCCTGGGCTGGCAGCCCACGGGCCGCTTTGGCGAACAGCAGCTGGGCTGGCTGGGCGAGGCAGCTTACGAAGACGGCCAGGCGCTGGCCGATCACCTGGCGCAAGCGCTGCAAAGGCCGCCCATTGCCATTTACGGGCCGCCTGCGCCCATTCGCAAGCTGGCCTGGTGCAGCGGCGGCGCGCAAGGCTTTTTTGAAGGCGCCATTGCGGCGGGGGCCGATGCCTTCATCACGGGCGAAATCTCCGAACCCCAGGCCCATCTGGCGCGCGAGTGCGGCGTGGCCTTTTACGCCTGCGGCCACCACGCCACCGAGCGCTACGGCGCCCCCGCCCTGGCCGCGCATGTGGCGCAGCAGCTGGGGCTGGCGCATGAGTTCATCGAGATAGACAACCCGGCTTGAACCGAAGGCAGCAAGAAAGCCGCGTTTTGCTTCTGATTCAATAGCGGCCTGCGCTTTTTCTTCTAGGACATCAGCGGTTTTCAGGGCAGTAAATTTGCTCTGCTTTTAGAAGCAGCCTGCGCTGAATTTGCAAACCTTATGCAGAAACCATTTGCCATCACCCAGGGCGATGCGGCGGGCATCGGCCCCGAAATCATCGCCAAAGCCTTTCAAGACGCGCCCGAAGCCATGCGCGGCTGCTTTGTGGCGGGCAGCGTGGCCGTGATGCGCCGCGCTGCTGGCTGGCTGGGCGGCCTACCCGTGGCCTGCCTGGAGCAAGCCAATGAGGCGTTGCATGCTCCGCCGCGCTGCATTCCCGTGCTGCCTGTGGTTCAGGCCCCGTCCGGGTTGCCGGAGCCGGGCCGCGTGAGCGCCGCCGCAGGCCGCATGGCGGGCGAAGCCGTTGTCTGGGCGGCGCGCGCGGCTCTGCGCGGCGAGGTGGCGGCAGTGGTTACGGCCCCGCTGCACAAGGAGGCGCTGGCTGCCGCAGGCGAGCCATTCAGCCGCTTTCCAGGCCACACCGAGCTGCTTCAGGCTGAAGCAGCGGCGCACCTGGGCGTGCCGGTGGAGCAAGTGCCCGTGCGCATGATGCTGGCCAATGACGAGCTGCGCACGGTGCTGGTCACCATTCACATGCCGCTGCGCGAAGCCATCGAGCAAGTCACGCAGGCCAGCGTGCTGCGCACCCTGCAAATCACTCACGCAGCCTTGGCGCGCGCCCTGGGCCAGCCGCCGCGCATGGCCGTGGCGGGACTGAACCCGCACGCGGGCGAAGGCGGCCGGTTTGGCCGTGAGGAAATCGAGCACATCGCCCCCGCCATAGCCGCCGCCTGCGCGCAGTGCATGAATGCGCAAGGCCCTTTCGCGCCTGACACCGTTTTCATGCGCGCGCGCCAAGGCGCATTCGACGTGGTCGTCGCCATGTACCACGACCAGGGGCTGATTCCCGTGAAATACCTTGGCGTGGAAAAAGGCGTGAACGTGACGCTCGGTCTGCCCTTCGTGCGCACCAGCCCCGACCACGGCACGGCCTTCGATCTGGCGGCCACAGGCCAGGCCAGCGCCGGCAGTCTGCTGGCCGCCGTGCGCATGGCGCGCGCGCTGGCAGGCGAATGAGAGAGGAGAGACCTGCGCCTGGAAAAACGCCCGCATGAAAGCGGGCGTTGGCATGAAAAAACAGAAATGGAGAAGGCGCTTTCAGCGCTTGAGGCTGTCGCGGATCTCGCGCAGCAGCACCACTTCTTCAGGCGGAGCAGCAGGCTCGGCGGGCGGCTCGGCGCGGCGCAGGCGGTTCATCTGCTTGACCATGATGAAGATGATGAACGCCAGAATGACGAAATTGAGCGAGACGGTGACGAAGTTGCCATAGGCGAACACGGCGCCCGCTTTCTTGGCTTCAGCCAGCGGCAGCCCGTATTCCTGCCCGGATAGCGGGATGTAATAGCTGGAAAAATCCAGCCCGCCCAGCACCTTGCCTACCAGCGGCATGATGAGATCGCCCACCACCGAATCGACGATCTTGCCGAACGCGCCGCCAATGATGACGCCCACGGCCAGATCCATCACATTGCCCTTGACGGCGAACTCCTTGAACTCCTGCAACATGGACATGAAGCTTTCTCCTTTTGAAACATGAAATGGAAGAGGCCGCGTATTGTCAGGCACTGATGTACGTCAAAAGCGGCCAATTTGAAACGGGCCATGTCAGAAAGATGGCTCCGCTACAATCCTGAGCTACCCCCGATACACAAAAACACACCAGAGGACTCCCATGAGTGATACCCCGGTAGATAGCAGCAAAAGGACGTGGCTGATTACCACGGGCGTCGTCGGCGCGGTCGGCGCAGGCGCGCTGGCAACCCCTTTTGTTGGCAGCTTCCAGCCGTCAGAAAGGGCCAAAGCCGCTGGCGCGCCTGTGGAAGTGGACATTTCCAAGCTTCAGCCTGGCGAAAAGGTCATCGTCGAATGGCGTGGCAAGCCCGTCTGGGTTTTGCGCCGCACTCCAGAGATGCTGGCAACGTTGAAGAATACGGACTCCGAAGTGGCCGACCCCAAGTCGGAACGCAAGGCATATCCCACGCCTGCGTACGCGCAAAACGAATGGCGCTCGCGCAAGGAAGAGTTTCTGGTTGTCGTGGGGATTTGCACGCACCTTGGCTGCTCGCCAGTGGACAAGTTCCAGACCGGTCCTCAGCCTTCGTTGCCTGACAACTGGGAAGGCGGATTTTTCTGCCCATGCCATGGCTCCACATTCGATCTGGCTGGCCGCGTGTTCAAAAACAAACCCGCGCCAGACAATCTTGAAGTGCCTCCCTACAAATTCCTGTCCGAAACCAAGATTTTGGTTGGCGACGATTCCGAAGCGTGATGGGAGGCGGACATGGCTGAATTCAAGGAAATTTCTCCGAATGCGCCATTGGTTGCCAAGGTGACCAACTGGTTTGACAACCGCTTTCCGACTGCGTTTGAGGCTTACCGCAAGCACATGTCGGAGTACTACGCGCCGAAGAATTTCAACGTCTGGTACATCTTTGGCTCGCTGGCATTGCTGGTGCTGGTGATCCAAATCGTCACGGGCATTTTTCTGGTGATGCACTACAAGCCTGATGCGGCCAAGGCGTTCGAGTCGGTCGAATACATCATGCGCGACGTGCCGGGCGGCTGGATCATTCGCTACATGCACTCCACGGGGGCATCCGCTTTCTTCATCGTGGTTTATCTGCACATGTTCCGCGGATTGCTGTATGGCAGCTACCGCAAGCCACGGGAGCTAGTCTGGATTTTTGGCTGCGCCATTTTCCTGTGCCTGATGGCTGAAGCATTCATGGGTTATCTGCTGCCTTGGGGACAAATGTCTTTCTGGGGCGCGCAAGTGATCGTGAACCTGTTTTCCGCGATTCCATTTATCGGATCCGATCTGTCCCTGCTCATTCGCGGTGACTACGTGGTAAGTGACGCCACACTGAACCGCTTCTTCAGTTTTCACGTTATTGCCGTGCCGCTGGTGCTGCTCGGACTGGTGGTGGCGCACTTGCTTGCTCTGCATGACGTGGGCTCCAACAACCCTGATGGCGTAGAAATCAAGCAAGGCCCCAAAGGCAACCGCTGGTCGCCCACTGCGCCTGCGGATGGCGTCCCGTTCCACCCCTACTACACGGTTCACGACATTTTGGGCGTAGGCGTGTTCTTCATGGTCTATTTCGCCGTGGTTTTCTTCGCGCCTGAATTCGGCGGCTATTTCCTGGAATACAACAACTTCATTCCGGCCGATCCGCTGGTTACGCCAGCGCACATCGCGCCTGTGTGGTATTTCACGCCGTTCTATTCCATGCTGCGCGCCACAACCGACACGATGGTCAATGTGCTGTGCGTCATCGTCCTGCTGGCAGCGGCGTTCGTGTTCCTGCGTACACGCTTGCCCATGTTGATCAAGGTGGGGGTTGCTGGCGCGGCTGTCGTGGCGGCTTTCCTGCTCAAGACGTTTGACGCGAAGTTCTGGGGCGTGGTCGTCATGGGCGGCGCTGTCATCATCCTGTTCTTCCTGCCGTGGCTGGACTGGAGTCCCGTCAAGTCCATCCGCTATCGCCCCGGCTGGCATAAATGGCTCTATGCCGTGTTCGTGGTGTGGTTTGGCATTCTGATGGTGCTGGGCATCATGCTCCCCGGCCCGATTTTTGCCGCGCCTGCCTTGAGCTGGATGACCAATGAACTGGTCGCCATGATTGGCACGCTGTTTTACTTCGGCTTCTTCCTGCTGATGCCGTGGTGGTCGCGAATTGGCACGCCCAAACCTGTGCCTGATCGCGTCACCTTCACACCGCACTGAATTTGCCGGAGCATAAAAATGAAATTCCACAAGAAACTGGTCGCTGGCCTGATGCTGGCAGCGAATCTGGTCATCAGCGCCCACGCTGCAAGCGGCGGAATCCCTTGGGATAAGGCCCCTATTGACGTGACAAACCAGGCGTCGCTGCAAAACGGCGCACGCATCTTTGTCAATTACTGCCTGAGCTGCCATTCAGCGGCGTTCATGCGCTACAACCGTTTGCAAGACATTGGCTTGACGGAAGAGCAAATCAAGGAAAATCTGATGTTCACCACTGACAAGGTGGGCAACGTCATGAAAGCCGCGATTGATCCCATCGAGGCCAAAAAATGGTTTGGCGCCAATCCGCCGGATTTGACATTGATTGCCCGCTCTCGGGCTGGCTCCAATGGCACGGGCGCAGATTACATCTACACCCTGCTGCGTTCTTACTATCGAGATCCCACCAAACCCACTGGCTGGAATAACTTGGCATTTCCCAGTATTGGCATGCCGCACCCGTTGTGGGAATTGCAGGGTGAGCGCAAGCCTCTGTTTGAAACGCATGAGTCACATGGCCAGCAAGTGCAAGTGCACAAAGGGTGGGAAGAAGTGACACCGGGTGCCATGACCGCTGCCGATTACGACAAAAATGTGGGTGATTTGGTCAATTTCCTGCAATGGATGGGTGAACCGGCCCAGAACAAGCGCGTGAAGATAGGCATCTTTGCCATGCTGTTCCTGGCTTTGTTTACTTTTGCTGCCTGGAATTTGAACAAGGCATTCTGGAAAGACGTCAAATAAAGTCTTTTATTCTGCGTGCCCGGTTTTGACCGGGCAGTCAATAGAGTGGACGGTGCATTTGCGCTGCCCACTCTTTCGGTTTTTTAGGAGCCTCCCGCCATGATGGTGCTTTATTCAGGAACAACCTGCCCCTTTTCGCATCGCTGCCGTTTTGTGCTGTTCGAGAAGGGAATGGATTTTGAAATCCGTGATGTCGACCTGTTCAACAAGCCGGAAGATATCAGTGTGATGAACCCTTATGGGCAGGTGCCTATTCTGGTGGAAAGAGATCTGATTCTTTATGAATCAAATATCATCAATGAATATATTGATGAGCGTTTCCCCCATCCGCAGCTTATGCCGGGCGATCCGGTGGACCGGGCGCGGGTACGCCTTTTTCTGCTCAATTTTGAAAAAGAGCTGTTTTCTCACGTGAGCGTGCTGGAACATCGTGTGGGCCGGACCAATGAAAAGGCGCTGGAAAAAGCGCGGGGAAATATCCGCGATCGCCTGACGCAAATGGCACCTGTATTTTTGAAGAATAAATATATCCTGGGCGAGCATTTCTCCATGTTGGATGTCGCTTTGGCACCTCTGCTCTGGAGGCTTGATTACTACGGGATTGAGCTGAGCAAGAATGCGGCGCCGCTTCTCAAATATGCGGAGCGCATCTTTTCCCGGCCTGCGTATATTGAGGCGCTGACGCCGTCTGAAAAAGTCATGCGGAAGTAATGATTGGGAACTTCAGGAGGGTTGAATTGGAAACCACCTCTACCCAGCCGTATTTGTTGCGCGCCTTGTATGAATGGTGCAGCGACAATGGGCTGACCCCCCATATTGCGGTGCGTGTGGATGAAACCGTGCAGGTGCCCAGAGAATTTGTTCAGAATGGGCAGATTGTGCTTAACATTGGTTTCGACGCGACCAATGGCTTGAAAATGGGCAATGACTATATTGAGTTCAAGGCCCGTTTTGGCGGCGTGCCGCGAGATATTTTCATACCCGTCAATCGGGTGCTCGCGATCTATGCGCGGGAAACGGGGCAGGGCATGGCATTCCCGGAGGCGAGCCAAGAGGCTGAAGCGGGGAAAATGCCAGGCGCAGAAGGCGAATCTGAGGTGCCCATAGCCGAGAAACCTCAACTACGGCCTGTTTCGCCACCCAGTTCTGGCAAAGATGCCGGGCCGGATGACGAGCCTCCTGCGCCAAGCGGCGGCAGGCCATCGCTGAGAATCGTCAAATAGTGGTTAGAATCCGCCCCTTTGAGTTTCAGCCGGTTTAGCTCAGTTGGTAGAGCACCCGCCTTGTAAGCGGTAGGTCGTCAGTTCGAGTCCGACAACCGGCACCACATTAACAACCCGCCAGCCGCTCACGGCCAGCGGGTTTTTTCTTGGATTTTTGAATCGGGCGGCGGCTGGACCTTGAAGCGAAGGGTCTGCACCTCATGCCCCTTGGCGCGCAGGGCCGCTAGCAGGGCCGGAGCGAGCTGGCGCAGCTTTGCTGCGGCGGCTGTGTGGGCGATAAGCAGGCACCAAGTGCCGTCTTGCATGGGGCCTGGGCGCACGGCGCCACGTAGCGAAGCGGGCAGCAGGGGGCGGATGACGGTCATGCACGCACGGGTTTCCTCCGCCATTCGCATCAGTTGCGCAAGCATGGGTGAGCCGTGCATGGCTTGCTGCATGTTCATGGGGGTTTTCAACGTGATGCTCATGGCGGATGAAAGTATTGAAATGTTGCAAAGCGGCTATAGCTGGCAGCGCAGCCCGCTCTGCTTTCCGCGCGCATTATTGCCAGCAGGCAAGCGCAAGGTCTTCACAACCAGGCTCAGGAAGGAGATGCGCGCTCCGAAAACCTGTTCAGAGTTTGTCTGCAGGCACAAAAGCGCGGCCTTGGGCGATCTGTGGCGTTGTCAATCTCTGGCCGGGCAGCCAGCAGGCCATGAGGCCCGCTTGCGGTTCGCGCCTTGCAGCCTATCCTGATTCGCTCTTTTGCCCCTCGCGGCCAGACTGTGCACAGGTTCTAAAATGCCTCGCCGCCTTGCAAGCGGCGGATTGTTTCCGCCCTTGCTTGGCTTTTTCTTTGACCGAACATTTTCCGATTTCCGCCGCGTATGCCCCTTACTCTTTTGACCAAGCTCTTTGGCAGCCGTAACGATCGCCTGCTCAAGCAATACCGCAAGACGGTGGCGCGCATCAATGCGCTGGAGCCGCAGTTCGAGAAGCTGTCCGACGAGCAAATCAGCGCCAAAACGCAAGAGTTCAAAGAGCGGCTGGGCAAGGGCGAAACGCTGGATCAGCTTCTGCCGGAAGCTTTCGCCGTGGTGCGCGAAGCCTCCAAGCGCGTGATGAAGATGCGCCACTTTGACGTGCAGCTGATCGGCGGCATGGCCCTGCACGAGGGCAAGATTGCCGAAATGCGCACGGGCGAAGGCAAAACGCTCACGGCCACGCTGCCCGTGTATCTGAACGCGCTCACGGGCAAGGGCGTGCATGTGGTCACGGTCAATGACTACCTGGCCAACCGCGACGCGCAATGGATGGCGCGCCTCTACAACTTCCTGGGTCTGACGGTGGGCGTGAACCTGCCTTACATGCCGCGCGAAGAAAAGCAGGCCGCCTACGGCGCCGACATCACCTACGGCACCAACAACGAATACGGCTTTGACTACCTGCGCGACAACATGGTGTACGAGCCGGGCGATCGCGTGCAGCGCCAGCTCAACTACGCCATCGTGGACGAGGTGGACTCCATCCTCATTGACGAAGCGCGCACGCCGCTCATCATCAGCGGCCAGGCCGAAGACCAGACCGCCATCTATCTGGCCATGAACGAAGTGGCCCCCCAGCTCACCCGGCAGGAAGGCGAAGCCGATCCGCGCACGGGCGAAGGCGTCATCAAGCCTGGCGACTTCACCGTGGACGAAAAGTCCCATCAGGTCTATCTCACCGAACAAGGCTACGAAAACGCCGAGCGCATCCTGGCCGCGCGCAGCCTCATTGCCGAAGGCGCGTCGCTGTATGACCCCGCCAACATCGCGCTGGTGCACCACCTCTACGCCGCCTTGCGCGCCGCGCACCTGTATCACCGCGACCAGCACTACGTGGTGCAAAACGGCGAAAACGGCCCTGAAATCGTCATCGTCGATGAATTCACGGGCCGCCTCATGACCGGCCGCCGCTGGAGCGACGGCCTGCACCAGGCCGTGGAAGCCAAGGAAGGCGTGCCCATCCAGGCCGAAAACCAGACGCTGGCCTCCATCACCTTCCAGAACTACTTCCGCCTCTACGCCAAGCTCTCGGGCATGACGGGCACGGCCGACACCGAAGCCTACGAATTCCAGGAAATCTACGGGCTGGAAACCGTCGTCATCCCGCCCAACCGCCCCAACAAGCGCGACGACCAGCTCGACCGCGTTTACAAAACCACCCCCGAAAAATACGCTGCCGCGCTCGCCGACATTCGCGAATGCCACAAGCGCGGCCAGCCCGTGCTCGTGGGCACCACCTCCATCGAAAACTCCGAAATCATCTCCAACCTGCTGAAAAAGGAGAACCTGCCGCACCAGGTGCTCAATGCCAAGCAGCACGCCAGCGAAGCCGACATCGTCGCCCAGGCCGGGCGCCCCGGCGTCATCACCATCGCCACCAACATGGCCGGGCGCGGCACCGACATCGTGCTGGGCGGCAACATCGAAAAAACCGTCGCCGCCATCGAAGCCGACGAGTCGCTTGACGAAGCCACCCGCGCCAGCCGCATCCAGCAGCTGCGCCAGCAATGGCAGGCCGACCACGAAAAAGTCAAATCCCTGGGCGGCCTGCGCATCATCGCCACCGAAAGGCACGAAAGCCGCCGCATCGACAACCAGCTGCGCGGCCGCTCGGGCCGCCAGGGCGACCCCGGCTCCTCGCGCTTTTATCTCAGCCTGGACGACGCGCTCATGCGCATCTTCGCGGGCGACCGCGTGCGCGCCATCATGGACCGCCTCAAAATGCCTGAAGGCGAAGCCATCGAAGCCGGCATGGTCACCCGCGCCATCGAAAGCGCCCAGCGCAAGGTGGAAGGCCGCAACTTCGACATCCGCAAACAGCTGCTCGAATACGACGACGTCGCCAACGACCAGCGCAAAGTCATCTACCAGCAGCGCAATGACATCCTCAACGCGCAAGACCTCACCGCCCAGATCACCGCCTTGCGCCACGGCTGCTTTGAAGACCTTGTGCGCCAATACGTGCCCGCCGACTCGGTGGAAGAGCAATGGGATCTGCCCGGCCTTGAAAAAGCCCTGGCGCAGGACTGGCAGATTGAGCTGCCCCTGCAAAAGTCGGTGGAATCCTCTAGCTCCATCACCGATCAGGAAATCGTCGAAGCCGTGCGCGTGGCCGCCGACGAAGCCTACGCCGCCAAAGTGGCCCTGGTTGGCGCGGAAAACTTCCGCCCCTTCGAGCGCTCCGTGCTCCTGCAATCCATCGACAGCAACTGGCGCGAGCACCTCTCCGCGCTCGATTACCTGCGCCAGGGCATCCACCTGCGCGGCTACGCCCAGAAGCAGCCCAAGCAGGAATACAAGCGCGAAGCCTTTGAACTCTTCAGCCAAATGCTGGACACAGTGAAAAACGAAGTCACCCGCGTGCTCATCAATGTGCGCGTGCAAACCCGCGAGCAGGCTGATGAAGCCGCTGGCAGCATCAGCCAGCAGGCCGAGCGCGTCAGCAACGTTACCTACACCGCGCCCTCGGAAACGGGTGAGGCGCAGACCCTGCCCCAAACCCCGGCCGGCAGCGCACGCAGCACCGTGGCTGGGGCGGCAGGCGCGGGCCTGGCCGCAGGCGAAGTGCCCCGCGTGGGCCGCAACGACCCCTGCCCCTGCGGCAGCGGCAAGCGCTACAAGAACTGCCACGGCGCCTTGAGTTGATGGACTGACAGGCGGCTGGCTGGCCGCTGCACTGCACGGGGCGCAAGGCAACACCTGCGCCCCGTTCGTTTTGGTGCGCCGCCGGGTCAGGGCGGAGCAGGGCGCGCCTTCAAAGAAAACAGCCAGCTTTCAAAACGGTCAACCTTCATTTCGCGCGTGCGATGCGCCGCGCTGCCCTGGCGCCTCTCAGTCAAGCGGCCTGCCGTCCGTTTTGCGGGGTCGAATCAGGCGCCGCTCATGAAGCCCGTTCAGAAGCGCCCAAGGCGGGCGGCTGGCGCAGCCTCCGGGTTGTCCAGTGCTTGGCAGATGAAGGCATCGGAAACAGGAGCAAATTCAAGGGGCAGAAATACCGGTTCGCGCTGATTCCACTAGGACATCGTGCTATGGTTAAAGGAGCGAAATACTGCCTCTTTCCTCCGCTCACGCCATGCTCATTCTGATTGCTGATGCGTTCTCCCCTCGCGCGTCAGCCATGTGTGGGGCAGCTCGCAAGCCATACACCGCCACGGCTGGTTTTTCGCGTAAAAAGAGCTAGTGGCCGCCTTGCCCTTTTGCTGGCGGAAAATGGGCTGAACGGGCACGTTCAATAGGCCATTCCATATTCAGATTTCATGACGTCCCGAAGCGGCCTTCTTCCGGCGCGCGGAAGCGACTTTGCATAGCCGATGCGCAGCAGCAGTTGTGGATATTCACGGGTCGCGTGAAAAAGTTTCTCGCGCAATTTCCCGCGTATTTCGGCGACTTCGCAAGGCTGATTCAGGTATGCGCTGGCAATGCCTGCCCGGGTCAGCGAAAGCAGAAAACGCTGGAGCGCGCGCCCCGTGCTGATCCATGAAAAAACATCATCAGCCGGGCTGGTGATAAGCGCCAAATGGGATGAAGATGCGATTTTTTTCAAATCGGATTTGTTTTGTGATTTGCCGTTGAGCATGGATTTCACGATGGGTTCGCTGATCCAGCGGGGCAGACTGGGCGCGCCCAGGGCGGCGTAGCTGAGGCCGTCGCCCGTGCTTTCGGCGTGTTTTTTGTTGAAGCGCACCCATGAAAGCAATTCCGCCTTGAAGGCGAAGTCATTCATTTGCGCTTCATTGCCCTGCGTGACGGCTTCGGTCAGCAGCTTGAAGGCGCTGTCATCCTTCTTGAACAGATGGATTTTTATTTCATTTCCGGCCCATTCCTCCAGAATGGCGCGCAAAATATCTTCCGGAATGGTTTCGTGATTGTATGTTGAGCGGTTTGTCTGCCGCTGTTCAATATAGGCAGAAAGCGGGCTTGGAATAATGCTGTCTGATTTTTGAAGCTGTATTCTGATGCTTCCATCGCCGCTTATTTCCGTCTGGGCGGCGTAATGCAAGGCTGAAGCTTGCAGGCAAAGATTTTCAGCCGCGCATCCCAGGCTGATGAACAATTCCCGGCGGTTGCCGTCCACGGCGGGCAGCGCCCTTGCGGGATCGGGGAAAATGGCAATTTCATTGGCGTTGATTTCAAAATACCACGGCTGCGAGTTATGACCAGATGGAGCGCGGGTGGCGGCGGTAATGAGCTGGAGGGTGTCGGATGAGGAAAGACGCATGATGACTCTCGCAATGTCCGGCCGGATTCTCGCGCGGCGCTTCGAGCTTGGCTGCACTGGCCTGACGGCGCAGAAAAGCTTAAAAAACAGGAGCGAATTCAAGGGGCTGAAAATGCCATCTCGCGCAGTTTCCACTAGGACATCATGCTGTTAATTCTGTAGCAGCAATATCGGGCAACGGTTTGACCAAGGCTGCAAGCCTGCAACAGGTGCCTATGCTTTTCGCCATGCAACGTTTGGATGACCTTCTTTTTGCCCAGGGTTTTGGCACGCGCCGTCAGTGCGCGGGGCTGATTGCGCAGGGGCTGGTGCAAGTGCAAGGCAGCGTTTGCACTGATCCGGCGGCTGTTTTTCCGCTGCAGGGCCTGCGCATTGCCGTGCAGGGGCAGCCTTGGGAGTGCCGCAGTCCTGCGTATCTCATGCTTCACAAGCCAGCGGGCTATGAGTGTTCGCAGCGCCCCAGCGCCTGGCCCAGCATTTATGCCTTGCTGCCTGCCATGCTGCGGCAGCGCCCTGCCGCCAAGGGTGGCAGGGCCAGCGGCGTGCAGGCTGTGGGCCGGCTGGATCAGGATACGACTGGCTTGTTGTTGCTCAGTGACGATGGCGCTTTCATTCACCGCATGAATGCCCCGCGCCGCCATGTGCCCAAGGTGTATGAGGTGAGCGCAGCGCATGCGGTGACTGCCACGCAAATTGCCCGGCTGCTGGAGGGGGTGGTTCTTCATGACGATCCCCAGCCCGTGCGCGCTGCCGCTTGCGAGGCGACGGGCAGTCATGCCTTGCGCCTGACGCTGACCGAGGGCAAGTACCACCAGGTCAAGCGCATGCTGGCTGCCGTGGGCAACCGCGTGACGGCGCTGCACCGCAGCCGCATTGGCCAGCTTGCCTTGCCCGCTGATCTGGCCCCCGGCCAGTGGCGCTGGCTGGACGAGGCGCAGCTTGCCTTGCTGCAGCCTTTGTGACCCGTTGAAGATGGGCAAGGCCCAAGAGCGCCCGGGGCCGCGCTTTCGCCCCTCATGGCCAGACTCTGAACAGGTTTCCGGCGTTTGTTCGCGCCCCGTCTTTCAGCGTGAAGAAGCGGTTTGGAATGGGCAAGGCGCGGGCGGGAAGCGAGGAATTTTTCGCTTCTGAATCAATAGCATGAGGTCCTGGTGGAATTTGCGAGGAACGGCATTTCAGGCCCCTCATATTTGCTCCTGTTTTTGGTGTATTCAGGCCAGCAGGAGCAGGCCGCACATGGGTTTTCAGGCCAGGGTGACGCGGGCGAATTTGCGCTTGCCCACTTGCACCACGTAAGTGCCGGGGCGCAGCTTCAGGGCCTTGTCGCTGATGACGGCGCTGTCTACGCGCACGCCGCCGCCGTCTATCAGGCGGTTGGCTTCGCTGGTGGAAGGGGCCAGGCCCGATTGCTTGAGCACCAGGCCGATGCCCAGGCCCTCGCTGCCGGCGCTCAGCTGCACTTGCGCAATGTCGTCGGGCACGCCGCCTTTGCTGCGGTTGATGAAGTCTTGCTCGGCAGCGCTGGCTGCCTGGGCGCTGTGAAAGCGCGTGGTGATTTCGCGCGCGAGCATGACTTTGGCTTCTTTTGGGTTGCGGCCTGCGGCGACTTCGGCCTGGAGTTTTTCAATGCCGGCCAGGCTCTGGAAAGACAGCAGGGGGTACCAGCGCCACATGAGTTCGTCGCTGATGGACAGGACTTTGGCGAACATGGTGTTGGCGTCTTCGGTGATGCCGATGTAGTTGCCTTTGCTTTTGGACATTTTGTCCACGCCGTCCAGCCCCACGAGCAGGGGCATGGTGAGCGCGCACTGGGGTTCCTGCCCGTGTTCGATTTGCAGGTGGCGGCCCATGAGGAGGTTGAATTTCTGGTCGGTGCCGCCGAGTTCGAGGTCGCTTTTGAGGGCGACGGAGTCGTAGCCTTGCAGCAGGGGGTAGAGGAATTCGTGCAGGCTGATGGAGGCGCCGGAGTGAAAGCGCGCGTGAAAGTCGTTGCGCTCCATCATGCGGGCGACGGTGTATTGGGCCGCGAGCTGGATCATGCCGCGCGCGCCCAGCTGGTCGCACCACTCGCTGTTGTAGCGCAGCTCGGTTTTTTCAGGGCTGAGCACTTTGTAGGCCTGGGCGCGGTAGGTTTCGGCGTTGGCGCGGATTTGTTCGGCGCTCAGCGGCGGGCGGGTGGTGTTGCGGCCGCTAGGGTCGCCAATGAGGGTGGTGAAGTCGCCAATGAGGAAGATGACGGTGTGGCCCAGGTCTTGCAGCTGGCGCAGCTTGTTGAGCACGACGGTGTGGCCCAGATGGATGTCGGGCGCGGTGGGGTCCAGGCCCAGTTTGATGCGCAGCGGCTGGCCGGTGGCTTCGGCGCGGGCGAGTTTTTGTTCCCAGTCGGCGGCGGGCAGCAGTTCATCGCAGCCGCGCAGGGTGATTTGCATGGCTTCGCGCACGCGGTCGGTGATGGGAAAGGGGCTTGAAGCGGCTTGCGCGGGAGGCTGTGTCATATGTAAAGCTGGGGGAGAGGAAAGGCAAAGCGGGTTTTGCGTGCAAGGCGCATGGCTATACTCGCCCGCTTTGCCAAAAGCAAAGAAAACGACTCAAATTGTAGTGTGCAGGCTACAGTCTGCCGCTTCCCGCCTTGACCCGGATATCCCCGTGAAGCCTTCTGCCATTGTCTTGTTCATTGCTGGACTGATTCAGCGCAACCCGAAACGCACGACGGCGGCCATCACCGCCTTTTTAATGGGCGCTGGCACGTTTGCCATGGCCGCGCTGACGCCCGCCGAGCCGCCCAAACTGGTGCGGCTGGTGACGGAGCCTGTGCAGGCGGACGTGGCCGCGCAAGGCGGCGGCGCGCTGACGCTGTACCGCAATGGCAGCACGCGCAGCAGCGATACGCCGGAAGCGCTGCTGGCGCGCATGGGGGTGGTGGATGCCGAGGCGGCGCGTTTTCTGCGCGGCCATGCGGACGCGCGCAACGCGCTGTTCAGCCGCACGGGGCGGCCCGTGGCAGTGCAGGCCGATGACGGGCAAAAGCTCCTTTCCTTGCGCACGCACTGGCTGGACAAGCCGGGAAGCCAGGAATTCAGGCGGCTGATCGTGGAAAAGACGGAAGCCGGCTTGACAGCCCGCGTGGAAACGGCGCCGCTGCAAGTGGGCCAGCGCGTGGCAAGCGGGGTCATCCGCTCGTCGCTCTTCGCGGCGGCCGATGAGGTCAATCTGCCTGACAGCGTGACGTATCAGCTGGCCGATATTTTTGGCTCGGTCATCAACTTCCACAAAGGCCTGCGCAAGGGCGACAGCTTTTCGGTGGTGTACGAGACGCTGGAAGCTGATGGCGAGCCGGTCCGCGCAGGCCGCGTGCTGAGCGCCGAGTTCGTCAATCGCGGCAAAGCGCATGAGGCGGTCTGGTTCCAGGAAAGCGGCAACCCCGGGCAAGGCGGCTACTTTGACTTTGCTGGTGAGAGCCTGCGGCGCGCCTATCTGGCGGCTCCGCTGCCTGTGCTGCGCGTGACCAGCAAATTTGGCGAGCGCCATCATCCCATTCTGGGCTACACGCACAAGCACACGGGCGTGGATTACGCCGCGCCCACGGGCACGCCCGTGCGCACCATTGGCGACGGCACCGTGACGGTGGCCGGCGCGCAAAACGGTTATGGCAACGTGATTTACATCAGCCACCTCAACGGCAAGGATTCGACGGTGTACGCGCACCTTTCGCGCATTGACGTGAAGCCTGGGCAGAAGGTGTCGCAGGGCGATGTGATCGGCGCCGTGGGCGCCACGGGCCGCGCGACGGGGCCGCACCTGCATTTCGAGTTCCGCGTGGAAAACAAGCCCGTCAATCCGACAGTGGCGCTGGCCGAGCAAAGTGGCGCCGTGCTGGCTTCGGTGGCGAAAAAAGAAACATTTGCCCAGCTTTCTCTTGATATGCAGGCCCAGCTGGAATCAGCCAAACAAATGGCGGGCGCAGCTTTCGAGTGAATTCATTTCATATTCCTGGAAAATAAAAAAGGGCGCTTTAAGAAGCGCCCTTTTTTATTTGTGGAATTTATTCTTCCGCCACGGAAAATGACGAGCCGCAGCCGCAAGTGGTTTCGGCATTTGGATTGCGGATGACGAATTGCGCGCCCTGCAAATCTTCCTTGTAGTCAATTTCAGCGCCGACCAGATATTGGAAGCTCATGGCGTCAATCAGCAGCGAAACGCCATTCTTGGTCATCGTCGTGTCGTCTTCATTGGCGATTTCGTCGAACGTGAAGCCATATTGAAAGCCGGAGCATCCGCCGCCCTGCACGAACACGCGCAGCTTCAAATCGGGGTTGCCTTCTTCGGCAATGAGATCGGCCACCTTGGCGGCGGCGCTATCGGTAAAGACGATGGGGTCCGGCATGGCCGGAGCGGCAGCTTGGGTTTCAGGGGCGGCATTCATGGGGTAACTCCTGTATTTATATTCAATGCGGAAATCGCGGCCAGTCTATCAAACCGCCTGATCTTCGCCTGTCAAAATGGTTTTTGCGGGCGTGGAAGGCGGCATCAGCTGCGGCTGCAATTGCCCTGAGATGACGGCGCCCGTTTGCATTTCAAGCGTGCGGTACTGGATGGCCTCACTTTGCACATGGGCGCTGGCCTGGAGTTCCAGCGCTTCGAGCGCCTGCACATTGCCGATCACGGTGCCCGCGATCACGATGAAATCCGCGCGAATCGTGCCCTGCACCTGGCCCGTGGGGCCGATCATGATTTTGCTGACGCTCTGCTCCGAGGCGGGCAGCACATCGCCCAGCACGGTGCCGTCGATCTGAAGGCCGTCTTCAAACGTGCACGGCCCCTGCACCTGCATGCCGGCGCCAATGGCGTTGCGCATCGGCGGGTGTTTTTTCTGGTTGAACATGAGCTTGCATCTCCTCTGAAGTGGGCGTGGCGGGGCCAAAGAAAAACCGTGCGGCCCTTGCGGGCGGCACGGCTTGCTTGTAGCACAGAAGGCAGCTTTGCCGCACCGTGCCAGCGTGAGCGCCAGAATCAGCGCTTGCTGAACTGCTTGCGGCGGCGGGCGGAGTGCAGGCCAACCTTCTTGCGTTCCACTTCGCGGGCGTCGCGGGTCACGTAGCCGGCTGCGGACAGCTGCGGCTTGAGGTTGGCGTCGTAATCAATCAGCGCACGGGTGATGCCGTGGCGCACTGCGCCGGCCTGGCCGGATTCGCCGCCGCCGCGCACGTTCACCATCACGTCGAAGGTTTCCGTGTTTTCGGTCAGCACCAGCGGCTGCTTGCAGATCATGATGGAGGTCTGGCGGCCAAAGTATTCCTCGATGGACTTGCCATTGACCGTGATCTTGCCGGAGCCTTTTTTCAGAAACACGCGGGCCACGCTGGATTTGCGGCGGCCTGTGCCATTGTTCCATTCACCAATCATTGACGGCTCCTATCAGATTTCCAGCGTTTTGGGCTGCTGGGCGGTGTGCGGATGCTCTGCGCCGCCATACACCTTCAGCTTCTTGATCATGGCGTAGCCCAGCGGGCCTTTGGGCAGCATGCCCTTGACGGCCTTTTCCAGCGCGCGGCCAGGGTGCTTGGCCTGCATGTCGCGGAAGGTGGTCATGCGGATACCGCCGGGGTAGCCGGTGTGGCGGTAATACTTTTTGCCCAGTTCCTTGTTGCCGGTCACGCGGAGCTTGGCGGCATTGACGACGATGATGAAGTCGCCGGTATCGACGTGAGGCGTGTAAATGGCTTTGTGCTTGCCGCGCAGACGGAGGGCAACTTCGCTGGCTACCCTGCCGAGCACCTTGTCGGTGGCGTCAATCACAAACCACTCATGCTTCACGTCAGCGGGTTTTGCGCTGAACGTTTTCATGGTTTTTTCCTTTTCGGGGAAAGTGAAGTGGCTGGCCCGCTCTTTTCCGCGGTCGGCATTCCTCTGGCGGGAATCTCTCAGGCGGCTGGCGCGCCGAAGCTGGCAAAAATGCCGGCAAAAGCGCGTTTTGTCGCGGAGCGGGCGGCGCTACAAAAAACCGGCGATTCTACACATGCGCTGCCATTACGATTGCCCCATGTTCAGTTACCGCCACGCCTTTCACGCCGGCAATCATGCCGACGCGCTCAAGCATCTGACTCTGATTGCCACGCTGCGGCATCTCATGGCCAAGTCCGCGCCGCTTTTGCTGGCGGACACCCATGCGGGCGCGGGCCTGTACCGGCTGGACAGCGAGGCCGCCCGCACTTCCGGCGAGGCCGCGCAAGGCGTGCTGGCCTTGCAGGCGCAGGCCAATGGGCAGGCTGATGGCGGCGCGCCCGCGCCCGAAGCCCTGCGCGACTATCTCGACATGGTCGCCAGCTTCAACGCGCCGGGCAAAAGCTGGCGCATCTACCCCGGATCGCCCTTCATCATGCAGCGCCTCATGGCGGCGCAAGAGCGCGCCGCCGTGCACGACCGCCTGCGCCTGTTCGAGCTGCATCCGTCTGATATTCACGCGCTGCAAGCCAATGTGGCCCAGTTGCAGGCGGGCCGCCAAATCACCATTCAGACCGAAGACGGCTTTGCCGCCCTGCCCGCCCTGCTGCCGCCGCCCGCAGCGGCTGGCGGTTCGCGCCGCGCGCTGGCGCTGATGGACCCCAGCTACGAAATCAAGACCGACTACGCCCGCGCGGCGGCCGCCATCCAGCAATGCCTGCAACGCTTTGCCACGGGCGTGTATCTCGTCTGGCACCCCATCATCGCCCGGCCTGAAGCGCACGGCCTGCCGCGCCGCCTCAAGACCCTGGCCAATCAGGCGCGGCGCGGCTGGCTTCATGCCACGCTGAACGTGGGCGCGGCCAAGGGGCAGGCGGGCCTGTCGGCCAGCGGCGTGTTCGTCATCAACCCGCCGCACACCTTGCCCGCCGCCCTGCGCGCTGCCCTGCCCGCCGTGCTGAATGCGCTCAAGCGTGGGGCCGGGCAGGGCTGGACGGTGGAGACGGGCGGGCTGAAATAAAAAAACCGTTCAAGGCGCGCTGCGGGCGTGGCAAAGGCCGTTTTGCGTTTGCCGCCCGTTTCGGCCCGCAGCTTCTCGCGGGCAGGCAGGGAAGCGGCAGCGCATTGAAAACAGGAGCAAATTCAAGCCGCCATAAATAACGTTTGCGCCCGTTCCACTAAGGCCTCATGCTATTGAAACAAGAGCTGAATTGGCGCAGGCCGGGCCAGTTCAGGGCCGGGGCGCGGTGGGCGCGGAAAGAGGGGGATGCGTTCCGGGGAGCGGCGGCATGCGGAGCAGGCTTGCTGCCGCCGCTTTTCTGGCGCCTATTGCGCTTCGTGCAGCACGACGTGCCCGTGGCCGCTGCCTTCCAGCCCCAGATGGCGGGCGGCGGCGCGGCTTAAATCAATGATGCGGCTCTGGGAGAAGGGGCCCCGGTCGTTGATGCGCACCACCACCTGTTTGCCGTTGCGGGGGTTGCGCACCAGCACGCGGGTGCCGAAGGGCAGGGTCTTGTGGGCGGCGGTGAATGCGTGCATGTCAAAGCGCTCGCCGCTGGCCGTGCGCCGGCCCTGGAAGTCTGCGCCGTACCAGGAGGCGCGGCCTTGCTCCAGCACGCGGCCGGATGCCTGCGAAGGCAGCGAGCCGTGGGCGCAGGCCGTTGTCAGCAGGGCCAGCCCCAGGCAGAAGGCGGTGCGGAGCCGGGCGGCGAGAGTCGGGCGGCGCGTGAACATGGGCGGCGATTTTAGAAAGCGCTTTGTCCATGCCGCCCAAGCCGCGCGGTAACGGGAAAAAGGCAGGCGCAAGCAGCCGTTTCAGCGGCTGTGGCCACAATCCGCATTCTTTGGCGCGCCTTGTCCGAGTGGTTTGCGCGCTGTTTTTCCGCTTTCCTCCTGTTTTCATGCCTGTTTCCGGAAACGCTTTTTTGCACTGGCTGACGCCGCGCCGCCTCATGGCCGCGTCCGCTGCCGTGGCTTGCGCGGCCATTGCGCTCAAGGCGCTGGCCTGGCAGCTCACCGGCTCCGTCGGGCTGCTGTCGGATGCGCTGGAGTCCGTCGTCAATCTGGCCGGGGCGGGCTTTGGCCTGCTCATGCTCACCGTGGCCAGCCGCCCTGCCGACGAGGGGCACCCTTACGGGCACTACAAGGCCGAGTACTTTGCCTCTGCGTTCGAGGGGCTGCTCATTTTGGCGGCCGCTGCGGCCATTGCCTGGGCGGCGCTGCCGCGCCTGGCGCAGCCCCAGCCGGTGGCGCTGGCGGGCTGGGGGCTGGCGCTGTCGGTGGGCAGCTCTGCGCTCAATGGCGCGCTGGCCTGGCTCATGCTGCGCGCCGCGCGCGTGCACCGCTCGCTGGCGCTGGAGGCCGATGCCCGCCATTTGCTGACGGATGTGTGGACTTCCGCCGGCGTGCTGGCGGGCGTGCTGCTGGCGCCGCTGACAGGCTGGCTGTGGCTGGATCCGCTCATGGCCCTGCTGGTGGCGCTGAACATCTTGCGCGAAGGCTTTGGCCTGCTGTGGCGATCGTCGCAAGGGCTGATGGATGAGGCCGTGCAGGCCGAAACCCTGGCGCAGATTCAGGCCGTGCTGGCGCGCTTTGCCGCCGATGGCGTGGCGCGCTTTGACCATGTGCGCACCCGCCAGGCCGGGCAGCGCCGCTTTGCCGATTTGCACATGCACCTGCCGCCTGATTGGACGCTGACGCAAGCGGCCGCCTTGCGCGCCCAGGTGGCCGCCGCGCTGGCCGAAGGCGTGCCCGGCCTGTGCGCACTCATTCAGATCCTGCCGCCCGAGCCGGACGAGGCGGCAGCCAGCCCATCTTCTGAAGAAAGCCGCCTTTCATGAAAGCACTGATTCAGCGCGTGTCGCAGGCCGAGGTGCGCATTGCCGGCCAGGTGACGGGCCGCATTGGCGCGGGCCTGCTGGTTTTCATTTGCGCCGAGCCGCAAGACACCCCCGCCACGGGCGAGCGGCTGCTGGCCAAGATTCTCAAGCTGCGCATCTTTGCCGACGGGCAGGGCAAGATGAACCGCAGCGTGCAAGACGCTGCGGGCGGCCTGCTCATCGTCAGCCAGTTCACGCTGGCCGCCGACGCATCCGGCGGCAACCGCCCCAGCTTTGCGGGCGCCGCGCCGCCCGCCCTGGGCCGCGAGCTGTATGACGATTTCGTGGCCCGCGCCCGCGCCGCGCACCCCGAGGTGGCCACGGGCCAGTTCGGAGCCGACATGCAGGTGGCGCTGATCAACGACGGCCCCGTCACCATTGCGCTGCAAATGGGCTGAGAGCCTGTTCGGAGCCTGGCCGTGGGCTGGGGGCTACAGCCTTATTTCGCTCCTTTATCAATAGCAAGATGTCCTAGTGGAAAGTGCGCTGGATGGTATTTAGACCTTCTTGGATTTGCTCCTGTTTTTGAGGGCGCGCCAAACGGCCCCGCCTGTTCATTGCCCGTTCTTGTTCCCCCCACGTTTTTCCGGTTTTCTTCCATGAGCGCCACGCCTGCTTTCCGCAACGACCGCCCCATCAACGCCCTGTGCCTGGCGCTGGCCGCCGCCATTTTTGCGGCGCTGGCGGCTTTTTCCGCCTGGCTGTGGCAGGCCGGGCGCGCGCCGCTTTTGCTGGCCCCGGCTGTGGGCGGGCTGCACAACTGCCTGGCGCTGGGGCCGCGCGGCGCGCCCGCTGACGCCGCCTGCACGGCGCCTGACGGCTCGGCCGCGCCGCGTATAGAGCGCGCCTTGCAGGCGCTGGGGCCGCGCGAGAGCGCCGATGGCCGCTTTCTGCTGGGCTACACGCTGGTGGTGCCGCTGCTCAATTTGTTCGAGCCGCACGCGCAGGCCGCCCCCGCGCCGGAAGGGCGCTGGGCCGTCAATGAAGAGGCGCTGCGGCGCATTGCGCGCACGATTGAAGGCGTGCCGCGCCCGGTGGTGCTGTATCTCTTTTCCACCCACTTTTCCGAAGAAGCGCCCATCGAGGCCGCGCTGGCGCAAAACCCCGACAACATGGCCGCCACGCCCGCCGGCCCGCTGCCGCCGGACCGCTACATGGGCTGGCCGCTGTATCCGTGGAGCATTGCCCGCACCGACAACCCCATCACCCGCCGGCGCGAGCAGGCCATCCGCGCGCTGGCGGACGCCCTGTGCCAGATGCCGCCTGCGGCGCGCGCGCGCATTGCGGGCATCAACCTGCTGGGCGAAGTGCATCACCTCTACCCCGATTTCGAGGCCGGCATGGGCGCGGGCAGCGACTACGTGATTACCGACTACAGCGCCGTTTCGCGCCAGGGCTTTTCGCGCTGGCTAGCGCGGCGCTTTGCGGGCGACATCGGGGCGCTGAACGCCTGGCTGGGCGGCGCGCCCTTTGCCTCGTTTGACGACGTGCAGCCGCCTTCGCGCGACATCCGCCGCCAGCCGCTGGCGCACTACTGGCAGCATCTGGACGCCACCGCGCACGGCCTGCTGCCCGTCAGCGGCTGGGCGCACGCGGCCAGCGGCCCGGCCTGGGTGCGCGTGTATCTGAACGGGCGCTTTGCCGCCCGCGTGCCCGCGCGCTTCATGCGGCAAGACGTGGCGGCGGCCCGCCCCGATCTGGGCACGGCCCAGGTCGGCTGGCGCTATGACCTGCCTTTTGCCCGGCTGCCAGCGGGCCTGCACCGCATTGATCTGGCGCTGGAAGACGGCCCGCGCCTCATCCACATGGGAGCGCGCCACGTGGCCGTGATGGACCGCCAGCAGTCCACTCCCCGCCCCCAGCCCATGCAGGCGGCCCTGCCGCCCATGCAGCCAGCAGACGGCTCCGGCGCGGCCTACTGGATTGACACGCCGCAAGACCACGCCGCCGTCTTCTACAACCCGCTGGCCGCCCTCTGGCACGCCTGGCGCGCCGAGCAGGTGGTGGCCTACCTGCGCCACTTTGACGCGCTGCTGGAGCGCACCTGCCTGGCCGGTGTGCCCCGCCGCACCCAGCAGATCTACCCCGCTGAAAAAGCGGGCTGGGACGGCACGCGCTTTGCCTCTGAAGCGTCGCTCAAGCCCTTTGGCCATGTGCAGCTGGGCATCAACCTCTACGGCGAAGCCACGCAGGACGACAGCTTTTTCGACTGGCTCGCCCGCTCGCGCCAGGGCCGCTACAGCGTCACCGAATTTCACCCCATGCACGCCATGAGCGCCGCCGAATTGCGCCGCGTGCTGCTGCGCCACCAGGCCCACGGCGCGCAAACGCTGTCTTTCTTTCTGCACCCGCCGGAGCCAGCCCGCCAGGCAGGGCAGGGCGCCCAGGCGGCGCAGCCCAATCCTTTCGCCTTCGACCCCGCCAACCCCCTGCACGGCTCGGATGCGCTCTACCGCGCCGTGCAGGGCGTGATGGGCAAGACGGGCAAGCCGGACCGCCCGCAGAACATGCCCTGAGAGCCTGCCCAGAGCCTTGTTTCGCTATTTAAACCATAGCTATAGGTCCTGGTGGAACGGGCGCAGAGGCCGTTTTTTGGCCTCTTGTATCAGCTCCTCTTTTTGATGCGCGGCGGAGTGGCTGGAGCCGGTTCTCACCAGTACCCCAGCGCCTTCCACCAAACGCCGCCGATGAGGGTGAAAACCAGCAGGTTCAGCACGCTCATGGCAAAGCCCGCCTTCCACCACTCGCCCAGCGTGGTGTAGCCCGAGCCGTAGATCACGGGCGAGGAGCCTGTGGCGTAGTGGGTCAGCGTCATCATCAGGCTGGAGGCGGCGGCCATCAGCAGGGCAAACAGCATGGGCGGCGCGCCCAGCGCAATGCCAGCGGCGTAAAACGCGCCCAGCATGGCCGTGATGTGCGCCGTGGTGCTGGCAAACATGTAGTGCGCATACAGATAGGCCAGCACCAGCAGGCTGGCCGCGCCCGCCCAGCCCAGGCCCAGATGGGAAATGCCGCTTTCCAGCATGTGCGAAAACCAGGCGATCAGGCCGAGCTTGTTCAGGAACGTGGCCATCATCACCAGCGCGGCGAACCAGGTGATGGTGTCCCACGCGCTTTTTTCCTTGAGCACATCTTCCCAGCTCAGCACGCCGGTGAGCAGCAGCAGGCTCAGGCCGATGAAGGCCGTGGCCGTGGCGTCCACCGCCCAGGCCGGGCCGCCAATGTGGGCGGGCACGCCCGCCCACAGCGCCAGCAGCAGCGCGAAGATGGCGAGCATGATTTTTTCGCCCCGGTTCATCGGCCCCAGCTCGGCCAGGCGCTCCTTGGCAAAAGCGGCGGCGTTGGGCGTTTCCCTGATTTCGGGCGGGTAGAGCCAATACAGCGCCAGCGGCATCAGCAGCATGGCCGCCAGGCCCGGCAGCAGCATGGCCAGCGCCCATGTGCCCCAGCTGAGCTTGATGCTGGAATTCGTGGCCTTGGCCACGATGTCCACCACCAGCGGATTGGGCGCGGTGGCCGTGATGAACATGGCCGAGCTGATGGGGTTGCCGTGGTAATTGACCAGCGCCAGATAGCGGCCCATGCGCCCTTGCGTGCCTTTTTCGGGGTCTGAGTCGTAGCTGGCGGCAATGGCCTTCATCACCGGATGGATGATGCCGCCGGCGCGCGCGGTGTTGCTGGGCGTCACCGGCGCCAGCAGCAGCTCCGACAGAGCCAGGCTGTAGCCAATGCCCAGCGTCTTGCGGCCAAACAGCGCGATGAAAAAGTAGCCGATGCGCGCGCCCAGCCCCGTTTTCAGCAGCCCGCGCGAAATCATGATGGAAGCGCCAATCAGCCAGATCAGCGGATTGGCAAAGCTCGAAAGTGCATCCTTGATGGCGTTTTCAGGCACGTCCGCCGTCACCCCCGTCACGGCCACCAGCGTGATGGCCACCATCGACAGCGCGCCGATGGGCATGGCCTTGCCGATGATGGCGGCGATCACGCCCACGAACATCGCCAGCAGATGCCAGGCCCGGGGCGTCACGCCCTGCGGCACGGGAATGGCGAACGCGATCAGCAGCGCCAGCGCCAGTGCAATGCCTGCTGGCAAAAGCTTGAAACCCAGCTTGCCTTTCGCCGGGTCTTGAGCCGGTTGCCGGACTGTTTTTTGGTCTGTTTTTTCTGCCATGTTGCAACTCTTTCGTTGGTTGAAGGAGGAAATGGCGCGGGAAAGCGCCTTTCCCGCGCCGTATTGTGCGCATGGCCAAAGGGCGCGGCCGCAGCATGGACTCCGGCGCAGGCGGCGTTCGGAAAAGAAGGCTCCGGGCTGGAGCTGCCAGCGGCGGCGCGGCATGAAACGCAGCAGGCGCTTGCCCCGGGCAGGCGAGCCGGGCCGGGATGGCCAGAGCGTTATTTGCGCTTTGGAAAAAGGAGCGAATCAATGGCCTGAAAAACAGGCCCTGCGCCCATTCGACTAGGACATCGCGCTATTGATACAGGAGCGAATGCGGGCTGCCTTTCCGCCCAATTGCAGCCTGGCAGCAGCCCGGCGCAGCCCGGCAGGATTCGCAAGGCCGCAAAGCGCCCGGATCTGCGCTTTGCGCACCTGCGCACAGGCGGCACACAGGCGCCTAAATCGAGCCGTAGCTGTGCAGGCTGGTGATGAACATGTTCACGCCGATGAAGGCGAAGGTGGTGATGGCCAGGCCCGCCAGCGCCCACCAGGCGGCCACAGTGCCGCGCAGGCCCTTGATCAGGCGCATGTGCAGCCAGCTGGCGTAGTTGAGCCAGACGATGAGCGCCCAGGTTTCCTTGGGGTCCCAGCTCCAGTAGCCGCCCCAGGCATCGGCGGCCCAGAAAGCGCCCAGCACGGTGGCAATGGTGAAGAAGGCAAAGCCCACGGCGATGGCCTTGTACATCACGTCATCGAGCACCTCGAAGGAAGGCAGCCGCTGGGCAATGCGCTTGCGGCCCAGCACGATGAGGCCGACGATGGCGGCGGCCACGATGGTGTAGCCCAGCCAGTAGCCGCCGCCTGCGCCTTCTGCGCGCTGGCGGAAGGCCAGGGGCACAAAGCACACGGCCATGCCCAGCAGCCACATGGACGCGATGCGATGCCGCTGCTGCTCGCCGGCCTGCTGCTTGATGAGATAGGCGAAAGCGACCATGGCCGCCAGCGCGAAGGTGCCGTAGCCGATGAAATTGGCGGGCACGTGCAGCTTCATCCACCAGCTTTGCAGGGCGGGGATGAGCGGCTGGATCTGGTGCGCTTCGCGCACGAGCGTGTACCACAGCAAAAAGCCCACGGCGGCGCTGACCACGAGCATGACGAACGCGCCCAGTGCGCGCGTGCGGTATTGCTCCTCGTAGTACAGGTAAAAAAGCGTGGTCATCCAGCAGAACATGATGAAAACTTCATACAGGTTGCTGACCGGGATGTGGCCGATGCCCGCGCCGATGTGGTGGCTTTCGTACCAGCGCACCAGCGTGCCGGTGAGCGCCAGCGCCACGGCGCCCCAGGCCAGTTTGCTGCCCAGGCTTTCAAAAGAAGCCGCTGGCTGCCGGATGAACATGCCGGCCCAGTAAAAGACGGTGCTCATGAAAAAGAGCACGCTCATCCAGAGAATGGCCGACTGGCTGGACAGCAGGAATTTGAGCCAGAAGACGGTTTCGGCGCGGCCCAGGTCGCCCCCGTAGCTGGCGATGGCCAGCAGCGCCAGGCCGCTGCAGACGAGCATGAGGTGGCGCAGGGGCCGCCAGAACCAGCCCAGCCAGATGACGATGGGCAGCGTGGCCAGGAGGATGGCGGTTTCGTAGCCGTCCATGGCCTGCCGGTAGCGCCACAGGGCAAAGCCCGCGCCAGCGGCGGCGATGGCGGCAAACAGCCAGTCGCCCCAGGTGCGTCGGGCGAAATAGCCCGCGTCCGGCGCGGGCGCGGCGGCCAGGACGGCGTTTTCCGGCGGCGTGGCCGCAGGGGCGGCGGAGGGTGTGGCGGCGGCGGTGTTCATCGTCAGGAAAGCGTGGTTGTGGGCTGCATGGCACATGAGCTTGCCGGAAGTTGCAAAAGCCGCGCCTTGATTTGGGCAAATTCCCGGTCGGCGTCCAGCGTTTTGCGGTTGGATGAGAAGGCGGCCACGGCTTGTGCGCCCGGGCCGCTGGCAGCCGGAGCCAGCCAAATCCACAGGCGGCGGTCGCGCACGTAGAGCATGCCGAAGATGCCGGCAATCAGCAGCAGGCAGCCCAGATAGACCACGGCCTGGCCGGGCGCGCGCGCCACTTGCATGACGCTGGCCTGCACGTGGGTGAAGTCTTTGAGTTCGAGCGTGAAGGCGGCGGGGTAGAGGTTCACGTCAGACAGCGCGACGGCCGCGTGCTGCACCCAGGCGATGGCTTGCGGGTCGTCTTCAGACAGGGGCTTTTGGCCGTGGGCTTCGCGCACGGCCTGGTTCAGCTCGAACAGCACGCCGTTGAGCAGGCGCAGCAGGGCCTGGGCGGCGGTTTCACGCTCGGCAGGCGGCACGGCTTCTTCCACGAAATCGGCGATGGCTTGCAGCCCGCCAGGCTTGCGGCCCCGGATGGCGTCCACGCCCGCAAACAGCCCCAGCATGCGGCGGGCGGAGAGGGTGAGCTGCCCGGCCAGGCTGGCGCGCCCGCCTTCCAGGTTGCGCGCCACGTAGCGGGCCACGGCGGCTTCGCGCTGGCGGGCGTCTTGCAAGGCGGCGCGCAGGCGCGCAAAGCCTTGCAGCGACTGGTTTTCGTCGGCCGGAATGCGCAAATAGCGCATGGAGTCGCTGGCCGACAGGCGCACGCCCAGCAAAAAGACGCTGGGGCCGCCATCGCCCATGTCGATGGGCAGCATGTAGTTTTTGTATTCGCGGGCCTGCCCGGCGGCGTCGCGCAGGCGGTAGCTGAAGCTGGGGCCGACGTTGCGCAAATGGCGCTGCGTGACGGTTTTGTCAGCCGCGCCCAGGCGCTGCTCGATGGCGTGGGCCAGGCCGCGATCCGGCCCGGCAGATGCAGCCATGCCGGGCTGCTCTTGCGCCACGTCTTCCACGTTCATGACGCGCAGCTCGCCCAGCTCCAGCGTCAGGCTTTCGCCCTGCACGTTCAGCGGCAGGCTGTCGCCCACGGCGCCTTGCAGCCCGGCTGGCGCGATGTCCGTCGCGCCCAGTGGAAGCAGGGCCAGCTTCAGGCGCGAGCCGCCGTCGTCAAAACTGCTTTGGTAGATGCTGATGCCTTTGTGCTTGACGGGGTGGTTCACTTCCACGCGGGCCTCGCGCCTGCCGCTGCCTTCCTTGTCGTGAATCACGATATCGCTGGCAAACAGGCGCGGCATGCCCGTGTCGTAATACTCAATGGTGAATTTCTTGAGTTCAATGGCAAATGGCAGCTCCTGCAAGAGCACGCCATCCGGCTGCGCCAGCACCACGGTGTCCGATGCCGTGCCTTCGGCGACCACCAGATTGCCCCGGAAAGCCGGGTTGGCGGGCGAGAGCCGGTGCTGCGGCCCCACTTGCGACACCAGCCCGCCGCCCGTATAGACCGACTTGCCGCCCAGCCAGGTTTGCGCGCGGATGAACAAGTCTCCATCCAGCAGCCCGCCCAGGCACACCAGCACGATGGCGCTGTGCGCGGCGATGTAGCCGAGCTTGTTGGCCGCCCCGGCCTTGGCCGCCACCATCCAGCCGTCGCCTTCGGGCGTTTCGCGTTTTTGCAGCCGCACGCGCCAGCCGCTGGCCGCCAGCGCCTGGCGGATGCGCTGCGCCTCCTGGGCGGGCGCGGCGGGCAGCGCGGCTTCGGCCTTGTAATGGAAGGCGCGCAGGCTTTGCACGCGGATGTCTTCCTTGAACGCTTTCAGATCGGCCAGCATCTTGGGCGCGTGCCGCGCGATGCACAGGCTGGTGCTGACCACCAGAAAAGCCAGAATCAGCAGAAACCACCAGGCGCTGTAGACCGCATTGAGCTTCAGCGCCATGAACAGCCCCGCCCAGAACGGCCCGAACTTGCTCACATAGCCAGCCATCGAGTCGTGTTGCTGAATCACGGTGCCAATGACCGAGGCAATGCAGATGACCGTGAGCAGCGCAATGGCAAAGCGCATGGACGACAGCAGCTCCGCCGCCTGCCGCAAGGCGGGCCAGCCGCGCCGCGCGGCAGGGCCTTTTGTGCTGGAAGTGCTCATGCGGGTGGTTTTCAAGGCAGACAAGAAACAGGCGGCAGCGAAAAGCTGCGTTCGGGAGCGGCGATTGTTGCCCGTTCGCCTTGGCCCGGCGGCTTGCTGCGTTTTTCTTTTTGTGCAGGCAAAAACGCGCCGCCAGCTTGCGGATGCAAACTGGCGGCGCGCTTGTGGGCAAAGATCGCTGGTAAGACGGCCCGGCGCTTAATGCAGGCCGGCGATGTATTCGGCCACCGCCTTGATTTCGCGGTCATTCATCTTGCCCGCAATGTCAGCCATGGACTGGTTGTTCTTGCGTGTGCCATCGCGGAACTGGTTCAGCTGCGCCACCGTGTAGTCGGAAAACTGGCCTGCCAGGCGCGGGTATTGCGCCGGAATGCCCGCGCCGTTGGGGCTGTGGCAGCCAGCGCAGGCGGGTATCTTGCGGTCGGCCACGCCGCCACGGTAAATGCGCTCGCCCAGCTGCGCCAGCTCCTTGTCGGCAGCGGCGCCTTGCGCGGGTTTTTGCGCCAGCAGCCAGGCGGCGATGTTATGAATGTCTTCTTCCGACACGGCTTGCGCCATGCCTTCCATTACGGCGTTTTCGCGCGCGCCGCTGCGAAATTCCATCATTTGCTTGATGAAATAGTCAGGGTGCTGGTGCGCTAGCCGGGGCTGCGTGGGAATGTCAGCCACGCCAGCGCCGCCTTCGCCGTGGCAGGCCAGGCAGATGCCTGAATAAGACGCCTCGCCTTGCGCCAAATCAATCTTTTGCGGCGAAGCAGCAGGAGCCGCGGCAGCGGGAGCCTGTTCGGCAGGCGCAGCGGGCGCTTCGGTGGCGGGCGCTTGCTCGGCGGGCGCCTCGGCAGCAGTCCCTTCGGCAGCGTGCGCGCAAGCCGCTATCAAGGCGGCTGCGAGGAAGAAGGCGGGCGACTTCATGTGGGTATCGTCTTGATGGTTATGGAAAAAACTGCACCAGGCCGGGAATGCCCTGATACAGATGCGGCGAATTCTACAATGCCCGCCTCATGCCGCTTACCCCCTCTTACACGCGCGAGAAAAGCCCTCTTGACACTGCCAGCGCCCTTGCGCTTGGCTGGCTGCACACGGCGCGTTTTCTCACCACGGCCGCCCAGCTGCACCAGCTGCCCGCGCTGCAAGTGCCTGAAATCGCCTTCGTGGGCCGCTCCAACGCGGGCAAATCCACGGCCATCAATACGCTGACGCAGCAAAACCGCCTGGCCTTCGCTTCCAAAACGCCGGGGCGCACCCAGCACATCAATCTGTTCGCCCTGGGCCGCCGGGGCCAGACTGATGCCGTGCTGGCCGATTTGCCCGGCTATGGCTATGCCGCTGTGCCGCAGGCCGACAAGCTGCGCTGGCAGCAAGTCATGGTCAATTACCTGCTCACGCGCGCCAATCTGGCGGCGGTGGTCATGCTTTGCGATCCGCGCCACGGCATCAAGGAGCTGGACGAGGCGCTGCTGGAGGTCATTCGCCCGCGCGTGGAGCAGGGCCTGCCTTTTCTGGTGCTGCTGACCAAGGCCGACAAGCTCAACCGCAGCGAGCAGGCCAAGGCGCTGTCCATCGCCCGCCTGCAAGCGGGCGGCGGCGATGTGATGCTTTTTTCTGCCCTCAAGCGTCAGGGCGTGGCCGAAGCCGCCTGCTGGCTGCGCGCGCGGGTGGAGCAAGCTGGCGGGCCAGAACAGGCTTTGGCCTGAGAGCAGGTTTTGAGGGGCTTGTCATCTGCTCACGGCCCGCTCATGAGGCGGACGAAGCGGGAGCAGCAGTCTGGGCGGCGCAGGCGCGGCTGATGAATGGAGCTGCGCCAGGCAAGGCGGTGTCTCCAATCGAATTCTGCTTGCCAGAAATATCGAAAACAGGAGCGAATTCAAGAGGGGTAAAACACCCTATCGCGCAGATTCCACTAGGACGTCATGCTATTGATAGAGAAGCAAATCAGCGCGATGAAAAGAGTGGCGCAGTGGCGCCGCACATTCGGCGCTGCGCGCCTGGCCTTGCGCGTTTGCCGTTCAGTTCCGCTCACCGGGCTGCCTGACCGCCTGCGGTGCGCCCGCTTCAGCCCGCTTTTTTTGCGCCCACGGGCCGCTCCGCCCGGGTGAAATCAGTGTTGGCCGCCGCGCCTTCCGAAAACGGCGGCTGGCCGCAGGCTACAGGGTCAGCAGCACGGAACCCCAGGTAAAGCCGCCGCCCACGCCTTCGAGCAGGGCGGTTTGGCCGGGGCGGACTTGGCCGCTGCGCACGGCGTGGTCCAGCGCCAGCGGAATGGAAGCGGCGGAGGTGTTGCCGTGCTCTTGCAGGGTGACGATGATTTTTTCGGGCGGCAGGCCGAGTTTTCTGGCCGTGCCTTGCATGATGCGCAAATTGGCCTGGTGGGGAATGAGCCAGTCCACGTCAGCGGCGGTTTTGCCGGCTTTTTCCAGCACGGCGCGGGCGGTTTTGTCAAGCAGGCTGACGGCGAGCTTGAAAACGGCCTGCCCGTCCATGTGCAGCAGGGGCGTGCCCAGCGCGTGGCCGCCGCTGACGTGGCCGGGCACGCAAAGGATGTCCACATGCCTGCCGTCGGCGTGCAAGTCGGTGGCGAAAATGCCGGGGGTGTCGCTGGCTTCAAGCACCACGGCGCCCGCGCCGTCGCCAAAGAGCACGCAGGTGGTGCGGTCGTTGAAGTCGAGGATGCGGCTGAACACTTCCGCGCCAATGACCAGGGCGCGCCGCGCGCCGCCGGCGCGGATCATGGCGTCGGCCACGGTAAGGGCGTAGATGAAGCCGCTGCACACGGCCTGCACGTCGAAGGCGGGGCTGCCCGCAATGCCCAGCTGGCGCTGCACGATGGCGGCGGTGGCGGGAAACACCATGTCGGGCGTGGAGGTGGCGACGATGAGCAGATCAATGTCTTGCGGCTGCGCGCCTGCGGCTTGCATGGCTGCTTGCGCGGCGGGCACGGCCAGCTGGCTGGCGGGGGTTGCAGGGTCGGCAAAGTGGCGGGCGCGGATGCCGGTGCGCTCGGTGATCCAGGCGTCGGAGGTTTCAATGCCGCGCGCGGCCAGCTCGGCCGCCAGTTCGTCGTTGGAGACGCGGCGTGCGGGCAGAAAGCTGCCTGTGCCGGTGATGCGGGTGTAGCGTGTCATGAAAAATGTCTCCAAAAAACACGCCGCCCAAGAGGGCGGCGTTTTCAGTTTGTCGTGGTGACGGCCGGCTGGGGGGCGGCGCAGGCCAGCAGCGGCGCGGCGCGCGTGATGCGCTCCTGCACGCGGCCCAGCAGTCCGTGGCGGGCCGCATCATACGCGCGGGTCATGGCGCAGCAGAACGCGAATTCATCAGCGCCGCCGTGGCTCTTGAAGACCAGGCCGCGCAGCCCCAGCAGGGCCGCGCCGTTGTGGCGGCGCGGGTCGATGCGCTTTTTCAGCGCGCCCAGCACGGGCATGGCCGCCAGCGCGGCCAGTTTGGTGAGCAGGTTGCGCGAGAACTCTTCGCGCAGAAAGCCCGCAATCATGCTGGCCAGCCCTTCGGTGGTTTTCAGCGCCACATTGCCCACGAAGCCGTCGCATACCACGATGTCGGTGGTGCCCTTGAAGGTGTCGTTGCCCTCCACGTTGCCGTAAAAGTTGATCACGCCGGTTTGCGCGGCCTGGCGCAGCAGCTCGCCAGCGCGCTTGATTTCTTCGCTGCCCTTGATGGCTTCTTCGCCGATGTTGAGCAGGCCCACGAGCGGGTCGGGCTTGCCGCTCAGGGCCGAAACCAGGGCTGATCCCAGCACGGCAAATTGCAGCAGGTGCTCGGCGGTGCAGTCCACGTTGGCGCCCAGATCGAGCATGGTGGTGGCGCCGCCTTTGCTGTTGGGCATGGGGTAGGCGATGGCGGGGCGGTCAATGCCTTCGGCGGTTTTCAGCACGTAGCGGGCAATGGCCATGAGTGCGCCCGTGTTGCCGGCGGACAGGGCCACGTCGGCCTGGCCGCCTTTCACCTGCTCAATGGCCACGCGCATGGACGAGTCTTTCTTGCGCCGCAGGGCTACTTCCACAGGGTCGTCCATGCTCACGATTTCGCTGGCGGGCACCACGCGCGCACGCGGATGCGCAAAACCTGCCAGCGCCTCGGGCTGCCCCACCAGCAGCAGGCTGGCGTCGTCATGCTGCTTCAGAAACTGGCGGCAGGCTGGCAGCGTGACTTGCGTGCCGTGGTCGCCGCCCATGCAATCAATGGCCAGAATGGTCATATGTGTAAGCCTTGATTCGGGAGAGAACTTGTTACTGTAATCTTTCCGTTGTCGTATTCCGCAAGAAATACCGTGCCAACGTCCGTTATTCCCTGAGTTTTCAATTCAGCCAGCAGCCAATTTTCATCTTTATCAATCATTTCCAGTGTGGCCGGCTGAATGCTGCCGTCGGTAATCAACGGATATTTCGGATTTTCCTCGCCAAAAGATGTGATGATGAGCTGCCCGTCCTGTTCAAGAATGGCCTGTTTGACATCTTTGACCGCATAAATGCCCTGCATACGCAGCTTGAAGGACAAATCATTTGCCGAGATGCCTGCTTTGCGCGCCGCGTCCACATCAATTTTGCCGCGTGAAATCAACATGACAGGTTGCCCGTCCACCCATCTCTTGACCCAATTATTATGTTTTTTCAGCCAGCGCAGCGATAAAACCGCCGCAAACCAAATGGCCAAAATCAACATGAATACAGGAATGGAAATATCAGTATTGTAGATGACCCCGCCGACAATACCGCCAAGCACATAGTTCTGCACCTGGTCGCTGGCCGAAGCGGGCGCAAGATTGCCCTTTCCGGTCAAATTAATCACCAGCACAAGCGCCAATAGGCCCAAGATGAGTTTGACTGCAACGATTATATAAAACATCAGCGTATGACTCTTAAAAATAGCATCTTTGGCGGGCGCAGTTCAGGTTGGATCTGTACTTGCGTCCCCATGAATTGCCGACAGAATTGTACCTAACAATATTAATGCACATCTTCCCAATTCGTTCCCACACCAGCTTCAGCCACCAGCGGCGCTTTCAATATCCCTGCATCCGCCTTCGCCATCATCTGCGGCAGTTTTTCTTTTACCCAATCCAGTTCGGCTTCGGGTACTTCCAGCACCAGTTTGGCCGGTCGGATTCTCGAATCCGACGACTTTGGGATGGCAGTGGCTTAAATATCCGGCCTGCTGCTGGCTAGTCCTTCTTGATCGGCGGATTGGCATTAATCGGCAACGACGAGCGGGAAACTTTAATATTTGGGTAATGCTTCCGCATCAAATGCTGAAACGCTTCCGCCTTGCGCCCTTTTCCGCTCTTTTCGTAATTCGTTCCCAAAATTACCTCGTTCACAATATCGCACGCACCAGCATAAGGCAGATAGATAGATTGCGTAGTTTCGCAATATTCGATTTTGTCCGAACCGATTTTTTCGATTTTTAGCAGGCGAAACTCTTCTTCATCGCGGAATGCAAAATCTTTAAACAGATAGCGGATATATTCCAAAGCTTCTCTGTCTTCATTGTTGATTTTATTAGATTTTTCCATTAATTTCATCAACGCTTCTTTAAGCTTGTTGATGCGCAATTCATGCCATCCTGGATTTTTTCCTACAGGCTCCAATTGAATGCCGAATTTTTGATCATCCTCACTCGGCAACCATATTCTGCATTTATCTTCGGCAAGATATTCATCTTTATAAGCGATATAAGCTACTTGATAAAGTGGCAGATTTGCATCTTCCAAATCTGCATCAGATATATCTGCTTCTACCGGCTGTTCCCTCGAATATTCATCCCCTTTTTTTGCCATGCTACGGAATGAGACGGAAACATCGGGCTCTTTCAACCAATTCCCATCTTTATTAAGTACCAAACAACAGCCCGATGCCTCAACACCATTTTCTTTGCCGTACAGGCGGAACTGGTTCAAATCGTTTACGCGGCTGGAAAAACAGGTAAAAAAAGCATTATAGTCAGGGCAATTGATTTTGTTTTTCAATTCCAAATTCTGCTGATTAAGTAACTCCAACAATCCTTCTCCTTCTGTTGGATCGTTCATATAGGTGGAGCTGCTGATTCTCATTGGACTGGCCTGCTGCTTGTCAACTGGATCCTTGTCTTTATTATTGACATCATTTTTATCATGAACAATGCCGAATAATTTCTCGCATACGGAAGGTGAAGTATAATGGGCAAGCGGAATTGAGCCCAACTCAATAGGTTGAATATTTAAAACCGCCAGAATAATGGATATCGCATTGGTTAAATCGCTCTTTTGCTTTTCAAATAAATTTTCCTGTATTTCTTGTTTTTTCCACTTAAAGTAAAGCCTCCATATTGCTATAAGAAAATAAATCTCTTTTAGATGACGATAAATTTTCCTTTGGATTTTTTTCTTTTCCGGTTTGCCATCATCTAATTGATTTAGTTGTCTCAAAGCGCACAAAAAAGATCCGGCAGCACTTTTAAATAAATTTTTGATATGTTCCTTGCTGTCCTTGCTGTCCTTGCTGTCCTTGCTGTCCTCGCTGTCCTCGCTGTCTTTAATAGCAATTGCTTGTGCGAAATCACAACAACCCAGCCAATATTTGGCATTAATCTTTTTCCGAATGCCATTTTCCCCCTCTAGCTGTTTCGCAAGTTCCAATTGTTGTTTGAAACACTCGACCGCCTGCTCAAATAATCTCTTAAAATCCTTTTCTTTGGTTTTCTTTGCCTGCTCTAAATAGCAGCGACCTAACCAGTGTTGGGCATTGATCTGTTTCTGAATACCGTTTTCGCCCTCCAGCTGTTTGGCAAGACGCAATCGCTCTTGGTTGCATTCAACGGCCTGCCCGAACAACTTCTTAGAAGCCTCTCCTTCGGCTTTCATCGCCTGCTCTAAATAGCAGCGGCCTAGCCAATGTTGGGCATAGATCTGTTCCTGAATACCGTTTTCGCCCTTCAGCTGTTTGGCAAGACGCAATCGCTCTTGGTTGTGTTCAACGGCCTGCCCAAACAACTTCTTAGAAGCCTCTCCTTCGGCTTTCATCGCCTGCTCTAAATAGCAGCGGCCTAGCCAATGTTGGGCATAGATCTGTTCCTGAATACCGTTTTCGCCCTTCAGCTGTTTGGCAAGACGCAATCGCTCTTGGTTGTGTTCAACGGCCTGCCCAAACAACTTCTTAGAAGCCTCTCCTTCGGCTTTCATCGCCTGCTCTAAATAGCAGCGGCCTAGCCAAGCCTCGGCATAGATCTGTTCCTGAATACCGTTTTCGCCCTCCAGCTGTTTGGCAAGACGCAATCGCTCTAGGTTGTGTTCAACGGCCTGCTCAAACAACTTCTTAGAAGTCTCTTCTTTGGCTTTTATCGCCTGCTCAAAATAGCAGCGGCCTAGAGAAGATTGGGCATTGTTTTGTTCTTGAATGTTGTTTTGTTTGTCCTCCAGCTGTTTAGCAAGCCTCAATTGCTGCTGGTGGTGTTCAACGGCCTGTCCAAACAACTGTTCAGAAGCCTCTCCTTCGGCTTTCATCGCTTGTTCGAAATAGCAGCGGCCTAAAGAAAATTGGGCATTGATTTGTTCCTGAATACCGTTTTCGTCCTCCAGCTGTTTAGCAAGCCTCAATTGCTGCTGGTGGTGTTTAACGGCCTGTCCAAACAACTGTTCAGAAGCCTCTCCTTCAGCTTTCATCGCCTGCTCAAAATAGCAGCGGCCTAACCAATGTTGGGCATAAATCTGTTTCTGAATACCGTTTTCGCCCTCCAGCTGTTTGGCAAGACGCAATCGCTCT
>ERZ773075.74-NODE-74-length-85752-cov-118.423_pt1 | contig 85752 bp, 74 predicted proteins | sample MGYA00580614_ERZ773075 | MGnify/ENA primary metagenome ERZ773075 (study PRJEB29015, sample SAMEA2738021) | human oral metagenome | biome: human oral; feature: human-associated habitat; material: dental | place: China | collected 2043 ...
GCGCCCAGGCGCTGGTGCCGGTGGCGGCCAGACCCAGGACGGCGGCGCCGCCCAGGAGGAAACGGCGTCGCGGGTGCTTACGGGACTTTGCGGAGCGGTCGGGCCGGCCGGAGTGGTGATCCTGGTCCGGCTGGGGCGTCCCGGTCGAGTCGAGGGTGTCGGAGCTGTACATGGCTCAACCGTGTCGGGGCCGTGTGTGTCAGGCGTAGGTTGACCTTGTGGGTCTCCTGTGAAGCCGTGCAGGGCGGAGCGGCCTCGGAGAATGACACCGCTCCAGACATCAATGCGCCGACAGGTCAAATTCTTGCCCGACATGGCCCGTGAACTGCCTCGATACGGCCTCGTTCGTGCCTACAGTGGTGGGAGGCGCGAGCGATCGGTGCCTGCCGCGAGAGTCTGCAAAGGAGGAGGCAACTGTGTTATCAGGTCGGAATCGACGCATTTTCCTGATGTGCATCGTGGTGCTCAACATCATGGTCACGGTCCTTTCCGTCCGACGAGGAGACACGGCGATCGCGATCATCTTCGCTGCCGCGGCCGTGCTCATCGTGTATCAGCTGATCCGCACGTCCATCGGCGGCAAGGGCGGCGACCGGGACGACCGGACGCCCCCGAGCTCATGAGCGCCGTCGACGACGCCTCCGCCCACCTCCTCGAGGTCGAGGGCCTGTCCGCCTGGTACGAGCGCGACCGTCCGGTCCTCACCGACGTCTCCTTCGCCCTCGAGGACGGCCAGGCCGTCGGCCTCATCGGTCTCAACGGCGCCGGCAAGACCACGATGCTCACCTCCCTGTGCGACGTCCACCGCGGAGCGCGGCTCGGAGTCCTGCGTTACCGGAGCCGGGACGTGCACCCTGGCGACGAACGCTTCAAGGCCGCCCGCTATCTCAGCCTCGCCGACGACGACTCCTTCCCCACCTGGAACCTGGAGGCCTTCATCGGCTTCCTGGAGCGCGCCTACCGACTGCGCTCGGACCGCGGACGCCTCGAGGAACTGATCGAGGGCTTCGACTACGGCCGCTTCCGGACCACATCCTTCTCCCGACTCTCCAGCGGCTCACGCAAGAAGGCCAACCTCATCGCCGCCTTCTACCTCACCACGCCTCTCCTCTTCCTGGATGAGCCCGTCGACTTCCTCGACTTCACCGCCACCGAGTTCCTGTACCGCAGCATCAACGCCGCCGCCGCATCCGGCCGCTCGATCCTGCTCAGCTCCCACATCGCCGAGTCCTTCACCCGCTGCACCCGGCGCCTCTACGTGCTCTCCGCCGGCCGGATGACCGGTCCCTTCACCACTCCTGAGGACTCCGATGCCGTGGCGGCGCTGGTCAGTTAGCCGAGCCGCCCTCAAGGCGGTGACCGGGCAGTTCGTGGGACGCCAGAGCGTCCTGAGCGCCGTCATCCTGTGCGCCCTGGCCGCCTGGTTCGGGGCATCGGCCGATCTCCGCGTCAACCCGCGCGTTGCGGTCACGGGGCTGGTCCTGGCCGCCATCGGCCTGAGCGCGACGATCGCCTCGGGCTGGATAGGCTCCGGGCGCTGGGACGACCTGGCCCGCTTCCCGCTCCGACGCGACGAGCTCGCCCGGGCCACTTATCTCGTGGCCGAGGCCTTCATTCTCCTGGAGGCGGTCGCGCCCATCACCCTGTTCGTCCTGCTGTCCAGCGGCGAGGGAGGTGGTCGGAGTCCCGGAATAGGCGTTGCTGCGACGACGGCGGTGGAGATGGTCGTCGTCGGGCTGGGGGCCGGGGCGCTGGGCCTGACCCTGTGGGCGGGGGAGCGGGCCGGCCTGCGCTGGATGGCCGGTGGGGTCCTCGTTGTCGGGGGTGCGGCCTGGTGGGCGGCGCCGGCTGTCTCAACCGTCCTTTTCGCGGCCTGCGCTCTGGCCGTGATGGCGTGTTCCCATGATCTGCGGGCGCGCCGCAGGCAGGTGGGAACCGTCCGGGGCGGCCGCCGCAGCCTGGTCCTGGGCGAGCTGGCGACCGTGCGCACCACGCAGGTCAATACTCTGATGATGCTTGCGGTCGCTCTGGTCTTCACCCACACCATGACCGTTCGAGGCCTGACGATTCCGCTGCCCATGGCCTTCGTCGTCGTCAACACGCCACTGAACGCCTACTTCTCCCGCTACCTCAGTACGCGCACCGTGGTCCTGGCCGCCCCCGGATCGCGGCGGGTCTTCGCCGCTTACGCCAGAGACCTCATGCTGTTGTACATGGCGTCCAATTGTCTGGTGGGGGCGTTGATCGTCTGGTTGGGTGGAGGCCTTGTGGAGGCGGTTGCGGCCGGAATCGCGGCCTCCGTCGTCGGGGCGACGACGGCGGTCCTCCTGGAGGTCTACCGGCCGCTGACGAGCTGGAAGTCCGAGCGCGACGTCATGCGCCATCCGCGCAAGTACCTCCCGCCGGCCGCGGCGCTGCTCGCCGTCACGCTCGTCCATATGCTCGCGCCGTAACCGGCTTATCCGGGTCTGCCTGCCATCGGCCTCGTGAGTTGAGGAAGTGCCTAAGGTCCCTTGAAGTGCTTCATGTCATAGGTGGAAAAGTCTGTCCAACTCTTGGCAGATTAAGTTAGGCATACCTAATATCGCTCCTGCACTATTTCTAACGCCCCATCTGCGAACAAAGGACTCGTATGCGCCGTCGTACTCTGCTCATGGCCCTCCCACTCACCGCAGTCCTCGCCAGCTGTGGAATCACCTCCCGCGCCGGCAAGAGCTCCAGCGGCGGCGCCTCCTCAGGCGCCTCCAACGGCGGTTTCGAGGTCACCGACATCGTCGGCCACAAGGTCGCCTTCGACGCCCAGCCGAAGAACATCGTCCTGAGCGAGTCCCGCCACGTCTACTCCCTCGCCTTCCTCAACAAGGACAACCCCATCGACAAGGTGGTCGCCTGGGGCGAGGACCTCCAGAAGGCCGCCCCCGACTTCTACGAGAGGATCGTGGCGGTCTCCCCCAAGGCCGCCGAGCTGCCGACCATCGGCTCCATCGCCAAGGACGGTCTGCCCATTGAGACCCTGGTGCAGTACAAGCCCGACGTCTTCGTCATGACCCTGGACGTCTACAACTCCGCGAAGGAGAAGGGCTACCTTGAGAAGCTGGACGGTCAGCAGATCAAGTACGTCGTCACCGACTTCCGACGCGACCCGGTCAAGAACACCGTCCCCTCGGTCACCCTTATGGGTGACCTCTTCGACAAGCGCAAGGAGGCCGAGGCCTTCGTCTCCTTCTACAAGAAGCAGGTCGACCCCATCGTCGAGAAGGTGAAGTCCCTGAACTCCAAGCCCACCACCTTCCTGTGGCGCGGTCCGGGCGTCAACGACCCCGGCTCCACCTACTCCACCGCGAACCTCGGCGCGATCGTCACCGCCACCGGCGGCACCAATATCGCCGACAGCCTCCTGTCCGGCGAGGAGGGCGTCCTCACCCCCGAGCAGGTCATCGCCTCAAACCCCCAGAACATCATCGCCACCGGTGGCGAGTGGCAGCAGCAGAAGATCAAGGACACCGCCCAGACCAGCTACGTCCACCTCGGCTACAAGGCTGATGAGGCCTCCGCCAAGGCCAGCCTGGAGCAGCTGAAGAACCAGCCCGGCTACGACCAGATCCAGGCCTTCGTCGACGGGCGCGTCTATGGCGTCTACCACCAGTTCTACGACGCCCCCTACAACTTCATCGCCTACCTGACCTTCGCCAAATGGCAGAACCCCGAGGCCTTCAGCGACATCGACCCCGACGCCGTCTGGAAGGACTTCCACGAGCAGTACATGCCCTGGAAGGCCGAGGGCGTCTTCTTCACCTCCATCTGATGGGAATCCCGAGCACCAAGGTCCCTTCCGACGACGACGCCCGCCAGTCCGGCAGTTCCCGGGGCCCGGATGATGCCGCGCCGGTGACGAAGTCCGCCGGGCGGGTAACTGCGCCCACGGACACGGCGGCGTCGGCCTACGTCTCCTACCGCCGTCGGACCCTGCGGCGCCTCGCGATGCTGACGGGGCTCGCGACCCTGCTCCTGGCCGTCTTCCTCATGGCCCTCATGGTGGGGCCGCTGGGGTTCAGTCCGGCCCAGGTGCTCGGCTCCATCTTCTACGCCGACTACGACCCGTGGGTCGCCAACATCGTCATCAACCTGCGCCTGCCCCCGGCGCTCCTGGCGGTCCTGGTGGGCGGGGCGCTGTCCCTGGCTGGCGTGCAGATGCAGACGATCCTCGACAACCCGCTGGCCGAGCCCTTCACCCTGGGGATCTCGGCGGCCTCGGCTCTCGGTGCGGCGCTGGCGATCGTCACCGGGCTCGTGCTGCCCGTGGCCACCGGGGCCACCCTGCCGATCGTGGCGATGACTGCGGGGCTGGCGGCCTCCCTAGCCATCGCGATGGTCTCGAGGCTGCCCTCGGTGACCAAGGAGATGACGATCCTGCTGGGCATCGCCCTGGTCTTCAGCTGCCAGGCGCTCCTGGCGCTCGTGCAGTACCGGGCCTCCACCGAGAGCCTCCAGCAGATCGTCTTCTGGTCAATGGGCTCCCTCATGCGCGCCACCTGGCCGGCCGTGGCCACCGTCTCGGCGGCCCTGCTCGTGGCCACGCCCGTCTTCTGGGTCAACGGCTGGCGGCTGACCGCCATCACCCTGGGGGAGGCGCGCGCCGCCGCCATGGGCATCAACGTCGCGCGCGTGCGCTCCTGGACGCTGGTCGGGGTGGCGCTGCTGGCCGCCCTGTCCGTGGCCTTCGTCGGGATCATCGGTTTCGTGGGGCTCGTAGGGCCGCACATGGCCCGCGGCCTGGTGGGGGAGGATCAGCGTTTCCTCGTGCCCGCCTCCATCCTGGCCGGGGCCACCCTCCTGACCGCCGCCCACACCGCCAGCCAGGTCATCGTGCCGGGCGTGGCCGTGCCCGTTGGCATCCTGACCGCCCTCGTGGGCGTGCCGGTGTTCCTCACCATCATCTTCGGACGCCAGCGCTCGGCGGTCAGGAGCGGATCATGACCCTGACGCTGGACAATCTCACCTTCTCCTATGGCAGGCGTGCGGTCCTCAAAGGCGTCGACGCCAGCTGGGAGACGGGACAGATGGTGGGGCTGCTGGGCCCCAACGGTGCTGGCAAGTCCACTCTGGTCACCTGCGTGGCCCAGTTGCGCCGCTACCTGGGGGAGGTGACCTTCGAGGGGCACCGAGGGCGGGACCTGCGCGGCATGATCGGCTACATGCCGCAGGACCTGCCCGGCGACGCTGCCCTGACCGCCCTGGAGTCGGTGCTCACCGCCTCGCGGCGCGGGGTGACCTGGCACACGAGCCGAGCCGACATCGACCTGGCCTGGCGTGCCCTGGACGAGCTCGGTGTGGCCGAGCTGGCCGACCGGCCACTGGGCCAGCTCTCCGGCGGTCAGCGCCAGCTCGTGGCCCTGGCCCAGACACTCGTACGCGACCCCGGACTCATCCTGCTCGACGAGCCCACCTCCGCCCTCGACCTGCGCCGCCAGGTCTCGGTGCTCTCCCACGTGCGCCGGATCTGCCATCGGGACACCGGTCGCCTCGCCGTCGTCGCCCTGCACGACCTCAACCTTGCGGCCCGCTTCTGCGACCGCCTCGCCGTCCTCGCGGGCGGGGCGATCCTCGCCGAGGGGCCGCCCGCCGAGGTGCTCCAGCCCGATACCCTTGCTGAGGTCTACGGGCTGCGGGTGCGGATCGTGCCCGACGGCGACCATGTCATGGTGGCCCCCGAGACCGAGCAGGGCGACTGAACAGGGCCTGCAGCCGTCAAGCGTTCCGGCGTCGAATGAAGGGGATGATCCGGAGAACGATCCAGCCGAGCGCCAGGTGACCAAGACTGGCTCCGGCCATGATGATGAGAACGGCGTCGGTCCCCCGTATCGCACAGATGGTGCCGATGACGAGCCCCATCCAGAGAACCACGGCTGAGGCGGCCCACAGACTGAGGAATCGATGGGTCCGGATGAAGGAACGCAGTATTCGCCGGCTGCGATCCGTGAACGCGCGCCGAAACGCCCGAATGCGTGAGTTGGTCGACTGATACGTGGGGATCGCCGCCAGAATCAGTGGAAGAAGAAGGAAACTGCCGGGCAGGTTCATGGTCCTGACAAGGGGCAGGAGCAGCATCGTCAAGATTGCGGACCCCCACAGCCCGAGGGGAGCGTTGCCTGCGAGCTTCATGAGGAAGGCGTCGACCATGTGACGCGAAGCTTCATAGTCGGAGGTCTGGGCCGTGTAGGCGGCGAGTGCCTTGGCGGCGTCGTGGTGGTTTCCGCGCTCGTCGAGCATCCAGGATCGCAGGAGGAGGGCTTCTTCGAACAGGGGGTCGAGTGCGAGCGTCTCCTTCAGGGCGGTCTCCGCCGCCTGCGGGTTGGACGTCATCTGCGCCATTGCTAGAAGCATGTGGTTGTCGGCCGAGCCCGGTGAGAGCCTGGCCGCCTCACGGGCGTAGATCAGCGCCTCCTCCGTGCGCCCCATCCTGGTCAGCGCCGTGGACATGAGGGAGAGTAACGAATCATCCTCGGGGGTTAGTTCCAGGGCTGTTCTCAGCGAGCGCTCCGCCTCCGGATCGCGGTCCTGGGAGATCAGGGCCTGAGCCAGAAGCCGGTGGGCGTCGGGATCATTCGGTAGCGCCGCCAGGGCTTTGCGGGCCGCGGCCTCGGCGTCCTCGAATCGCTCCACACTTTTATGAGCCTCCGCCATGACCTTGTAGGTGGTATTGGCGTTGTCCGGGTAGCCGGCGAGCAGGCGGGCGAGAATCTGCATGGCTCGCTCGTACTGGCCAGTCTTGACGAACCGGGCGGCCCGAGTGATCTCCTGGCTGTACGCGTCGTGGCTCATAACATGCTGTGCCGTTTCATCCACTCGCGCAGATCCGCATACTCCCCGGAGGTATCGGCGTACTCGACGACGGTGCGCGCGGTCTCGAACCAGGGGCCGGTCGAGGGGCGGACTTCCTTGATGGCTGCGTACATGTCCTGCATATTCATGAACCGAGGCCGACCGGTGCGCACCGAGTCCAGAAGTGCCTTCTCCGCAGCGGAGTCGCACACGTGCGACAGGTCCGCTCCGGTCAGCCCCTCGGTCATGCGCGCCAGGATCTGCAGGTCGATGCCTTCCACGGGGCGCTCGCGCAGGTGCGTGTGCAGAATGGTGGCGCGTGCCGGCTCATCCGGGGGCAGGACGAGCAGGGTCCGGTCAAGTCGACCCGACCGACGCAGCGCCGGATCGATGTCCCAGGGGGCGTTGGTGGCGGCCAGTACGTAGACGCCCTCGTTGTTGTTGTCGACGCCGTCGAGCTCCTCGAGGAGCTGGTTGACGGTGTTGCGCATCCACGAGCTGCGTACGAGTGCTCGCTTGATGCCGAGGGCGTCGATCTCGTCGAGGAAGAGGACGCAGGGGGCGTGGCTGCGCGCCTTCTGGAAGGCTTTGTGGAGGTTGGACTCGGATGTGCCGATGTACTCGCCGAGGATGTCGGTGATCATCACCGACAGGAAAGCAGCCCCCATCTCGCCGGCGATGGCGCGGGCGATGAAGGTCTTCCCCGTCCCCGGCGGACCGTATAGGAGCAGACCGCGCGCAGGCTCTTGCCATAGAGCTGGCGCAGCTCGGGGTTGCGCATCGGGGCCAGGAAGGAGGCCTCCAGCCGTTTCTTGACCTCGATCATGCCACCGACGTCGGCCAGGCAGACACCGGTGCGCTCCACCTCCCAGCCCGCAGGCTCGTTGCGGTCGTCGACCTTGACCGGGTGAGGCTTGGAGAGAGCCGGGTCGGAGCCGGAGGACTGCTCGGAGGATTTTTCGGAGGACTCTGAGGCCTCTGAGGATACGAAGGGAGTGACAGGGGATCCTGAGGACACGAAGGGAGCAGCAGGTCCGCCGCCGAAGTCCTCCTCGGCCCGCCGCCAGTCGAAGTCCCTGGAGCCGTCTGACGACGTTGGGTCATTGGGTGCCGGAGCTTCTGATGACTCGGGCGCTGGCGAGGTGGTGGCCTCGGGGGATGTTGGTGAGTCTTGTGGGGCGTCGATTGGTGATGCGGCATTGGGTGCCGGTTCTGCCGTGATGTCAGGCGTCTGTTCTGCCTCGGTACAGGGAGTGGACTCGGGAGTCTCGTTCTCTGGTGTCGTGCTGAGCATTGGCTCTGCCGGCTGCGTGGCGGGGGCCTGTTCGGCCTGCGGTGAGAGCGCTCTAGTCATGAGAGTGCGGGCAAAACTCGTCGGTCGGGGCGTGCTGAAGGGCGATCGCGCAGTGGGTGACTGCTTCGGCACTGCGGCCGGCCTCGATGAGGAGCTCGGCACGGCCTGTGGCAGCAGCCTCCTCCCGCTCGTACGACCGACGTGCCGTGCACGGCGTCACGTGCCAGCGCACTGACGTACCGACCGGAAATCTCCCTACGCTCAGGGCATGACACCAACGCCGGGCGCTCCCGCCGACAGTGGGCTGAGGGCGGCCTTCCCCACCACACTCCTCATCGCCCTGGCCGCGCTCGCGGCCATCGCGCCCCTGGCCACCGACGCCTACCTGCCGGCCTTCGCCCAGATGGCCGACGACCTGGGCGTCTCCGCCTCCAGCGTCCAGCTGACGATGACGACTTTCCTCGTGGGTATCGCGCTCGGCCAGTTGACCATCGGGGTCCTGTCCGACCGCGTCGGCCGGCGTCCCCTTCTGCTGTGGGGCAGCGTGCTCGCCCTGGTCGCCAGCATCGGCGCTGCCTTGGCCCCGAACCTGCCCGTCCTCTTGGCCGCCCGCTTCCTCCAGGGACTCGGGGGAGCGGCCGGCATGGTCCTGGGGCGGGCCGTCATCTCCGACCGCTCCCGCGGGATCACCGCCGCCCAGGCCCTCAGCGTCGTCATGGCGATCCAGGGGATCGCCCCCGTGGTCGCCCCGATCCTCGGCGGCGTACTCGTCGAGCCCATCGGATGGCGCGGAATCCTGGGGGTCGTGGCCGCCTTCACCGGGCTGCTCGTTGTCGTGGTGGCCCTCTGGGTGCCCGAATCCCTGCCCGCCGAGCAGCGCCACGACGGCGGCTTGCGAATCCTGCTCGACGGCACCCGCGAGCTGGCGCGCGACCACGTGCTCGTGCGCCTCCTGCTCATCAACGCCCTGTCCTTCGGGCTACTCATGGCCTACCTGTCCGCGGCGCCCTTCGTGCTGCGCAATGTCCTGGGCATGGGGACGGTGGCCTACACGGCGGTCTTCGGACTGTGCGGGGCGACGGTGACGGTGACGATCGCGGTGGCGGCCTCCCTGGTGCGCCGCTTCTCCCAGGCCCGCCAGGTGCGGGTCGGGCTCATCGCGGTGCTGGTCGTTGACATCGTCTTCGCCGTGGTCTGCCTTATCTGGCTGCGCGAGCCGGTTGCGGGGCCGGAACGGGTGCCGCTGCTGGTCGCGGTCGTGGCGCTCTTCCTGGCGCACGTGGCCTGCCTGGGGCTGTCGATGGGCAACGCTCCGGCGCTCGCGCTCGACCGTACCGGCCGGTGGGCGGGTACCGGGTCCGCTCTGCTCGGCTTCCTCCAGTTCGTCGTCGGCGGGCTCGTCAGCCCGCTGGTGGGACTGACCGGGGAGGCCAGCGGCGCGGCCTTCGGTGTTGTCATCGTGGCCGTCGGTGTCATCGCCAACATTCTGGCGGTCTTCGGCCTGCGCGACAGAGGTGAGAAGGAGTACCTGGCCGCCCGGGAGGCCGAGCGCCGAAAGCGCCGCCTGGGCTAGCGACGGCTCCGGCCGGCAGTGCTCATCTCGATATAGCCCACGTGCTCGCCGTCCTCGCGGCGCAGGTGGTTGAAGACGTCCTCGGGGGCAGGGAGGCCTGCTTGCGGCTGGGACGGGGATCTCATGCCCACGAGGCTACCGGGCCGGGGTGGGTGTCGAACGCGTGCATGAGAACGTACTTTCGCGGCGAGGACTGCGTTTTCCCGCAGATGACGAGGTCGGCCTCCAGTCATCTGCGGGAAAACGCAGTCCTCGAGAGATATCGCAGTTCCCGATGTGTCAGCGCGGCTGGGTGTGCCGCCCTGGCGCCGCCGGAACTGTTCGCCGTGCTGTCGTGGGCGGGTGTTCCACGAGGGGTGGCGGCTCACGATGCCGCACCCGTGTTGCAGGTAACTCTCTCATCCTGGAATGGATCATGGCCGGTTAAGGTTGAGCCAGTCAGACTCAAGGTTGGGTGTCATCGAGTTGACAGAGCTCGACTCAACCACAATCCTGAGTGCATACGACTCAACCTGAAGGCGCCGGAACCCCGGCCCTCACTGCAGACATCAACTGACCACAAACCAGCAACCACAAGGAGCACATCACATGGCACGCGCTGTCGGTATCGACCTGGGTACCACCAACTCTGCTATCGCCGTCCTCGAGGGTGGCGAGCCCACCATCATCCCGAACGCCGAGGGCGGCCGCACCACCCCCTCCGTCGTGGCCTTCTCCAAGTCCGGCGAGATCCTCGTCGGCGAGATCGCCAAGCGCCAGGCGGTCACCAACGTCGACCGCACCATCTCCTCGGTCAAGCGCCACATGGGCACCGACTGGTCCGTCGAGATCGACGGCAAGAAGTACACCGCCCAGGAGATCAGCGCCCGCATCCTGGCCAAGCTCAAGGCCGACGCCGAGGCCTACCTGGGTGAGCCCGTCACCAACGCGGTCATCACCGTCCCGGCCTACTTCAACGACGCCGAGCGCCAGGCCACCAAGGAGGCCGGCACCATCGCGGGCCTGACCGTGGACCGCATCGTCAACGAGCCCACCGCCGCGGCCCTGGCCTACGGCCTGGACAAGGGCAAGGAGGACGAGCTCATCCTCGTCTTCGACCTCGGTGGCGGTACCTTCGACGTCTCCCTGCTCGAGGTCGGCAAGGACGACGACGGCTTCTCCACCATCCAGGTGCGCGCCACCAACGGCGACAACCGCCTGGGCGGCGACGACTGGGACGCCCGCATCGTCGACTGGCTGGTCAAGCAGGTCAAGAGCAAGGACGGCGTGGACCTGTCCAAGGACAAGATCGCCATGCAGCGCCTCAAGGACGCCGCCGAGCAGGCCAAGAAGGAGCTGTCCTCGGCGACCTCCACGAACATCAACCTGCAGTACCTCTCCATGAGCGAGTCCGGCCCCATCCACCTCGATGAGAAGCTCACCCGCTCCAACTTCCAGGAGATGACCGCGGACCTGCTCGAGCGCACCAAGATCCCCTTCCACAACGTCATCAAGGACGCCGGGGTCAAGGTCTCCGACATCGACCACGTGGTCCTCGTGGGTGGTTCCACCCGCATGCCCGCCGTCACCGAGGTGGTGCGCGAGCTGACCGGCAAGGAGCCCAACAAGGGCGTCAACCCCGACGAGGTCGTCGCCGTCGGTGCGGCCCTCCAGGCCGGCGTCATCCAGGGCGACCGCAGCGACGTCCTGCTCATCGACGTCACGCCGCTGTCCCTGGGTATCGAGACCAAGGGCGGGGTCATGACCAAGCTCATCGAGCGCAACACGGCCATCCCGACCAAGCGCTCCGAGGTCTTCTCCACCGCCGAGGACAACCAGCCCTCCGTGCTCATCCAGGTCTACCAGGGCGAGCGCGAGTTCGCCCGGGACAACAAGCCGCTGGGCACCTTCGAGCTGACCGGCATCGCCCCGGCCCCCCGCGGCGTGCCCCAGATCGAGGTCTCCTTCGACATCGACGCCAACGGCATCGTCCACGTCTCGGCCAAGGACCGCGGCACCGGCAAGGAGCAGTCCATGACCATCTCCGGTGGCTCGGCCCTGCCCAAGGAGGACATCGACCGCATGGTCAAGGAGGCCGAGGCCCACGCCGAGGAGGACAAGAAGCGCCGCGAGGACGCCGAGACCCGCAACTCCGCCGAGCAGCAGGCCTACTCCATCGAGAAGCTCCTCAAGGACAACAAGGACAAGCTGCCCGAGGACGTCCACTCCGAGGTCTCCGAGGCCGTCAGCGACCTCAAGAAGGCCCTCGAGGGCAACGACATCGAGCCGGTCAAGACCGCCCAGGAGAAGCTGAGCTCGGTGGCCCAGAAGGTCGGTGAGGCCATCTACCAGGCCGACGCCGCCTCCCAGGGTGCGGCTGACTCCCCCTCCTCCGCCGGCGGCTCCGCGTCCTCCGACGACGAGGACATCGTGGATGCCGAGATCGTCGACGACGAGGACTCCAAGTGACCCCGGCCGGCCCCTCCCCCGAGAACGAGGGCATCGACCCCGAGCTCCAGGCGGCCGTCGAGTCGGCCTTCGAGGAGGTGCCCGACGACGTCCGAGAAGGACTCGCCCAGGGCGAGCCCGAGGGCGCGGCCGACCAGTCCGACGCCGACTCCTCCGATGGGGAGTCGGCGGGGGACGACCCCCTGGCCCAGGCTCAGGCCCAGGCCGCTCAGGCGGCCGACGACCTGGCCCGGGCCCGGGCGGACCTCTACAACCTCCAGCAGGAGTACCAGGGGTTCGTGCGTCGGTCCCGCGAGGGCGCGGCCTCGCACCGCGATGCTGGTGCTGCCGGCGTCGTCGAGGCCCTCATCCCGGTCCTCGACGAGATCGAGTTGGCCCGCCAGCACGGGGACCTAACCGGCACCTTCGAGACTACGGCCGGCAAGCTCGAATCGATCCTGGCCGAGAAGTACTCCCTGGAGCGCTTCGGCGCCGTGGGCGAGGTCTTCGACCCCACGCTGCACGATGCCCTCATGGCCACCGAGTCCAGCGAGGTCGCCGAGCCCACCATCGCCGCGGTCCTCCAACCCGGATACCGCCTGGGTGAGCGCGTCGTGCGCGCCGCCCGAGTCCAGGTCGCCAACCCGGCCTGACCGGCCTGAGCGGTATCCACTGCATCGACCACTTCGGTCCGACAGCGGACCCGGGCCGGCCGGATGAGCCGGCTCGGGTCCGCCGCCGACCGGGAGACGCCACCAGGGCGCCCGAGGGCCTTGGGATGCGTGGCCCGGCAGACATATCCCCCCATCACGGTCTTCAAACGTTGCGACATTCAGCAGCGATCACAGTTGTTATCAGTAAGGAATACCCACGATCACCCGGATAAGGAGGCGGTGATACGAACATGGCCAGTCAGGACTGGATGACGAAGGACTTCTACGCGGTCCTCGGCGTGAGTAAGGACGCCGACGCCGCCGCAATTAAGAAGGCCTACCGTACGCTCGCGAAGAAGTACCACCCCGACCGCAACCCCGACGACGCCGCGGCGGCAGAGAAGTTCAAGGAGATCGGGGAGGCGTACGCCGTCCTGTCCGACGAGGCTGAGCGCAAGCAGTACGACGCGATCCGCTCCATGGCCGGAGGCGGCGCCCGCTTCCAGGCCGGGGGACCGGGTAGCGCCGGCAGCGCCGGTGGATTCGAAGACATCTTCTCCTCCATGTTCGGCGGTCAGAGCGGCAATGTCCGCTTCGAGACCGGAGGTGCCGGAGCCCAGCCCGACCTCGACGACCTGCTGCGCATGTTCGGCGGCACCCCCAGTCCCACCCGCTCCGGCGGGCGCCCCGGTCCCTTCGGGTTCGGAGGTTTCGGCTCCCAGTCCCCGCCGCAGAAGGGCTCCGACGTCCTGACCTCGGCTGCGCTGGACCTGCGCGACGCCGTCGCCGGCACCACCGCGGAGCTGACCGCGGACGGACGCACCATGAAGGTCCGCATCCCGGCCGGAGTGCGCGACGGGCAGAAGATCCGTCTGCGTGGCAAGGGCCGGGCCGGCCTCAACGGCGGTGAGAACGGCGACATGGTCGTGTCCATCAGCGTCAACAAGCACCCGGTGTACTCCATCGACCCGGTCGACGGCGCCAACCTGCGCATGGACCTGCCGGTCACGTTGCGCGAGGCTGCCCTGGGCGCCACGGTCGAGGTCCCGCTGCTCGACGGCACCACTTCCAAGATCAAGATCAAGCCCGGCACCTCCTCGGGCACAGTCATGCGTCTGCGCGGAAAGGGCGCCGCCACTCGGAAGAAGACCGGCGACCTGCTGGTGACCATCCAGGTGGCCGTCCCCAAGAGGCTCTCCAAAACCGCCAAGCAGGCCCTGGAGGCCTTCGATGAGGCCATGGGAGACACCGACCCGAGGGCGACCCTCATGGAGGAGGCGGCGACGTGAGCCGCCGTCGGGCCGGGCAGGGCCTGGGTCACCTGGCCGAGGATGCAGCCGAGCGTGCGGTCTACGTGGTCTCCGTGGCGGCCGAGCTCGCCGGGATGCACCCCCAGACCCTGCGCCAGTATGACCGGCTCGGACTGGTCAGCCCCGCCCGGACCCGTGGACGGGGCCGACGTTACTCCCACCGCGACGTCGAGCGCCTGCGCCGCATCCAATCCCTGTCCCAGGAGGGCATCAACCTCGAGGGCATTCGCCGCATCCTTGACCTCGAGGCCCGCGTCGAGGAGCTGGAGACGGACAACGCCCGCATGCGCAGCCGGGAGGCGGTCGTCCAGCGGATCTTCGCCGCCGCCGCCGACGGCGAGGTCCAGGTCGTTGCGCCCGGTCGACGGGGTCGAGGGCCCGCCGAGCGCCGCCCCGAGCGGGGCGGCGGGCGTCCCGGGGGCGCAGTGAGCACCGCGCTCGTCCCCACCAGGTCCACGCGGTTCCCGCAGCGCTGAGACGTCGGTTCGCAGGGCGATTCGCACAGCAGTCTCGCGGTGGACGACACCACGGCCGAGACCTCCGGGGTGCCGCCGTGTGCGTCACCCCTTCTGTTCCGGTTCTCGGGGAATGATCCCCGTGTAGATGAAACGCCAACCGGATCAACCGTAAGATCGGTCACATGCGGATGACGACCTCCTTCACCGGCCGGGGCGTGCGCTACCCGGCCCCCGATGTGGCCCGTGGCTTCATGCTCCTCTTCGTGGCAGTGGCCAACGTCCCGACATGGAACAAAGTGCCGGCTAGCATGATCGTGGGTACTTCCCCGGTCCCGGCGGCCGATGCCTGGTGGGTGTTCATCCGGACGCTGTTCGTCGACCATCGGGCCTACCCGTTGTTCGCAATGCTGTTCGGCTTCGGGCTGATGACGATGATTAATCGGCGTATCGCCTCCGGGACACAGAGCTATCTTCAGTCCCTGCCCGAGGTGGATGCGGGGCGTGAGCCGACGTCGCAGGAGGAGTCCTGGGCGCGTGAGCAGGCCACCGTCGATGCCCGTCGCCTGGTGCGGCGCCGCGGCTGGTGGATGATCCTGTTCGGGTTCGTCCACGGCATCTTCTTCTCCGGCGACATCATCGGCGCCTACGGTCTGGCCGCTGTCATCTTCGCCGGATGGTTCGCCCACAAGAGGTACGTCCGCCTGTACGTCGTCGGTGCCATCATTGCGCTGACCGCGTTCTCGCTCTTCTTGGTCGTGAGTTTCGTCTCTCCTGAGACCGCCGCCGTGTGGTCAGGTCAGCAGGAGAACCCGACTGTAACGGTGCTGCCCTGGTTCGTCGTCAATATCGCGAACTGGTTCTTATTTCTGTTCGTGCAGGTCCTCGTCACACTGATCGTTCCCGCCGCGGCGATCGGCGCACGTCTGGCCGATACCGGCATCATCATCCAGCCGGATCGGCACCGCCGCCTGCTCATCTCGACAGGGATCGGCGGCCTGGCCCTGGGAGCCCTCGCGGCGCTCCATAGCGCTTTGACCAACGTGTTGCCCGTCTCGCAGTGGCCGTGGGACTTCGCCGTGAAGGAGCTCTTCGGCATCGTCGGCGCCTGCGGCTGGTTGGCGCTGTTGGCCCTGTACGCCGGTGGGCCCAGGGAGGACGGCAGGTTGACGGGGCTGCGTCGGCTGGCCTCCGCCGTCGGGCGCAGGTCGATGACGGCCTACTTGAGTCAGACGATCCTGTTCGGGACCATCTTCGTCATTGTTCCTGTCCTGGTCATGGGACAGCGCTTGTGGGTGGGGCAGGCCGAGGGTGCGCTTATCGCCCTGGTCGTGGGGCAGCGCTTGTGGGTGGGGCAGGCCGTGGCCGCGCTTATCGCCCTGGCGGTGTGGCTGGTGACGGTTGGCCTGTGCGCGGCGCTGGAGCGCGGTGGGCATGCCGGTCCCTTCGAGACCCTGCTGCGCACCGCCGTGGCCCGCAGCGAGCGCAAACGACCCCGCCCAGCCCCGCCGTCGGCCTCCTGACCCGCTGACGCCCGGCCGGGGGCAGTGCTGGGCAGATGCCGAGCTCGCGGCGGTTGCTCGCTGGTGTTGGAGTCTGTGCTTCGCAGGCCGTCGGCCCGCGATCCAGTGGCCATCATGAGGGGGTCTGGTCCTCCAGGAGGAGGTGCCAGGCCCCTTCTCACCGCTCAGGCGGAGGGGGCCGGTGCTGATGAGCAGCCTTTGCGGAGGAGGTGTGGATCGTAGGGGTTTCCTAGCGTGGTGGGCATGAAACTCGTCACCTCTTTCACTGGTTCTAAGGGGGTGCGCTATCCCTCCCCGGATGTGGCCCGTGGTTTCATGCTCCTGCTCATCGCCCTGGCCAACGTTCCCACCTGGGTCTACTTAGCGCGGTCCTCCACCTCTCCGGCCGACACCATCGACACGGCATGGTTATGGGTGCGCACGCTGTTCATCGACCAGCGGTCCTACCCGTTGTTCGCGATGCTGTTCGGTTTCGGGCTCATGACCATGATCAATCGGCGTATCGCTTCCGGGACGCAGAGCTATCTTCAGTCCCTCCCGGGTGTGGATGCGGGGCGTGAGCCGACGTCGCAGGAGGAGTCCTGGGCTCGTGAGCAGGCCACCGTCGACGCCCGTCGCCTCGTACGGCGCCGGGGTGCCTGGATGATCCTCTTCGGCGCCGCCCACGCCATGCTCTTCGACAGTGACATCATCGGCCTCTACGGTCTGGTCGCCGTCGTCTTCGCCGGGTGGGTCGCCCACAAGCACTGGAAGCGAGCCGCGGTTGTAAGCGCCGTCATCGTTGTCGCCAACGTTGTCGTCACTTTCATCGTAGGCAGTCTCATGGTCTCCCAGGGCACGACCTCGTCGACGGCTATGCGCGAGGAGACCGATGGTTCGATCGTCACGCTCCTGTCCTACATCTCCGATGGCCTCACTAGCTGGGCCGGAGGTACGGTCCGCGGCGCACTCCTTTCCATGGTGATTCCGGCGATGTTCCTCGGGGCGCGTCTGGCCGACACCGACCTCATCGCCCACCCCGAGCGGCACCGCCGCCTGCTGACCGTCGTCGGCCTGGGCGGCCTGGGGCTCGGCGCCGTGGGCGGCATCGCGATCGCCGTGCGGGCCACGGGTGGGCCCCTGGTTGTCTGGGCGGTTTCTTTTGACAGGGTGGCGGGGCTGGTCGGTGCCTGTGGCTGGTTGGTGCTGTTGGCCCTGTACGCCGGTGGTCCGGGAACGGATGGTCGTCTGACGGGGCTGCGCAAGCTGGCCTCTAATGTGGGGCGGCGTTCCATGACGGCCTACCTTTCTCAGAGCTTCCTGTTCGCCGCCGTCTTCCTGGCCCTGCCTGCCCTGACTGGCATTGAGCTCCGCCTGGGCGAGGCCCGGGCCGCCGGGATTGCTGTGGCGGTCTGGCTGGTGACGGTTGGCCTGTGCGCGGTGCTCGAGCGTGGTGGTCACGCCGGTCCCTTCGAGACGCTGCTGCGCACCGCCGTGGCCCGCAGCGAGCGCAAACGGCCTCGCCCGGTCCCGCCGTCGGCCTCCTGACCCGCCGACGCCCGGCCGGGGGCAGTGCTGGGCAGATGCCGAGCTCGCGGCGGTTGCTCACCGGCGTAGAACCCATGCCTCGCGGGTCATCGAGGTGCAATCAGGCGGCCGCGAGGTTGTGATGCGAAGGTTAGGGTGGTGCCAGGGGTGCGGGCCACGTGCCGGGTTCGCTGCGGGCGCACCTGAATCCGGCAGTCTTTCACAACAGTCTCCAGAATGAGGGGCCCTGGTCCTCCGGGTGGAAGCGCCGGGGCTCCTCTCATGCCCACGGGTGAGGCACAGGCTCGGAAGACAGCCCCGGCGGAGGAGGCGTGGATCACAGGGACTTCCTACCGTGGAGGGCATGAAACTCGCGACATCGTTTACCGGCTCCCGGGGGGTGCGCTATCCCTCCCCGGATGTGGCCCGTGGCTTCATGCTCCTGCTCATCTCTCTGGCCAACATCCCCTTCTGGACCGGCGTGGCGCGGGCCTCGGCTCCCAACGATGCCGCAGACACGGCCTGGTTGTGGGTGCGCTCTCTTCTGATCGACGCCCGGTCCTATCCACTGTTCTCCCTCCTGTTCGGTTTCGGGCTGGCCACCATGGTCAATCGGCGTATCGCCTCCGGGACGCAGAGCTATCTTCAGTCCCTCCCCGGCGTGGATGCCGGACGTGAGCCGACGCCGCAGGAGGAGTCCTGGGCCCGTGAGCAGGCCACCGTCGACGCCCGTCGCCTCGTGCGGCGCCGGGGTGCGTGGATGGTCCTCTTCGGCGCTGTTCACGCCATGCTCTTCTCCGGTGACGTCATCGCTGCCTACGGGCTGGTCGCCGTCATCTTCGCCGGGTGGCTCGCCCGCAAGCACTGGAAACGGGCAGCGGTCCTCTGCGCCGTCATCCTTGTTGTCGGCGTCGTCATCGCCTTCGTCATCATCAGTTTCACGACCTCCCAGGGTGCGGCCTCGGCGACGGATATGCGCGCGGGGTCCGGCGAATCGGCTACGACCCTCTTGTCCTACGTCTCCCACGGTGTCATCGCTTGGGCCATCAACCTGAGTACGACGCCGATATCGTTGGTGGTTCCGGCGATGTTCCTCGGAGCGCGCCTGGCCGATACCGACCTCATCGCCCATCCCGAGCGGCACCGCCGGCTCCTGATCGCCGTCGGCCTGGGCGGCCTGGGGCTCGGCGCCGTGGGCGGTATTGGGCTCGCTCAGTGGGTTACGGGAGGGCCTTTGATCCTCTGGGCCGTTCCTCTTCACCAGGTGGCGGGGCTGGCCGGGGCCTGTGGCTGGCTCGCGCTGTTGGCCCTGTACGCCGGCGGGCCGAGAACGGACGGCCGTCTGACGGGGCTGCGCAAGCTGGCCTCCAATGTGGGGCGGCGTTCCATGACGGCCTATCTCTCTCAGAGCTTCCTGTTCGCCATCATCTTCCTGGCCCTGCCCGCCCTGAGCGGTATTCAGTTCCACCTCGGCGAGGCCCGGGCCGCCGGAATCGCGGCGGCGGTCTGGCTGGCGACGGTCGGCCTGTGCGCCGTCTTGGAGCGCGGAGGCCATGCCGGTCCCTTCGAGACCCTGCTGCGCACCGCCGTGGCCCGCAGCGAGCGCAAGCGGCCTCGCCCAGCCCCGCCGTCGCCGGCGGTTGGTGCCGTAGCCGTCCCCGCCGGAGCTTCTGAATGAAGACAGTTCCCCTCTCCTCCTTCAGGAGGAGGAGAGGGAGAGCGGCTACTCCTGAAGAAGGAGGACGATACAAGTAGGGTTCCCTCTGTGGAGGGAGGTCCGGGGATGCGGAGCGTCATATGTTCAATGGCATGCATCTCATCACATCATTCACCGGCTCCCGGGGGGTGCGCTATCCCTCCCCGGATGTGGCCCGTGGCTTCATGCTCCTGCTCATCGCAGTGGCCAACGTACCCCAGTGGAGCAGGGTACCAGCTGAGTCCGCCGGTACTTTCCGGGCGTCGGCAGCCGATGCCTGGTGGATGTTCGTCCGGACGCTGTTCGTCGACCACCGGGCCTATCCGCTGTTCGCGATACTGTTCGGTTTCGGGCTCATGACCATGATCAATCGGCGTATCGCTTCCGGGACGCAGAGCTATCTTCAGTCCCTCCCCGGCGTGGATGCAGACCGTGAACCGACGGCGCAGGAGGAGGCCTGGGCCCGTGAACAGGCCACCGTCGACGCCCGTCGTCTGGTGCGGCGCCGCGGCTGGTGGATGATCCTGTTCGGATTCGTCCACGGCATTTTCTTCGTCGGAGACATCATCGGCGTTTATGGTCTGGTCGCCGTTGTCTTCGCCGGATTGCTCTCGCGCAAGCGGTACACCGCCCTGTGCATCGTCGGCGTCGTCATCGCTGTAGTGGTGGTCTGTGCTTACATGGCAATAGATCTCTTTGCTCCAGAGATGGCTGCACAGATGTCCGGGGAGCAAACGAGCTCGACACCCACGACGCTGCCCTGGTTCGTCGTCAACATCTCGAGCTGGATCTACGCCCTGTTCGCGCAGTTCCTCATCACACTGATCGTCCCCGCCGCGGTGATCGGCGCACGCCTGGCTGACACCGATATCATCATCCACCCGGAGCTGCACCGAGGTCTGCTCGCGGCGATGGGAATCGGCGGCCTGACGGTGGGGGTCGGGGGCGCGCTCCACAGCGCTCTGACCAAGGTGATGTCCATCTCGGCGTGGCCGTGGGACTTCGCAGCCAAAGAGGTCTTCGGCCTGGCCGGGGCCTGCGGTTGGTTGGCGCTGTTGGCCCTGTACGCCGGCGGGCCCAGGGAAGACGGCAGGTTGACGGGGCTGCGCAAGCTGGCCTCCTCCGTGGGGCGCCGCTCCATGACCGCTTACCTGAGTCAGACGATTCTGTTCGGGTTCATCTTCGTCATCGTTCCCCTTCTGGTGACGGGGGAGCGTCTGTGGCTGGGGCAGGCCGCGGCTGCCCTGGTTGCCGCGGCGGTCTGGCTGGCGACGGTCGGCCTGTGTGCCGTCTTGGAGCGCGGAGGCCATGCCGGTCCCTTCGAGACCCTGCTGCGCACCGCCGTGGCCCGCAGCGAGCGCAAGCGGCCTCGCCCAGCCCCGCCGTCGGCCTCCTGACCCGTTGACGCCCGTCCGGAACGACGCTGGGCGGACAATGCGCCCGTGTCTCGTGGCCATCGGGCCGCGATCAGGCGGCCGTCAGGATGAGGGGCCCTGGTCCTCCGGGAGGAGGGACAGGGCCTTCCTCACCCCCTCGGGCGGGAGAAGATCAAGGCCGGAGAACAGCCCTGGCGGGGGAGGCGCGGGCCACAGGGGCTTCCTACCGTGGAAGACATGAAACTCGCGACTTCCTTCACCGGTAACCGGGGCTTGCGCTTCCCAGCCCCGGACGTCTCTCGTGGCCTCATGCTCCTGTTCATCGCCCTGGCCAACATCCCCTTCTGGGCCAGCGTGACGCGCTCCGCCGCCCCCGGCGACGCCGCCGACACGGCCTGGCTGTGGATACGCACCCTTCTGGTCGATCACCGCGCCTACCCGCTGTTCTCCCTCCTGTTCGGTTTCGGGCTGGCCACCATGGTCAATCGGCGTATCGCTTCCGGGACGCAGAGCTATCTTCAGTCCCTCCCGGGTGTGGATGCGGGGCGTGAGCCGACGTCGCAGGAGGAGTCCTGGGCTCGTGAGCAGGCCACCGTCGATGCCCGTCGCCTCGTGCGGCGCCGGGGTGCGTGGATGATTCTCTTCGGCGCGGCCCATGCCGCGCTCTTCTCCGGCGACATCATCGGCACCTACGGCCTGGCCGCCGTCGTCTTCGCCGGATGGCTGACCCGCAAGCACCGCAAGCGGGCCATGGCCGTCAGCGCCGTCGTCACTCTCGCCACCATCTCGACGATGCACACCATGAGCACTCATGTTGCGGCCCAGGGTCTGAGCGCTGCGGCGGTCATGAAGCAGGGGGCCGGCGAATCGGCTACGACCCTCTTGTCCTACGTCTCCGGCTCCATCACCTCCTGGGCCGGGAACTCGGTCGCAACGGTGCTCTTCTCGATGGTGGTTCCGGCGATGTTCCTCGGCGCCCGTCTGGCCGATACCGACCTCATCGCCCACCCCGAGCGGCACCGCCGCCTGCTGACCGTCGTCGGCCTGGGCGGCCTGGGGATCGGGGCCGCGGGAGGCATCGGGTACGGCCTCTGGGCCACAGGCGGAACCCTGGTCGCCTGGACCGCTCCGCTTCACGAGGTCACAGGACTGGCCGGGGCCTGCGGCTGGCTTGCCCTGCTGGCCCTCTACGCCGGCGGGCCCAGGGAGGACGGCCGCCTGACGGGTCTGCGCAAGCTGGCCTCTAATGTGGGGCGCCGCTCCATGACCGCCTACCTCTCCCAGACCTTCCTCTTCGCCATCATCTTCCTGGCCCTGCCTGCCCTGACTGGCATTGAGCTCCACCTGGGCGAGGCTCGGGCCGCCGGGATCGCGGCGGCGGTGTGGCTGGCGACGGTCGGCCTGTGTGCGGCGCTGGAGCACGGAGGCCATGCCGGTCCCTTCGAGACTCTGCTGCGCACCGCCGTCGCCCGCAGCGAGCGTCGCCGCCACCTCCCCGCGGCTCCTGTCGCAGTAGCCTCAACAGACCCCGTCGCGACTCCCGGCGCATACGATCTGGTCCATTGATCATTCGCAGGTCCACACCGGTGCGCGAGTCCCGGATCTCCGGTTGCTCACATGGTGGAACGGGGCTGATCGACTCCGCGGCGAGCGATTTCCCGGCAGGATGAGAGTTGTGAGTCGTATCGCAAGATGCGAGGGTTGATCCGCCCGTTTCACAGGGCACTGTAGACACGGTAGCCTGCTTGCGTCCCCAACACTGAAGGAAGCGAACAGTCTCATGACTCAGCCCCCCAACCCCGGTCAGCCTTTCTATCAGCAGCAGCCCTCCGCTCCCTCTGCTCCGGCAACGGGCCAGCCTTACCCGCCCCAGCAGCAGTTCCAGGGCGTTCCCGGTGCCCCGGGCGCTCCTGCTGCTCCTGGCGCTCCGGGTCAGCCCTTCCCGCCGGCGCCGGCAGGGGACAACTTCGTGGGCAACCTGCTCGACACGGCCAAGCCCTTCGCTGAGAAATTCGGCAAGGTGTTCTTCTACATCGCCGCCGTCGCCCTGGTCTTCAGGTGGGGCTACATGGCCTACAGCGCCGCAGCCGACTCCCACCCCTACGCCGAGGTCTTCTACGCTGGCCGGTTCTTCGGGGATCTGTTGGTCAACGCCCCCTGGACCATCGTGCAGATCGGCCTGGTCCGGCTCTTCATCGAGCTCGTCATCAACTCCAGCAAGAACGGCCAGCAGGCCTGACCGGTCGCGCTGCGACCGGCCGCATAGGAGCACAGTCGGCTTCTGGCTCCGGACGGCCGCCAACCCTGTCGGTTGGCGGCCGTCAGCCGACAGCGGGTCATAGGTGCGAGGCAGGTTCTCCCTCGTCTCCGGGCAGCTCGAGGACAGCGGTCAGCCCGCCGGAGGGATTGGCGCTCAAACCGAGTCTGCCGCCGTGGGCTGTGGCCACGGCCGTCACGATCGCTAGGCCCAGCCCATGTCCGGATCCCCGAGTTCGTCCTCGCCCCTCACCGCGAACGAAGGGCTCGCGCAGCGAGTCGACCTTGTCCTCCGGTACGACAGGGCCGTCGTTGCGGATCGTCAGCCGGACGCCGTCGTCCAGACGCGCCATGCCCACCGTGATCCGGCCGCCGTCGACATTGTACCGGGCCGCGTTGCGCAGGAGGTTGGAGACGCTCTGGCGCAGGAGGACCGGGTCGCCCTGCACCTGGATGGCCCGCAGGTGGGTGGAGACGCGCAGGTCTCGCTCGGCGACCTCCGGGGCGATGACGCCCAAGGCGTCGCGAACCGTCGCCTCCATATCCACATCCTCGCGGGCCAGCTTGCCGGACTGGGCGTCGGCCAGGTCCAGGAGGGCGTCGATCGTCTCCCGGTTGGCGCGATTTGTCTCCAGCACCCGGGTGAGTACCGTGCGCAGGTCCTCGGCTGAGGCCTGCGGGTCGGACAGGGCGACGTCGATCATCGTCTGCGTCGTGGCCAGGGGCGTGCGCAGCTCATGGGAGGCGTTGGCCGCGAAACGGCGGTGGACGGAGAAGGAGCGCTCCAGGGAGGCCAGCATGTTGTCGAAGGTGTCCGCCAAATCGTGGATCTCATCACGCGGCCCGGACAGCGCCAGGCGCTGACTGAGGTCGCCCGACGCTGCCCGCTTGGCCGCCGCATTCATCGAGGACAACGGCCGCAGCATCCGCCCCGCCAGGATCCAGCCGACCGTCCCGGAGAGCACCACGAGCAGCGCCAGCGCGCCGACGGCCGAGCGCATGATGCTGCTGAGCAGATCGAACAGGTTCGTGTCCACCTTGGCGGCCTCGCCGACCTGCGAGACCGGCACGGCGGCGGTCTGCCCGACCGGGTCGCCGATCTGGATGCTCAGCGTGACGTAGCGCGTGTAGAAGTAGACCAGGGCGATGAGGACCACGCCGGCGGCCGTCACCAACCCGGCGTAGGTCAGGGTCAGGCGAACCCGGATGCTCAGGTGCTTGGGGCGGCGGAACCGTTCCTCGTGTCCTGGCCGGGTGCCGTTGACGCCGTCGTGCTGCGCCGCGTCGTCGGGCGGTGCCTCCTGCCCGCTCATGCGCTGAACCTGTAGCCGGCGCCGGGAACCGTCTGGATGACCCAGGGCTCGCCGAGCTTGCGGCGTAGGTGGGAGATCGTCACCCGGGTGGAGTTGGTGAAGGGGTCCGCGTTGGCGTCCCAGGCCTTCTCCAGGAGCGTCTCGGCGCTGAGGACCCCGCCCTCGGCCTCCATGAGGACCTGCAGGACCGCGAATTCCTTGGGGCTCAAGTGGATGAAGCGCCCGTCTCGGTAGACCTCCCGGCGGAAGGGATCCAGGCGCACTCCGTGGGCCTCGATGACCGGAGTTCGCGCCGGCTGGCTGCGCCGCCCCAGCGCCCGCAGCCGGGCCACCAGCTCGGGGAACTCGAAGGGTTTGGTGAGGTAGTCGTCCGCCCCCAGCTCGAATCCGCCCACGCGCGCCTCCAGCGCCCGTGAGGCGGTCAGCATGAGGACCCGAATGTCGGGGTGCTCGCTGACCACCCGGCGGCAGACCTCGTCGCCGTGGATCACGGGCAGGTCCCGGTCCAGGACGAGGATGTCGTAGTCGTTGGTCGTCACGTGCTCCAGGGCGCTGGCCCCGTCGCCGACGACGTCAACGGCCATCGCCTCGCGCCGCAGTCCGGTGGCGATGGCCTCGGCCAGGTACTCCTCATCCTCCACGACGAGTACGCGCATTGCCCTGATCTCCTTCGCTGTGGTGTATGCGGCCGGTTCTAGAGACAACCAGCCATCGTGTTGCCACAACATAAGCGAAATCGTGAACCTTGTGGCAACACCTGTCCCGGTTGGCTGTTCCCCGAACGAACGGGTGTCACCGCACCCCGACCCATATGAGCCGAAAGGACCCTCTCCCATGAAGAAGCCCCTCAACACCCGGATCATCACCCGCGCTGCCACGGTAGTGACCTGCGCCGTGTGCGCTGTCGGGCTCATGACCGGATGCTCCCAGGGCTCGAAGGCGGACTCGGCCTCCGGGGCCTCCGCCTCCGCCACCAGCGCGGACGACTACCTGCTCAAGATGGCCAAGTGCATGCGCGACAAGGGCATCGACGTCTCCGACCCCGACTCCAACGGGAACATGCAGTTCCCCGAGACCGACGCCGCCAACAAGGCCGCCGAAGAGTGCGAGAAGACCGTCGGTCCCGCTCCGGGGACCGAGGACCTCGCCAAGCCTGAAACGCAGCAGGACCTGGTCAAGGCCGCCGAGTGCCTGCGCAAGGAGGGCTACGACGTCCCCGACCCCGAGGCCGGCAAGGGGCTCCAGCTCAATGGCGATATCCCCCAGGACGTCATGAACAAGTGCTTCTCCGAACTCGGGAACAAGTAACGCGGCGACGTACAGGAGCCGACCCACCACTCGCTCGCGCGGCCGGGATGCCGCGCAGACACACACTCAGACAGGCATACACATGGATCAGACCACCACCTCCACGCAGGCCGACGGCGGCTCGACCGACACGGCGGGCAACTCGGGCACGGTGCGCCACACCCGACGTCGAGCCTTCCTGGCCATGGGGGCCGCCGCGGTTCTGGCCGCGGGTGCGGGCGCAGGCGCCTTCGCCTCCAAATCGGGCCCCTTCGCGGCCAAGGCCAAGCCGACGACGTCGACCTTCAACGGCGCCACCGACACCATCACCAAGGGGGACCTCCAGGGGCAGACCTCCGTGACCGGGACCCTGCGCTACTCCGACTCGCGCAAGTTCAAGTCGGGCTTCGAGGGCGTTCTCATCCAGGTGCCCGCCTCCGGGACGGTCCTGACTCAGGGTGATGTCCTCTACCGTACGGGCACCGAGATCGCCTACCTCATGCACGGTTCCTTGCCCGCATGGCGCACCTTCGAGGCCGGGATGGACAACGGCGAGGACATCCGCCAGCTCGAGACCCTCCTGCACGACATGGGCTACTTCGACTACGAGCCCGACAACCACTTCAGCTGGGCCACCACCAGCGCCATCATGAAGTGGCAGAAGGCGGTCGGGCTGCCCCAGACCGGGACCATCCCGCTGGGGCGCATGGTCTTCACCCCCGGGGACCTGCGCGTGGGGACGGTCACCGCCCGGGTGGGGGACCGCATCGCCGCCGACGCCGAGCTCTACGACGTCACCTCCACCACTCAGGTGGTCGACGCCAATATCAAGCTCTCCGACCAGAAGCTCGCCGTCGTCGGCACGGCCGTGACCATCAAGCTGCCCGACGCCAACACCACCACCGGGACGATCACCTCCGTGGGCACGCCCACCGAGAAGTCCTCCGGCTCCGGTTCAGGGTCGGGATCCGGCTCAGGGTCTGGGTCCGGCTCCGGTGACTCCAAGGAAAGGGTCATCCCCATCACCGTGACCCTCACCGACGCCTCGGCGACCGCCAACTTCCAGGAGGTCTCCGTCACCGTCGACCTGCCCAGCGATAAGCGCGAGGGCGTCCTGTCGGTGCCTGTCGGGGCACTGCTGGCCCTGAGCCCCGACCAGTACGGCGTCGAGATCGTCGAATCCGGCGGCACCACCCGCAAAGTGCCGGTCACCGTCGGACTGTTCGCCGGAGGGCGCGTGGAGATCTCCGGCGAGGGCATCTCCGAGGGACAGCGAGTGGTGGTGCCGCAGACATGAGCCGCATCCTGTCCCTGCGTGACGTGCAGCGAACCTACGGGGAGCCGCCCGTTGCCGCCTGCGCGGGCGTGAGCCTGGAGATCGACTACGGCGAGTTCGTCGCCATCGTCGGCCCCTCGGGCTCGGGCAAGTCCACGCTCCTCAACCTCATCGGCACCCTGGACCGGCCCAGCGCGGGCACCGTCGAGATCGACGGCGTCGACGTCGGCTCCCTGTCCGACGCCAAGCTCTCGGCCCTGCGGGCCAGCCGCATCGGCTTCGTCTTCCAGCAGTTCCACCTGGCCGACGGCGTCAACGCGGTCGACAACGTCGCCGACGGCCTGCTCTACAGCGGGATCCCCCGCTCCGAGCGCCGCCGTCGCGCCCGAGCCGCCCTCGAGCGCGTCGGCCTGGCCCACCGGCTCGACCACCGCCCCCACCAGATGAGCGGCGGCGAGCGCCAGCGCGTGGCCATCGCCCGGGCCGTCGTCGGCGAGCCCCCGCTGCTGCTGGCCGACGAGCCCACCGGGAACCTCGACTCCACCTCCGGGGCCTCGATCGTTGAGCTCCTCCACGAGCTCCACTCTCAGGGCACCACGATCATCGTCATCACCCACGACAACGAGCTGGCCGCCCAGCTTCCCCGGCAGATCGCCATCCGCGACGGCCGCATCGTGGGGGACTCAAGTCAGAAGGAGATCGTCCATGACGACGTCTACGCTCCGGCCTGACCGGGACCGCAACGGCCAGGACGGCGAATCCGGACGGCGGCTCCAGCGCTCGCGGCTGCGCCTGGCCGACGTGCTGCGCCTGGGGGGCACCGGCATCAAGGCCCGCCCCACCCGCGCCTTCCTATCCGCCCTGGGCATCGCCATCGGCATCGCCGCCATGATCTCGGTGGTGGGCATCTCGGCCTCCAGCCGCGCCCAGCTCTCCGCCCAGCTCGATTCTCTGGGGACCAATCTGCTGACGGCCACCGCCGGCCAGGACCTCTTCGGCAATTCCTCCTCCCTGCCTCAGGACACCGTCGGCAAGGTCCGGCTCATCGACAACGTCCAGAGCGCCTCGAGCACCGGCCTGGTCAAGAACTCGCTGGTCTACCGCAGCCCGCTCATCGACAAGAACGCCTCCGGCGGTATCACCACCCTGGCTGCGGACAAGTCGCTGCTCGACGTCGTGGCCGGGCAGGTGGACAAGGGCACGTGGCTCAACGAGGCCACCAGCCAGTACCCAGCCACGGTCCTGGGGCAGACGGCGGCCCAGCGCTTGGGCGTCGTCTCGCCGGGGACCAAGGTGTGGATCGGCGGCAACTGGTTCACCGTGGTCGGCATCCTCAAACCGGTGGTGCTGGCACCCGAGCTCAATAACGCCGCTCTCATCGGTCAGGGCGTGGCCAGCAACCTGCTGGGGTACGATGCCAAGCCGACGACGGTCTACACGCGCAGCCAGGACGCCGCCGTCTCCACGGTGCGCAAGGTGCTCGCGCCGTCGATCTCGCCGCAGGCCCCCAACGAGGTCAAGGTCTCGCGCCCCTCGGATGCGCTGGAGGCCAAGAACGCGGCCGACAAGGCCTTCACCAGCCTGCTGCTGGGCGTGGGCTCGATCGCCCTGCTCGTCGGCGGCATCGGGGTCGCCAACACGATGATCATCTCGGTGCTCGAGCGCCGACGGGAAATCGGGCTGAGACGTTCTCTGGGCGCCATGCGCGGCCACATCCTGGTGCAGTTCATGACAGAAGCGCTCCTGCTGGCCTCCCTGGGCGGCGCCCTGGGCTGCGTCATCGGCATCGGGGTGACTGCCGGGATGTCGGCCGCCAATGGTTGGCCCTTCTCCCTGCCGGTGATCGCCGTCGCCGGCGGGCTGGGAGTCACCATCGTCATCGGCGCCCTGGCCGGCGTGTACCCGGCCGTTCGAGCCTCCCGCACTCCTCCGACCGCCGCGCTCAACGCGCAGTAGGGGAAGGGCTGGAGAAGCCCGAGGAGACGCGGATAAGACGTCCCGGTGGGAGACGGCTGGGCTTGTATGCCGACGACGCCGGACAGCGGTGGCCGACCTCGTCGGTACCGGGAGAGGAGCCCAGATCGGCCGGGACTGCCCGAGGGCCCCGCACCAGCACGGTGCGGGGCCCTCGTTCCTGCGATCAGAAGACCGCTGAGCTTGGAGCGGACATGCTCTCAGACGGATCAGTCGGTGCCGAGCTTGCCGTCGACGGTGTCGCGGGCGGCGTCGATCTTGTCGTCGTACTTGCCGCCGGTCGCCTTCTTGGCCGCGCCGGCTGCGGCGTCCAGCGCCTTGTCGCTGATCGCCTCGGCCTTGTCGGAGTTGAGAGCCTCACCGGCCTTCTTCGCCAGGTCATCAAGTCCCATGTGTATCTCCTTCCGTCGGGTGGCCGGACGTCGGACGACGGCGGCCTCGCCTGAATAGTGCCAGGTTTAGGCAGGAGCGTCACCCACAGCGGTATTCCGCAGGTTTCGCCTTGCAAACCCGTACCCTTTCGCCAGCGACGTTCCACACGGCCGGGAACAGGAAACCGGCACCCGTACGCGCGGGATGTCTCCACAGAGGTCGCGGCAGTCCTTCACCACTGCCAGGTGGGGCGGGCGGCGGAACCCGATGCGTCGGCCAGGAGGACGGCCTCGCGCACACGGCGGGTCAGGAGGGACAGGACGAGCCGATAGGAGTCCTCCACCATGTCGGCGGCGTCGTCGGCCCGGTAGTCGGGGCTGGTCAGGTCGATGCTCACCCAGTGGCGCTTGGACTGGTGGAAGCCCGGCTCCACCCAGCTGTAGGTGGCCCGCACGGCGACGACGTCCTCGGGATCGAGCTTGACATTGGCCAGAAGACGGCCGTCGGTGTGGGTGATGAGCAGCAGGAACAGGCGGGTACCCACCGAGGCGACGGGGATGTCCCATTCGGGCTTGTCGCCCGCCCAGGCGCCGGGCAAGCCGGCCGCGCGGGTCAGGAGAGCATCGCGGCGGGCGGCCACGGTGGCGTCGTCGGCGCGCGCGGAGGGCTCGTCGAGGTGAGGGACGTGGCGGGGCGGGGCGGTCATCGACGTGGAGCCTACGTTCTCCTCACAGCCCTCACAGCCGGAGACATGTCGCGCGCGCGGGCCTTTTGCCTTCTGTACGCGTAGAAGGCCCCTACTGAGAGTGCGCCGCGCTCGCCGGCACCCGCACTGCCGCTCCCCGCAACTCCGCTCACCGGTGCGATCCTTCGGGTTTGGGGAGGTCAGTCCGGCACGACCTCCAGGAGCTCGCCGACCGAGCAGCCCAGGGCCTCGCAGATGGCGGAGAGCGTGGAGTAGCGGATGGCCTTGGCGCGGTCGTTCTTGAGCACTGAGAGGTTGACGGCGGTGACCCCGACCTTCTCAGAGAGCTCCACGAGCGTCATGCCTCGGGCGGCCAGCAGCTCATCGAGGTGGCAGACGACGTGGCTCACACGAGTCCCTCGGTCTCTTCACGCAGCACGGTGTTCTCCGCGGCCAGGGTACTGGAGCGCTGGTGGAGGCGGTGCAGGGCGAGCAGCAGATGCGTGGCCAGAATGAGGATGATGATGCCCTTGAGGGTCGGGATGTCGTTGCCGGTGGGGATTGTTCCGTCCAGTGTCAATGGATCTGAGGTGCTGCGGGTGAAGTGCTGGGAGGACACTGTCATGCCGATCGCCAGCAGTACCCAGGAGCTCAGCACCTGTCCCAGAAGAAGCCAGAACAGGTGCCCGCCCCGGGTGAAGAGCTGGTCGACGAATCCCGGTCGGCCGGGGCGGATCGCAGCGATGAACCGTACGAAGGCGATGGCGCAGGCTGCAATGAGGACAAGGTGGATGGCGAGGAACAGACCGATGAAGAACTGTGTACTGCCGGACAGTCCGTGCACGGTCCCGTAGTTCACCGAGTAGCCGGTGTTCATCTCCACCGTCGTGTGTCCGAAGGACAGGTGCTGGTCCAGTGCGGCGCTGTTGTCTGTGAACTCCAGGAGCAGCCCACGGCCGTTGATGAGGTCCCATAGGTTCGAGCCGAGCATGTAGAAAGGGGAGAAGCAGAGCAGGGCCAGAAGGAATGAGGTGAAGGCGAGGCTGCCGGGGCCGACACCGGCGTCCTGGTCGGTTGCAGCACCTGCGGTGGGCTCACAGTCGGTAATGGTTTCACCGTTGACGTCGGTGTCTGAGTCTGAAGCGGATCTGGTACTGGCGGTCATGACGACGCTCCATATCGAGTATCGATGTTATCGATACTCGATATGGAGCGTCTGTGTGTCCGACCTTGTCAAGTATTTTTCCGGGGTACGAGACCCGCGTCCCCGGCCGAGCTCGACGCCGGCCCGGCTTCAGTGGATCGTGTCGATGATCGTGTTGGTGATCTGCGTTTCCTCGTCTGCGGTGCCGGCCGATACGTAGATCGTTGTGTAGCTGGCGGCGCCCGCTGTGGGCTGGGAGGTCGGGACAACGATGACAGCTCCCTCGGCGGTCTTGCCCCCTCCCTGTATCGTGTAGGTCCCTACTGCGGCCTCACCCTTGGCGGTCTGCTTGGTGGTGTATTCCTTGAGGGTCGCGCCTTGGCCGGCGAGCAGTAACTCGATGTTGGACTTGGAGGGGACCGATGTCAGCTGTTGGGTCTGCGCTGCCATGTTGACGTTGTTGTAGAACCCGGTGCTGTCCTGTTTTTTGGCGCGGTAGAAGACGTCGAACGCGGCGGTCTGCTGGTCGAGGGCGGTGCCGTCGATGCCCATGGTCTGGGCGACCCTCTCCTTCTCTGAGGGGTCGAGGTTCTTGAGGTCCTGCCAGTCCTTCGGAACGGCGAAGGTCAGGCCGGTGCTAGAGCCGGTGATTTCCTGGGTGTCGCCGGAGGCGGGCTTCGCCGACGAACCTGCCTGGCTGGGCGAGGTGTCGCTGGTGGCGGTCTTCTTGTCCTTGCTGTCCTTGTCCTTGCTGTCCTTGTCCTTCGTGTCGCTCTTGCTTGAGTCCGCAGAGCTGTCGGAGGCGGCTGAGCTGGAGGAGCTGGAGTCCTGCGTGTTGTCTTCGCAGGCGGTCAGGACCGGGGCTGTGATGAGTGTGAGGCTGGCGATCAGGGCTGCGGCGGTGCGTGCGGTTGACATGATGCTCCAGTGTGTGAGGGGAAAGACCTTGCCAGGACATCACACTTGGCTGGGAGTGTTCCATGGAGAGACATCCCCGATAACGGGATCCGGGGTCTTGAAGGGGTGCCGGGGCATCGTGCTAACGGGGCGGTGCCTGTGAAGGCTGGTGAGCCGGTCGAGCTCTCAGCGAGCCGTCTCGACGATGGTGGAGACGATGGTGTCGACCTCCTCGGCGCTGCCGGCCGTCACCGCGATGCGCGCATAGGTACCTGCCGACGTCGGAACGGCGACGACCGCGCCCGGCATCTGAACGCCCTGAACCGGTGCGGTCGAGGTGTCTACGGCGGCCTGGCCATAGGTGGACTGCCTGGTCGAGTAGCCAGTCGGCGTCCCGCCCCGCTGCGTGATGAACTCGTCCAGACTCGCCTGGGACGGCGGCGTCGACGACGTCTCGGCCTCCTTGGCGACAGCGGCGCTGCTGAAGGAATGGCTGTCCTGCGAGAACAGTCCGTAGAAGGCGTCGGTGCCGCTGAGCTTCTGGGAGAAGGTCGAAGGGTCCACGCCCTGGACACGGGCGATGAGCGTCTTCTGGTCCTCGGTGAGCGCATTGAGGTCCTGCCAGCCCTCGGGCACGGCGAAGGTGATGCCGACTGTGGGGGCGGTCATCGCCTGGTGGCCCGCCGGGATGGAGGGCGCCGCACTGGCGCTGCTCGAAGCGCCCGCGCTGGACTGTGCGGCGGTGCCGGCACCGCTCGGCGCGGCAGTGGGGGCGACGGAGGATGTCTGTCCGCTGGACCCGGTTGAACCCGCCGACGAGGGAGTGCCCTGGGAGCAGCCCGCAAGGACGAGTGCGATGGTCAGGACAAGGGCGGCGCGCGTAGCTCTCATGATTTCTCCGGAGTCGGGACGTTACTGTGACGTGACCTTACCTGTGCTGCCTCACGACGGCGCTTCAGGCACTCGGTCGGCGCGGCGGAGATCGGTGCGATCATTGTTGAAATGACGGGAGAAGCGACTGGGGGAGTAGTCCACGTCACTGTCAGCTCAAGAAGTTGAGCGGAATAGACTCAACCCTGAGAAGGTTGAGGTGGCCAGAAGACGCAAGACGTTACCAACCTCAAAGGAGGTCCATATGGACACGAACTACACCACGAAGTCGCAGGAGGCGATCTCCGGGGCCATGCAGGCCGCCGCCGCGGCCGGCAACCCCCAGATCGAGCCGGCGCATCTGCTCGTTGAGCTCCTCTCCCAACCCGATGGTGTTGCCGCGGGGCTCCTGGCCGCTGTCTGCCCCGACGCTGCGGCCCGTCAGGCCGTCGGCGCCTCCGCGCGCCGCATCCTGACCCAGCTGCCAGCCTCCTCGGGCTCCTCGATGACTCAGCCCCAGCCCTCGCGCGCCCTGCTGGCCGCTCTGGAAGCCGCCTCGACGATCGCCAAGGAGCTCGATGACGAGTACATCTCCACCGAGCACCTGCTCATCGGCCTAGCCAAGGGCGACACCTCCGGCTCGACCCCCACCGTTGCCCGCATCCTGGCCGACGCCGGAGCCACCCCGGAGGCGCTCATCGAGGCCCTGCCGCAGGTCCGCGGTTCCTCCCGCGTCACCTCCGCCAACCCCGAGGGCACCTACAAGACCCTCGAGAAGTACGGCACCGACCTCACCGAGGCCGCCCGCGAGGGGCGCCTCGACCCGGTCATCGGCCGCGACGCCGAGATCCGCCGCGTCGTGCAGGTCCTGTCCCGACGCACCAAGAACAACCCGGTCCTCATCGGCGAGCCCGGCGTCGGCAAGACCGCCGTCGTCGAGGGCCTGGCCCAGCGCATCGTCGCCGGCGACGTCCCCGACTCCCTGCGCGGCAAGCGCCTCATCGCCCTGGACCTGTCCGGGATGGTGGCCGGAGCCAAGTACCGTGGTGAGTTCGAGGAGCGCCTCAAGGCCGTCCTCAAGGAGATCAAGGACTCCGATGGAGAGGTCATCACCTTCATCGACGAGCTGCACACCGTCGTCGGTGCCGGCGGCGGCTCTGAGGGTGCGATGGACGCCGGCAACATGCTCAAGCCCATGCTGGCCCGAGGCGAGCTGCGCATGGTGGGCGCCACCACCCTGGACGAGTACCGCGAGAACATCGAGAAGGACCCCGCCCTGGAGCGCCGCTTCCAGCAGGTCTTCGTCGGTGAGCCCAGCGTCGAGGACACTGTCGCCATCCTGCGCGGCATCGCCCCCAAGTACGAGGCCCATCACCAGGTGACCATCTCCGACGGCGCCCTCGTGGCGGCCGCCACCCTCTCCGACCGCTACATCACCGGTCGCCAACTGCCTGACAAGGCCATCGATCTGGTCGACGAGGCCGCTTCCCGGCTGCGCATGGAGCTCGACTCCAGCCCCGTGGAGATCGACGAGCTGCGCCGCCGCGTAGACCGCATGCGCATGGAGGAGGCCTACCTGGACGAGTCCATTGAGGAGGTGACCAAGGCCGACCCCGCCGACGTCGACCGCCTAGAGCGCCTGCGCGCCGAGCTGGCCGACGCCTCCGAGGAACTGGCCTCGCTCAACGCCCGATGGGAGGCCGAGAAGGCCGGCCACAACAAGGTCGGTGAGTTGCGCGCCGCCCTGGACGAGATGCGCACCCGCGCCGATCTGGCCGAGCGCGAGGGCAACTTCGAGGAGGCCGGTCGCCTGCGCTACGGCGACATGCCGGCCCTGGAGCGTCAGATCCGCGAGGCCGAGGCCGCCGATGACGCCGAGGAGGCCGCCGGCGAGCCGATGATCGCCGAGAAGGTCGGCGCCCCCGAGATCGCCGAGGTCGTGGGCTCCTGGACCGGGATCCCCGTGGGCAAGCTCCTCCAGGGCGAGACCGAGAAGCTCCTGACCATGGAGGACGTCATCGGCGAGCGTCTCATCGGGCAGAAGGCCGCCGTGGCCGCCGTGGCCGACGCGGTGCGCCGCTCGCGGGCCGGCATCTCCGACCCCGACCGCCCCACCGGCTCCTTCCTCTTCCTGGGCCCCACGGGCGTGGGCAAGACCGAGCTGGCCAAGGCCCTGGCCGAGTTCCTCTTCGACGACGAGCGCGCCATCGTGCGCATCGACATGTCCGAGTACTCCGAGAAGCACTCCGTGGCGCGCCTCGTGGGTGCCCCTCCCGGGTACGTCGGCTACGAGGAGGGCGGCCAGCTCACCGAGGCCGTACGGCGTCGGCCCTACTCCGTGGTCCTGCTCGACGAGGTCGAGAAGGCCCACCCCGAGGTCTTCGACATCCTCCTGCAGGTGCTCGACGACGGCCGCCTCACCGATGGTCAGGGGCGTACGGTCGACTTCCGCAACGTCATCCTGGTGCTCACCTCGAACCTGGGCAGCCAGTTCCTCATCGACCCGCTCACCAGCCCCGAGGAGAAGCGCAATGAGGTCATGAGTGTGGTTCAGGCATCCTTCAAGCCGGAGTTCCTCAACCGCCTCGACGACATCATCGTCTTCGAGGCCCTCAGCAAGGAGGAGCTGGGCGAGATCGTCGAGATTCAGCTGGCGCGCATCGCCAGGCGCCTGAAGGACCGGCGTCTGAGCCTGCACGTGACCGATGCGGCCCGAAGCTGGCTGGCCGACGAGGGCTACGACCCCGCCTACGGGGCCCGGCCGCTGCGCCGCCTTGTCCAGCGCGAGATCGGCGATCGCCTGGCCCGCATGCTGCTGGCCGGGGAGGTCCTCGACGGGCAGAAGGTTGTCGTCGACAAGGCCGACGGCAGTGACGGCCTGACGCTGCGGGCCGAGGGGGAGGCGCATACGCCCTCCGCGGCCTCGGCCGCGTCGCCGGCCTGAGCCGGGACGGCCGACTGGCCTGATCGGCTCGAGCGCGCTGACGGGACAACGACGGGGCGGACCTGCCGCACAGGTGGGTTCGCCCCGTCGGGCTGTCCGTAGCGGCGCGCCTCAGCCGCCGGGCTGGTTGTCGTGAGTGGGCCAGGCGTTGTAGACGCAGCCGCCGGCGAGGTCGTGGCTCTGCTGTGCCATGAGGGGCGCCTTGAGGCCGGCCCCGGCGCAGAACTCGTGCTCGTGGCCGAGGAAGTGGCCCACCTCGTGGTTGGTGACGTAGGTGCGGTAGGAGTCGACGTCGGGGTAGGTGACGGCGCCCCAGTTCCAGCGGTCGGAGTTGATGACCACGTTGTTCGCGTTGCGGCAGCTCCACATGCCGGAGGTGTCCAGCGGCGCGCACAGGGCGTCGGCACTGGGTGGTGTGGCGATGTTGAAGGTGAAGTCGGCGGCGGCGGGGTCGGCCACCGGCTCGAAGGACGTGTTCTGCGCGGTGGGCCAGCCGCGCTCGTCGTTGAGGATGCGCTCCACGATGGGGGCAGCCGCGGCGGCGTCGACATGGGTGCCGCCCTCGACGCGCAGCACGTAGCGGTAGACGGTTGCGGCCGCGGGCCGGGAGACGGGCACTGCCGGGGCGAACGTCCAGGTGCCGTCGCCGACGGCGTCGGAGTGCGCGAATCCCTCGGCGTCCAGGCGCGGAGGCGGCAGCGTCGGGGCCGACGGGGACGGCGACGCCGACGGCCTGGAGGAGGCCTGCGCCGTCGGCGAGGCCGCTCCACTGGCGGGTGGTCGCGATGATGGTGCGGCTGCGGCCTCCGCCGGGGCCGGCGATGGCGTCGCGGTCGTGTCGGTTTTCAGCGGCAGGGCGAAACCGGGATGGAGGCCCCAGATGCGCAGTCCGACGATGACGAGGACGACCGCTACCAGGAAGGTGGTGCCGTAGAAGAGGCGGTTGCGGCTGCGGCGCTGCTGCCGCTCCCGTCGGGCGACGATGAGCGCGCGACGGCTGGCGGGGTCGAGGCTCTCGCCCGACGAACGGCGACCGGTGGAGTGGTGTCCGGCCGGGCTGCGGCGCAGGGAGCTGGAGGGCGCTGCTCGGCGTCCTGAAGCCGACGACGAGGCACGGCCGGGGCCCCGTTTGGGGCGGGAGGGGCGCCGCGGCGGCTGCGGGGTCGAGGGGCGCATATCGCCATCGTAGGGTGCGCAACGGCAGTTAACCTCTCGAGCAGTAGTGGAACGCGGAAGGTCACATGCGGCCTCCCAGTGCCGAAAACGCCCTTCACGACTTCTGCTGTGGCTTATCGAGGTGAAAGTCGTGTCGCCGAGTGCTGGGTCAGACGATCTCGTAGCCGATCTCGGGTGCGAGTACTGTCAAGAGGGCGTAGATCGTTGCGTCGACCAGCGGCTCGGCGTGCTGGGGCAGCGCCGGCACGCTGTCCCGCGCCGGGGAGAACAGCACCGTCATGTCGTCGCCGGTCATCGTCGAGCGGGTGCGCAGGCCGTCGATGTCGGGCAGCTGAACCCTGATGGCTCGTGCCCAGGCCCGACATGTCGATCGGCGCGCGCTGTCGAGGCTGACCGAGGCGCCGTTGCGCAGGGCCCAGGTGCTGGTGAGGTCGAGCAGGCGCAGCGGGCGGGTCGCCTCCCACACCTGCAGGAGGGGCATATCGCTGCGCGTGTCGATGACTCGGGTGTCGGCGAAGACCTCTGCCGCGCAGGTGAGCAGGTCGCCGGCGGTGTACAGGACTCCACAGTCGGGGTGCTCGCCCGTCGGAAGCGGGTGCGGATCCCAGCGGCATCGCGGGTGTGGCCCCCAGGTCCTCATCTCGCCCCACGGCAGGGGGAAGCGGCTTGCCGCGAAGACGATACGGACGAGCTCGGCGCGGTCCACCGTCAGGATGTCCTCCGGACGGGTCTGGAGCGTTGACGGCGGCTGCGGAGGATTCTTCGGACGAGGCCTCACCGGTGGTCCGCATCGGAGAGCTGCTGGACGACCTCTGCCGGATCCCCGCCGGCGATCAGCCACTGCGTGGGCGCCATCCCATCGAGCAGCTCAGGGTCCGGCGTCGTCATCCGGGCCTCGATGGTGGCCGGCGTCAGCCCCTCCCGCAAGACCGGTACAACCATCGCCAGCCCCGGGATCGGGTGGCCGTCGTGGAACTGCCAGGTGGGGAACCTCAGTGACCGTCCCTCGGAGTAGGCGTAGAGGGTGCGTCCGGCTGCGCGGGTGATCGTCGTCGTCGCACGGCCGAGCAGGGTGGCGACCTGACGTGTACTCAGAGAACGAGCCAGGTCGCAGGCGGCCCGGACGGCCTCGTGCTGAGCGGTGAGCTGTTCGGCGTACGCACGATCCGACAGAATCCGCTCAAGCGTGCGGGTCGTGGCCTTGGTACGTCCACGGGGGGTGGTCCGGGCCAGGAAGTCGGCCATGCCGGCTGTCAGCGGCCCGACGCCGTCTCGCGATGTACGGGCCGTGGCCTCGCGCATCGCGTCCGCAAGATCCTGTTCGCTGAGGTCGAGGTCATCGAGCAGTCCGGCAAGAGCAGTCATGGCACAAGCGTAACGCATCGAATTCGTATGCGCATGCATGCATGATGCGTTGGTCTTCCCGGCGTCTACTCGCATTGCGCGAACCTCGGTGCTGTCGGGGCTCACCGTCCCGTGCCTTCCGGCGCGTCGACTATCCGGGAGCTCGCCGGTATTTGAACCGGAAACAAGATTGTCGCAAGTGTTATAGAACCGTGACACAAATGGTGTTGCCACACGCTTCTGGGCATCTTTATAAGAAAATCTGAATAGTCCATGGGAGGATGGGGGTGAATGGAGATCCCAGTGGCCGCACAGACCGCGCGGTTGGAGATCTCTGTGCTGGTAGGAGCTGATTAATTGTGCGAAAACAGAGATCAAGTCGTCACACACGTCACGGGCAGGGCACGTAGAGGTCACACTTGAGCGGATTATTCCGATGAACACCTTTCCGCCTTGCAATTCCCTTACTGGAAGGTGCCATGATTCGGCCATGAACACTGTCAGTACCCCGACTCCGCCCTTAGCTGCCCCGGCTAGGCGGCGCGGACCCGGGCGCCCCCGAGCGGGCAGTGAGGACAAGCGAGTACGCATCCTCAACGAAGCCGTGGTTCTCTTCGGAGAGCACGGATATGCCGGCACCTCCCTAGCCGACATCGCCAATGCGGCAGACATTTCCAAGGCCGGACTGCTGCACCACTTCTCCTCCAAGGACGAGCTCTTCGCCAAGGTGCTCGAGCGCCGTGACCGTGAGGACGCCCTGAGCATCCTCGTGGAGTCTCCTGATGGAGAGGACGACGCCGCCGACGCCCCGGCGGACGCCGTCGGCAACGTGGGCACCCTGGATGTCGCCGGCACCGCCGACGCCGAGGCCGATCCCTGGGCGCTTCTGGAGCGCTACATCGAGTTGCTCGAGCGCAACGTCGCACATCGGGACCTCACGGCGATCTACACCGCCACGGCGGTCTCGGTCCTCGATGCCTCGCACCCCGCGCACCGTTGGATGGCGGACCATCTCAACGGCGCCGTCGAGCGTTTCGAGACCAGCTTCGAGGCCGGCAAGGCCGCCGGGCTCGTGGACCCGCAGATGCCTTCGCGTCTCGTGGCGCGCAGCCTGGTCGCCCTCACCGACGGGCTTCAACTGCAGTGGCTGTGCTCGACGACTCCCGGGACGGCCGCCTCGCAGTCCCTGGGCACCGACCTGGTCGCGGAGATCCGTCTCTACGTCGACTGCCTGCGCAGTCAGTGGGAGCTCCAGCAGACCCCGGAGACCCCGCAGCGGCCCAAGGCCGCCTGAGAGGCGGCCGGAACTCGCGGCCTGAGCGGTCTCAACCGGCCTTCAACGATCCCTACCATCCCATCCGGCTCGGGAACCCAGCGGTTCTCGAGCCGGTCCTGCGTCCGGCTTGTCGGCCGCCCGTGTCGGCCCGCGTCAGCGCTGGGCCCACAGCAGCAGGTGCGGGGTGATCGAGGCCAGGTCCGGGACGACGACGAGGCCGGGGTCGGCCGGGAAGTGCTTCTGCGCGCCGATCTGCACGACGTGGATTCCATTGCCCCGGGCCGAGGCCGCTCCCGTGGGGGAGTCCTCGACGACGACGCAGTCTTCGGGGCGCAGGTCGAGGCGTTCGACCGCCGTCGCGTAGGGCAACGGGTCAGGCTTGGCCCCGACTCCGTCGTCGCCGGTGACCAGGACCGCGAAGACGTCGCCGAGCGCGGAGGCGACGTTCTCGACGATCTTGCGCGGTGAGGCCGAGACAATCGCCTGGGCCAACCCCACCTCCGCCAGCGCCGACGTGATCCGCAGCGCCCCGGGCAGCAGGGGCGGTGCGGCGGTCACGGAGGCCTCGACGTCGCGCGCGATTGCCTCGAAGACCTCCTGTGTAGCCGGATCGTCCCAGAAACTCGTGGCGCCGGTGGCAGCGATGAGCTCTCGGGCCGTGCGGATAGAGGCGCCGGTCATCCGGGCGACGAGCTCGGGGCGCGGGTCGCCGCCCAGGGCCTGGCAGTGGTGGATGAAGGCCTCGTCCCAGAAAGGCTGGGAGTCCATGAGGGTACCGTCCATGTCCCATAGGACGGCGCGCACCGTGAAGTCGGGAGTGGAGGTCGTGGTCACGGGAACCAGCCTAACGGTCATGCGCTCTAGCGCGCAGGCGGAATGGCGCGCGCAGACCCGCCTGCCGGCCTTCAGAGTTATGTGCTGCGTCGCCGTCCTGGCAGACTGCCTCCGAACTGCCGGGCGGCGCGCGCCGAAGCCGGTCAGGTCAGTTGGGACCGCCGGATACGGGCGGCGGAGTCGGAGGGACCGGCAGGAGGCGGAATGAACGACACCTACAGGACCACCATGGAGGACGTGGCCCGGGCTGCCGGCGTCTCACGCACTACGGTGTCCTTCGTCCTCAACAACCGCGATGGCGCCCGCATCGCCCCGGAGACCCGCGAGCGCGTCCAGCAGGTGGCCGCCGAGCTCGGCTACCGTCCCCACGGTGGGGCGCGCGCCCTGGCCTCGCGGCGCTCCGCCCTCATCGGATTGGTCTCCGAGATCGTCACCAGCCCTTTCGGCGCTGCTACGATCCGAGGAATCCAGGACACGGTCCGGCGTGCCGGCTACACCCTGTTCATCGTGCCGAGCTCGACCGAGGCGACCATGGACTCCGAGGCCTTCGAGACGCTCCTGAAGTCCCGGGTCGAGGGCATCATCTACGCCACCGGCTGGAACTGTCGTGTCCGCATGCCGGCGCAGGCCCGTGAGATCCCCACTGTCCTGGTTCACTGCATCGACCCGGTCTCCGGCCTGCCCTGCGTGCGCCCCGATGAGGAGCAGATGGGACGTCTGGCCGCTCAGGCCCTTCTGGAGGGCCACCACCGGGATATCGGCGTCATCGAGCTCGATCCGAACGACGGCGAGGCCGCGCCCGGCCGGCGTGCCGGCTGCGAGGCCTACCTGGAGCAGGCCGGCATCCCCTGGAGCACCGTGCGCGTCGCCGTCGGCCACGGCACCACCCGGGGCGGGTACGCCGCGGCCGCCCGCCTTCTGACGGATCATCCCTGGCTGACTGGGCTGGTGTGCGGCAATGACCGCATGGCCATGGGTGCCTATGACGCCATCCGTGAGCGGGGCCTGCGGGTGCGCGAGGACGTGGCCGTCATCGGGATCGACGACCAGGAGCTCATTGCCGACCAGGTCCATCCCGCTCTGACGACGGTCGCGCTGCCCTTCGAGGAGATGGGGCAGGTGGCCGTCTCCCTCCTGCTGGACCTCATGGAGGGCGAAGAGGTGCCCGCCGAGACGCTTCTGCCCGGGCAGATCATCCGCCGCTCCTCGGCCTGAGCCGACGGCGCGGAGTGCCTTCATTCGTGAGGCGGGGCGGTCACGCCTTCCGACGGCGCAGGTGCAGTGCATAGGCGCCGGTCGCGGTGGCCAGGACGCCCAGGACGCCGAGTGTCAGGGACACGCCGGTGCGGGCCAGCGGGAACCCGCCCGACTTTCCCTTGCCGGCGGCGGCCGGGACCGGGCTCGCCGACGCCGCCTGGGCCTCGGCCTGGTCGTGGCGCGGCCTCTGCGCGGCCGGCTGCCCTGGGCCGGGGGAGTCGGGGCTCTCGGCGGCTCCTCCGGCGTCATCGGTGGCCCCCAGGTGCCACAGGCTCAGGGAGTTCAAGCGGGCGGTGCCGCCCTCGGCGTAGAGCGAGACGTTGGCGGAGCCCTGCTCGGGGTAGACCGTCTCGGTGATGACGGGGGTGCCGTCGGCGGCGAAGACCTCCACGGAGTGGGCGTCGACGACGATGCGCAAGTGGACCTGGCCCTTGCTGTCCAGCGACAGCGGGGCGGTGGCGCGGTCCGGGAACTTCGGGGAGAAATCGGTGACTCCGGAGTGGGTGCGGTCCACGACGAGCTGCTTGGCCTCGGCGTCGTAGCCGATGAGCGTGTACCGCTCGCCGTTGTCGAGGACCTTGAGACCGGCGAAGGAGGATGTGCCCGGGCTCAGGTCGACGCTGATGTCCAGGGATGTGCCCTGAGCGGCTTGGCCGAGGGAGGTGTCGCCCGCTGGGATGTCGGTGTCCTTCCGGGTGACCTCCTGGCCGGTGCGCAGGGACTCCAGGGCGGTGATCGGCTGGGCGGTCAGCCGCAGCTTGCCGTCCACCCGGGTCAGTCCCAGCTCGCGCACCGTCGACATGGCGGTGCGCCAGGTGGTGGTGGGCAGGTTGCGCACATAGGCCCAGTTGCTCATCCATCCCACCTGGTAGCGCTTGCCGTCGGGGGCGTCATTCCAGGTGACGGCCGCGTAGTAGTCCTTGCCGTAGTCCAGACGCGGGACGGCGTCGGCCCCGGAGAAGGCCTTTGTGTTCGACTGGATGATCTGGTCGACCATGAGGTGGCCCCAGTCCTCGGCATTGCCGTTGTGGTCCTCGATGACGAGGCGGGCCTTGCGGCCCTTGTAGGCGGAGACGTCCATACTCGTCCACTCCAGGGTCCCGGAGTTGTTGCCGGTGGCGGAGGCGACGACCTTGCCGTCGACGACGAGGTTGACCGAGGTGTTGTCGGCGAAGGGGGAGGCCTTGGTGTCTGAGGCGCGCACCTCGTCCAGGAGGATGTGTCCCCAGCCTCCGGTGGCCGTGTCGGTGACGACGATCTGGGCGGACTTGCCCTTGAGGTCGCTGACGTCCCAGCTCTGCCAGTTGAGCTCCTCCAGGTTGCGGCCGGTGGCCGAGCGCACCACTTTGCCGTCGACGACGAGCTCGACGACGGTCGCCCCGGAGCCCCCGCCGCCGTCCGCGCCTCCGGTGGGGCGCGGATTGGCTCCACCGCCCATGAGGAGGTTGAGGTAGGAGGAGTCGATGGTGAAGGCCGGGGAGGTCGCGGTGCCGGTGGTGGCGTCCGAGCCCTGCCCGTTGCTGACATCGAAGTAGGTGTTGAGCAGCCCGGCGCTGGAGTGGTTGACCAGCGGCTGCTGGCCGGGGGTGGCGCCCTGAGGGGGCGTGGTCCCGAAGGCGGTGCCCTCCACGGTCCAGCCGTCCCAGGAACCGTCGAAGCCGGCCAGGAGCTTGCCGCCGCCGTTGTCCCCGGTGGCCTGGGGGTTATAAGGGTGCTTGCCGCCGGCGGTGCGCAGGTTGATGTAGGACGAGGAGACGGTGAACTCATCCGAGGTCAGTGTGCCGGTGTCGGCGTCGCCGCTGCCGAAGGAGTCCACGTAGGCCTTGCCCTGGTGGCCGGGCAGGTCCCCGGTGGCCGGGCCCGAGCCGAAGGCGGCGCCGTCGGCCTTCCAGCCGGCGTAGCCGTTCTCGAAGTCGGCCAGGGTCGTGCCCTCCTCACCGGTGTAGTGGGGGATCTCGTCGGGGGTGAAGGTGGAGCCGTCCCAGCTGCCCACGAAGTACTGGGCGGAGTCGGCCACCGTGACCACGAGGACCCACTTGACCTCCTTGGAGTTGCCGTCGACCGGCAGCGGGAAGAAGTCCGGGCACTCCCACACCGCCGAGGTGATGCCCTCCCCGCCGAAGCTGGACTGCTCGGTCCAGTGGATGAGGTCGGGGGAGGAGTAGAAGGAGATGCGGTGCTCGGTGGCGTGGGAGACCACCATGGTCCAGCGTCCGGACGTCTCGTCCCAGAAGACCTTCGGGTCGCGGAACTCGTTGGAGCCGATGTCCAGGACCGGGTCCCCGTTGTTGTACAGGTTCCAGGTGCGGCCCTTGTCCGTGGAGTAGGCCAGGGACTGGGACTGGTTGCCGCCGACGTCGGCCCGCGTCCACACCGCGACCATGGCCGGGTTGTCCGGGCTGCCCAGGCCGGAGGTGTTCTTGGTGTCGATGACCGCCGAGCCGGAGAACACCCCGTACTGGGAGGTGTGCGGGATCGCCACGCCCAGCTCCTCCCAGTGGACCAGGTCCTTGGAGACCGCGTGACCCCAGGACATGTTGCCCCAGTCCGAGCCCTCGGGGTTGTACTGGTAGAACATGTGGTACTCGCCGTCGTAGTAGACGAGCCCGTTGGGGTCGTTCATCCAGTTCTTCTGCGGGGTGTAGTGGGTCTGCGGGCGCCATTGCTCGCCGGCCTGGTCGGCATTCGGAGCCGCTGGGGCCAGCGGGGAGGAAGGGGCCAGTCGGGTGGTCGGGCGGACCTGGCCGGCTGCGGCTGCGGGCATGGAGGCCAGGGTAGAGCCGGCTGCGAGCAGGCAGAAAGCGGCCAGGGCGCTGAGAGGCCGGGTGATCCGACTCATGGCATGTCCTCCGGGAATGGGGTCGGCGCAGATGGGCGATGCGGAACGCAGTGGCGGTGCGAGGCGGAAGGCCTGGGTGGCGCACTCGATAACGCGCGTTAGCAACAGTGACAAACTACGCGGACACCCGGTCCCGATCAAGCGCTCAGGGACGACTCCCGGGAAACGTCGGGGACTTCTCAGGGTGCTCCCCGATGGCGGACGGCGGACCGCCTCGGCCAAACTTGTAGGTATGACACAGCAGCAGTACCCCGGTCAGTTCAGTCAGTCCACCCGTTCCGAGGGGGACGCCGGTACCGCCTCCGGCGGCCGCGCGGATGAGTTCTCCCGCTTTCGCAGCTCTCTGCCCCGCCGCTCCCGCGAGCACCGCGTCCTGGGCGGTGTCTGCGGGGGCCTGGCCGAGGCCTGGGACATGCCGGTCACCGCGGTGCGCGTCGGAGCTCTCCTGGCCTGCCTCCTGCCCGGCCCCATGTGCCTGGTCTACGCCGCCGCCTGGTGCCTCATGCTCGACGAGCCCGCCCCCGGTCGTTATTGACTCCAGTACTGACTTCAGTACTGACTGTTCTCAACCAGCCCGGCCTGCCGGGGCCGGTTCGCGACGACTCCTTGGCTGCCTTTAGCGCCGCGGCAACACGGCCCGCACCAGACTTACGACCACTGAAACCCGCTGGCGGCGTCGGGCCGTCGACCCATTGAAAGAAAGGTGATTGCTGTTTCCTCACTGCTTCTCTCCTCTTGTCTCCTCGTCACTCGTTTTCTCCTGGCATGCGTCCGTCCCAGCCGTCACCGGTTCCAGGCGGCACCTCGGGCTCATGCGTGAGTGCAGAACTGCGCCCGCCTCGTCGCCCCCGGTTCCACGGGTGACGTGGTGGGCGCAGCGTGCTGCTGGACGGGTGCCATCGACGCGCTCAGAGGCAGATCCCGGTCCCCGTGTGCGCAGGATGTCTCCGCCCGTGCCGACAAGGACGAGTTGTGGACACGATGCAGCGGGCCGACTCGCGGGTCATCCTGAGGAGCGGCGGTCTCGCAGGAAGGCGCCGTTGATGGGAGGATCGGCCCGTGACCAAAGCCGTGAATGACACTGCGACTGACGCTGTGACCGACATCGAGTTTCACTCTGCCTACGACCAGGGCTTCGCCCGCGTCGCCGCCGTCACCCTGCCCGTGGTGCCCGTCGACCCGGCCGCCAACGCCGCTGCCATCATCGAGCAGACCCGGTCTCTGGCCGACAACGGCGTTTGCCTGGCCGCCTTCCCCGAGCTGTGCCTGACCGGCTACGCCATCGACGACCTCCTCCTGTCCGATGTGCTTCTGTCCGACGTCCTCGCCGCCATTGAGACCCTGCGCGCCGCCAGCACCGACCTCCTGCCCGCCCTCGTCATCGGCGCGCCCCTGCGCCTGGGCGACCGCCTCTACAACTGTGCCCTGGTCATCCAGGGTGGGCGCGTGCGCGGCGTCGCCCCCAAGTCCTACCTGCCCACCTATCGGGAGTTCTACGAGAAACGGCACTTCGCCCCCGGTGACGCCCTGCCCGCCGGGGTGGAGACCATTGAGCTGCCCGGAGTGTGCAACGGCTCCAACGGCTCCGGTTCCGATGCCGCTGCTGCACCCGGCAGACCGGCATCCCGAGTCCCCTTCGGGCCCAATCTCCTGTTCGAGGTCGACGATGTCCCCGGCCTGACCTTCCACGTCGAGGTCTGCGAGGACATGTGGGTGCCCGTCCCGCCCTCATCGCTTGCGGCCCTAGCCGGGGCGACGGTCCTGGTCAACATCTCCGGCTCTCCCATCACCGTGGGGCGGGCCGAGGACCGCGAGCTGTTGGCCCGATCGTCGTCGGCCCGGGGCCTGGCCGCCTACGTCTACGCCGCCGCCGGGCAGGGCGAATCCTCCACGGACCTGGCCTGGGACGGCCAGACCCTCGTTTACGAGAACGGCGAGCTGCTCGGATCCACCGAGCGCTTCCCGGACGGGACGCGCGCCACGGTCGTCGACGTCGACGTCGAGGGCCTGCGCGCCGAGCGCCTGCGCCAGGGGACCTTCGCCGATAACGCCCGCACCCTGAGCTCCCCGGCCGCGGCCACCACCTTCACCGACCCGGCGGCCTTCCAGCGGATCAGGATCGGCGGCGCCGAGCTGACGGCCCCGCGCACGGACATCGGCCTGCGCCGCCGCGTGGACCGCTTCCCGTTCGTGCCCGACGACCCGGCCCGCCTCGCTCAGGACTGCTACGAGGCCTACAACATCCAGGTGGCCGCCCTGGTCCAGCGCCTGGGGGCCATCGGCAACCCCAAGATCGTCGTCGGCGTCAGCGGCGGCCTGGACTCGACCCACGCCCTCATCGTCGCCGCCCGCGCCATGGACCGCCTGGGCCGACCGCGCTCGGACATCCATGCCATCACTATGCCCGGCTTCGCCACGAGCGCCGGCACGCGCCGCAACGCCGAGGACCTCGCCGTCGGCCTGGGCTGCACCTTCGAGGAGCTCGACATCCGGGCCACCGCCACCCAGATGCTCACCGAGATGGGCCACCCCTACGGCGAGTACGCCCGCACCGGAGTCCTCCCCGACGGCGCGGATGAGCGCGACCTCTACGACGTCACCTTCGAGAACGTCCAGGCGGGCCTGCGCACCGACTTCCTCTTCCGCATCGCCAACCACCGCGGCGGCATCGTCCTGGGCACCGGGGACCTCTCCGAGCTCGCCCTGGGCTGGTGCACCTTCGGGGTGGGCGACCAGATGGCCCACTACGGCGTCAACGCCGGCATCCCCAAGACCCTCATCCAGCACCTCATCCGCTGGGTGGTCGCAGAGAAGCTGTTCGACGACGCCGTCGGGCGCACGCTGCTGTCCATCCTGGACACCGAGATCAGCCCCGAGCTGGTCCCGGCCGGAGCTGGTGGTGCCATCCAGTCCACCCAGGCCAAGATCGGGCCCTACGCCCTGCAGGACTTCACCCTGTGGCACGTGCTGCGCCGAGGGGCGCGCCCCAGTCGCATCGCCTTCCTGGCGTACCAGGCCTGGTCGGACGCGACTGCCGGGGATTGGCCCGAGGGCCTGCCCCAAGCGGAGAGGGTCGCCTACGATCTTCCCGAGATCCGCCACTGGCTCGAGCTGTTCCACCGACGCTTCTTCACCAACCAGTTCAAGCGCTCGACCCTGCCCAACGGCCCCAAGGTGGTGGCCGGCGGCTCGTTGTCGCCTCGCGGGGACTGGCGCATGCCCTCCGATGCCGCGGCGACTGCCTGGCTCGCAGAGCTCGAGCGCAACGTGCCGCGTGCGTGACGCCGCTGATGAAACGGGGACCATCGTCCTATGATGTGACATAAAACACAAGCAGCCGGTTTTCGTATTCCATGTTCGACCTTGATTAAATTAAAACGCGTATTTACGCCGCGCAATCGAGGTTTGCATATGCTAACGCGTGTTAGCAGTGTTGGTTTTGTAGGGTTTTGTGTGAAACTGGTGGGCGTCTACGTGGTGGTGATCACGTCGATCGTCCCTATCGTCGCCATGTCACACACGTCGCTGTTGCCCGGGCCTCACGGAATCCTCGGCGGCAGCCCGGATGGAAAAGGTTCCCGCCCATGGCTTCCCTGGTCATAGCCGCTCACGGACACCTGGCTGAAGGCCTCGTCGCCTCCTCCGCGATGATCGTCGGCCCCAGTGACGACGTCGTCGCCGTCACCTTCGACCCCTCCGAGGGGCCCGACGACCTGCTGGCGAAGTACACCGCCGCGGTCGAGGCGTCCCCCAGTCAGGAGCACCTCATCCTCGTCGACCTCTTCGGCGGCAGCCCATATAACGCTGCCGCCCGTTTCGCCGCGGGCCGCGATGACGCCGATGTCGTCACCGGTGTCAACCTGCCCATGGTCATCGAGGTCCTGTCCCGTCGCCTCGCCGGCGCCGGGCTCGCCGAGCTCGTAGAGGCCGCCCGGACGTCCGCCACCGACGGCGTCAAGGTCCTCTCCGAGGTCTTCACCCCTGCACCCACCACCACTTCTGACGATGAAGGAGACGAGCTCTGATGGATGTCAAGCTCCTGCGTATCGATTCCCGCCTGGTCCACGGACAGGTCGCCAACAACTGGGCCGGATCCCTTGGAGCCGAGGCCATCCTCGCCGTCTCCGACGGCGCCGCCAACGACGAGCTGCGCAAGACCCTCATGCTGCAGACCGGCGGCGGCAAGGTGAAGGTCCACGTGCTGGGCGTGGAGAAGGCCGCGCGCGTCTACAAGAACCCCAAGTACGAGACCCTCAAGGCCGTCATCGTCGTCGAGACCCCGGCCGACATCGTGCGCCTGCTCGACCTGGGCGTGGAGGCCAAGGAGGTCAACGTCGGCGGCATGACCTTCAAGCAGGGCACCAGCCAGGTCTCCCAGGCCGTCTACGCCGGCCCTGAGGACGTTGAGGCCTTCAAGGAGATCGACTCGCGCGGCATCAAGCAGTACATCCAGCAGGTGCCCTCCACCGCGAGCTCCGACCTCATGGGGGCTCTCAAGGACAAGGGCCTGCTCTGAGGGCCCGCGTTCTCTGACGCGCCTGCGTCCCCTCCCCGAGTATCCCTCTGACACTTCCCATCCCGCGCCCCTCGGTAGCGGGAGCAGGAGGGGTGTCCTGTCAACCCTCACCTGAGAGAGACGAACCGTGCAAGACATCAACCTGATCCAGATCATTCTGGTCACGCTCGTGGCATTCGTCGCGGGCATGGCCAGCGTCCTGGACGAGCGGCAGTTCCACCGCCCGCTCGTCGCCTGCACCCTGACCGGTATCGCCATGGGCAACCCCACCGTCGGCATCATGGTCGGTGGGTCCCTGGAGCTCCTCGCCCTGGGCTGGATGAACGTCGGCGCCGCCATGGCTCCCGACTCCGCCCTGGCCTCCACGGTCTCCACCGTCATCGCCGTCGCCTCGGTGGGTGACGCCTCCTCCACCAAGGGCGCCATCGCCGCCGCCATTGGCGTTGCCGTCCCGCTGGCCGTCGCCGGCCAGGCTCTGACCATCTTCGTGCGAACGATTGCCATCTTCTTCGCCCATCAGGCGGATCGATATGCCGAGCAGACCAACTATCGCGGTATCGCCATCATGCACTTCACGGCTCTGGGCCTTCAGGGTCTGCGTGTGGCCATCCCGACCGCCGCAGTTGCGGCTCTGGCCTCCGGTGACACGGTGAAGAATGCTCTCGAGATGATCCCGAAGGTCATCACCGACGGGCTCAACATCGCCGGTGGCTTCATCGTCGTCGTCGGTTACGCCATGGTCATCAACATGATGAAGGCGCGCAAGCTCATGCCCTTCTTCTTCCTGGGCTTCATCTTCGCCACCTTCGCCACCACCTACGGCGGCAAGGCCACGATCGGCGACCACAGCAAGGGCATCGACAAGTGGGTCATCGACCTCGCCCCCAACGGCGCCACCCTCGTGGCCCTGGGCATTCTGGGGGCCTGCCTGGCTGTCATCTACGTCCAGCTCAACCCCGAGTTCCACGACTCCGTACGTCTGCCCGCCGCTGCCTCGCCCGCAGCCGGTGGTGGCTCCAACAGCGACCTGGACGACGACCTCGACGACGAGCTCGACTGAGCTGGAAGAAGGAAGATTCTGATGACTACTGAAACCGCTCCGGCGACGTCGGAGAAGATGCTCACCACCCGCGACCTGCGTCGGATGTACTGGCGCTCCACCTTCCTGCTCGGCTCCTTCAACTTCGAGCGCATGCAGGCCATGGGCTTCTGCTACACGCTCATGCCGGCCATCCGGAAGGTCTACCGCGGCGACAAGGCCGCTGAGGCCGCCGCCCTCAAGCGGCACCTGGAGTTCTACAACACCCAGCCCTGGGTCTCCTCGGTCGTCTTCGGCGTCACCGCCGCCATGGAGGAGCAGAAGGCCAAGGGCGAGGACATCTCCGAGGAGACGATCACCTCGGTCAAGGTCGGCCTCATGGGGCCGCTGGCCGGCGTCGGCGACCCCATCTTCTGGGGGACCGCTCGCCCCGTCCTGGCGGCGCTGGGCGCCTCCCTGGCTCTCAACGGATCGATCGTCGGCCCGCTGCTGTTCTTCATCGGCATCAACGTCCTGCGCGTTCTCACCCGCTGGTACGGCCTGAAGTTCGGCTATGAGCGCGGGACGGAGATGGTCACCGAGGTCGGCGGCGGCCAGCTCAAGAAGGTCACCCAGATGGCCGCCATCATGGGTCTGTTCGTCATGGGCGCCCTGGTCTCCAAGTGGACCACCATCAAGTTCCCGGCGGTGGTCTCCACGGTGAAGAACGACGACGGGATCGTCACCGACACCACCGTTCAGTCCATTCTCGACCAACTGTTGCCAGGTCTGGCGGCGCTGGGACTCACCTTCCTGTGCATGTGGCTGCTCAACAAGAAGATCAACGCCCTGTGGATCATCCTGGGCATGTTCGCCGTCGGCATCGCAGGAGCCGCCTCCGGCTTCCTGGGACTCTGACGCCGTAGCGGACTAGCCGCGAGCTGGCCCCAATCCGCCTCGGAGCGGGGAGGGTTCCGGAGGACTTGCTTCCGGTTCCCTCCCCGCTCCGCGCGCTCGGTAGAATGCGTGGGGCTCTGCCGGATTTCCCAGCACGCCATCAGCGCCCCGTTGTGACCGTCCGACGCCGTCTCCCAGCTCTCCGCTACTCTCCCCGACCGCTAGCGCCCTCCGTCCCTTCCAGCAGCAAGGAACCAGCGTGACCCGACTCCTCGTCACCGACCTGGATGCCACCATTGTCTTCGATCGCTCCGTCTCCCCGGCCGACCGCGAGGCCATGGCCCGCTGGCGGAGCGCCGGCAACCTCCTGGCCATCGACACCGGCAAGTCTTCCTTCGCCATCCGCGATGTCCTTGCGCCCCTGGGCGTCGATTTCGACTATGGCGTCGTCTTCACTGGAGCGGTCCTCATCGACGGCGACTATCAGGTCCTCTCCGCCCGCTACCTGCCCGACGGCGTCGCCCGGGACGTGGCGACCCGCACCGTCGACCTGCCGGGGGTGACCACCTACGCCACCACCATCGAGACCGACTACATCCTGGCCGACAACAACGACGAGATCTCCCCGATCCTGGCGGTCTTCGAGAACATGACCCTGGAGGAGATGGACTCCCACCGCTTCATCGGCGTACCCCTGCGCGTCACCGATGATGCCCTGCGTGATCGCCTCTATCGAGATCTCACCCAGCGCTGGGAGGGCGTCCTGGACTGCCACCGCAACCAGGAATTCCTCGACTTCGTGCCCGCCGGCGCCACCAAGGGCTCCGGGCTGCGGGCCCTCCTGGACGGGCCTCTGTTGGGACGGGATATCGAGGTGTGGACCATCGGCGACTCCTGGAACGACCTGGACATGCACGCCGTCGCCGACCACGCCGTCGCCCTGCCCTGGTCGCCTCCGGAGGTGACGGCCGCCTGCGAGACGACCGCGGGCTCCATGGCAGAGCTCATCACCGCGATCCTGGAAGGCGACTGCGCATGAGCGACAACAGCAAGATGAACAGCCAGAAGCCGCTCGGCACCCGGGTACGCGACTGGTTCAGTGGCGGAGACCCCGACGGGCCCGCCAAGATCCGCACCTGGGCCACCGGGGATGACGGGCGCTGGCGCGGCTACACCCACTCCATGGGCAAGTACGTTACCTGGCTCATGGTCATCGCCTGCGTCCTCTACCCCTTCACCCGGGGGATCGGTTCGATCTTGGCCCTCATCGTGGCCATCTTCCTCATGGGCGGACGGGTCATGATCGAGCGCCAGGTGCGCCGCGACGTCTCCGACCTGGAGGAGGCCAAGAAGCAGTACGGACTCACCCGCAACCCCGAGTACCTGCAATTCATGATCCTGCGCGCCGAGGGCCTGCTCGAGGACAACAAGATCCTCACCCCCGACTCCCGCTCGCTCCTGGAGAACTACGCGCAGTGGGCCCGCGAGCGCCAGCAACGTGAGGACAAGAAGCAGGCCAAGAAGGCCCGCAAGGCGGAGAAGAAGGCTCGCCGCAAGTCCGCAGACCAGGAGACTAAGTCTGCTGACGTGGCCGCCACGGATGAGGAGAATGAGTCTGCCGATGCCTCCTAGGTGGCTCCCCGATACCTCCGAGACCGCCGAAATCCGGCAGCACCCCAACTGAAAGGACTCCCTATGCCACGCAGGCTCATCTCCACCGACCTGGATGGCACCATCGTCTTCAACGGGACGATTCCGCTGCGCGACCGCGAGGCCATGGCCCGGTGGCGGGCTGCGGGCAACTTCCTGGTCATCAATACGGGCAGGTCGGTCTCGGCGCTGGAGCACGTCGTGGTGCCTATGGGCCTGGAGTTCGACAATGCCATCCTCTACACGGGCGCCGTCATCGTGGACGAGGACATCAGGGTGCGCCGCTCGACGGCCCTGCCGCCCGGCGTCGTCGAGGACATCCTCGATTTCGTCGAAGGGGCTCCGGGCGTCGCCGTGTTCACAACCGGGTTGGATGAGGATCTGCTCATCTACGACACGATCGGCTCCGGATCCGATCTGCTCACCCTGTTCCGCCCGGCGACCCGGCGCGACCTGGACGGGCGCGAGGTCATCGGCGTGCCGATGCGCTTCACCGACCCGGAGATGGCCTCCCGCACCGAGACCTACCTGCGCCGGCGTTGGGACGGGCAGGCGGTGGGATTCCGCAACCAGGACTTCATCGACGTCGTTTCCGCCTCTGCCTCCAAGGGTGCGGGCCTCAGGCAGCTGGTGGCGAGCCTCAGCGAACCGCCCGCCCAGGACCCCGCCGGTGACGCCGTCAGCGACACCGCCGGCGTCTCAGAACCGGTCGAGCCCATTGAGACCTGGTCCATCGGGGACTCCTGGAACGACATCACCATGCACCAGGCCGCCGACCACGCCTACGCCCTGCCGTGGTCGCCGCCGGAGGTGGTGGAGCAGTGCGACGGCACGGTCTCCAGCTTGGCTGATCTCATCGACTCCCTCCTGGGGCGCCCGACGCGCTAGGCCCCACACTTCGACCAAATCTTCACAAACGACGTGGCTCCGAGTCATCTATGAAGAATCTGTCGATGTGTGGGGCGTGTGCTGTGCTCCTCAGGCCTGGGCGTAGCGGTAGACGTTGGTCTCCCGCAGCTCGAAGCCGGCGCGGCGGTAGAGGCGGTTGGCGGCCTCGCGCGAGGGGCGGGAGGTGAGGTCCACGGTGCGCGCCCCCATCTTCCCCGCGTGCTCGACGGCGGCCTTCACGAGGGCCTGGCCGGCGCCCTGGCCGCGGGCCTCGCCGTCGACGACGACGTCCTCCACCCAGGCGCGCAGGCCCGTGGGGATCGTGAAGGTCGCCAGCGTGAGCATGCCCAGGATCGGGGCGTTCCGGCCGGAGTCGGCCTCGGGGCGGAAGACGAAGAGGAAGACCCCCTCCTGGGCGATGAAGGCCTCGCACTGCTCGGCGCTCAGCGCCGGGGCGCTGCGGGAGAGCTGCGGGATGAGGCGCTCCATGGCCTCGACGATCTCCGGGCTGGAGGCGGTGACGAGCTCGACGGTCATGAGGAGTTCTCCTGCTGGTTGAAAAGAGGTGGCGGACCGAGACGGGGCGCTCCCGCAACGGCTTCCTGTCAGCCCTGGAGCCTACCGTCTTGAGGAGCTCCGGGCGGTGAAGCGGCCCCACCGGCCGGAAGATTCGTATCGGGCGCCCTGCGTCGCGGTCAGGTCGAGGCGCCGATGGTCTTGACGGTGGGATCCATGACGGCGGCCTCCACCAGCGCGGTGCCGCTGGTCAGATCCCGCAATCGCAGCACGTAGGGGTGATCCACCGTGAACTCGATCGGCTTGTCCGGCTCTGGCGCCGCCATGACCGCCACCTCGCCCTCGCTCAGGGCTGCCGCGACCGTGCCCTCCTCGTCCAGGATGAGACGCACCTGCTGGACCACGTGCGCCAATGTGAGCCCGGGCGCGATCTTGTCCAGGCCCTCGGGTTTGAGTCCCTGCTCCTTCAGGAATTCGAGGAGCTCTTTGGGCTGGGAGGTGAGGTCCAGCTTGGGCAGGGCCAGTTTGACCTCCCGGGTTGTGGCGGTGTCGAGGGCTTTCGAGGCCGCCGCCCACGTTCCGGCATCCATGGAGGAGGGCAGGTTCCCGGAGTCGGGCAGGACGACGTCGAGGGCGAGCTGGGAGTCCTCGGGGGAAGCGTCGGCGTTGCTCCCCCCGCCGGAGTAGTTCAGGCGCACCGCCGCCCAGCCCTGCCCGGTGGCGTAGGGGATGGAACGGGTGTCGTGCATCAGATCGGTCTTGATGGTCTTGCCGTCGGCGAGCGTGAAGTTCTTCGGTGACGTGTCCTCGGCCTTGAAGGGAGAGGCCCATTGGGCTGCGAAGAGCAGGGCGTTCTGCACCACCAGACGGGTGTCGCTCGTGACATTGATGCCGCTTTTCGGGATGAGTCCGGCCGTGTTGCGCGAGGCCCAGGCGTCGAGGTTCTTCTGCATCGAGTCCAAGTCGATCTGCTCGATTTCGGCGGAGAACCAGCGCAGGACCGTATCGAGGTAGGACTGCTTGACTTGGAGGTCCTTCCTCTCGGCGATGAGGACGTGGTTGGCCAGGTGGACGAGCGGCTTGTCCGGGATCTTGTCGGGGTCGAAGCCCTTGAGGTCGCGGTCGTAGCGGTTCAGGGAGTTCTGGATGGCCGACCAGGCGCGGTCTCTCTCCTCGCCCGAGAGCCCCAGAAGCGCGTCATAGCCCTGGGCTGCGGCGTCCGTGGCACCGTCGGCCAGGATCGCTATGACGAAGGCGAGGCTGAGCGGGGAGGCCATCGCCGTGGTTTCCGGAGCCTCCTTGAGGTAGTGGGTTAGGAGCCGGCTGCCGAGCTGGTCGCAGGCGGAGGCCGCAGTGGTCACCTGCGAGGCGACCTCGGAGGGCAACACCGTCTCATGAGCGGTCTTGGAGGTCAGCGCCTTCCCGGATGCCGACGAGCACGACCCCAGCAGCGCCGCGACCGCGGGGACGAGTGCGGCCAGCGTCAGCAGGTGACGGCGGGACGGACCGTGATGGTCGAACTCGGGCGGGTTCGCGGGCGGAAGTGGGGCCATGGGGATAGGCTAGGGACGTCTCCGGAGGCTGTCAGGGCATTGGCGGCGACACGGCATGGGGAAACATCCCCGATCGCGCGCCGGCTCACTGCCGACCAGCCGCCTTCCGAACATCGTCCTACCGCCATCCATGACCGTTCGATCGACAGGGCTCGGCCGGATCCACTGTGATGCGTCGCCCCACCTGGTTCGGCCGCCCCGGACGTTGGTCGCGAGTAGGCTTCCGACTAAGGTCCTACGATGGCCCCGCAGGTGCTGACACTTCTTCCCGCTCCTGCCTCCGCCCCAGGAAGGTTACTCATGGTCGAGTCCGCCGCTCCCGTCGAGCACGTCTTCGCCGCCGACGAGCTCTTCTTCTCCACCACGGACTCCCACGGTCGCATCCGCCGCGCCAACTCCACCTTCATGCGCCTGTCCGGCTATCCACGCGGTGCCCTGGTGGGACGTGCCCACAACGTCGTCCGGCACGCGGACATGCCTGCGGGCCTGTTCCGCAGCATCTGGGAAGCGATCGAGGAGGGACGGGCCGCCAGCGCCTACATCACCAACCGCTCCTCCGATGACGGCTGCTACCGCGTTTTCGCTACGATCGTTCCCTCCGGATCCGGCTACCTGTCTGTGCGCACGCTGCCGATGCTCACCGATCTGCGCGACGATGTCGAAGCTGCCTACGCCCGGGTCCGCGAGGTCGAGGAGGCCTCGGCCGCGGCCGGCTCGACGCGCCGGGAGGTGGCCGCAGCGGGGCAGGCCGCCCTCCTGGCCGAGCTGCGGGCTCTGGGCTACGCCGACACCATCGACTTCACCCGCCGGGTGCTGGTCGCCGAGGTCGGCGAGCTCCTGGCCCACGGTGTCGACATCCCCGACAGTCCGCAGGCCGGCGGCCCCGTTGCCCGGATCCTGGCCGCCATGAGCCGTATCGAGTCCGAGACCGCCGGGCTCGTCAGCATCCTCAAGGAGGGGCAGCGGCTCGTCGACCTCCTGGGGAAGCGGTCCGGTGAGATCGGGGCCCTCTCGGTCCGTCTGGGCGCCCTGCGCGAGGCCATGCGGGCCGTCAGCGCGGATGTCGCGGTCCTCGGGCAGGGACAGCGGGCCGACGACGTCGCCGAGCGCTGTCAGCAGGTCGACGCCCTGGTCCTGGAGTGCTGCGAGCAGCTTCACCCGCTGCGCAGTCAGATCGAGGAGCTGCGCGGAGACCTGGATTCGGCGAGCTTCCGCGTCGCCCTAGCCCGCCTGCACAACCTGGCGGCCGGGCTCTTCGCCCTCCAGATCATCGAGGGTGAGGACGAGGTCGACGCCTACGACGCCGTCGGCGGCCTTAAGGAGCTGTGCACGGCGCTGGGCGACGGCGCCGACACCCTGACCGAGCGCGTGGCCCTCCTGGATGCGCGCCGCGAGCTGGTGGGCGGCGAGCTGGACCTCGTGGCCGAGGACCTCGGCGTCATTCAGGGCCCGATCCTGGAACTGATGGAGGCTGCCGCGGCCGCCGGCGCCGGGCGGGCCGACTCCGTGGCCGCCGCGCGCGCTCTGGTCGACCAGGGCTTCGCCGAGGCCCGGGATCTGGCCGATCTGGCCGTGCGTGTGCGCGATCTGGAGGTCCCCTACGAGGCCGAAGCCATCAACACCTGCCTGGCCGACGTGCGCGCCGCCCTGGACGAGCTCGAGTAGTCGGCTGCCACAGCCCCCTCGGGGCGCGTCGCTGCGAGCTAGCCGCGGACCAGCTCGACGAGCACCTCGGCGTGGTCGGTGTGAGGGAACATGTCGAACAGGCGGGCCCGCACCACGCGCATCGAGGGCAGGTGCGCCAGATCCGCCGTCAATGTGCGGGGGTTGCAGGAGGAGTAGAGCACGCGTTCCACGCCTGAGGCCTCGATCCGAGTGGCCAGCTGCTCCCCGATCCCGCGTCGGGGCGGGTTGACCACGAGCAGGTCCGGCCGCTCCGCCCCGGACACCCCCGAGGCGCTGCCGCCCGGTGCGGCCGGGTCCAGGACACGGGCGTCACCGGCCTCGAAGCGCACGAGCGCAGGATCCAGCCCCATGAGGGCGGCGGCATCGCGCGCCCCGGTGATGGCCGAGGCCGAGACCTCCACCCCCAGGATCCGGCGACCGGGCGCGGCCAGGGCCAGGGCGAATCCTCCGATGCCGCAGAACAGGTCCCATACCCGGGCCGGCTCGGACTCCCGGGCCCAGGCTCGGGCGGTGGCGTAGAGCGCCTCGGCTACCGCCGTATTCGTCTGGAAGAAGGAACGGGTGGGCAGGTAGAGCGGCAGCTCGATATCGTCGGGGTGCCTCCGCTCGGACGAGGCGCCCGATTCCGACGACGGCAGACTCAGTCGCATGAGGAGCCGGTCCTCAGCGGTCAGGACGATCTCCTCGGGGCCCTCGATGACCGCCTGGTGGATGCCCTGGATATTGACTCCGGCCACCGCCAGTTGAGGCAGGCGGCGGCGCAAGTCGGTGATCGCAGCGCGCAGCCGGTCCAGGTGGCGCCGGGAGCGCAGAACGAAACGTACCATGAGGTCGTCGTCGGGTGAGGCGGTCACCAGGACGTGCTTGAGCTCGCCGCGGCGCGCGGGCACGTCATAGGGGCGCAGGTCCAGGTCGGTGATGAGATCTGCCAGGACCGGCAGGGCCGTCCCGATCGCCGGCACGTGCAGCGGGCAGGTGCGCAGGTCGACACCGCGGCCGGTGCTGTCGAGGATCCCCAGAGTGGGGCGGGTGGCGGTCCCGGCCACCGCCATCTTCGCCTTGTTGCGGAAGTGCTCCGGGGCGCTCTCGACCGGCGGCTCCCACCGGTCGGCGGGGACGTACTCGGCCAGCAGGGAGGAGACGCGCGACTGCTTGGCGGCCAGTTGGCTTAGCGGCGGCAGGGACAGGTGGGGACAGGAGCGGCAGGTACCGGAGTCGTGGAGCGCACATGGCGGCGCCTGCGGCGCGATCACCGACATGTCCCCTCCCGGTGGTGAGCTCGATGCCGGTCCGCGAGACGATGGCGGCGTCAGGACCTGGACGGCTGCGGCCGATGTGGAGCCGCTTGTCGGACTCGAACCGACGACCTGCTGTTTACAAGACAGCTGCTCTACCAACTGAGCTAAAGCGGCGTACGGCCGGCGAGACGGCCGCAGGTGCGGGGGACAGTCTGGCACAGACCGACCCGGAGCGAGAAACTGACGAGGGCGAGCTTGCTCCGGTGTCGGGAGGAATCGTACGGGACCCGTGCGAGACGTGCGTTCGGCTCAGCCCTGCTCCCCCTGCTCCGCCGCGCCCTCCTCAGCCCCTTGCTGCTCAGCGGGCTGCTCGGCCGGTTGTTCGGCGGGCTGCTGGGAGGGCTGCTCGGAGGGTTGCGCCGTCGGCGTGGTGCCGGTGACGAGCTCGGTCAGGGCCGTCGGCGACTGCAGCTTGTTCAGGTCGACCTTCTCACCCTTGAAGAAGACGGTCGGGGTGGCCTGGAGGTCCCTGTCGGCGAAGGCCTTGTCGCCGAGTGCGACCCAGTTCTTGTACTTGTCGGAGTCGATGGCGGCCTTGAACTTGGCGGATACCTCGGCGGGTACACCCACCTTCTTGGCGGCGGCGACCAGGCCCTCAACGCTCATGTTGCTTTGGTTTTTGGTCTGTATGAACTGGGAGAAGATCTCGAAGGCGGCGCCGTGGAAGCTCAGCGATTGCGCCGGGGCCTCGTCGAGCACCACGCCCATGGCGTTCATGACTACGCTGGTCCACTCCTGGTCGAGGAGCTTGCAGGGGTGAAGGGCCAGGGTGATCTTCTTATCGCTCAGGAGCTGGTTGATCTCCTGGGTGTGAGTGCCCTCGAACTGGGCGCAGTGCGAGCAGGAGTAGTCGAAGTAGATGTCCAGAACGGGCGCGGAGGCGGCAATGGTGTCGAGTTTGTTGCCCTCCCCGTAGGTCCAGGAGGCGTCTGCCAGGACCTGCTTGGGGACACCGCTCTGGTCCGCCTTCTTGGTGGCCAGACCCTTGCCCGCGGCCGGGAACTCCTTCTTGTTCCGGTTGACCGCCAGATAACCCAGGTAGCCCAGGCCGCCGGCCGCGGCCACTCCCGCGCCTCCGATGAAGCTGCGGCGGGCGATCGTGTTGCGGCGCGCACGGCGGGCCTCTGCCTCTCGCAGCTCCTTGGCCTTGAGACGTGCGGCCTCACGGCGCTGGGCCTTGGACGGGCGGGGCTGGTTAGTGGACAACTCGGTGCTCCTTGTGGTGCGTGGGCAAGCGGACGACGAAGAAGATGAATCATCAACGAGTCATAGCCGTATCAGTGTCATTCTGCCCGACGAACCTGTCGGAAACCACGCCTGACGTCTGCCGCCAGCGGATTGTGACGCATCGGTCGTTGCGGGCCGGTCTGGCCCTGAGCGCCCGCTGCCGAGTCGGCCTGAGGGGCTTAGAAGGGGCTGAGAGAGGGGGATGGAGCCAATCCCATGGCGCACAGGACGAAGGTGAAGAGGCCGATGAGCATGAGGCTCGTGCAGATGCTGTTTCGGCGCAGGGGATTGGTCGCGATCATGTTGGCGATGTGCGCCCCTCCGCGACGCGTGGAAGCCCCCCAGGGGATCAGCCACAGGGTCAGGAGATAAAGGGCTTCGGTCGACATGAAGAGCAAGGAGAGCGTGCTGGTGACGGTTACGGAGTAGGTGGTATCCGTGGTGATGTCGACGAAGTTCCGGCCCACGAGATAGAAGTAGAGCATGCTCACGCTAAAGGCGAGGAGAGCGGCGAAACCGGTTGAGAACAGCGAGCGCAGCAGGTACCACGGCGTCGCCGCCCACATGAGGGAGGTGTCGGCCGGCGAGGTGGAGCCGCGCTGAAGCCGGTTCCAGCGCCGGGCGTCCTGGGCCCGACCGACGGTGCCGGCCACCAGGGTCAGAATTGAGGCGAGGATGGCGGTCCACCCCGGCCTTATGATCCCCACGGTGGACAGCGTGAACCCGAGGATCAGGAGCATCAGCGGGCGCCGCTGCGGCTCCTGCGCCCACTCGGGCAGCTCTCCGGCGCGGGCGGGTGCAGCCGAACGCTGAGCCCGAACCGGTTGGGCGCCGGTCATCATCGGCCCCGTCATCGCCCCGGCCGCCGGACGGGCGGCGACCTGGGAGTAGCCGGGTTGAGCCGCCGTCGGGTGGTACCCCGAGTAGGGGAACATCGGTACCTGCCCGGATGGAGCGGGCCGTGGATAGGCCCCTGACGACGCCATGGGAGCGGGGCTTCCGACTCCGTACTGCATCGACTGCGCCGGGCCCGTCGGCATCGGGGAGCCGTTCCGGTACCACGACCGCGGTGGAATAGCGGGTGGGGGCTGAACCGAAGCGGCCGAGGACGCCGACGGCGCCGTCATGTAGCCGTATCCGCCGTCAGCGGCGGAGCCCGCCGAGACGGGGCTGCCGTAGGCGGCCGGAGAGGCCGAGGCCGCGCTGCCGGCGCTCTGCTGAATGCCGTAGCCGGTCGGAGCGATGCCGTAGCCCGGGATGTAGGTGCTCGTATTCGTCTCCGACTCGGCCGATTCGTCATCGGCCTCCGCCTCTTCTCCTTCCGCGCCCAGGAGCCGGTCGACGGCCTCCTGACCGGTGCCGCCCTCGGCGATCTCATCGAGCACCTCCAGCAGGCCGTCCGGGCCCAGCCGGTTCTCGACCTCCGGGGCGAGCGCCGCTGTGAAGGCCCGCGCCAGGGCCGGGTTCTCCTGCTCCAGGTCGCCCAGTTCCGGGGTGCCCGCGTAGACGCGGCGGAAGACCACCTGCCACGCCCCCGAACCAAAGGGCGCCAGTCCGGTGACGGTGAACAGGAGCACGCCCGCGCAGGCGTACCAGTCGACGTCGGGGGTCGGTTCCCCGCCGTCGAGCATCTCCGGGGGGATGAAGCCGGGCGTACCGGTGACCTGACCGGTCTGAGTGAGCCGGACGTCGTCGGCCACCTGGGCGATGCCGAAGTCGATGAGAACCGGGCCCTGGGCGCTGAGCATGACGTTGGAGGGCTTGAGGTCGCGGTGGATGACGCCGGCGGAGTGGACCGCGCGCAGCGAATCGACCAGTCCGTGAGCCAGGTCGGCCAGGTCTCGGGCGTCGGTGGTCAGGTCGTAGACGCCCTCGTGCTCTACCTCGTGCTGGAGGGTGGGGCCCTCGACGAGCTCGGTGATGACGAAGGTGATGCCCAGGGAGCCGTCCCCGGTCTCGATGTCCAGGATGCGGGCCACGCGCGTGTCCCTCACCCGGGCCAGGACGCTGGCCTCGCGGTCCAGGCGGCGCCGGGCCGTGGGGTCCGCGGCGATCTGGGGATGGAGGATCTTCATGGCCACGTGGCGGCCGCCCTCGTCGGCGGCCTCCCACACCACGCCCATTCCTCCGGCGCCCAGACGACGCAGAAGCCGGTAACCCCCCACCAGGGTTCCAGCGCGCAATTTGCTCAGGGTGACCGGTTCGCCCGGGTGCGCGTCGATGTTCTGCGTCATGGTCCCCACAGTACCGGGCTGTTTCAGCTCGTGGGTGCCCCTCACCTGTGGGGCTGTTCGCCCGACTGTGGGCCATATCGCGGGGAAAAGCCAGCGCTGGCGCCTATTCCCGGCGGTCGGGCGGCCCGCTGTCGGTGGAGGGGATGGGGAGGTCTACACCGACCGGAGTGTCGATACGGGCGGGCGAGCGGCATCGGGGGCGATAGGTGGGCGCGTCGGTCGACGCCGGCGCCTCCCCGGCCGGCCTGCCGAGGTTCTGTCGGGGTTTCGTCGACCAGGTGGCGTCCTTTCGTCGCCATTTCCGGAAAAGATCACCCTGAAAGATTGCTATGAATTGCTGGCCAAACCGTGAAGGGTGTGTCAGTATGAACCCGTCCACGGTCGAATGACCGACCGCGGTACGTGTCAATGCGGACACGCATCGGCACCTTTCACGACGGATCGTCCGGCACGTACCTGCCGGTGAAGGGAAGCACCACCCATGGCAACTGTTACTTTCGAGAACGCCACGCGAATTTACCCGGGCAATGACCGCCCCAGTGTTGACGCTCTCAACCTCGAGATCGCCGATGGCGAGTTTCTCGTGCTCGTTGGCCCCTCCGGCTGCGGTAAGTCCACCTCTCTGCGCATGCTCGCGGGCCTGGAGGACGTCAACGCCGGTCGTATCCTCATTGGTGACCGCGACGTCACCGACGTTCAGCCCAAGGACCGTGACATCGCCATGGTCTTCCAGAACTACGCGCTCTACCCGCACATGACCGTCCACGACAACATGGGCTTCGCCCTGAAGATCGCGGGCACCCCCAAGGCCGAGATCGACAAGCGCGTGCGCGAAGCAGCCAAGATCCTGGGTCTGACTGAGTACCTGGACCGCAAGCCCAAGGCGCTCTCCGGAGGTCAGCGTCAGCGTGTGGCCATGGGCCGCGCCATCGTGCGCAAGCCCAAGGTCTTCCTCATGGACGAGCCGCTGTCCAACCTGGACGCCAAGCTCCGTGTCCAGACCCGCACCCAGATCGCCTCGCTCCAGCGCTCGCTGGGCGTCACCACGGTCTACGTCACCCACGACCAGACCGAGGCCCTCACCATGGGCGACCGCATCGCGGTCCTCAAGGACGGCGTGCTCCAGCAGGTCGGCACCCCGCGTGAGATGTACGACCACCCCGCCAACGAGTTCGTCGCCGGCTTCATCGGCTCGCCGGCCATGAACCTGGGGCAGTTCACGGTCAAGGGCGACGTCGCCACCGTCGGCGCCGCCAAGATCCAGCTGTCCAAGGCGACCCTGGACGCCATCACCCCCGAGGACGGCGGCAAGGTGACCATCGGGTTCCGGCCCGAGTCGCTCGACGTCGTCTCCGCCCAGGACGAGCACTCCATCCCGGTGCGCCTGTCCTTCGTCGAGGAGCTGGGCTCCGACGCCTACATCTACGGCGAGCTCGTGGGTGCTGAGGAATCCGAGGCCAAGCTCGGCTCCGGTGAGGACTCCAGCCAGATCATCGTGCGCGTGCCCCCGCGTACCGCCCCCGAGCCGGGTGAGACCGTCTACGTGCGGATCCGCCCCGGTCAGGAGCACATCTTCTCCGCCTCCACCGGCAAGCGCTTGCCTTCCTGAGAATGCTGACGACGACGGCGCCGTTCCCCTCTGCGGGGCGGCGCCGCCGCCGTTCTCATCGAGGCGGGGTCGGACCCGCTGGGGGGATCGGACTGAGTGCAGTGCGCGGCCGGGGAACGGGACCGCATCGTCGTCGGACGGTCCGGATGCGGCCACCGCGCGGTAAGACCCAGATCCTCCTCGACGCCCCCTGAAAGGTGTGGGCCGCAGCTCACGCCTTGAAAGGCGAAGAGGCCTCTGTCCTGGAAGAATGAAGATATGCCCCAGTCCATGAAGATGACGGCAGCGACGATCGACCCGGCGCTGCTTGACCTCCCTTGGGAGACGGCGTTGGAGGAGTGGCCCGCCGAGGTCCTCGCCGCGCTGCCCCGCGGTCTATCCCGCCACATCGTGCGCTTCGTCAACCTCTCCGAGCGCGTGATCGCGGTCAAGGAGATCGGCGAGTCCGTGGCGCATCGCGAGTACGAGCTTCTGCGCGACCTGGTGCGGCTGGGGGCGCCCTGCGTGCAGCCGACGGCGGTTATCACCGGCCGGCGCAGCTTGAGCGGTGAGGAGCTCAACTCGGTGCTCATCACCGAGCACCTGTCCTACTCCCTGCCCTACCGGGCCCTGTTCAGCCAGTACATGCGTCCCGAGACCGCGACTCGCCTCATCGACGCCCTCGCCGTCCTCCTGGTGCGCCTGCACCTGCTGGGTTTCTACTGGGGGGACGTGTCCCTGTCCAATACCCTCTTCCGCCGCGATGCCGGTGCCTTCGCCGCCTATCTCGTGGACGCCGAGACCGGTGAGCTCCACACCGAGGGGCTCACCGAGGGCAAGCGCCTCTACGACATTGATATCGCCCGCACCAATATCATCGGCGAACTCATGGACCTGCAGGCCGGTGCCCTACTGGAACCGAGCGTGGACACCATCGAGGTCGGGGACCGGATCGTCAGCCGCTACACCGAGCTGTGGGAGGTCCTCACCGCCGAGGAGTCCTTCTCCATGGACGAGCGCTGGCGCCTGCGCCGCCGGGTCCAGAGGCTCAACGAGATGGGCTACGACGTCGCCGAGCTGACCATGAACACGGACTCCCAGGGCCGGCACATCACCATCCAGCCCAGGGTCGTCGACGCCGGCCACTACCACCGGCAGATCATGCGGCTGACCGGGCTGGACGTTCAGGAGCGCCAGGGCCAGCGCATGCTCAACGACCTGGAGGCCTACCGGGCCATGTCCGGGCGCAGCGACGACCCCATCGAGATCGTGGCCCATGCCTGGCTGGCGGAGGTCTTCGAGCCCACCATCCACTCGGTCCCCATCGAGATGCGCCGCAAGCTCGAACCGGCGGAGATCTTCCACGAGATCCTCGAGCACCGCTGGTACATGTCCGAGGCGCAGAACCGCTACGTCACCACCCAGGAGGCGGTGGATGACTACGTGGCCACGGTGCTGCCCCAGCACCGCGACGAGCGGGCCTATCTCGGGGTGGGGGACACCCAGGAGATGGAGGCGGTCTCCTTCGACGACGTTGAGGAGCCGCTGCCCGAGGATGACGCCGAATTCGCGGCCCGCGACGAGCAGACGCTGGCCGACTATGAGGCCAACCCCTACGGATTCACCGCCGGCATGAAGTTCAAGGGGGAGTAGGGCGCGCCGCAGACTGTGCGTTGCGCGGGCGTTGCCGGCGCCGGTGGCGCTCGATCAGCACGCTGCTGCCTGTCAATGTGCACGCCCCCGCCGTCGATTCCGTCGATTACAGGGGATGCCGCTCCTGCAGCCACTGCGCGTAGGTGGGGCCCGTTGAAGGGACATTGTCGCCGGGAACCAGTGCGCCACGACGGAAGGCGAGTCCCCAGTCGGTGGGAACCACCAGGGGAACCGGCCTCGCAATGAGGTTCGGCAACTGAGCGGTCATCTCCCACAGCGTCATGACATGCGGGCCTGCGATCTGGCAGGTCTGGCCATCGAACTCGCTTAAGGCGACCTGTGCGACCGCCTCGGCAACGGCGTCGAGACTGACCGGCCGCATCCTCATCGAGGGAACCAGCGAGATGGGGCCATAGCGCATACGCTTCATGTTCTGCTCGGCGAACTCGAACCACTGGGTCGATCGAACCAGCGACAGGCGGCCACTTGACTCGCGGGCAATCCGCTCCTGAGCACTCTTGCCCGCGAAGTAGCCGTATCCCTGCACCTGGGGAAGGTCGCAGCCGACGATCGAGAGCAGGACGTGCCTAGCACCAAGAGTATTCGCCGCCGCTGAAACGGCGCGGGTCGAACGTGTGAAGAACTCGGTGGCGACCCTCCTGCTGGTGGTGAACCTGCCGGTCGCCTCCACGATGGCGTCCGCTCCGGACAGCTCGGCGGCCGCATCGTCTCTCAGAACATCGAAACCGGTGCGTCGCGAATGCAGGGTCGCCTGTGCTCCGGCCGCCTGTAGCGCCCGCTTCATCGCCTCACCGGAGGCGCCGCCCCCAACAACTGCCACCTTCACTGCATGGCCTCCTCCGAGTTGCCGTCCTCGTGAATCTCTACGATCGTAGAGTGCTCTATGATCGTAGAGATATTGACGGCTGGAACGCAAGGAGCAGGCAGCATGGGCCGCAAGGAGCAGATCGGTAACGCCGGGGTCAGGCTCATCGCCCGTGACGGGGTGCACGCCCTGACCCATTTGCAGGTTGATACCGAGGCGGGGCTGGCGCGCGGGTCGACCTCCTACTACGCCCGTACTCGCCGCGATCTGCTCGCACTCGTGGTCAACCGTCTCTCGGAGGGCTCGCAGGCCGACATCGACGATATCGAGATTCCCTCATCTGTCAGCCGGCAGGAGGCGGCTGACATCGTCGTCGGCATTCTGACGCACATGGCGCGACGCGCCTATGCTCAGGCGGCGCGCGGCGCGCTCCTGTTCGAGCTGCGTGACGACATCGAGCTCCGGAAGTTGCTGACGGCGGAAGCGCCGGTCAGGCCACCCTTGACGCGTCTGGCTGAACGAATCCTCACGGCTGCGGGCATCGCCGGCGCGAGCGCCCGCGCCTCCGACCTGGTGGGCCTGGTGGACGCCCTCCTCATGTATCAGGCGGCCAAGGCGGCACCCGTGGACGCACGGGACGTGCTGAGGGCCTACCTCAAGGGGCTCAGCTGACCGGCCCCTGTGCTACAGCGCTCTCAGGCGCCGAGTTCCTCGGCGACCAGGGCCATCTCCTCATCAGCCCGACGGCGCAGCTCGCGGTGACGCGTCCAGGAGGCCAACGAGACCTCGGTGATGGCGTCCACCAGCAGGAAGGCGCCCACGGCCGCCACCCCGCCCGGAAGGCTCCCGGTCGAGCGACGACGGCGCACAGCGGCCCCCAGCAGCGCGCCGCCCAGGCCGGCCTCCATGAGCGCGGCGCCCCGCACCGCCCAGGGCTTGTCCGTCACGGTGCGCACATAGCCCTGCCAGAAGGCCGAACCCGGAGTGGAGGGATCGGCCAGCAGCAGGCCCACGCTGCGGCCCACGGCGTTGGACAGCCCGCGCGGCTCGTGCACGACGACGCCGGGGACCTCCACCGGGGCCAGACGGCCGGTGAGGACCTCCAGCACCCAATCGGGTAGGCCCAGAGCCTGAAGCATGGCGGCGAAACCGTCAACGCCGGGCTGGACGATGGCGGCGGTCGCGGCCTCCAGGTCCGCACCCGGCACGGCGTCGACGATCCCCGAGGCGTCGGTCAGGTCCGCCAGGAGCTCGTCGACCAGGGACTTCAGGGCAGGCCCGGGCTCCTCGACCCCGCCCCACACGTAGCGCGACGTCATCCCCCAGGAGAAGACGGCGTCGTCCTCGGGGTCTCCGGTCGGGATGGCGCGGATCGACATGTCCTCGGCGTCGGAGGTCAGCACCAGCGCCGGCAGGGACTCCTCGTCCCAGCCGAAGGTACCCAGGTCCGTGCCCTCACCGGAGTACATGACGATGCGGCGGTCCAGGCTCGGTGCCGAGGCCACCGCCAGCGGACGCTCCAGCAGCGTGGCCTGCAGGGGCACCATGTAGGCGCTCATCGGGGAGACCACCACGGTGCGGGCGCTGGCCGAGCCGTGGTGGGAGATCGTGGGCAGCTCGACGTCGTCGGGCAGGGCGTTGAAGGTGGCCGGGCCCACGGCGACATCGGCCGTGAACTCCCGGGCCAGGGACTCCACCAGCTCGCTGACGCTCGGGCCGGGAACGACGCCCCCGCGCGAGGGCGGCGTCACCGCGACCCGGCCCTCGACGTCGGTCATGAGGGTCAGGCTGAGCAGGTGGGTGGTGGCCGGGAACCACTCCAGGCGCACGACCACCCCGCGCGCGGCGAAGGCGTCGGCGACGGCCTCGGGCGTCGTGCCTGGCGCGATGAGTACGCCGTCGGTGCGGTTCCAGCGCTGCGAAGCGTCCTGAGCCATGGGGACCTCCTGTGGATCGGATGCGGCCTATTGTGTCAGCAACGGGGCCATCATGGGGGAGTGTTTCAGTGAAGCCGGGTGCTAACAGCCGAATCGGCCGGCTCAGGAGGTGCTTCCGGCGGCCCGGCGCCGCAGACGGTCGACCTCGTAGAGACTAATGCCTGTGGCCACGGCGGCGTTGAGGGATTCCACGCTGCGGCTGATCGGCACCGATGCCAGCACGTCACAGGTTTCGCGCACCAGGCGGGACAGGCCCGCGCCCTCCGCGCCGGTGACCAGCACCAGGGGGGAATCGGCCAGGGTGAGATCCTCGATATCGGTACTGCCCGCCCCGTCCAGGCCGACGACGAAGCAGCCCTCTTTCTTCAATTGCCCCAGGGTGCGCACGAGGTTCGTCTCGCGGGCCACGCGCACCCGGGCGGCGGCGCCGGCGGAGACCTTCCAGACGGTGGCGTTGACGCCGACCGAGCGACGCTCGGGGATGATGACGCCGTCGGCACCGAAGGCGCCGGCGCTGCGCAGGACGGCGCCGAGGTTGTGGGGGTCGGTTACCTGGTCCAGGGCAACAAGCAGCGGCGTGCGGCCCAGCGAGCGGGCGCGCTCCAGCAGGTCGTGGGCGGTGGTGTACTCGTAGGCCGGCACCTCGATGGCCACGCCCTGGTGAGCGGCGGAGTCGGTCAGGGCGTCCAGGTCCAGCTTGGTGGTCTCCAGCACCGGGGCGCCCAGCAGGGCGGCGCGGCGCACGACGGCGCCCAGGCGCTCGTCGGACTGTGCGGAGACCGCCATGAAGACCCGAGTGATGGGCACCGAGGCATGGGCGGCCTCGGCCACCGCGTTGCGTCCGCACAGGATCTCGTGGCCCTCGGGCACCTCGAAGCGGCGCTTGAGTTTCTCGAGCTGCTTGGCCCGTGTGGGCTGGGCGGCGCGGGCCTCGGCCCGGGCCTTGGCCCGCGCCTTGGGATGGCCGACACGGTTCTCCGCGCGCGGGGTGGGTCCCCTGCCCTCCAGCCCTTTGCGACGCTGGCCGCCGGAGCCCTTCGTGGGGCCCTTCTTCGAGCCGGGGCGGCGCTTGGCGCCGGGGTACTGCTCGTTGCCGGGCATCCGGGCCTCCTGTTCGTGATGGTGTTGATATGTGTGTGGAGAAGAGAAGTATGCCGTGAACCGGCGGACGGCGTAGCCGTCGGCGTGCGGGCTGGCGCTCAGGCCAGGTGCCAGCGGGCCCCCGAGGGGGAGTCCTCGACGACGACGCCTGCCCGGGTGAGCTTGTCCCGCAGGGCGTCGGCACGAGACCAGTCCTTGGCGGAGCGGGCCCGGGCCCGCTCGTCGAGGTCGTCCTGGATAAGCCGGTCGAGGGTCTCCATGGCGGCGCCGCCCTGGGAGGAGCCGACGCCGTCGAGTACGTGGGTGCGCCAGGGCTCGGCTAGCGGGTCCAGGCCCAGGACGTCGAGCTGGGCGCGCAGGTCCAGGGCCAAGCCGATCACAGCCCCGTGCGGGTCGGAGCCGGTGTCCTCACCTCTGTCCGGGCTGGCCTCCGCATTAGCGAGGGCCACGTTGAGTGCCTTGAGGGTGGCGTGGACGACCGCCATGGCGCCGGCCAGGTTGAGGTCCTCGTCCATGGCGGCCGTGAACTCGGCTGGCAGCGCTCGGGTGCGCACCTGCTCGGCGGGGGCGTCGACGGGGTTCAGTCCTCCGTCGTTGGAGGACTCGTAGGCCCGCAGGATCGCACCGGACAGGCGCTCCCACAGGGCCTCGGCGTCGGCCAGGGTCTCCTCGGAGAACTCCACGGTGGAGCGGTGGTGGACGGTGCCCAGGGCCAGGCGCAGCACGGCGGCGTCGTAGCGCTTGAGCAGCTCGGCCACCACCAGGGAGTTGCCCAGCGACTTGCTCATCTTCTCGCCCTTGATGGTCACCCAGGCGTTGTGGACCCAGTGGCGCGCGAAGCCCCAGCCGGCGCCGTGGGACTGGGCCTGCTCGTTCTCGTGGTGCGGGAAGCGCAGGTCGATGCCGCCGCCGTGGATGTCGAAGGTCTCGCCCAGGTAGCGGCGCGACATGGCCGAGCACTCCAGGTGCCAGCCGGGCCGGCCCCGGCCCCAGGGGGCGTCCCAGGCGGCGTCGGCCGGCTCGGTGGGCTTGGCGGCCTTCCACAGGGCGAAGTCGCGCGGGTCGCGCTTGTCGGCCTCGACGTCGTCGTCCAGCTGGGACTCGTCCTCGGTGGTGGCCAGGTCCTCCAGGCGCTGATTGGTGAGCGAGCCGTAGCCGGGCAGGGAGCGCACGTCGTAGTAGACGTTGCCGGACTCGCCGATGTAGGCGTGGCCGGCGTCCAGCAGGCGCTGGACCAGGTCGATCATCTCGGGGATGTGGCCGGTGGCGCGAGGCTCATAGGTGGGGGCCGTCACGCCCAGGGCCCGGTAGGCGGCGTCGAACTCCCGCTCGAAGCGCTGAGCCCAGGCCCACCACGGCACCGGCGGCTCGGCCGCGGCCGACTTGGTGAGGATCTTGTCGTCGATGTCCGTGACATTACGGATGAGGCGGACCTCCTGACCGCCGCGCTCCAGCCAGCGGCGCAGGACGTCGAAGGCGATGCCGCTGCGCATGTGGCCGATGTGGGGCGAGCCCTGGACAGTGGCACCGCACAGGTAGATCGTCACCAGGCCGGGTGTGGCCGTGGGGGCCAGCGGCAGGACCGCCCGGGCGGTGGAGTCATACAGGCGCAGAGCCGGTTCACCGGGTGCGCTTACGGGCGCCGAGGGCACCGGGGGCGCCGGGGTCGACGTCGGGGACTGTGAGGCGGTGGACTTCAAGGGCTCAGTGGGTGTGGTGCTCACGGAGACAGGCTACCTGGCCGCCTGCCTGCGGTGCCCATTGAATCTTTGCGTCCCCGTGCCCGACGGATCAATCGCGGCCGGTGTCCCAGGGCGTCGGGTAGACCAGGGCAGTGGCGATGGCGAGCAGTCCCTCGCCACGACCTGGGAAACCCAGATGGTCGGTGGTGGTCGCGGTGAAGGAAACCCGGGCTGAGGCGGCCTCCGACAGGGCTTGGGAGGCCTCGGCGGCGCGGGCGGCCACACGCGGGCGCTCGCCCACGAGCTGGACGGCGATATTACCGATCTCGAAGCCGGCCTCACGCACGCGGCGGGCGGCCTCGCCCAGGAGGGCGGCCCCGGAGGCGCCCTTCCACTGCGGCTCGGCGGTGCCGAAGTTCGAGCCCATGTCGCCCAGGCCGGCGGCGGAGAACAGGGCGTCGCAGCAGGCGTGGGCGACGACGTCGCCGTCGGAGTGGCCGACCAGGCCCACCTCCCCGGGCCATTCCAGGCAGGCCAGGCGCATGGGGACGGCCGAGCCGTCCGAATCGGGGGCGGCGAAGGCGTGGACGTCGGTGCCGATGCCGGTGCGGGGCAGGTACTGAGCGATCTTGTCCAGCTCGATCGTGGCCGGGCCGGCGGCATGGCGCGCCCGGGAGCGGGGGGCGGGCGACGAGGCGGGGGCGTCGGCGGCGGCCGCGTGCCGGGAGACCCGGTGCGGAAGCTGTTCTGGCTGGTGATCAGACATGGGTCCGTGTCTACCAGATGGTTCCCAGCCAGCACGCCCCGAACCACGTGGAGTAGGCGATGTGTCAGGGTAGGCGCCAGTCCACGGGGGAGGCCCCCATCTCGGTGAGGATCGTGTTGGCGCGGCTGAAGGGGCGCGAACCGAAGAACCCGCGCGAGGCGGACAGTGGGGAAGGATGCGGTGAGGCGATGATCGGCGTCTGCCCCAGCATGGGGGTCAGGGACTGCGCCGGCCGTCCCCACAGGATCGCCACCAGCGGGCCGCCGCGCTGAATCAGGGCCTCGATCGCGCACTGCGTCACCTTCTCCCAGCCCCAGCCCTTGTGCGAGGCCGGCGCCCCGGGCCGAACGGTGAGAACCCGGTTGAGCAGCATGACGCCCTGCTCGCACCACGGTGTGAGGTCCCCCGACGTCGGCCGGGGCACGCCCAGGTCGCTGACCAGCTCGCGGAAGATGTTCTCCAGGCTGCGCGGGGGCCGTACGCCAGGGGCCACCGAGAAGCTCAGCCCCATGGGGTGTCCCGGGGTGGGGTAGGGGTCCTGGCCGACGATGAGGATGCGCACGTCATCCATCGGGTAGGTGAAGGCCCGAAGCACGTCCGTTCCCGCCGGCAGATACCCGGCGCCGGAGGCCACCTCCTTGCGCAGCCGCTCCCCGATCTCATGGATCGTGGGCTCCACGGGCGCCAGGGCGCGTGCCCAGGAGGGGTCGATGAGCTCTGACAGGGGCTTGGCGGTCGTCACACTGCGAGCCTAACGGCCCGCTGCCGGTGCTTGCAGGATCTTGTCCGGCCGGACGGCGCGGTTATGTGAGCCGGACGTGGCGATCAATACCCGACGAATGGTGCTCGGACCGGTATCTTGTGAGGGTGAGCAACTACGACTACCCCGAGGACGAGTTCGACGTCGGCGAAGACGACGGCCCGGTTCCCGTCGGCGTGCACCGCGCTCAGGTGCCCCGGTGGCGCAGCTGGGTGCCACTGCTGGCGATCATCGTCATTGTCCCGGCGCTCGCCTGGGGGGCTGTGACGTTGTTCCTCAACGGCACGGGGGGCTCCGGCGGCTCGTCGGGCACGGCGTCGTCCTCCCGGCCCGCCCAAGGTGGGCAGGCCACGAGCACGCGTGCCTCGGGCGAGAAGTCCGGTAAGGCCTCCGAACCTGCTGATAACAAGTCGGCCGACGCCTCGGCCAAGCCCAGTGCCTCCGCCTCCGCTTCCGCCAGTTCCTCCGGCAACGTCGACTTCAACACCGGGGTCACTGTGGCCAACGGAACGTCGACCAGTGGTCTGGCCAAGGGCGCCAGCGACAAGCTCACCAACGGCGGCTTCACCGCGGTGAACGTCACCCCCGGGATCTACGAGGGAGAGGAGCCTGCCAAGTCGACGGTCTACTTCAGCTCCCCGGAGAACCGTCCCGCGGCCGAGGAGGTTGGCAAGAAGCTGGGCATCAGCAACGTGGTGGAGAGCGCGGAGAACGCGCAGTCCAACCCGATCGTCGTCATCCTGCGCGATGACTACAAGCCGTAACGGGTAGTACGAGCCCATGAGGCTGCCGGCGCGCCCCAGCCGCCGTCGGATCCTGACACTTGCTGCGGCAGCCCCGCTCACCGCCGCCGCAGCCATCTGGGCGGGCCCCCGTCTTGGACGGCTCTCGTACCGCGAGCCGACACTGCTGAGCAACGGCCTGGTTGTGGGCGGGGGAGGGGCGGTGCACCCCCTCGCTCCGGGCGACACGGTGACCTGTGTGCCGGGGACCCGCCTGCCCGAGGAGCCTGCGCCATGGGGGCTGACGGTGTCGGAGCGAGACGCACTGGCCCGCCAGGCCCTTGCGCGCCGCGAGACGGCGCGTCTTCCCGCAGGCAGGTGGAAGGACCTGGCGGAAGTCTCCCTGACCGACCTGCTTGCCCTGACCGGGCCGGTGCTGATGACGGGGCCGGCAGTCCGGCGGACGACGGCGCCCGATCAGAGGCCCACTCGGAATCCCACCGCCCGCTCCGGTTCTGCGAGCGGCGTTGCGCACGACGGCGACGGGCGCCCGCAGGATGCGGAGGCCTTCCCCACGGGCGCGGTAGTGGCTGCGCCGGTCGGCATCTGGCGCTATGTCTGGCCCCGGGACGCTGCGTTCGCCGCGGCCGCCCTCAGCGCGGTGAACCTTCCCCAGGAGGCCCTGGGGGTGCTGGGCAACCTGGCCTCTTGGCAGCGGGCCGACGGCGGCTTCGAGGCCCGCTACACCAGCAGTGGCCAGGCCCCAGATAACCGCCCTCCCCAGAGCGACGGCTCCGGATGGTTCCTATGGGCCGCGGCCCGACTCCTGGACGACGGCGTTTCCGCCGCAGAGCTGGGCGCCTCGGTGGGAACGCGCCTGGCGCGCGCCGCGGCCCGGCTCCTGACGATGACGGACACGCCCTCGCACCTGCCCGCCACGACGCCCGACTACTGGGAGGTCGCCGAGACGGTGCTCACCCTGGGGACCGCTGCGCCAGTGCTCCTGGGACTCGAGGCCGCGACGGCGATGGCCGGGGCCGGGGTCGATCTGGTTGTCCCGTCCCAGGTCTTGGCCGACCGGGCGGAGGTGGTGCGCCGCGCCATGGAACTGAACTTCGCCCCCTCCTGGGGGCGGCACGTGCGGCGCGATGACATCGATGCCGCGATCGCCCTGGTCCTGCCGCCCTTCACCGAGGCCTTGGCGGGAGCGCACGAGGCCAGGCGGACGGCCGTGGCTCGCATGCGACGCCCCTCCGGTGGTCTGGCCCCGGGGTCCGGCTGGCGCGACGACGGTGTCTCCTGGACGCCGGAGACCGCCCTGTTGGCCTGGTCGGCCCTGTCGTTGGGGATGGAGGATGAGGGCATACGGCTGCTGTCGTGGTTGGAGGAGCACCGCACCGGCGCCGGTGCCCTGCCGGAGAAGGTCCTGTCCGACGGCGCCCCGGCGGGGCCCGCTCCCCTGGCCTGGACCTGCGCGCTCATCCTGCTGGCCACCGCCCCAGGAGCAGCGGACGAGCGGTCGTGAATCGAGTCCGTGCTGCTGAGGGACCCCGCGGGTGTTGCCGCGATTCCCCGATTCGCCGTCGGAGGATTCAACGCGGATCAGATCTGAGCGCCTTGCACTCAAGGGCCGAGAGTGCCAGCATTGCGGTTAGCACTCGGGGTCCTCGAGTGACAATGCATCTACCAATGCAACCAAGTCCATCCAGGCTGGAACGTGAGGACCGGCGTCGGGCGTGACGTGAACGTCCGGGGACCGATCCGTCCGTCGCGGGCACGAACCGGCCGCCCCTACCACGCAGTGGAGGAAACTCAATGTCCAAGATCATCGCCTTCGACGAGGAGGCCCGCCGCGGCATGGAGCGCGGCCTCAACACCCTCGCCGACACCGTCAAGGTCACCCTGGGCCCCAAGGGCCGCAACGTCGTGCTCGACAAGAAGTGGGGCGCCCCCACGATCACCAACGACGGCGTGACCATCGCCAAGGAGATCGAGCTCGAGGAGCCCTACGAGAAGATCGGCGCCGAGCTCGTCAAGGAGGTCGCCAAGAAGACCGACGACGTCGCGGGCGACGGCACCACCACCGCCACCGTCCTGGCCCAGGCCCTGGTGCGCGAGGGCCTGCGCAACGTCGCCGCCGGCGCCAACCCGATCGCCGTGCGCCGCGGCATCGAGAAGGCTGTTGCGGCCGTCGTCGAGCGCCTGCTCGCCGATTCCAAGGAGGTCGAGACCCAGGAGGAGATCGCGGCTACCGCCTCCATCTCCGCCGCCGACGAGCAGATCGGCGCCTTCATCGCGGAGGCCCTGGAGAAGGTCGGCCACGAGGGCGTCGTGACCGTCGAGGAGTCCAACACCTTCGGCCTCGAACTCGAGGTCACCGAGGGCATGCGCTTCGACAAGGGCTTCATCTCCCCCTACTTCGTCACCGACCCCGACCGCCAGGAGGCCGTCCTGGAGGACGCCTACGTCCTGCTGGTCGAGTCCAAGATCTCCAACGTCAAGGACCTGCTCCCGCTGCTGGAGAAGGTCATGCAGACCGGCAAGCCGCTGGCCATCATCGCCGAGGACGTCGAGGCCGAGGCCCTGGCCACCCTCGTCGTCAACCGCATCCGCGGCACCTTCAAGTCCGTGGCCGTCAAGGCCCCCGGCTTCGGCGACCGCCGCAAGGCGATGCTGCAGGACATGGCGATCCTCACCGGCGGTACGGTCATCTCCGAGACCGTCGGCCTCAAGCTCGAGAACGCCACCCTGGAGGACCTGGGCCAGACCCGCAAGGTCGTCGTCACCAAGGACGAGACCACCCTGGTCGAGGGCGCCGGCGACAAGGAGGCCATCGAGGCCCGCACCGCCCAGATCCGCCTGGAGATCGAGAACTCCGACTCCGACTACGACCGCGAGAAGCTCTCCGAGCGCCTGGCCAAGCTGGCCGGCGGCGTGGCCGTCCTCAAGTCCGGTGCCGCCACCGAGGTGGAGCTCAAGGAGCGCAAGCACCGCATCGAGGACGCCGTGCGCAATGCCAAGGCCGCCGTCGAGGAGGGCATCGTCGCCGGTGGTGGCGTCGCCCTGCTCCAGGCCGCCGAGGTTCTCGACTCCCTCGAGCTCGCGGGCGACGAGGCCACTGGTGCTGCGATCGTCAAGGTCGCCGTGGAGGCCCCGCTCAAGCAGATCGCGATCAACGCCGGTTTCGAGGGCGGCGTCGTCGTGGACCGCGTGCGCAACCTGCCCACCGGTGAGGGCCTCAATGCCGCCACCGGCGAGTACGTCAACCTGCTGGCCGCCGGCATCGCCGACCCGGTCAAGGTGACCCGCTCCGCCCTGCAGAACGCCGGTTCCATCGCCGGTCTGTTCCTGACCACCGAGGCCGTCGTGGCCGACAAGCCCGAGCCCCCGGCCGCCCCGGCCGAGGGCGGCGCTGGCGACATGGGCGGCATGTACTGATCGACGTCACTCATCACGAGCCAGTCACTGCCCGGTAGTCCCGGCCCGCGATACGCGGCCGGACCCGGGACCCGGCGGCGGGCCGTCTCCCACTCGCGTGAGGGACGGCCCGCCGCTTCGCGTGCACTGCCGGCACCTGTATGCCGTAACGTGCGCGGTCGGCGGTGGCACGGTGGCCGATACGGTCTCCTGGCCGCCGTGGGCGGGTCTACTGGCCGGCCACGGGCCCGGTGCTCGCGGCCGGAGCCGGGGCGGGTGCTGCGAAACGGCCCTTGTTCGTGGTCTCGGCGTCGTCGTAGCAGACGGCGGCGTTATCCAGGGCGAGGCTGATCTGGTCGAGGTTGGACTGCACCTGGAGCTGGGTGAGGTGCCAGTCGGATGCGCAGGTGGCCATGGAGTCCGACGCCGTCCCGGTCCAGCAGGACTGCAGCAGGCCGATATCGCCCTGCATGGCGTCGACCTCGGTCTGAATCGTCGCGATACGGCTTCGTGTCCGTGCGGCGGTGTCTGCCACCGCGGCGGTGTCGACGGAGTAGGTGGGCATGGCTGGGTCCTTTCGTGAGAGGCGGCTCGAAGGCCGTGCGCTGCGGTGCTCAGTGGTGCACGCTGTGCCTCTCACGTTAGAGGCCGGATCCGATTCACGTCGGGCGCGCAGCCGGCCCTGTGGACTGGGCCCGCAGGCGACGGCCTGTGGCCACGCAGGACCCGCGCAGACGCTTAGAGGCTGCCGGCGCCGTCGTCGATGATCTCCTCGGCGATGGGGGTGATCTCACCGGTACGGGCCTCGCGCAGCTCCTTGGCCTCCTGAGTCTTGGCCCGCAGCTTCTCGGCGAGCTTGTCCCGCTCGGCCTGAACCCGGGCACGGCGGTCCTCGGTCTCGTCGGAGCGGTTGCGTGAGCACATGAGCAGATCCAGGTCGGCGACGCAGGACTCCATTGAGGCCGTGTGCGCCATCGCCTCTTCGCCGTCCCCGTCCTCGAGCGCGTCGCTGCGGTCGGCGGGCGTCTCGCCGGGTCTGTGCACGGAGGCCGGGGAAACGGCCGGAATCCCTCTGGCGGGGGTACGCGGGGAGGGAGCACTCGACGGAGACGACGGCGCGGACGATGCCGGCGACGCGGCTACCGCCGGGGTCGTTGACGACGGCGCGGACTTCAAAGCCCTCAGGCTGTTGGTGTCGATACGCAGGGTGTCCCCGTCCCGAGACGGGCCGGGGGCTGGCTGTCCGGCCGGAGTCAGGACGCGCAGCCCCAGCGGAGGAGTGCGGGGATCGCTCCCGCCGTCGTCGTCGAGCCGCTCAGGGGCCGGTTCGGGGCGAGCAGTGGTCGCAGTGTCTCCGGCAACCGGAGTCGTGGGGGCGGGGCGGGGCATGGCCCGGTCGGGGAGGGCGTCGGCCACCTGATGATCGTCTTGTCCGGTCTCTGCGCCGGGTACGTCGGAGAGCTTGGCGAGTTTCTCCCTCAACCGTCGCTGCTCAGCCGACAGGTTCTCCCGGGCCGCGTGCTCCCAACGCTCGCCCAGGGGGGAGTGGAAGAGATGATCGCGGTCCAGCAGCCGGGAGACGATCGTCAGGCGCCCGCGCAGGTACGCCCCCAGGGGAATATGGGAGTACTCCTCGCGTAGCAGGCGCACGTACTCCGCATAGGTCTGCGGGTCCACGGCCAGGGTCCCCAGGTCGGCGTCGATAAGCGCCTGGGCATCGATATCATGCTCGTCGAGCATGTGCCGCTTGAGGTTGACGATGAGGCAGCACACCCGCTTGACGGTCTCCATCGGGACGCCCAAGTGGTGGAGGTCCGCCTCGGCGAAGGCCGCCGAGGCGGTCTCGTCTTCGCCGCCGTTACCGCGGCTGACCTCCTCGGCGTCGGAGGAGAAGACGCACCCGTGGTACCAGCAGGCGATCCGCATGATGTTCGGGTTGTGGGACTCCTCTGCCAACTCGTCGACGCGCGCGAGCATGTCGATGAGATGGCGCAGATTGTGGAAGCAGCGGTCCGGCGTGGACCAGCGCTCAATGAGGAGCTCGCCGGCGGAGCGGATCGCCTCTGGGGGCTGAGTGGCGCCGAGCGCCTTCACCGAGCGGGTGAAGGCCGGCAGGAGCCATTGCGGTGCGTCGATGACACCCATGGGTCAGTCTCCGTGTTGGAAATGGAACGCGTGCCATCGTAGGACTGTCTTTACCGCAACGTCGACGTGACACAGTGTCTCGCGCGCCACTCTTACGGCGTCTCGGACGGCGGGTCCGGGGATGACCGGGGCTGATCGTGTCTACCAGGCCGGTGCTGGCGGCAGCTCGATGTGAACGGTGGCGCCGCCGCCGGGGGTCTGAAGCATCTGGACCGTGCCCTTGTGAGCGGCCACGATCCCCAGAACGATCGCCAGGCCCAGACCGGAGCCGCCGGTCTCCCGGTTGCGGGAGGTGTCGGAGCGGTAGAAGCGCTGGAAGACCTTCTCGGCCGCCTCCGGCGGAACGCCGTGGCCGTGGTCGCGCACCTCGACCACGACGACCGGCTGCGCCGTCGGATTCGCGTGCGGGGGCGCCATGCCGATGGCGATCTCCACCGGCGTGCCCGTAGGCGTGTGGCGCACGACGTTGCCTAGCAGGTTGGTGAGGATTTGGGAGAGGCGATCGCGATCGCCGATGACTTGGATCGACGGCGCCTCCTTGCCGGCGGCCTCATCGCGGGGATCCAAGGGGATGAGGCCGCAGTCGCGCTCGGGGGCCAGGACCATCATGTCACTCAGGGCTCCGGCAGCCAGCTCGGTGAGGTTGACCGGCTCCATGGACATCTCCCGGCCCTCGTCGATCCGGGCCAGCTGGAGGAGGTCATCGACCAGTCGCCCCATCCGATTGGACTCTGTCTCGATGCGCCCCATGACCTCGCCGGTCTTGTTGGCGGGCACCCCGCCCATCCGGTAGAGCTCGCCGTAGCCGCGGATCGCGGCCAGGGGGGTGCGTAGCTCGTGGGAGGCGTCGGAGACGAATCGGGTCATCCGCTCCTGGGCCACGACCTGGGCGGCGAAGGCGTTCTCGTTCTGGGACAGCATCGCGTTGATCGCCCGCTGCAGGGAGCCGACCTCTGTGGTGCGCGGCTCGGTGACCAGGATGCGGGCCGACAGGTCGCCATGGGCGATCCGCCCGGCCACGCCCTCGATCTGGCGCAGGGATCGGAAGGAGCGGTGGACCAGGTAGGTGGCGAAGACGGCGCCCACCGAGATGATCGAGACGTCGGCCAGGGCCACCACCAGGCGGGTCCGCTCAACGGTCTCCATGATGTCGCTCAGCGGGAGGGCCAGGGCCACGGCACCTGTGTACTCCTGGGTTTCCTTGTCCTGGATGAGCAGAGTGATCATCCGCCACTGGTGGCCGGGCTGATCCGAGTTGACCGTCGTGATCGGGTAATCGCCCTTATCCGCGTGGGCCAGGGCGCGCCGGTAGTCCAGGCCCTTGATCTCGGGGCGGCCGTACTTGGTGGCGGTGTCGGCCGAGATCCACTCCCCGTTGCGGGTGGCGTCGAGGTACTCGGCCTTGACGTAGTAGTTCGAGGGGAAGGTGGTGCTGCTGGTTCCGCCCTCGCGGATCTGGGCCAATCCCTGGCTCCCGATGGCCACCGAGGTGGTGCGCAGCTGGCTGTCGATCTGCCCCATCATGTGGCTGTAGAGCAGGGAGGTCACCACGAAGGAGACGACGATGAGCCCGATGGCCAGGAGGCCCGTCGTCATGAGGGTCAAGCGGGTGCGCAGCGGCATCGCCTGCCAGGGCCGCTGGATCGCGGTGATCGGGTGCCACCGGCCCCGCTTGATCGGCCGGTGCTGCTTGCCGGACGACTTGGCCGGGCGCGTGCTCCCCCCACGCGCCGCGGCCATCACTCGGCCTTGGGCTCGCGCAGCATATAGCCCACTCCACGACGGGTCTGGATGAGCGGGGTGACGGGCTGGCCGTCAGCTCCCTGAATCTGGTCCACCTTACGGCGCAGGTAGGAGATGTAGGACTCCACGATCGCGGCGTCGCCGTTCCAGTCGTACTCCCAGACGTGGTCGAGGATCTGGGCCTTGGACACGACGCGCCCGGCGTTGAGCATGAGGTAGCGCAGGAGCTTGAACTCGGTGGGGGACAGGTCCACCTCCACCTCTGAGCGGTACACCTCGTGGGCGTCCTCGTCCAGGACCAGGTCGGCCACGCGCACGACGCCGTCGTCCTGGTTCTCGATGGCGTGGGTGCGGCGCAGGATGGCGCGGATGCGGGCGATGACCTCCTCCAGCCCGAAGGGCTTGGTGACGTAGTCGTCGCCGCCGACGGTCAGGCCCTGGACCTTGTCCGCCATGTCATCGCGGGCGGTCAGGAAGAGGATCGGGGTGGTCACGTCACGTTCGCGCAGGCGCCGGGCCACGGTGAAGCCGTCCATGTCGGGCAGCATGACGTCGAGGACCACCAGGTCGGGGGACGTCTTCTCCACCGTCTTGAGGGCGCCGTTGCCGTCTCCGGCGATCGAGACCTCGAAACCTGCGAAGCGCAGGGACGAGGCGAGCAGGTCGCGGATGTTGGGTTCATCGTCGACGACAAGGAGGTGAGCTTCGGTGCGGGACTGCTGGGAACGCTCCATGCTGCTCACCATCCCTTCACTTTCTGGTCGTTTCCTGAATGGGTTCCGAATGGTCGCTGTTGACGGGTCAAATGCTTTGTGCGACGTATGGCGCGACCCGATGGCCGCATGCCCTGGGATTTCCACGAGAAAGCGGGGTCTGCGTGGTTGCTGTCGCACAGAGGCGGCCGGTGAAACGCTCCGGGCGAGTCGGGTTGTGAGATGGGGCGGGGCGACGGCTGATGCCGTCGCCCCGCCGAAGGATCAGAGGAAGGCGAGCGGGTCGAAGTCCTCCAGCGGGATGATGCACACGCGCGGCAGGGGGATGGTGAAGGCCTTGACGTCGCTCTCCAGGTCGTAGACCGTCAGCCCATCGCCTTCCAGCGCGGCCAGTTGGGCGTTGAGGAACTCGCGAAAGCACAGGATCCCCACCTTGGCGCCCGCCTGCAGGAGCCGCTCGATGTGGGGGATGTAGTCGCCGTCGTGGCTGCCCAGCAGGATGTGGGCCTCCTGGCCGGACTCGACCCGCTCGGCCAGCGCCTCCAGGGTGCGCTGAATACCGATGTCGACGACCTTCTCCTCATTGCTGCCCGACCCGGCCAGGGGAACGGGACGGTAGTCCATGGCCAGCAGGGCCTGGATGAAGCTCATGGGCATGTGACCGCTGGTGGCGTTGAGGAAGAACAGCGCGCGGGCCTCATCGCCCTCGCCCTCGGCGGCGTCGGCGGAGGACAGCTCATCGCAATACGCGAGGACCCGGTCCCAACGGGGCCGCTCCTCAGGTTCGGGACGCCGCCCCAGCACGCTCATGCCGAGGGTGGCGTCAATGTTCTCGCCATCGACGAGAAGATAAGTCGGTACGCTCATGGGCCCCATGTTACCGGTCCGGTTGTCTCCCAGCAGGAGGCGACGCTCGGGCAAGCGCCGCGGATTTTAGCCCTTTCCGGCCTGCTCGGGGGAGCTCTCGGGGCGTGCCCCGAGGGTGATCGCAGGCGGTGGCCGGCCCCTGGCGGGGATGCGCCGGTGCTCGCTGATGCCAGGCGGCGCGGAGCCGCCCGGCCCCGTCTCGGTGACGAGTGCTGGGCGGCTCCGCGGTGCAGAATGGGGTGCTCGCGGTTCGGCCGGTTCAGTGCTCGGCCCCGCGAGAGGGCTCTCAGTAGGAGGACTTCTCCTCGCCGACCGGCTGGCTCTGGGTCTTGAGGGCCTCGAAGGCGGCGTTGATGGCGGCGTCGTCCCCGTCGGTGATCTGGGCGGGGGCCTGCTGCTGGGCGCCCGGCAGCGCCGGGTTCTGCCCGGACTTGAGGGCGGCGAGGCGGGCCTCGGCCTCCAGACCGGCACCGGAGGACTCGAGCTCGGCGAACTGGGCCTCCAGGGAGGAACCGGCCAGCTCCATCTGCCCGGCGGCCTGGGCCTCGACCCGACGCACCTGGTCCTCGTAGCGGGACAGCTCGCTGGTGGGGTCCAGGACGTTGATGGAGCGGATGGCGCCCTGCACCTTGACCTGGGCCTCGGCGGTCTTCTGGCGGGCGATGAGCTGGTCGCGCTTGGAGCGCAGCTCGCCGAGCTTGACCTCCATCTGCTGCAGGCCGGTCTTGAGCTGCTCGACGACCTGGCGCTGGGAGGCGATCATCGGCTCGGCGGCCTTGGCCTCGTTCTCCGCCGTGATCTGCTTGGTCAGCGCGATCTTGGCCAGCGAGTCCCACTTGTCCGCGCCGGCGGTGTCACCGCCGGCGCGCAGCTGGTCGGCCTTGCGGGAGGCGGCCAGTGCCTTGTTGCCCCAGTCCTTGGCCTCGGCGACGTCGGCGTCGTGGTCCTTCTCCGCCAGGCGCAGGTTCCCGATCGTCTGGGCCACGGCGTCGCGGGCCTCGGCGATGGAGGCCGTGTAGTCCCGCACCAGCTGGTTGAGCATCTTCTCCGGGTCCTCGGCGCGGTCCAAGAGTGCGTTGACGTTGGCGCGGGTCAGCTGGGCGATGCGCCCCAGGATCGACTGCTTCTCAGCCATAGTTGATTCGTCCTTCCGTCGAGGTGCGACGTCGGTATGGGCAGTTATGGGCACGGCGGTTGCCGGATGATGGCCGGGTGGGCCAGCGGATCAGGCGTCATGATCTCAGGTGCGGGCCGCCGGAGTCACGCGGGCGGGGATCTCATCGCTCAGGGCATGACTGGTTCATGAGCGGGACCCGACGGCGGAGAACCGGAGCTCAGAAGTCGCCGCCCCCATCGAAGAAGTCGCCGACCCCATCGAGGAAGTCTCCGCCTCCCGAGAAGAAGCCGCCGCCCCAGTCATCGTCGTGGTGGTGGGAGCCCCAGCCGCCATAGCTGTGGCCGCCGCCCAGCAGCAGCCCGCCCAGTAGGAGCGAGCCCAGGTCGAGCCCGCCGCCCGAGCCGCCCGAGTAGCCACCGCCCGAGCGCGGGCTCCATGAGCTCGACGACGACCCGCGCACGTCGGCCTCCGCCAGGGCCTGGGCCTGGGCCACGAGGGGCTCGGCCGCCGCGACCTCCGCCAGGGCAGCCACCGGGTCGGTGGTCTGCACCGTCGTGGCGGCCGTGGCGTGGCGGGCGGCCTCGCTCAGTGCGGTGCGCGCCGAGGGGCCCACCGCCCCACGGTAGGTGGTGATGTAGGAGGTGACCGACTCCACCTGGGAGTTGAGACGGGCCAGGCGCGAGCCCAGGGAGGCCCGGGCGCGCGAGTCGTTCTCCTCGCGCTCGCGGGCCGGGGCCAGAGCGTCGTCGATGGCGGCCTCGGCCCGGGCCAGGTGGTCCAGGGCGGCCAGGGGGTCGCCGCTCGGCGAGCTGCCGCTGGCCTGACGGCCCTCGGCGACCGCGGCCTCGGCGTCGGCCACGAGCGGGGCCAGGGTCGCCGCGGGAACCGAGTCCTCCAGGCGCTTGGCGTCCACTAGATCCGAGGAGATCGAGGCGATGGCCGCCTCCAGGTCCCTCGCCGCGCTCTGGAGGCGCTCACGGGCCCCGGTGACCTGGGCGGCCAGCTCGCCCGCCTGCGCGATCGATCCCTGGGCGATGCGCACCTGCTCCACCGCCGTCGCCCCTTGGGAGGCCTCGACGCTGTCGCGGGCCTGGTCCAGAGCGGTGCGCCCGGCCGTCAGCAGCCGTCGGGCCTGCTCGGGGGCCTGGGCCACGCTGGTCAGGGAGGAGGCGGGATAGGCGGCGCTGAGGGTGACCAGGATCGTCTCGGCCATAACGATGGCCTGCTCGGTTTCGTCGGCCCTCTGGGTGGTCTCCGCGATCGACGTCGGCAGGTTCGCCTCGATGCCGCGCCGCTTGTTGAAGGCCTCCTCCTGGGCGTGAATCTCGCTGACCGCCTCCGAGCAGTGCTGGAGGATCTCGGTGTACATCTGCCGCTGCTGCGGCTCGGTCTCGGGGATGTCGTCGTCGAGGATCTTGCGCAGCTCGAAGCACCGCGACAGGTGCTTGCGGGCGCTGTCCAGGGCGGCGGTGAAGGCATCCGTGGCGGACAGCCCGAACTGCGCCTGGGCGTAGGACAGCTCCTCGGCGGCGGCGCGCACCGTGTCATCGGCCTGGACCAGGGCGCTGCCGGCCTGTGTGCGCAGCTGCTCCGTCGTCATCGTCGCGGGGCTTGTGGCCTGGTTCCCGGGAGCATCGCCCGCGGCGGCCTGCTTCCTGCGCTTGCCGAACAGCATGTCGTCGTTCTCCTTGTCCTTGTTCTTCCTGCGCCTGTACACCGTCCAGGCGGCGGCCCCACCCGCCGCGACCGCGCCCCCGCCCAGCAGCACCGGAAGCGCCGAGGAGCCCGAGCCGCTCGAGCCCGATGAGCCGGACATGTTCTCCGGAATCGCCGCCACGGCGGCGTCGTAGTCCCCGGCGTTCAGCTGCTTCTTGAGAGCTGAATCGATCCGCTTGTAGTCGGACTTGGAGAACTTCGAGGAGTTGCTGTGCGCCTGCAGCTTGTAGCTCCTCGAGGCCGATCCGTCGGCGGGGATGTTGATGACCAGGAGCATGTCGTCGCGCCCCAGCTTCGTGTTCTTGAAGGTCTGCTCGGCGATCGCCGAGGCCTTGCGGCTGGAGTCGGAGACGGTCAGCACCCACAGGCCCACGCCGTGCTTGGAGGACATCGTGTCCACGGCCTGCTTGGCCTTGGCGGCGTCCAGGATCCCGAGCTCATCGGTGACGTGCTCGGTCAGGGTGGTCGACGCCGCGGGAAGGGCACGGGGCGCGGCCGCCGACACTGCGCCAGCGGAAGCGCCGGGGGCCAGAGGTGTCACGCCCACGGCCGTCGTCGGCGCCGCCGCAGCGCTCGCGGAGGCTCCCAGCAGTGCCAGAACGGCCGCCGTCGCGGCGCCGGAGGCGGCCAACTGATACAGCTGATGGAAGGGACGGAGGTGTGGGGATCGTGGGTGCTTCATCCGGGCCATGCTCCCCGCAGGGCGCGGGTGTGAGCAAGTCGTTTCGCCTCAGGCGGCACGTATGCGCCTGTCGCTGGTTGCGGGCATTCGAACCACCGGCAGAATGTCACCCATGACAGATACGCTCACGATCACCGTCATCGAGCCCGAGGAGCTCGCCCCCGTGGGGCGCCTGGGGGAGTGGCTCTTCGCCGAGGGGGCCGCTCTGCGCATGGTGCGCCCCTGGCAGGGCGAGGCCATCCCCTGCCTGGACGAGGTCGGTGACGGCCTCGTGGTGCTGGGCGGTTCCATGAGCGCCCATGACGAGGCAGACCACCCCTGGCTGTCCGACCTGCGTGAGCTGCTGCGCGGCGTCGTCGCCGCCGACGTCCCCGCCATCGCCATCTGCCTGGGCGCCCAGGTGGCCGCCGAGGCCCTGGGCGGCACCACGGCCGTGCCGGCGCTGGGCAACGACG
>ERZ773075.77-NODE-77-length-85243-cov-54.5945_pt1 | contig 85243 bp, 67 predicted proteins | sample MGYA00580614_ERZ773075 | MGnify/ENA primary metagenome ERZ773075 (study PRJEB29015, sample SAMEA2738021) | human oral metagenome | biome: human oral; feature: human-associated habitat; material: dental | place: China | collected 2043 ...
GTCGCGACGGGCCCAGACCACCGCGGCGATCACCCAGAATCCCAGCACCCACCCGGCCAGGGCTCCCGCCGATTCAGCCAGGGGATGCACCGGATCGGGCGTGAACAGGTCGGCCCCGACGGAACCGGGAAGCCATGTCGCCAGCGTGGTGTAGGGCCGCAGCACGGGATCCGCCACGACGAGGAGGACGAACGCCGTGGTGAGGGAGGCAACCAGCTGCCTTTCCACCAGGCCGATGGCGTATCCGAGCAAACCCATCGCGGCAAGATGCGCCACCACCCCGGGAAGGGCCCACTTGCCCTCGGGCACCAGCAGACGCACCCCACCCGCGGTCACCATCGCCGTCACCGTCAGCGCCACCGTTGCGGTCAGCGCCTTGGCCACCGCCACCGGGAAACGGCGGGGCATGGCTGTACAGGTGGTGGTGATCTGTCTTCCGGAGTACTCCCCCGTCGCCGCCATCACACCGAGCAGGATGCACCCTATGGCCGTCAACGAGGGCACCAGCTGCAGGGTCTGCGCGGAACCGCTGGGCCCCGACATCAATGCCGCCAACGCCCAGGACCCGGCGACCGTGAGCGCCGCAACCAGACAGATGCCCGGGAGCCCGAGCTTGCGCCACTCCGCCGAGATGACCGCCATCTCAGGCCTCCTTTCTGGCGTGAAGCAGCACGGCCAGGATGATGGCGGCAACACCCCAGGCGGCGCCCACCAGCATTCCGGCCCCGGGGCTGAGGGGATCCTGGATCGCGGTATCGGTCAGAAACGTGTGGGCCAACGCAAGGTCCGGTGCGTAGCGGGCCAGTGGGGTCACCTTTGAGAGCAGGAACGAGAAGGACACGGCCGAGGAGTTGATCACCAGGAGCGTCAGGGGCAGGGTTCCGCCGCGGACCAGTTCGGCCAGGGCGGCCGCGATCACTGTCATGGTCACCAGGAAGAACACCGCCCCCGCGACCCGGGGCCAGGGGTTCCCCCACGTGGCCTCCACACCACCCAGTGCCCAGCGCGCGACCGCCAGGGTGCCCGCGGTGGCCGCCACGGCCAGTACCGTGGCGAACCCCAGGAGCACGGTGATTTTTGCGACCATCCGTCTGGCTCCCCCGGGGATGGCAACCATGCTGGTGGTGAGTTGCCTGCCCCGCCCGACGGCCTGGGCAGTGCGGACGTACTCGCTGGAGACGGACAGCACACCGAGCACCACGAAACCGACCTGCGCCACGGTGAGTGATGTGAATCCGGAATCGGTCGTCGAGCTGTCGTACAGCGCTCCGAGCTGGCCGGTTTCCACCGCACGCCTGATCTGGGAGCTCGCCAGCCATGCCAGGAGCATCGGGACCGCCAGGGCCAGCAAACCGGCCAGCCAGATGCCGGGAAGGGTGCACAGTTTCAGCGCCTCGGCGCGCATCGTCCGCCTCATGCGCGTGCCTCCACGTGCGCGAAGAACGCTTCTTCCAGGCTGGGATGACCCGCCATGACGTCGGCCACTCCACCCCACGCCTTGATCCGGCCGCCGTTGATGATCACGACGTCGTCGACGATCTCCGCCAGTTCACCGATCAGGTGGCTGGACAGCAGCACCGTGCCCCCCGCATCGGCGTGCGCCCTGAGCAGCCGACGGATCCATCTGACCCCCTGTGGGTCGAGGCCGTTGACCGGTTCGTCGAGGACCAACCGCTCCGGTTTCCCCAACAGGGCGGTCGCCAAGCCGAGCCGTTGCCCCATGCCCAGCGAATAGGTGCCCACCCGTCGATTGGCGTCGGCAGCCAACCCCACCTCCTCCAGGACCTGCTGGACCCGTTTCTTCGGGATGTCGTTGCTGGCCGCCACCCACCCGAGATGAGCGCGAGCGGTGCGGGACGGGTGGGCGGCGGCCCCGTCGAGCATGGAGCCGACGTGCCTCAGCGGGTTCCGGAGCTCCCGGTAGGGTCGGCCGTCGATGGTGGCATGCCCGGTCGTGGCCCGGTCCAGGCCGAGCAGGATGCGCAGGCTTGATGACTTGCCGGCCCCGTTCGGTCCGACGAAACCCGTCACCCGCCCGGGTCTCGCCTCGAATCCCACCCCGTCCAGGATTTTCCGGCGGCCACGGACCTTAGAAACATCGTCACATCTGATCATGTCGCCGATCATGCTGCGGCACATACCCCTGCTCATCGGGCCCAGCACCGATTTCCGGGCCATGCCTCAGCCCTCGGGTTCTCAGCCCGTGGGGTGATGAATCCTCGCTCCGTCCACGACTAGCATCGCCCCATGCACCGTTATTTCTCCGCCCAGGTACTGGCGGTGCTCGTGTCGCTCATGATCTTGTGCGGCGTCAGCACGGAATCGGGTCCAGGCAGCCTGCCCCAGCTCGTGCTCATGCTGTCGACGGTTCTGCTGGTGTGCTGGATCTGGTGGGCGGCAAGACGGTCCGGACGGCGCCAGGCCGAGCAGCTGCGATCTCAGCAGATCTCCACTGCCGTGACGATGGAGCGGTTGACGATAGCCCGGGACCTGCACGACCTCGTCTCCCACGGCATCGGTCTGATAACGGTGCGCGCTGCGGTGGCCCGCAACGTGGACGCCGAGGATCCCGAACGCCTGGCGGCAGCGCTCTGCGACATCGAACAGGCGAGCCGCGCCACCACCCTGGAACTGCGTCGAATGCTTCAGGTGCTGCGTTCCGACCAGGACGCGCCCCTGTCCCCCAGCCCGGGCGATCCCAACTGGGATGATCTCCTGGCCTCCGCCGAGCGGGCGGGGCTGCATGTGGAAATGTCCAACGGCGGGGTCACGCCGAACAGCGAGGGGGTGGCGCTAGCCATCCACCGCATCCTTCAGGAAGGGCTGGCGAATGCCGCCAGGCACGCCGGCCCCACCAGTGTCCACGTCGAACTCACCCGCCGCGGGGAGGTCCTTCACGTGGCCGTGACGGATTCCGGTCCGGTTCCTGGATGGCGTTCACCTCCCGGGACCGGCAGCGGCCTGATCGGGCTGCGGGAGCGCGTCGCCGCGCTGGGCGGGAACCTCCGCCACCACCGCTCCCCGGACGGTTTCCGACTCGAGGCCGAGCTGCCGGATCCGGAGCCGGTCCGTGCCTGAAATCCGTGTCCTGATCGCCGACGACCAGAAATTGCTGCGCCAGTCGCTGGCGCACCTGTTGGACGCCCAGCCGGGCTTCCGGGTCGTGGCAGAGGCCGCCACCGGCGTGGAAGCCGTCTCACTGGCCCGGGAGCTGGTGCCGGATGTCGTGCTGATGGACATCCGCATGCCGCAACTCGATGGGATCGCGGCGACCCGTTCCATCGTCCGCGACCCGCGTCTGTCCGAAGTCCGTATGCTGGTGCTGACCATGTTCGACCTGGACGAGTACGTTTTCGGGGCCCTGCGCGCGGGGGCCTCCGGTTTCCTGTTGAAGGACGCGACCCCAGAGGCCCTGATCAACGCGGTGCGCACCGTGTCAGCCGGACAGACCCTCCTGGCCCCCTCGGCCATCACCACCCTGGTGGAGAGTTGTCTCCCGGACGCGATCCCCTCCGGGAAGGTGGCGGACCTGACACCGAGACAGACCGAGATCCTCAGGCTCGTGGCCCGAGGGTTGTCGAACGACCAGATCGAACGGGAACTGCACATCAGCCACGCCACCTGTAAGACCCACATCTCGGCGTTGCTGAGCCGCCTGCAGGCCCGGGATCGCGCCCAACTGGTGATCGCGGCCTACGAACACGGGCTAGTGCGTCCCGGCGCCTAGGGAACGAACCGGCTCAACCAGTTGTGGGCCTGAGTCATCGATTCAGTGTTCCAGCAGCGGCGCCAGGAACTCGCCGGTCGCTGATTCCGCAACCTTCGCAACCTCCTCCGGGGTGCCGGTGGCTACCACCTGACCGCCACGGGATCCGCCACCCGGACCCATGTCGATGATCCAATCAGCCGCCTTGATGACGTCGAGGTTGTGCTCGATCACCACGACTGTGTTTCCCGCATCGACGAGGCGGTGCAGCACCGTGAGGAGCTTGCGGATGTCTTCGAAGTGCAGGCCTGTAGTGGGTTCGTCGAGCACGTAGAGGGTGCGTCCCGTGGAACGTTTCTGCAGTTCTGCGGCAAGTTTCACGCGCTGCGCCTCACCTCCGGACAGGGTGGTCGCAGGCTGTCCGAGACGGACATAGCCGAGCCCCACCTCCTCCAGGGTCTTCAGGTGTCGGGCGATGGCCGGGATGGATTCGAAGAACTGCGTCCCCTCACTGATGGACATCTGTAGCACGTCGGAGATCGACCTGCCCTTGTAGTGCACCTCGAGGGTTTCGCGGTTGTACCGGGCCCCGTGGCAGATCTCGCAGGGAACATAGACATCCGGTAGGAAGTTCATCTCGATCTTGATGGTGCCGTCGCCCGAGCAGTTCTCGCAGCGCCCACCCTTGACGTTGAAGGAGAACCTTCCGGGCAGGTAGCCGCGGACCTTGGCCTCCGGGGTGCTGGCAAACAGTCCACGGATCTTGTCGAAGACACCTGTGTAGGTGGCCGGGTTAGAGCGCGGGGTACGACCGATCGGCGACTGATCCACCTGGATCACCTTGTCCAGGTTTTCCAGGCCCTTCAGCTTCCGGTGCCTGCCGGGCACCGCCTTGGCGCCATAGATCTGCTTGGCGGCCGCCGTGTAGAGAATCGAGTTGACCAGCGACGACTTCCCGGATCCGGAGACCCCAGTCACCGCGACGAGCCTGCCCAGCGGGAAAGACACGTCCACGTCCTGCAGGTTGTTCTCCGAGGCGCCGACGACGGTCACGGACTTGCCGTTGCCGGGGCGTCGCGCCGCGGGCACATCAATGGCCAGCCTTCCCGACAGGTAGCGGCCCGTCATGGATACCTCGCTGGCGAGCAGTTCCTCGACGGGCCCGGAGACCACGACCTCACCGCCGTGCTCCCCCGCCCCCGGACCGATGTCAACCACCCAGTCGGCTGCCCGAACGGTGTCTTCGTCGTGTTCGACGACGATGAGGGTGTTGCCGAGGTCTCGAAGTCGCACGAGGGTTTCGATCAGCCGCCGGTTGTCGCGCTGGTGCAACCCGATGCTCGGCTCGTCCAGGACGTAGAGCACCCCGACCAGCCCGGAGCCGATCTGCGTGGCCAACCGAATGCGCTGCGCCTCACCGCCCGACAGTGACCCGGCCGACCGCGACAACGTCAGGTAGTCCAGGCCGACGTCCAGTAGGAAACGCAGCCGCTCCCGGATCTCCTTGACCACACGTTCTGCGATTCGTGCCTCTCGTTCGTTGAGGGAGAGGGCATCCAGGTATTCGAAGGCCTCCCCGATGGACAGGTCCGCGACCTCCGCGATGTTCCTGCCGGCGACGGTGACGCACAGGGTCTCGGGTCTCAGGCGCGTGCCACCGCAGGAATGGCAGTTGATCTCCCGCATGTAACCGCCCCAGCGTTCGCGCGCTGAGTCGGTCTCGGACTCGGCGTAGCGGCGCCGGACGAACGGCAGGATGCCCTCGTATTTCTGCGAGAAGGACCGGGTCCGCCCGAACCGGTTGCGGAAACTCACCACCACGGCTCCAGGAACTCCGTTGAGCAGCACTTTCCGATGCTTAGCCGCCAGGTTCTGCCACGGGGTGCGCATGTCGAAACCGGTTTCGAGGGACAGAGCTTCCAGGACGTGTTCGAAATGTCCCTTCAGGTGCGGGGTGTTCCAGGGGGCGATGGCCCCGTCGGCCAGGCTCAGGGTCTCGTCGGGGATGATGAGTTCCGGATCGGGTTCCAGCATCGTCCCAAGCCCGGAACACTCAGGACAGGCCCCCCACGGCCCGTTGAAGGAGAACTGCCTAGGTTCCAGCTCGTCGATGGCGACGTCGTGCTCATTGGGACAGCCAAGCTTCTCCGAGAAGCGTTTCTCACGGTCGGGGTCGTCAGCGGGCAGATCCACGAACTCCACCCCGACCACCCCGTGGGCCAGCTGGAGGGCGGCCTCCACGGATTCGGTGATCCGCTGTTTCGCGGATGCTTTTACCACCACCCGATCCACGACCACATCCACGTCGTGTTTGCGTTTCTTGTCGAGCACCGGGGGTTCGGTGAGCGGGTGGAGCTTTCCGTCGACCCGAACCCGCGCGTAGCCATCAGCGACGAGTTGCCGGAAAGTTTCCTGGAACTCGCCTTTGCGACCACGCACGATGGGCGCGAGCACCTGGAAACGCGTACCCTCAGCCAGCCCCATCAGCCGGTCGACGATCTGCTGCGGGCTCTGCCTGCCGATGACGGCGCCACACACCGGGCAGTGCGGGATGCCGATACGGGCGAACAGGAGACGCAGGTAGTCATAGACCTCCGTAATGGTGCCGACCGTGGATCGCGGGTTCCTGGAGGTGGACTTCTGATCAATAGAAACCGCAGGCGAGAGCCCCTCGATGAAATCGCAATCCGGCTTGTCCATCTGCCCCAGGAACTGGCGGGCATAGGCCGACAAAGACTCGACATAGCGTCGCTGCCCCTCGGCGAAGATGGTGTCGAAAGCCAGCGAGGACTTGCCCGACCCGCTCAGCCCCGTGAAAACGATCAGGGAATCCCTGGGCAGGTCCAGGGAGACGTTCTTCAGGTTGTGGACGCGGGCACCTCGCACAAGGATGCCGCGTTGAGCGGGTCGAACATTCACGGTCACACATGCTATGCCGCAACACCGACGCATCGACGTTGCTCGGCCAGAACGGGGTGTGGTTCCCGAATATTTCTGTGCCCGAACGCAGGCGGGTACCCGCTCCGGCGCCACGCAATGCAGCGGGTACAGCCTGGTGATGGAGCGGGTACACAGACCCGAGAAGACCATGATGGTACGCGCCTGATCGGAGCAACACGCCCCGGGCTGTGAAAGTCACCAGTGCCTATCCGTGGAACCTCTTGCCTTTGATAGGTTTGTCGGCATGCCGAGCGCCCCTGGCAAGCATTTCGACTCACGTCTGCACGCTGTGCGAGAGCAGACCCACATACTCCTGGGACGTACGATCACCTACTCCCCAGAGGACTGGGCCGCCCCGACCCGTTTACCGGGTTGGACCCGCAGCCACGTCGCCGCTCACCTGATCAAGGGAGCACGCAGCTTGGCGCAGGTGTGCCGGGGACTTCTCGAGGATGACGACACCGTCGGTGGTTACGATTCAACGCTGGGACACGAGTGTGAATTGCTAGCCATCACTGATGGCCTTCACCTCCAAATCGAACTCGACACAAGTGCTGGCGAACTGGATCAGCTTCTCGCCCAATTGTCGGGTCGGACAGGCGAAGTGTTGCTACGTCCTGGGCTACGGATTGCCATCGAGGACCTTCCTCTGGTGCGATTGCGCGAGTTGGTGCTGCACTGCTTCGACCTGGAACCGGCTGCATCAGGACTCGATGTGGAAGATGACATAGCAATCCCGGTGCTTACTTTCGAAACCTGCCATCTTGCGAGTAAAAACGATGCCTTGGAGCTGGTCACCTTGGGAGGGCTTGTCTTACGTGCTGGGACTCAACCACCACGGCGACGCGCAGCTGGCCCGGCCTCCTCTCTGCTCCTATGGCTGGCCCGGGGAGTCGAATCCGAAGATTTGGAGCACGACGAAATTTGACAACCCCTCCGCCAACCTTTTTGATACGTCATCAGTGAGCTCTGCGGCCTATCGGGGAGGAGCGGCCGTCAGCTTCAAGACCCTCCCACAGAAGGACCGTGATGACGCAACCACCCAACCAGCCCTACAACCCCAACCAGCCCTACAGTTCAGGCCAGGGCCAGCCCTACGACCCTGCCCAGGCCCAGCAGCAGTACATGGCCCAGCAGCAACAGGCGGCCCAGCAGTACGCTGCTCAACAGCAGTATGCCGCTCAGCAGCAGTACGAGGCCGAGCAGGAGTACATGACCCAGTACGAGACGCCGAAGAAGCGTTTCGGGGTGCGTCAGATCATCAGCATCGTCTCCGCCGTTGCGGTGCTCGGTGTCGGCGGCTGGTTCCTGTGGCAGAGATTCCAGACCAACGAAAACCTTCAGGTCGGCAACTGCCTGGTCGTCACCGGTACCGCGACCAATGCCGATGTGGAGAAGGTCGACTGCTCCGACAAGTCCAAGTTCTCCTACGAGGTGAGCCAAACTGTCTCCAATACCAGCTCCTGCCCGGACAACACCTCGTCCTACGAAATCAGCAAGAAATCCCGCTACGGCGGCAGCACCAGTACGGTGAAGGCCGTCTGCCTGGTCCCGAACCTGCACCAGGACATCTGCTACAACGAATCATCCAGCCCCATCGCACCCTTCGAGGTGGCGGAGTGCGGCTCTGCGAAGGTCAAGGTCACCAAACGCGTTGACCAGGCAAACGCTTCTTGCGAGGCAGGCGAAGACGAACTCACCTACACCACCCCCGCCCGCACCTACTGCTTTGGGGAACCCAAGTAATCCATGCCGCAGCACCGGCTACAAATTTCCTGGTGACCGGTTGATACGACACCACGCGCCAGGATGTGGGTGCCGGGTTGACAATTGGCCGACCCGGCACCCGCTTTTCTGCGGTATTTCCGAAACAGCGCACCTCATTCACGCCCCGAGTTCTGGACACAACCCGGTGATCCATGGCGCATAATCAGTCCCATGAGACCGATTGACGAGCTCCGTCGCCAGGTGGCACCGCTACAGGTGCAGGCCGACTTCTCCCCCTCTGGGGACCAGCCGGCGGCGATCTCGGAATTGGAGCGCCGCATCCGTTCCGGTGAGAAGGATGTGGTGCTCCTGGGCGCCACGGGGACTGGCAAGACCGCCACGGTGGCCTGGCTGGCGGAACGGCTACAACGCCCCGTCCTGGTGATGCAGCCCAACAAAACCCTCGCAGCGCAGTTCGCGAACGAGCTACGCCAGTTCTTCCCGGACAACGCCGTCGAGTACTTCGTCTCCTACTACGACTACTACCAGCCCGAGGCCTATGTCCCGCAGACGGACACCTACATCGAGAAGGACTCCTCCCTGAACGAAGAGGTGGAGCGCCTCCGGCACTCCGCGACGAGTTCGCTGCTGACTCGCCGCGACTGCATAGTGGTGGCCACGGTGTCCGCGATCTACGGTCTGGGCACCCCGCAGGAATACCTCGACCAGCGCCTGACCCTACGAGTCGGCGAGGAGTACGAACGCTCCACTTTGCTGCGGCATCTCGTCGACATCCAGTACAACCGCAACGACCTCTCCTCGGAGCGGGGTAATTTCCGGGTACGCGGGGACGTGCTGGAGATCTTCCCCATGTACGAAGAGAATGCGGTGCGCATCGAATTCTTCGGCGACGAGATCGAACGCATCTCCACCCTCGTCCCACTGACCGGCGAAGTGCTGCACGAGGAGGACGAGATCTACGTCTTCCCTGCCACCCACTATTCAGCTGGACCAGAACGGATGGAGCGCGCCATCACCGGGATCGAGGCGGAGCTGGCGATCCGGCTACAGGACCTGGAATCCCAGAACAAGCTCCTGGAGGCACAACGGTTGCGGATGCGCACCAGCTACGACATCGAGATGATGCGCCAGATCGGCACCTGCTCCGGTATCGAGAACTACTCCCGCCACATCGATGGTCGTGCCGCGGGATCCGCACCCGCCTGCCTGCTGGACTACTTTCCCGAGGACTTTCTCCTGGTGGTCGATGAGTCCCACGTCACGATCCCGCAGATCGGAGGCATGTACGAGGGCGACGCCTCCCGGAAACGCACCCTTGTGGAGCACGGTTTCCGCCTGCCGAGCGCCCTGGACAACCGGCCTTTAAAGTTCGACGAGTTCTGCCAGCGCATCGGGCAGACTATCTACCTTTCAGCCACCCCCGGCCCCTACGAGCTGGAGCGCAGCGATGGTTTCGTCGAGCAGATCATCCGACCCACCGGCCTGGTGGATCCGGAGATCGTTCTCAAACCGACCAAGGGCCAGATCGACGACCTCATCGGGGAAATCCGGGCCCGAACCGAAAGCAACGAACGGGTGCTGGTCACCACGCTGACCAAGAAGATGGCGGAGGATCTGACCGACTATCTGATGGCCGCTGGCATCCGGACCCGCTATCTGCACTCCGACATCGACACCCTCAAACGGGTCGAGCTGCTGCGTGAGTTGCGGCTGGGTGATTACGACGTGCTGGTGGGCATCAACCTGCTGCGGGAGGGGCTGGACCTGCCGGAGGTTTCCCTGGTGGCCATCCTCGACGCCGACAAGGAGGGTTTCCTCCGTTCGGAGCGTTCCTTGATCCAGACCATCGGTCGCGCTGCCCGTAACGTCGCGGGGCAGGTGCACATGTATGCCGATACGATCACTCCGTCCATGGGGGCCGCTATCGACGAGACCAACCGGCGGCGCGCCCGCCAGCTTGCCTACAACGCCGAGCACGGCATCGATCCGCAGCCCTTGCGGAAGAAGATCGCTGACATCACGGACATGCTGAACCGGGAGGACGCCGACACCGACTCTCTCCTGAACGGCCACCGGGAACGGGGCTTGAAGGCCGGGAAACTGCCCGAGCAGGAGTTGGCGAAGCTGATCGACGACCTCACCGCCCAGATGCATCAGGCGGCCGCCGATCTCCAGTTCGAGCTCGCTGCCCGCCACCGCGACGAGATCGCCGACCTGAAGAAGGAACTCCGGCAGATGATCGAGGCCAACAAATAGCCACCGTCCCTTGCGTGCGGCACTCCCCCATCTGAGCCTTCGCACAGTCTTCGAGTCGACCAGGATTCCCGCCCCTTACGTTGCAAGGCGTTTCCACAGCTCGCCAACCTGCCGCATGGTTTCCCGCACCGGACCGGAGCTGTCGATGATGTAGGTGGCCGCCTGCAGCCGTTCCTGGCGACTGGCCTGAGCCGCCAGTCGCTGTCCGGCCTCGGTTTCCGTCAGACCGTCGCGACGCATCAGCCGGCGCAGCTGTTCTGCGGTCGTGGTGTCCACCACCACGACCGCATCGAAATCATCCTGCTGACCGGTCTCCACCAGCAGCGGAATGACGTGTACCACCACCGCTCCTGCGGGGGCTGCGGCTTCCAGCTCCAGGGCTCGTTCCCGCACGCGGGGATGGATGATGGCGTTCAGGTCGGCACGCGCCTGTGGATCAGCGAAGACGATGCCGGCCAGCGCACGGCGATTCAAGCTTCCGTCGGGGGCGAGCACCTGTTCCCCGAAACGGGTGACAATCGCCTTGAGTCCTTCGGTTCCCAGGGCCACGACGTCCCGGGCCAGGATGTCGGCATCGATGATGACAGCACCCAGTCGTTCCAGTTCCCGAGCCACCGTCGATTTGCCCGACGCAATTCCGCCCGTCAGTCCGATCCGCACGAGACCACAGGGTATTACGGAACCTCGAGGAAGGTCAGTTCGGAGGCGTCTCCCGTGATCAGCGGCCCAAGCTTGTCGTTGAATGCCGTGTTCGCGGGGTCGGCAAGGTGAGCCTTGAAAGCGTCTTCGTTCTGGTAGCACTCGAGGATGACGAACTGGTTCGGGTCATCGCGTTCCGTATACACCTCGAAACGCACCGTTCCCGGCGAGGCGTTCACGTGCTCAGCGTAGGCTCCGATCAGGTCCGCAACCACCTCTCGTGCCCCGCCCCGGCATATGAACCGGGCAATCAAATTCACCGCCATGGCCTTTCTCCGTCCTTCCACGTTGAAGTTTCAGATCGATGTTCCCAAGGCTACCTCCGAGTTTCCTCTGCCTCTCTGTATGCTGTGTTCTGTAGCGGGAGAACCGACCCAGTCGGTGCCGAAGGAGCAACCGCCCCGGAAACTCTCAGGCCCCAGGACCGCGACGACTTCTACACTCTGGAGAGAGACCCCACCGGGGTCCGCCGAAGGATGAAACGATCTCAGGCAGCAGTGACAGAGGGGGCTCCGGGTGGGCCGCACCACCCAGCAACGTCGCGCGTCGGCAGGAAGGGGTCCTCATGTCACTATCAACCACTGCGTTGCACGAGCTGCACAAGGAATTGGGCGGTCGTCTGGTGGATTTCGCCGGCTGGGAGCTACCCGTGCAGTTCGCCGGAATCATCTCGGAGCATCAGCACACACGGCAATCCGCCTCACTGTTCGATGTCAGCCACATGGGTCAGATTCTGATCCGTCCGAAATCCGGAAACCTGGCTGACGCCGCCGCAGTCCTGGAAACGCTGATCCCGGCCAGCGTCGCCGGGTTGAAGGAGGGCCGCCAGCGCTACGGTCTGTTCACCGACGAGAACGGCGGGATCCTAGACGATCTCATGTTCGCCCACCACGGTGATCGTTACTTCCTGGTGGTCAATGCTGCCCGCTCCGATCACGACCTCGGGTTGCTGCATACCCTCGACGGGGTCACGGTCGAGCACCTCACGGATCGTTCGCTGCTGGCCCTGCAGGGTCCCCGGGCTGAGGAGGCCCTGGGCGGCCTAGTGCCGGAGGCGACCGGATTGAAGTTCATGGACTCGCAGATCCTCGATTGGGACGGTATCGAGGTCTGGATTTCACGTTCCGGGTACACCGGCGAGGACGGCTTCGAAATCTCCGTCCCCAGCCTCGAAGCCGAACGGCTGGCTCGTGCCCTCCTGGAATGCGACTGGGTGCTCCCAGCGGGTCTCGGTGCCCGTGATTCGCTTCGTCTCGAAGCGGGCATGCCCCTGTACGGGCACGACCTCAGCCCACACATCACACCAGCTGAGGCCGACCTGGGCTGGGCGATCCCAAAGGTACGACGCCGGGGTGGTTCTCGTGAGGGTGGTTTCCCCGGAGCCGGGGTGATCCTGGAACAACTCATCGAGGGCCCTTCCCGCAAGCGAGTCGGCCTGCGCGCCGAGGGCCGCGCCCCCGTACGCGAGGGGGCGAAACTGTTCCTGTCCGTTGAGAGCACCGAGCCGGTAGCCGAAGTCACATCCGGTGGCTTCGGAGCAACTGTGGGCGGCCCGATCGCCATGGCGATGCTGCCCGCCGAAATTCAACCCAGCACCACCGTCCACGCCGAGGTACGTGGTAAACGTCTCCCATTGACGGTCACCGCACTACCGTTCATCACACCGTCCTACAAACGCTGAGGAGAGAGCACAATGATCAAGTACACCAAGGACCACGACTGGCTCGACAGCGGCGACAACGGGGTCGCCGTCGGTCTCACCGACCATGCCACCGGCGAGCTGGGTGATGTCGTCTACGTCGAGCTTCCCGAGGTCGGGGCCGAGGTCACCAAGGGTGAGGAAATCGTCGTGATCGAATCCACCAAGGCCACCTCCGGGATTGTTGCTCCCTTCGACGGGGTCATCACCGAGGTCAACCAGACCGTGGTGAACTCCCCCGAGACCGTCAACGAGGATCCCGCAGGTTCCTGGTTCTTCAAAATCCAGCCCAGCGACCCCTCCGCACTGGATGAGTACCTCAGCGAGGACGAGTACAAGGCCCTGATCAACTGATGAGCACCTGGAATCCCACCAGCTACGACCCAGACGATTTCGCCAATCGCCGTCACATCGGCCCAAGTCCGACCGAAATGGAGACCATGCTCTCGGCAATCGGGGTCGGTAGTCTCGACGAGTTGATCGATCAGGCCGTACCCACAGGAATTCGCCAGACCGAAACGCTTTCCTGGGCACCACTGACCGAGGGCGCTGTGCTGGAAGAACTACGGCGGATGGCTGCCAAGAACAAGGTCCGGACCTCGATGATCGGCCAGGGTTACCACGGCACGATCACTCCGCCTGCGATCCAGCGCAACATCCTCGAGAACCCGGCCTGGTACACCTCCTACACCCCGTACCAGCCCGAGATATCACAGGGAAGGCTGGAGGCGCTGCTGAACTTCCAAACCATGATCAGCGACCTGACCGGGCTGGAAATCGCCAATGCTTCCCTGCTCGACGAGGCAACCGCCGCCGCGGAAGCGATGAGCATGGCGTTCGCGACGGGCAAACGCAAGAAACCACGTTTCTTCGCAGCAGCCGACCTGCACCCGCAGATCCTCAGCATCCTGGCCACCCGGGCCCGGCCACTGGGCATCGACCTGGTGATCGGCGAGGTCGATGAGCTGGACACAGAAAATCTGTGCGGGGCGATCTTCGCCTATCCCGGCACCTACGGGCACCTGCGGGACCACACCGCGCAGTGCGAGGCCCTGCATGAAGCAGGTGCCCTGGCGATCGTGGCCGCCGACCTGCTGGCCCTGACCCTGCTGAAGGAACCAGGCGCGATGGGATTCGACATCGCAGTTGGTTCAGCTCAGCGTTTCGGGGTACCGATGGGGTTCGGTGGCCCGCACGCAGCGTTCATGGCCTGCTGTGACAAGCTGAAACGCACCATGCCGGGACGTCTCGTCGGTGTTTCCAAGGACAGCGCGGGCAATCGCGCCTATCGTCTGGCCCTGCAGACCCGGGAACAGCACATCCGCCGCGAGAGAGCCACGTCGAACATCTGCACGGCCCAGGCACTTCTCGCGGTAATGGCTTCCTTCTACGCGGTCTTCCACGGCCCAGCGGGTCTCAAGGCCATCGGGCAGCGGGTCCATCTGATGGCGGTCACCCTCGCGGAACAGCTGCGGGCAGGGGGCGCCATCGTTGAACCGGACGAGTTCTTCGACACGATCACGGTCCGGGTGGGAGTCGGCCAGGCGGGCATCCTTGCCGCTGCAGAGCAGCGAGGTATCAATCTGCGCCGGGTCGGTCGCGACAGGGTGGGCATCTCGGTGGACGAGACCACCACCTTGGAGACCCTCGCATCAGTATTGGATGCCTTCGGCATTGAACCGGCCACAGAACTCAGCCAGGACCCGGCAATTCCGGATTCGCTGCTTCGCACCTCCGAGTACCTGACCCACCCGGTCTTCCACATGAACCGGGCCGAGTCGGAGATGATGCGCTATATGCGTCGCCTTGCCGATCGCGACCTGGCACTGGACCGGGCGATGATCCCACTGGGTTCCTGCACTATGAAACTGAACGCCGCAGTCGAGATGATGCCGATCACCTGGCCGGAGTTCGCAGACCTACACCCGTTCGCCCCCGCCTCACAGTCGGAGGGATACCGGGAACTGGTGGCAGACCTGGAAAAGCTGCTGTGCGAGATCACGGGCTACGACGCGTTCTCGATGCAACCCAACAGCGGCGCCCAGGGCGAGTACGCGGGGCTGCAGACGATCGCCGCCTATCACCGCGCCAACGGTGACGAGCGTGACATCTGTCTGATCCCGGCTTCGGCCCACGGCACGAACCCGGCCTCGGCAACCATGGCCGGGATGAAGGTCGTCGCGGTGAAGTCTGCCGAGAACGGCGACATCGACATTGACGACTTCGCCGCCAGGGCGGAGGAAGCAGGAGAGCGGTTGGCGGCTGTGATGATCACCTACCCGTCTACGCACGGCGTGTTCGAAAACACTGTTCGGAAGGTCTGCGAAATCACGCACGCCCACGGCGGGCAGGTCTACATCGACGGCGCGAACATGAACGCTCTGGTCGGTCTCGTGCGTCCCGGTGACCTGGGGGGCGACGTCAGCCACGTGAACCTGCACAAGACCTTCGCCATCCCGCACGGCGGTGGCGGGCCCGGCATGGGTCCCATCGGGGTCAAGGAACACCTGAAACCGCACCTGCCGAGCGATCCGGCCACGGGTGAAGCGGGAGCGGTCTCTGCCGCCGCTTTCGGTTCGGCTTCCATCCTGCCGATCTCGTGGGCCTACATCCGGCTCATGGGCGGCAGCGGGCTGACCCAGGCCACACGGGTGGCGATCCTGAGCGCCAACTATCTGGCGAGCAGGCTCTCGGAGGCGTATCCGATCCTGTACCGCGGCGGAAACAACCGGGTGGCCCACGAGTGCATCGTGGATACGCGCATCTTCGCACGCCACGGAATCACTGTCGATGACGTCGCCAAGCGGCTCATCGATCACGGTTTCCACGCCCCCACCATGTCCTTCCCGGTGGCGGGGACATTGATGGTGGAGCCCACGGAATCGGAAACCCTGGCTGAGCTGGACCGTTTCGTCACGGCGATGCTGGACATCGCCCGTGAGGCCGACGACGTCGCCTCGGGACGGATCGCGGCAGAGGAGTCGCCGCTGCGCCGCGCCCCCCACACCGTGGAGGATCTCGTCGCTGAGTGGGATCGTCCCTACTCCCGGGAAGAGGGATGCTTCCCGCCCGGATCATTCCGGGTGGACAAGTACTGGCCGCCCGTCGGAAGAGTGGACAACGCCTACGGCGACCGACATCTGGTGTGCAGCTGCCCACCCTGGGAGGGGACGCCGGGCTGAGCCACGGATTTGCGAGAAGAAGAGGGCTGCTCCTTTCGGGGCAGCCCTCTTCTTCTCGTGAAGATGTCAGTCGGTTTCCTCCACCGGGATCAGTGGTTTCCAGAACGAGGCACCCGGTCGGGCCAGGGCAGCCTGCAACAAAGAAATTGTGAGGCAGATGACGAGTGCCCACAGCCACACGTGCAGCATCGTCACTGCGAGAGGCAACTGCTTGAACCATCCGACCAGCAGAGAAGCGACAAACCCGACCGGCCCGTGAATAGACATGGCGAAGGCGAAGCGCCGACCGAAAGTCCGCGGCCACACCCATTTCTTCGAACTAGCAGACATATCAGATCACCTGCATGCAGCATCCCAGTTGATGGGGAAAAGCACATTCGCGCCAGCCCCACACGCGATCGACCAAAGACCTGCTGGAGCACACACCATTCCCATGCCAAGAGCAAAAGCGAACGCAGCGGCAGAAGGTCCCAGCAGGACAGCAGCCATCATCACGGTTGACACAAGGATTGATAAGTACCGGCTTCTCATGTTCATCTCCTTTCTTCGAGAACCGGGATACCTGCCATCCTGCGCTTCTCACCCTCGCCGGGCAAGACCACAAGGCCAAATTCGGCTGAAAATCATGTTGAAATCCAAAAGTTAGCGTCCGAAGCGATGTTGTCGGATCTGCCGGCTGGATCATGGAGGCTTATTCATGACCCTCCTCACGTATGCGCTGACTAGGAGTTTTCTTTCCTGACGCGCCGTTTGTGAATAAGCCTCATGGACGCTCCTGTTCCTGTGGACCTCGCAGGCTGATGTGATCGGTTCCACACGAAATCTGTCCGCAGGATTCTCCACAACACGATCCGGGCCCGCTTCCTCTGAAGGGAAGCGGGCCCGGATCGCGGATTTCTCAGCAGATCAATTGCTGCCGGTCAGCTTCTCACGAAGGGCCTGGAGGGCCTCGTCGGATGCGAGGGAACCCTCGGCGGGCTCAGTGGAGGTGGAAGCGTAGCCGGTGCCGGCTGCCGTGGCAGCTTGACGTTCGGCCTCGGCGGCCTCGGCCACCTGGCGCTTGTGAGCCTCCCAGCGGGCCTGGGCCTCGGCGTACTGCTGCTCCCAAGCAGCCTGCTGTTCCTCGTAGCCGGACTTCCACTCGTTGGTCTCCGGGTCGAAACCTTCGGGGTAGATGTAGTTGCCCTGCTCGTCGTAGCTGTCGGCCATGCCGTAGAGGGAAGCGTCGAATTCCTCGGCGGCCACATCGACACCCTCGTTGGCCTGCTTCAGTGACAGCGAGACGCGGCGGCGTTCCAGGTCGATGTCGATGACCTTGACCATGACGTCGTCGCCGACAGAGACGACCTGCTCCGGGATCTCGACGTGACGTTCAGCCAGCTCGGAGACGTGCACCAGACCCTCGATACCGTCGCCAACGCGTACGAAGGAGCCGAACGGAACCAGCTTGGTGACCTTGCCGGGCACGATCTGACCGATCTGGTGCAGACGCGCGAAGGTCTGCCACGGATCCTCCTGGGTTGCCTTCAGAGACAAAGACACACGCTCGCGGTCCATGTCCACCTCGAGCACCTCAACGGTGACGGGGGTGCCGACCTCCACGACCTCGTTCGGATGGTCGATGTGCTTCCAGCTGAGCTCGGAGACGTGCACCAGGCCGTCGACCCCACCGAGGTCCACGAACGCACCAAAGTTGACGATAGAGGAGACCACACCCTTGCGGATCTGACCCTTCTGCAGCTGGTTGAGGAACGTCTGGCGAACCTCGGACTGGGTCTGCTCCAGCCAGGCACGACGCGACAGCACCACGTTGTTGCGGTTCTTGTCGAGCTCAATGATCTTGGCCTCGAGTTCCATGCCGACATAGGGCTGGAGGTCACGGACACGGCGCATCTCCACCAGCGATGCGGGCAGGAAGCCACGCAGGCCGATGTCGACGATCAGGCCGCCCTTGACGACCTCGATGACGGAGCCGGAAACAACGCCGTCCTCTTCCTTAATCTTCTCGATCGTGCCCCAGGCGCGTTCGTACTGGGCGCGCTTCTTGGAGAGGATGAGGCGCCCCTCCTTGTCCTCCTTCTGCTGAACCAGGGCTTCGATCTCGTCGCCGACCTGGACCACGTCGAAGGGATCGACGTCGTGTTTGATGGAGAGTTCCTTGGATGGGATGACGCCTTCGGTCTTGTAGCCGATGTCGAGGAGGACTTCGTCCCGGTCGACCTTGACAACGGTTCCGGAGACGATGTCGCCGTCATTGAAGTACTTGATGGTGGCGTCAACGGCTGCCATGAAGGCTTCCGGGGAACCGAAATCGTCGACTGCCACGGTCGAGGCCTCAGTGGAGGAGGAGGACATGTAGTAGGGCTTTCACAATAAGGTTTCACCCTGTGCCCTGTCCGTCCCCCCAGATCGGGAAGACGGACGCGCCAGCCCCACTCGGTCCGAGGGCAGGCAGGCCACAGCGCTCCTTCACCCTATCGTTGCCCCGGGAGACGGTCAAGATCAGAACGATTCGATACTACCGGACCGCATTAATTACGGCAGACCGGTTGGCCGTGGTTGGGGCAGGGATTAATCTGTTCCCGTGAATCTCGTCGAAGCTCTCAAAAACCGGAAGGTGCAACTCGGCATAGCCGCAGTTGCCATTCTTCTGGCAGTAGCCCTGACCCTTGTATGGGTCCTTCAACCCAAAAACGACAACCCCCAGACGGCTGAGACTCCCCCGGCGGCCAGCGCCAGCGGCGACGCCGATGGCACAGCCGTGACCTCCCCCGACGCCACGCCCCCTGCATCCCCGGGTGCCTGCAGCGCGCCGGACGAGGCAGGTTTCGTGCCGGTCTCCTACTCAATCGAGAAGCTGGGGATCGAGGCCAACGTCGTCTCCCTGGGGAACGACGCCCAAGACAACATCGAAGCTCCCCCCAAGGATGAACCGAAGACCGCGGCCTGGTGGAACCTGGGCCCGACAGCGGGCTCCAACGCCGGCCAGGTTGTCCTCTCGATCCACACCTACCAGAGCGGCGAAGCCGTCGGTAACCAGCTCTACAAGGACGGCACGAGTCAGCTCGCGGCCGGGGACGTCCTGAAACTCACCAGTGCAGACGGACGGACCGCCTGCTACCAGTTCACCGAAGACCAGAAGGTCGATGAGGCAACCTTCGACCGGGACTCGGATCTTCTGGAACGCCAGACCGGCGATCCCGCACTCGCCATCGTCATTTGTTGGGACTATAACAAGGACACCAGCAATTGGGACTCACGGATCTTCTTCAAGTTCAAGCCAGTGACCGAAGAAGCCTGATCCCGAAGGGCCGGCGGCTCAGTGAGCCGCAGTGAACCACGAGTCGCCGACCCCCACCGAAACCTCCAGGGGCACCGCCAGATCCATGGCGGTGCCCATTTCTTTGCGCACCAGCTCCTCCACCGTTTCCCGTTCTCCCGGACAGATCTCCAGTACGAGTTCATCGTGCACCTGCAGCAGGATACGGCTGCGCAGCCCTTCCGCGATCAGCCCTTTTTCGACCTCGAGCATCGCCAGCTTGATGATGTCGGCAGCGGAACCCTGAATCGGGGAATTCAGTGCCGCCCTTTCCGCCATCTCACGCCGCTGTCGGTTGCCGGAGTTCAGGTCCGGTAGATAGCGCCGCCTCCCCAGCAGTGTCGAGGTGTAGCCAACCCTCCGAGCCTCAGCCACCACATCTGCCAAGTACTGCTGCACCCCACCGACCCGGGAGTTGTACACCTCCATCAGCTCCTTTGCCTCGGCAACAGAGATCCCGAGCCTGGTGCTCAGCCCGTAGGCACCAAGCCCGTAGGCGAGCCCATAGTTCATGGCCTTGACCCGGGCCCGCATCTGTCCCGTGACCTCTTCCGGAGCGACCCCAAAGACGATGGCCGCCATCTCTGCATGGAAGTCCCTGCCGGATCTGAATGCGGCGATCAGCCCCTCGTCACCCGAGACGTGGGCCATGAGACGCATTTCGATCTGCGAATAGTCGGCGCTCATCAGCGCCTCGAAGTCGTCGCCGGCCACAAAGGCGCTGCGGATCCGCCGCCCCAGTTCGGTGCGAATGGGAATGTTCTGCAGGTTCGGGTCGGTGGAGGACAGCCTCCCCGTCGCAGCAATGGTCTGCATGTATGTGGTGTGGATGCGACCGTCCGGCTGGATGGCCGCCAGCAGTCCGTCAACGGTCTGTCGCAGCCGGATGCGGTCCCGGTGTGCCAGGAGATGTTCCAGGAACGGATGGCCGGTGCGTTCGAAAAGCCCCTCGAGGGCCTCTGCATCGGTGGTATAACCAGATTTCGTGCGTCGAGTCTTCGGCATGTCGAGTTCCTCGAACAGCACTGCCTGCAGCTGTTTCGGAGACCCCAGGTTCACCTCGTGCCCCAGCACGTCCCACGCCGCCCGCTGAGCGGCCACGACCGCGGAGTCAAACTCGGCCCGCAGCCCGTCCAGAACGTCCCGATCCACGGCGATGCCAACACGTTCACACTTCGCCAAGGTCCGCTGCAGCGGCAGTTCCACATCTTTCAGGATCTCTGCTGCCGGCTGGGTCTTGAGCTCAGGCCGCAACACCCGGACCAGTTCCACGATCGCTCGGGCATTCAGCATGGCCGCTGCAGCCGTGGCCCCCTCGTCAACCTCGAACAAAGATTCCTGGGTATCGATGGTTGCCTCCGCCACCAGATCGCGGCGCAGATACCGCTGCACCAAGGAAGCAAGGTCCTGTCCCCTGACGTCAGGCCGTAGCAGATAGGCCGCCAGTGCCACGTCAAGGACCACCCCGTCCAGCGTCCACCCCCTGGCCCAGATCGCAAGCAACGGTCCTTTGCCGTCGTGAACCAGCTTGGGACGCTGCGCATCCGCCAGCCAGCTTGCCACCGCTTCGTCGTCGGCGGGGGTCAGGACAGCCGGATCGATGAACGCCTCCGGCCCTTCGGCAACCGCAAGGCCAATACCCCACAGATCACCCATCCCGGCCCCCCAACTGCCGATGAACGAAAGCGCCACCTCTCCTACAGCGTTCTCCTCAAGCCAGGCAGCGGCCTCGCCGGGTGCCAGAGTCCTTCCGGTGACAGTAAATGCTTCTTGGGCGTCGTTCGGTTCGTTGCCGGTGGCCCCATACAGCTGGGTGAGTCGCTCCCGCAAGGAGCGGAACTCGAGGGCGGCGAACAACTGGGTTGTGGCTTCCTGATCCCACTCGCGACGCTCGGTCTGCTCAAGCCCCAGAGGGAGTTCCAGGTCCCGCAGCAAACGGTTCAAACGCCGGTTACGCCGCACGTCATCGAGGTGGTCCCGCAGCGACTGTCCCGCCTTGCCCGGGACCTGTTCGGCACGTTCGATGATGTTCGCGAGACCATCGTAGGTGTTGATCCACTTGGCCGCGGTCTTGGGGCCGACGCCAGGCACCCCTGGCAGATTGTCGCTGGTCTCCCCCACCAACGCCGCCAGCTCCGGATAGCGTTGCGGCGGCACAAGGTACTTCTCCTCCACCACGGCGGGGGTCATCCGCAGCAGATCGCTCACTCCTTTGCGCGGATACAGCACAGTGGTGCGGTCGGTCACCAGCTGGAGGGCGTCACGATCACCCGTTGAGATCAGCACCTCGTATCCCGCAGCCTCCGCTCGGGTGGCCATGGTGGCGATGATGTCGTCGGCTTCGTAACCAGGAAGTTCGACATGGGCTATCCGCAACCCGTCGAGGACCTCCTTGATCAGCTCCACCTGTCCTTTGAATTCCTGCGGAGACGCACCTCGAGTGGCCTTGTACTCCGGATAGGTCTCGTTACGAAAGGACTCCCGACCCACATCGAAGGCGACGGCCACATGCGTTGGTTCCTCGGCGGTCAACAATCCAATGATCATGGCGACGAAGCCGTGTACCGCATTCGTGTGCTGTCCCGTCGAGGTCTGGAAATTTTCGGCCGGCAGGGCGTAAAAAGCCCGGTAGGCCATGGAGTGTCCGTCGATGAGGAGCAGGCGATTCACACCATCAAATCTACTGTGCGAGACTGACGGCCATGATCGACACCACCGCGCTACCCCTCTCTTCTTTGCACGAAAAACTGGGGATCGAGATCACCCAGGTCAGCGCAGCGGAGGTGGTCGGCTCCATGCCGATGACGGGAAACACCCAACCCGCCGGGCTGCTTCACGGAGGAGCAACTGCAGCGCTGATAGAAGGTCTGGCCTCCCTGGCCGCCTGGCTGCATGCCCATCCGGAGCGGGTCGCGGTGGGCGTCGACCTCAACGTCACCCATCTGCGACCTGTCACCTCTGGCAGGGTCACGGGCAGGGCAATTCCCGTTCACCTGGGGAACGGAACCGTCGTTCACACGGTAGATGTCCACGACGACGAAGGACGGCTCACCGCCACCGGTCGCCTGACCTCGCAGCTCGTGGCCCCGAAGAAGTGATCACTTCTTCCGTTTGTGTGAGATGACGCCCTCGGCAACCTCGCGCATCGACTTGCGCAGGTCCATGGCGGTCTTCTGGATCCACCGGAACGCCTCAGGCTCGGTCAGCCCCAGGCCTTCCTGCAGCATTCCCTTGGCCTGATCGATGATCTTCCGGGATTCGAAACGATCCTCGAGGTTCGCCAGCTCCTCCTCGATCGCCCGCAGCTCAGCGAAACGCCCGATGGCAACCTCGATGGCGGGCACCACCTCATTGGCTCCGAATGGTTTGACGAGATATCCCATCACCCCGGCGTCCCGCGCCCGCTCAACCAGCTCGCTCTGGCTGAATGCGGTGAGCATGAGTATAGGGGCGATACGTTCCTCACCGATGATCTCAGCCGCGGTGATGCCATCCATGCCGGGCATCTTCACGTCCATGATTATCAGGTCGGGCTCCAACTCCCGGGCAAGCTTGACGGCCTCCTCGCCATCCGCTGCCTGCCCCACCACTTCAAACCCTTCTTCGGTCAGCAACTCCACCAAGTCGAGACGGATGAGCGCCTCGTCCTCGGCAATGAGCACCTTCTTCGGCCGCTTCTGGCCCATGCTTCCTGCTCCATTCCCCTTCGAGTGGACCGACTAGGTCTCCAAGACATGGATTCAGCAGGCATTCTAGCGCGCCACTAGGGGTTTGGGCGAAGAAACGATCAGTTGTGGCACAATAGTCCTTGCTGCCCGGGTGGCGGAATGGTAGACGCGACTGACTCAAAATCAGTTGGCCCACAAGGCCGTAGGGGTTCGAGTCCCCTGCCGGGTACGAAGAGGAGGGCGGGAGCCGACACATCGGCTCCCGCCCTGCTTGCTCGTGCTCGAAATTCAGGCGTCGATCTCGTTCTTGGCCTTCTTGACCTTGTGGACGCGCAGGTTATTCGTCTTCCCGGGAACGCCCATGGGCGACCCTGACAAAATGACGATGCGCTCCCCGACCTCGATCATGCCCCGCTCCCGGAGAAAAGCATCGACGGTCTCCACCATCTGCTCCTGAACCGTGAAGTCTGGAGTGATGTGGGCCTCAACACCCCACGTGAGGGTCATTGCCTGCCGGGTGGTCACCTCAGGGGTGAAAACCAACAAGGGGATGGAGGGACGCAGACGCGACAAGCGACGGGCCGTATCACCAGACTTGGTGAAGGCAACCAGGTATCGGGCACCAACCCGCCGGGTGACTTCCACTGCGGCATGCGCGAGAACCCCGCCGGTGGTGTGCGGGTCCCAGTCGATGGTGTGGATCTCGGCGTGTCCGTCGTGCTCGGTGGCTTCGACGATCCGGGCCATGGTCTGGGCCGCCTCCACTGGGTAGTCACCGACGGAGGTCTCACCGGAGAGCATCACGCCATCCGCACCGTCAAGAATCGCATTGGCGACATCGGAGGCCTCGGCGCGGGTGGGTCTCGGGGAAGAGATCATGGACTCCAGCATCTGGGTCGCGACAATCACAGGCTTGGCCCACTTGCGTGCCGCGCGAATGATCTGTTTCTGGACCAGCGGCACGTCCTCGAGCGGAAGCTCGACCCCGAGGTCGCCGCGAGCGACCATGAAGGCGTCGAAGGCGTCGACGATCTCCTGGAGGTTCGCGATCGCCTGCGGTTTCTCCAGCTTTGCGATGACGGGAATGCGGCGCCCTTCCTCATCCATGATCTCGTGAACCCGTTTGACGTCGTCACCACTACGGACGAAGGAAAGCGCGATCATGTCGATGTCTTTCGAGAGGGCCCAACGCAGATCCCTCTCGTCCTTCTCACTCATCGCAGGAACGGAGACGGCGACCCCGGGAAGGTTGATTCCCTTGTTGTTGGACACATGGCCGCCTACGACCACTTCGCAAAGCACGTCAGTGGGCGAGACCTCCAAAGCCCGCAGACCCACCTTTCCATCATCGATCAGGACCTGGTCCCCTGGCTTCACGTCCCCGGGGAGGCCCTTGAAGGTGGTGGAGCAGCGTTCCTTGGTGCCGAGAACATCCTCGATGGTGATGGTGAAACGGTCTCCTGGCTCCAAGAAGTGTTTCTGGTTGTCTGCGAACTTTCCAAGACGGATCTTTGGTCCTTGGAGATCGGCCAAGACGCCCACGGTACGGCCAGTTACCCTTGCGGCTTCTCGGACGGCGTTGAGACGGTTCTCGTGCTCGGTGTAGTCCCCGTGGCTCATGTTGAGGCGAGCGACATTCATTCCGGCGTTGATGAGTTGAACGAGACGGTCAGTCGTATTGGCGGACGGACCCAGAGTACAAACGATCTTTGCTCTACGCACGCCGCAACCCTACCTCACGGCCTCAGTCTGACCTCACCTCGTTCAAGGCGTGTTCAAGGTCCCGCGGCAACTCCGATTCAAACTCGACATGACTTCCCTCAACCGGGTGCTCGAATGCCAGCCGAGTGGCGTGAAGCCACTGTCTATCGATTCCCAAGCGTCTCGCAAGTGCCGGGTCTGAGCCGTAAAGCGGATCGCCGCAACAAGGATGTCCGATCGCGGCGAAATGCACCCGGATCTGGTGGGTGCGGCCAGTCTCCAACCTGACCTCGACGAGAGTGGCCGTGCGGTGTGCCTCGAGGGTCTCGTAGTGCGTGATCGATTCACGCCCTCCCTCCACGATCGCCATCTTCCACTCATGTCCTGGATGACGACCGATCGGAGCGTCTATGGTTCCGGTGAACGGGTCAGGATGTCCCTGCACGAGCGCTTGATAGGTTTTGTCCACTGTCTTGTCTCGGAAAGCCTGTTTCAACAGTGAATAAGCACGCTCAGAACGGGCGAGCACCATAAGCCCGGAGGTTCCGACGTCGAGCCTCGACACCACGCCCTGCCGTTCGGGGGCTCCCGATGTAGCGATTGCAATCCCTGCGGCTGCCAGGTGCTCAGTAACGGAGGGACCTTCCCAGCCCAGGCTCGGGTGGGCTGCCACACCTGCCGGTTTGTCCACTACGACGATGTCCCGATCCTCGTGCACCACGCTCAGGCCGTCGGCTAATCGTGGCGTTACTACAGCGTGGGTGGGACGGGGATCGGCGACCAGTTCCAACATCGCCCCAGCGGCGACGAGCCGGGAGGCCCGTGTCACGATCTCACCGTCCAGCAGCACGGACCCGGAGGCAATCAGCTCCGCCATTCTAGAACGGCTGTATCCCGTCACCCGGGATGCCACGAGATCGACCCGCTCCCCCGCCAAGGTATCCGGCACCAGAAAAACGCTCATCCCAGCTCTGCCCTCTTCTTCTCCCCGGAAGGATTGTGCAGGCTCAGCAGGATGATCAGAAAAGCCGCACTGGTAATGCACATGTCCGCCACATTGAAAATCGCGAAGTGAGGGAGCTGAATAAAGTCGACAACATGCCCGAGCAGCGGCCCGGGGGCACGGAATAGCCTGTCATGAAGATTCCCCGAAATACCTGCCATCATCAACCCAACCGCGAGTCCCTGCGAAAGAGTTCGCACTGTGCGTAGGGCAATGAATACACAGGCCATCAGAGCAACAATCGCGAAAATGCTGAGCGCTAGCGTCATTGACGTCCCGAGGCTGAAGGCCGCTCCCGGGTTGAAGATCAGGTTAAACCGCACAAGGGTTCCGACGATCTCGACAGGCTGCCCTGGAGACAGCGTCTCCAGTACGGCCTTTTTGGATGCTTGGTCCACCCCCAGCCCTACCAAAGCGACGCCCGCTGCGAGCAGGGCCGGGGTCCTGCGGCTCAGCGGCGTTCCTCGCGCTGCTTGCAGGTGACGCACATCGTCGCCCGCGGGAAAACCTGAAGCCTGCCCTTGCCGATTGGTTTTCCACACACCTCACAAAGCCCGTACTGGCCCTCGTCGAACAGATGCAGGGCAAGCCTCGCCTGATCCGCCATCTCGCGGGCGTTTTGCGCCAAAGACAGCTCCTGGTCACGCTCGAAATTGGACGAGCCCACATCTGCCGGATCCCGCCCTGCACCATCGTTGCCTTGGAGCAGAAGATCGCTCAACTCACTGTCGGTGGTGGCCACCTTTTTGTCGAGCCTTTCCAGCTCCTCCACGAGAACCTCGCGTTGCTCCTGAATCTCCTCCGGTGTCCATGGTTCTTCACCGTCACGAACTGGAAGGATCACAGGCTCTGGGGGGTTGCTGGGTGACATTACCGTCCTCGGGGGTTTGAGTTGATGGTCCGGCGAGAGTACACCCCCACCGGACCATCAAGCCAGTCTTCTGCCTTCCGCTCAGGCCAGGCGGTCCTGAGCGGCGAGCGCATCAAGACGGGGGGTCCTGGAACGCTCGGCCAGTTCCGGAACATCCAAAGGTTCCGGCAGGTTCTGTTCAAGGGATTCGAGATGCCGCGACAGGTAGCCACGCATGTTTTCGCGGTAACTGGACTCAAAGCCACGCAACGCCGCAACCTTCTGGGTGAGGATACCTTGTTCTCGCTCCAACTCTGCGAACAATTCTGTGCGACGACGATCAATCTCACCATTCATGCGATCCGCACGGCTCTGGGCTTCGCGGTTAATCTGATCCGCATTGACACGAGCTTCGGACTCGATGCGCTCGGCGCGGGTGCGTGCGTCGCTGGTGATCTCATAAGCCTGCTGCTTGGCCTCGTTGATCTTGCGCTGAGCCTCGTTGTTGGCCTCATCTACGAGACGTTCGGCCTGCTCCGTGGCCAACGACACCAGCCGAACAACGGCGGGAGTCGCCTCTTCACGTGTGACGACCTGAAGGGTCTCCGTGTTACCTGCCACGTGACTGACACGGGAGTTGCTGCTACGCGCCTCATCAAGCTCACGGCGGGCCCGGTCGAGTTCGCTTCGGAGTCGCTCGTTGTCCTGGGTGAGCTGCGCAACACGCTTGTCATCCAACTGCCCAGGCGCTGCAACCGGAGCCTGCTGCTTGGCCTGCTGCGCCATCTGGCTACGCAGACGCTCAATCTCACCTCGAAGCGAGTTGATCTCATGATCCTTGGCGATCATGGCCTCATCGTTGCCGACAGGCGCCGGATCTCCGGTTGTGCGGGCAGCCTCAACCTCCCGGCGAAGCAAATCCCGCTCGTTCTCGAACTGCGCGAACGACTCCTCCACCTTGTCTATGAAAGTGTCGACGTCACCGACCTCGTAGCCGGTGGCGCCACGGCGTGCCATCCGGAACCGGACTCGGCGAACCTCTTCCAGGGTCAGGCTCATCTTTACTCCCACACGGTTGAAGAATCTTTGTGCCCGATCCTGAGAAACCCCGGGCACAACGTTAAGGTTACTCTAATACTTCATCAGATCCAACGGCGAAGCCAGCACGACACGCCCGGATCAGAACGGGATCCAGAGGACGACGCTCCTGAGCAGGTAGATGATCAGGAACAGCACTAGCACACCCAGATCCAGCGAAACCGCACCCATCCGCATCGGTTTGATGAACGAGCGCAGCAGCTTCAGGGGCGGATCAGTGACGAAATAGACGGACTCCACCAGCACCAGAACAATCCCACGAGGAGTCCACCCTCGGCTCACCACAGGTACCCACGAAAGAAGGACCCTCACCAAGAGGATCAGCATGTAGACCTGGAGGAGCCAGAACAGTGTCAGCGCAACCACGGGGTCAGCTCTGGTTGAAGAAACCGCCGGTAGCCAGCTTCTGCTTGTCTTCAGGGCCGACGACGAGGTTGTGCGGGCACAACAGGAAGACCTGACTGGAAATGCGCTCGATGTTGCCGCGCAGCCCAAAGATCAGACCGGCAGCGAAATCCACGAGCCTCTTGTCCTCCCCGCGTTCCATGTCAGAGAGGTTCATGATGACGGGAATCCCGTCACGGTAATTCTCACCGATGGAACGCGCTTCGTTGTAGCTGCGCGGTCGGACATAGATGATTCGGCTGAGATCTGTCACCTGACGCGGCTCCGGGGTCGGGGGGTTTGAACGAGAAGCCGCCGCAGGAGCCGGTGTAGGGCTCTGGTTCGGCACCGGAGCGGGTGATGCAGTCTCGGGCCTAGCGGCGTGAGGATGACGGTGGAGTTTAGCCACAGGCCTGGGCTCGGGTTCTGGCTCCACGTACTCATCCACCGAGTACTCTTCGGACAGCTCATCCTTGGGATCGCTGTAGCGCCCATCCTCGACGAGACCCATCCACTCAGCCAGCTTCCGTACACCCACGACACGCCTCCCTAAAACACTTTCGCTTGAGACTACAGACAGGGGGCCCGCAACTGGGTGCAATGACTGCCGACACGCCGTCATTTCATGAAGTCGGGCACATCCAGGTCGTCGTCATCGTCTGCCCGCAGTGGTCGCGGTTCCGGACGGCTCGGCTGCATGGGCGCGACGTGAGGGGACGGCGCTTGGGACGCGCGGGAACCCGTGAGAGGCGTCCCTCCTGCAAGCGGGCTGGGACCGCTGGGGCCGCCAAAACCACCAGCACGGGATGGCGAAGGCTGCTGCAAGTTGCCACCTCGGGTGGTCTCGAGGCGCGGCGGGCGGGGCAGCGGATGTCCGCCATCAAAGCCAGCAGCGATAACTGTGATTCGAACCTCGTCCCCCAAGGCATCGTCAATGACCGTGCCAAAGATGATATTTGCCTCGTCATGCGCGGCTTCCTCGATGAGCTGGGCAGCCGCAGAGACCTCGAACAGCCCAAGGTCCGAGCCACCCGCAATCGAGAGAAGTACTCCGTGGGCGCCATCGATGCTCGCTTCGAGCAATGGGGAGGAGATGGCCATTTCTGCCGCAGCCCGGGCCCGGTCCTCGCCGCGAGCCGACCCGATACCCATCAGGGCCGAGCCCGCCTGGCTCATGATCGATTTGACGTCCGCGAAGTCAAGGTTGATCAGGCCGGGGGTAGTGATCAGGTCCGTGATACCGGAGACACCCTGCATCAAAACCTGGTCTGCCTGTTTGAAGGCGTCGAGAATGGCCACCTGATGATCGGTCATCTGCAACAGCTTGTCGTTGGGGATGACGATCAGGGTGTCGACCTCCTCCCGTAGTGCCTCTATGCCCGAATCGGCCTGGGTGGCGCGACGGCGCCCTTCAAAGGAAAAGGGGCGGGTCACCACCCCAATGGTCAGAGCACCGAGGGAACGAGCGATCTTGGCGACGATGGGTGCGGCTCCCGTACCGGTGCCGCCTCCCTCACCTGCCGTGACGAAAACCATGTCAGCCCCCTTAAGGGCCTCCTCGATGTCCTCGGCATGATCCTCGGCGGCCTGACGCCCCTTGGACGGATCCGCTCCAGCTCCCAGACCACGGGTCAGCTCGCGACCAACGTCGAGTTTGACGTCAGCATCACTCATGAGCAGTGCCTGAGCATCGGTATTGACCGCGATGAACTCGACGCCGCGCAACCCGGCCTCGATCATTCGGTTGACGGCGTTCACCCCACCGCCGCCGACGCCAACGACCTTTATAACCGCCAGGTAGTTCTGAGATGCGCTTGCCATGACCGCCATTCCTGTCCTCGTAGTCGAAAAGAAGGCTAGGGGCAGATGGGCGCACTATCCAACGACCATGCCGCAACTTCCAGAAATCACCTCAACCAGAGGTTGAGGGTTTCATGGGTTGTCAGCGTGTCGTCGGAGCGTGCGGAGCCGAGACGTCGTAGACGCTGGCCTCCTGACTCAGCAGCACCGAAAGCACCTGGGCCTTCACTTGGGATTGTTCCGCACTGCCCCACACGATGGTGTCTCCATCGGACAGCTGGATCTCAATTCGATCCACGGCCGAAGCCTGCAGCAGTGTGATCCGTTCCCCCAACACCGGGGCCACTGCGAAAACCACGGTGGCCACGTCCTTCAAGATGCGTTGTTCGGGGGCCGCGATGCTCGCCTTCACGGTCCCCTGCCCCGCCTCTCCCCCTTCGTGGAACACCACGCCGTCCGCATCAACCCAGCGGGCCACGCCCTCGTCCATCCACACGTAGGCGAGGGTGCGTTCGGTGATGGTGATCTCAATGGTGTGCGGAAAACGCCTTTCCACACGTGCTTCAGCCACTGGCGCCAACGCAGCAATGCGATTGCGGATCGCGTCCACATCTTGCGTGGCGAGCGGCCCTCCCAGCTTGACGTCGGCGGCGTCAGTGACCTGCTGCTCGGTGAGCAGCGACACACCGTTGATCCGGACCTCGGTCGCCGCGAAGGCCGACGAGAACCAGACCAACCAGGTGGCGATTCCCGCCAGCAACACCGCAAGGATTCCGGAAGCCAGAATCACCCACAGCCCCCGACGGCGTTTGCGGCGCTTGGCATGCAACGCCTTCGCGAAATCGCTCGGGGTGCTCGTCAACGGTTCTGTGCCTCCGGACGCCGGGCCAGCAGCGGCGCCAGCAGCGGACCCACGATCGTGACGTCACCACAGCCCAGGGTGATGATGAGGTCTCCCGGACGGGAGATCTCGTTCAGGGCGGCAGGGAGATCATATTTGTCCACCACGTAGACCACCTCACGGACCCCGTGCCGCTGGGCGGCGTCCACCACGAGCTGCCCCGTCACCCCGGGAATCGGATCCTCGCGATCGCCACAGACATCATTGATCACCGCGATGTCCGCAAGGGTCAGCACCTCACCGAACTCCTCGTAGAAATCTGCGGTCCGGGAGTACAGATGTGGCTGGAAGCAGGCGATCAGGCGCCCGCCCAGTCCCGTGTCCTCGTTACCGACATCAGTGGCGTGCCGCGCGGCGTTCAGGGCCGCCCTGATCTCCGTCGGGTGGTGGGCGTAGTCATCGTAGACCCGGATCCCAGCGGTATCGGTGATGAGTTCGAACCGACGCAGCGTTCCCGTGAACTGCCCGAGCGCTGCCAGAGCCTCCTCGTGTCCGAGGCCGAGGACACGACCCGCCGCGTAGGCGGCCGAAGCGTTGGACAAGTTGTGGTTACCCGGAACCTTGAGCCGGAGCACACCCGTCTCTTTCCCGTACCGGAGGGTACCGGTGATTCCCTCCCTGACCGGACGAGCATCCGAAACCCGCACGTCGGCGTCCTCGGCGAATCCGTAGCGGATCACCTGTCTGCCCTCGGCACGAAGTCTGTCGGCCAAGCCGCGAGCACCGGGATCATCCACATTCACAATCACCCACTCGACAGCGGGAAGGGTCGCAAAAGTGTGATAGCCCTCGGTGTAGGCCTCCGGGGTGCCCCAGTTGGCCAGATGATCGGGCTCAACACTGGTGATGATCGCAACCCGGGTCGGGTACTGGAGGAAGGATGCATCCGACTCATCCGCCTCGATGACAAAAGCATCCCCTGTGCCGATAGCGGAACTGACCTTGGTGGTGGCAAGCTTTCCCCCGATGACGTAGCTGGGGTCAGCCCCGGCCTGCTGCAACATAACGGCAGTCATGGCAGTGGTGGTGGTCTTACCGTGGGTTCCCGCGATCGAGACCCCCTGCTTGCCCAGCATGAGGGCCGCCAGCGCTGCTGAGCGATGCCAGACCCGCAGGCCTCGGCGGCGCGCCTCGGCAAGCTCCGGATTGTCTTCGCGGATCGCGGAGGAGATCACCACAGTTCTGGCTTCACCGAGCTGAGACGCGTCGTGACCGGCGTAGCAGGTGATTCCGACCTCCCGCAGGGAGTCCAGTGTGGCGGATTCGGACCGATCGGACCCGCTGGTGGGGATGCCCAGTTCCGCATAGAGCCGGGCGATGCCGTTCATCCCAGAACCACCGATGGCTATGAAATGAACGGGACCGACCTCTGTGGCGGGCTGGACCTCGATAGGGGTGAGCAAGCTCACGATGCCTCTTCTCCTCGAACAACGTTCACGGCGGCCCTCGCCAGGACATCGGCGGCATCCGCGGGCGAATGGGGCCGGGCCAGTTCGGCCATGCGAGCCAACTTCTCCGTGTCCGTGATGGTGGGGATCACCATGTCCGACAGTTTATCGGCGCTGAGGTCGGCCTCGGGAAGCAGGATCCCCGCCCCGTCCGCCACTAGTCCTGCGGCGTTCCGGGCCTGCTCGCCGTTGCCCCAGGGCAAGGGAATGAAGATCACAGGCAGTCCCAAAACCGCCGTCTCCATGACGGTACCCGCCCCGGCTCGGCCAATCATCAGGTCCGCAGCCACGTAGGCTTCGACCATGGCGTCGACATAGGCCACAGGGACGTAACGTGACCCGTTCTCAGACTCGACCACAACATCCGTGTCCGTGAAGTTTTTGGCCCCCAGCACGTGCAGTACCTGGATTCCGGCATCCAGAATGGCAGGAACCGCAGCGGAGAGGGCTTGGTTGATGGCCCGCGCCCCTTGGGAACCGCCACTGACCAGCAGCGTGGGCCTTTCGGGGTCCAGGCCAAAACGTTCCCTGGCCTCGGTGCGGGTGATTCCAGGACGAGTGATGCTGCGGCTCATCGGCATCCCAATCCGTCTTCCTCCCCGGATCTGGGTGTCGGGGAAGGTGTACCCGGTGAAGGCCGCAAACCTGGCAGCTACCTTGTTCGCGATACCAACCACACGGTTGGCCTCGTGCACGAGAACGGGGATCTTCATGGCGCGGGCCGCCAGGTAGGCAGGAATGGCGACATACCCACCGAAGCCGATCAGCGCCTGAGCCTTCTCCTGGCGCAGGATGTCACGCGCCTCTCGCACGGACTGCCTCAGATTCCAGGGCAGCTTGACCAGGTCGAAGTTCGGTTTCCGCGGCATGGGAACGGGGCGAATCAGCTCCAGTCTGAGGCCGGCTTGTGGTATCACCCTGGTCTCGAGTCCCTTACTCGTGCCGATACAGGTGATCTCCACCTCTGGGTCCAGCTCGGCCAGCGCCTGGGCCGTCGCGATCAACGGAGAGGTGTGGCCGGCAGTGCCACCACCGGCCAGCACAATGCGGGTCACGAGTTCCCTCCCGCCGCGAGCACGCTGGTCATACGTGGCCCTGCCCCACGCCGCCGGTTCTCGAGATAGGCGCGGGCATCAGGCGTGTCCCGGGCGCAGGCCAGCAATACGGCCACGGCCAGCAGGTTGGCCATCAGGGCGGACCCCCCTGAGGAGATGAAGGGCAATGGGACACCGAGCACGGGCAGCAGGTTCATGACCACCATTATGTTGACGATCGCCTGGAGCAAGAACCAGGCGGTCACCCCGGAAGCGGCGATGCGATTGAACAATTGGTCGGACTTGAGTGCCACCTGGAATCCACTGCGCATCAGAAGAGCGAACAACCCGATCACGAGCAGCACCCCGAACAACCCGAGCTCCTCCCCCAGCACCGCGAACACGAAATCTGTGTGCGCGCCATCTTTCAAACCTCCCCATTTCTGTTTACCCGCCCCGAGACCAAGACCCCACCAACCACCACTGGCCAGCGCGTACAACGCCGAAAGGGGCTGGGAGGCCAGGTCGGGGTTGGCCTGCGGATCGAAGAAAGCCATGAAACGCGCCATCCGGTTCTCCGATCCCAGCACCAGCACCAACACGACACCGATCGCCGCCAACAGCGACGGCACCAGGATCCGCAGCGAAGTCCCGACGAAGAACAACAGGGAGAAGATCATGGCCCCGAAGATCAACCCGGTGCCGAGGTCACGCCCGGCCAGGATCAGAGCCAACATCGCCAAGGCCCCCGGGATGAAGGGCAGCAGCAACTGAGCGGGTTCTTTCAAGCGACGGCGTTTGTTGTGGAACAGAGCGGCCACCCACAGCACCAGGGCCAGCTTCGCGAACTCCGATGGCTGGATGGTCAGCAAACCTCCGATCCGAATCCAGTTGCGGTTGCCGTTGGTTTCGTACCCCAGTGGGGTCTGAACGAGGATCAACCCGATCACGGCGGCTGCCCAGGCGGGAGCCGCCAGTTTCCGCAACGTCTCGGGTTTCATACGGCTGATGGGAATCATCAGGAGCAACCCGACGATCAGGAAAATAAACTGGCGAATCATGTAGTAGTACGGGGATTCTCCTTGGAAGAGCGCTATCACCGATGACGACGACAGCACCATCATCTCTCCGATTGCCGTGAGGATGACCGTGGCGAAGATGATGAGATGATGATCCGCCATCGGAGACCGGGTCAGCGCACGCACCACGTTGCCGGACGACCGTCCGGCGGAGGGCGCTTTGGCCATTGGCGTGCCTAACTGCTCGGTGCCTGAAGACTCCGAACCGCGGCGGCAAAGCATTCTCCGCGGTCGTCGTAGCCCGTGAACATGTCGAGCGAGGCGCTTCCGGGGCTCAGGAGCACCGCGTCACCCTCACGGGCAAGACGCGCCGCGTGGGAGACCACCTCGTCCATCACACCATGGTCGCTGCTGTCCAGGATGATCACAGGAACATCGGGCGCGTGTCGGGACAATGCTTCCGCTATAACAAGCCTGTCGATACCGATGAGGATCGCCGCCCGAATCCGACCACGGTGGGCGATGATCAGATCATCGAAGCTGGTTCCCTTGGTCTGTCCCCCCGCCACCCACACGAACGACGGGAAGGCCTGCATCGCCGAGTCCGCTGCGTGCGGATTCGTGGCCTTCGAGTCGTCGATCCAGCGCACGCCATTGATCTCGGCCACCTCTGCTATGCGATGCCCAGCAAGGCGCAGGTCCCGAAGGCCCTGGGCCACGGCCTTTGCAGGCGCCCCTAGGCTGCGCACCAAGGCGGCCGCGGCACAGGCGTTGGCGACGTTGTGAGGAGCATAGGGCTGAACATCCGCGACCTTGGCGAGTTCTAGCGCAGAGCTGTGCCGCTGGGCAACGAAAGCGCGGTCGACGATCAGGTCGTCCACTACGCCGACCATGGAGATCGCGGGGATGCCAGTGGTGAAGCCGATGGCGCGGGCACCTTCCGTGACCTCGGCTTCCTCCACGAGACGTTTGGTCTCGGGTTCAGCCACGTTGTACACGCAGGCATTCGTGACCCGCTCGAAGATCCTGGCCTTGTCGGCTACGTAGCGTTCGTATCCGCCGGGCCCGTCGTAGAACTCGAGGTGGTCCTCGTGCAGGTTCAGTACCGCAGCAGAATGGAGGGCGAGGGTGTGCACCCAATGCAGCTGGAAGCTCGACAGCTCGACTACCAGCGCATCATAGGGTTCGTCATCGAGGATGGCCTCGATGATGGGGCGACCGATGTTCCCGACCGCCGCTGCCCGCATCCCGGCGGCCCGTAGCATGGATTCGACCATCTGGGTGGTGGTGGTCTTCCCGTTGGTGCCGGTGACCCCGAGCCACGGAATGGCTCGGTCAGGCTGCTGCATCCGCCAAGCGAGCTCGATATCCCCCCACACAGGGATCCCACGTTCCAACGCCCGAGTGAGCAACAGGGCGTCGGGACGCCACCCCGGGGATGTGACCACCAGATCCGTGTCCCCCGGCAGCTCGGCGGTCGCGCCCTTGCCGAGTCGCACCGTGGCGTCGAGGGTCTCCAGAATGGCTGCTTTGTCGGCGTGGACGTCCGATTCGTCTAGAACCGTGACTCTCGCCCCGAGCGAGAGCAGCCCATCGGCTGCCGAATAACCTGAGACGCCGAGGCCCGCAACGACGGCGTGCACCCGGCTCCAGTCACTCAGCCGATTCGCCGTGCGGAAAAATTCTTTCACTGACCGACCACCCATTCCGCGTAGAAGATACCGACACCGATGGCGACACACAAGCCACAGATGATCCAGAACCGGATCACCACAGTGACCTCCTGCCACCCAAGAAGTTCGAAATGGTGGTGAATGGGCGACATCTTGAAGATGCGTTTACCCTTCGTAGCCTTGAAATACCCCACTTGGAGCGCAACGGAACCGGCCTCCATGACGAACAGGAAACCCATGATCACCAACAGCAGTTCCGTGCGGGTCATGATCGACAATCCCGCGAGAGCCGCACCGATGGCCATGGAGCCGGTATCGCCCATGAAGATCCGAGCGGGTTTGGCGTTCCACCACAGGAAACCGAAGCAGGAGCCGGCGAGTGCCGTTGAGACCACCGCCAGGTCGTAGGGGTCACGCACCTCGTAACAGAGAGGGCCGACGCTGGAAACCCTGCCGCACCATTGGTTGAACTGCCAGATGTTGACCAACGAGAAGGCCGCGAACACCAGCGTTGCACTGCCCGCAAGCAGACCGTCAAGACCGTCTGTGAGGTTGGTGGCATTGGGCCAGGCCATCAACAAGAAGACAATCCAGATAACCGCCAGGAAGAACGGGAGATGCAGCCAAGGCAGGTCACGCAGGAAGGAGACGAACTCCGATGCGGGACGAAGACCACGTTCGTCTGGGAAATTGAGCGCCAGCACCGCGAAGACGCCACCGATCGTAAACTGCCCGATCAATTTCCCCCTGGGGGTGAGCCCCAGGGAACGCTCCTTGGAGATCTTCGCCCAGTCATCCAGGAACCCAAGGAATCCGAGAGCAGTCATGACCCCAAGCAGCAACACCCCGGAGACCGTCACTGACTCCCACAGGATCAAGTGGGCGATGAAGTAGGACAGCACCACGGAAGCAACGATGACGACGCCCCCCATGGTCGGGGTGCCTCGCTTGGTCAGGTGTTCCTTGGGACCGTCGTCACGGATGAACTGACCGTACTGACGCCGCGTCAGGAACTTGATGAACTGTGGGGTGACCAGCAGTGTCAGCAGGAGGGACAGCCCCCCAGCGGCCAGGATCGTTCTCACTTGGGGACGCCTCCGATTCGTTTCGCCACAGCGTCGGCCACCAGTTCCAGGCCCACGCTGCGCGAGCCCTTGACCAGGAGAAGATCCCCCGGTGCGAGCTCCACCTGCGCGGCCTCCTCACGGGTGGCCACCCGAGCTTTGATCCCCCGTGCACGTGCCGCTTCCGCCACGATCCCGGCATGCTCCCCGACCGAGAGAAGCTCATCGATCCCGAGATCGGCTGCCAGCGTCCCGGCCTCGGCGTGCAGTTCTGCCGATTCGGGGCCAAGTTCATGCATGTCCCCCAGCACCGCCACGGCACGGGCCCCGGGATGGCTCCTGCGCTGTCCGGCGATCAGGTTGGCCGCAGTGCGCAAAGCGGCGGCCATCGAATCAGGGTTGGCGTTGTAAGCGTCATTCAAAACGATCCGGTCCTCGCTGCAGCGCACCAACTCCATCCGCCAGTCCGAACGGGACTCGGCAGCCGACAGGGCCCCGGCCACCTCCGCAATGGTCATGCCGACCGCCAGCCCGGCGGCAGCCGCGGCCAAGGCGTTGGAAACTTGGTGCCTGCCGATCACCCGGAGCGAGACCGGAGCCGAGACGGTTTCCGATTCCCGAGTGACCACCAACGTGAAGGAGGCCCGCGCGGATTCGCCACACACGACATCCCGGGCAGCGACCTGCAGGTCTCCCTCGGGCAGGTCGCCCTCTCCGAACCACGCCACCTGGGCCGCAGTTTCATCCCGCATCGCCCGGCAGGAGGGGTCGTCGGCGTTCAGGACCGCCCACCCCTCGGGTCCCAGTCCCGTGATGATCTCTGATTTAGCGCGGGCGGTCCGCTCAAGCCCGCCGAACTCGCCTACATGGGCGCGCCCGATGTTCAGCACGATCCCGACGTCGAGGCCCACCAGTGAGGTAAGCCACTCGATGTGTCCGACCCCTCGGGAACCCATCTCACTGACGAGGAACTGCGTCGATCCATTGATCCGACATGCCGTCAGTGGCACACCAATCTCGTTGTTCTGGCTTCCCGTCGGAGCGACGGTGGCCCCCTTCGCCTCCAGCACCTGCGCCAGGAGATCCTTAGTGGAGGTCTTTCCGGAGGACCCCGTGACACCGAGGCTCACCATTCCCCGAGCGCGTTCCTCCCGGACCAGTCCTCGCGCCAGCCACGAGAGTCCCTGCACAGTGTCCTCGACCAGGATGTGGGGGACATCGGCCTCAGTGACGAAATTTCCGAGCACCGCGGCTGCCCCCACGGCCACAGCCTGCGGGGCGAAGGAGTGGCCATCGACCCGGGAGCCGGGGATAGCGATGAAAAGACTGCCGGGTGTGGCCTTGCGATTGTCAAGCACCACGTCGGCACCAACCACCGTGTCATCACCCACCACTTCGACGGCCGCTGGCTGCATCAGCTCCACCAGCTCGCTGAGCCGCCTCGCCCTCATCGACCACTTCCTTCCATCCGTCGCCAGGCCTCGAGAGCGACCAGGGCATCGTCGAAGGCCACGATCCGGTCACCAATCTGTTGGCCCTGTTCGTGTCCCTTCCCGAGAATCGCCACAACACTATCGCGCCCAGCCGTTGCGAGCGCCAGTTCAATCGCACCGCCTCTTCCCCCGGCCTCGACGATCCGGGCCCGTGAATCGGCGGTTCCAGCAAGCATGGCGGCCCGGATACTGGCAGGGTCCTCAGTGCGAGGATTGTCATCCGTGATGATCAGAACGTCACTGCGCTCAGCAGCGGCGCGCCCCATCAGGGGACGTTTGTCAGGATCTCGGTCCCCACCGCAGCCCACGACGGTTATCACCTCACCGAATCCCTGGAGAGCACCCAGGGTGGCGGCCACGGCCTGCGGAGTGTGAGCGAAGTCCACGACCACGGTCGGGGCCGTCTCGGGCAGCGGCAGCACCTGCATCCGTCCGGGCACCTGCGCACGTGCCAGACCCGGGAGCGCGTCCTCGACCGAGATCCCCACACGTTCGAGCATCGCCAGGGCGATAGCGGCATCCACCATGTTGTGCCATCCAGGAAGCGCCAGTTCCACCGTCGCCTCCCCCGATGCAGTACGCAACCGAGCACGTCCACCCAGCGGAAGAACAGGTTCGTAGCCCATGAGACGGTAGTCCGCTTCCTCACATGTGCCGACCGTGGTAACTGGAAGACCAGCTTTCCGCGCCCTATCCGCAACCCTGCAGCCGTTTTCATCGTCGATCCAAACCACAGCGGCTCGAGCATGTTCGGGAGTGAACAACGATGCCTTGGCCTCGAAGTACTCCTCCATGTCGCGATGAAAGTCAAGATGGTCCCGCCCCAGGTTGAGGAAGGCCACCACGTCGAACCTCAACGCATCAGCCCTGGACATGGCCATGGCATGGCTGGACACCTCGATCGCCACGGCTTGCGCACCGCGCTCCCGCATCAAGGCCAGCAGCGCCTGAAGATCCGGCGAGTCGGGGGTGGTCACCGTGGAACGATCTGATGGCAGTGCCACACAATCGAGACGGAAACCGAGCGTCCCAATGGTCCCAACGCGCCGCCCTGTGGCAGCCAGCGTGGCCTCCAACAAGGCCACCGTGGTGGTCTTGCCATTGGTGCCCGTAACTCCAAAAAGTTCCAACCCGCTCGCGGGTTCGCCGTAGACACGGGCGCTCACCTCGGCCATCACGGGGCGCAAGCGCTCGCTGACCAGCACAGGCACACCGACTTCCCCGGCAGCCCGGGCTCCTGCCGGGTCGGTCAGGATGGCAATGGCTCCCCGTTCCACGGCTTGCCTGCTGAATGCCGCTCCATGGGAATGAAATCCCGGCAGGGCAACGTAGAGATCCCCCGGTCGCACCAGACGCGAATCGAGGCAGACCCCCGTCGTCACAACATTTCCGGCATCCCCAGAAATACCGAGCCCGGCCACCACTTCCCGAATAGCGACGGGGGAGACGAAATCTGGCCTGAGCGTGCTCACTCCCACTCCAGTGGCTCCTTTGGCGCAGGAGTACTCGAAGGAGCCACGTTGTACCTGGGAAGGGCCGTCTGGAGCACGTTGTTGACCACGGGCAAAGCCAGTTGGCTCCCAAGATTGCCGTTCGTTGGTTGATCGAGCACAACGTAGACCAGCAACTGGGGGTTCTCGGCTGGTGCAATCCCAACAAAGGATGAGGTGTAGCCGTTATAGCATTTGCAGCTGGCGTCGTAGCGCTGCGCGGTACCGGATTTACCCGCGGTGCGATATCCGGGAATCGCCCGCTCTGAGCTGACACTCGTGATGACGGATTCCATCATGTTGACCACCATGCCAGATGCTTCCTCGGAGATCACGCGACGTGATGCCGGGGTTGCCAACGAGATCGGGGTGCCGTTAGGGCTCGCGGCGGATCGGATGATCTGCGGCTGATGGTAGGTGCCACCGTTGACGACCGCAGAGAGCGCAGCCCCCATCTGCACGACCGAGACGGACAGCCCTTGCCCGAAGGAAATCTGGTCACGTGTGTAGTCGGCCATGTCCGCCCCGGGGAGGGACCCCGCGGTTTCTGCAGGTAGTCCCACCCCCGGAGCTGAGCCGAGCCCGAAGGACGTCAGGTATTCGTGAAGTTTCCCCTTGTCCAGCTGGCGAGCAAGTTTGATGGTGCCGATGTTAGATGACTGCGCCACCACCCCCCGAGCAGTCAGTTTGATTCTCCCGTGCTCGAAGGAGTCCGTGACGGTTCCGCTTCCAGAAGTGATGCTGGCAGGCACATCGACCTTCGTGTCCGGGGTCACCAGCCCCGAGTCCGTCAGGGCAGCCATGGTCAACACCTTCTCCGTGGAACCCGGTTCATAGGCCTCGGTCACTGTGCGGTTTCCGAGGTTTCCAGCATCCGTGGCGCCAGGATTGGCCGAGTCAAAGGATGGCGCCGTCGCCAGTGCCAGGATCTCACCGTTATTCGGGTTCATCACGAGAATCGAGCCGGTTTTCGCGCCAGCTGTCGCGATGCCGTCAGCCAGCGCCTGCTCCGCGGACCACTGCAGATCAGCATCCAGAGTCAGCGAGTAGCTGGCTCCGTTCACGGGCGGGGTGAGGACGCTGGTACCCAACGGGATGCGTCCGTAGGTCGAGCGTTCGTAGACCTCCTGTCCGGGGATCCCTGCCAGCTGGGAGTCAAGCATCCCCTCGAGTCCCGCGGTTCCCTTGCCCTCCCCATTGACGAAACCGACGACGTTGCTCGCGAGTGTCCGGTTGGGATAGGTACGCAAGGGGTCGCTTTCGGCGAACAGGCCGTACCAGCGACGTTTGCCGTCCCCATCGATACCTTTGCGCATGTCGTTTTCGATCTCGGTCCAGGTGGCAGCTGGAACGTGCCGGGCAATTTCCGCATACCGAGTCCCCTGCGCAGTCAGGATCTCCAGGTATTTTGACTCAGTTCCCCCCAGATGCGTGGCCAGGATTTTTGCCACGGCTTTCGGTGCCGCCTCCGCCTCTTCCTGTTTTTTCGCACTCATCGGATAGCGCTTGTCCGCTCCGTTGCTCTGCACCATGTCCGGATCAGCCGTGATGTGCATGGCCGGCTGAGTGGCCGCGAGCACCACCCCGTTGCGATCCATAATGGAGCCACGTTCGGGCAACAGGTCTCTGGTGTTCTGCATCTTCTCCGCGGCCTGGGCAGCAAAGCTCTGGGCCTCCAGGGCCTGCAGTTGAACAGCACGTCCGACACAGACCATTACCAGCAGAAGCAGAACCATCATGAACGCACGGATCCGCATGCTGGAGCGTCCGAGGGGCAGCTTCCAGGTGTGACGTCTCCCGCGGCGAACCGAACGACGGCTCACCGCTCACTCTCTCCTGTTTGCGCTGCCTCATCCTCGGTCGACGCAGATGGCGCCTGGGAGGCCTCTGGCTCCGGCGCAGCAGGGGCCGGCGTCTGTCGAGCTCCCGGTAGCCCCGTCAAATAGGGCACTTCGTCTCCCTTCACCTGCTGAGGCTGCCCCACAATGGCTCCGTTTGAAAGATCAACAAAAGCGGGAAAGGGGTTCGGTACCATGCCCAACTCCGAAGCCCGAAGAGCAAGCGACCCACTGCTGGAGACACCTTGAAGCTCCGTTCGACGAGCCGCTACCTCGTAGGACAGCTGTGTGGCTTCCCTTCGAAGATTTGAAAGATCACGGGACTGGGCACCGACCTGAGTGGTCACGACCATGACGAAAACCATACCCACCACCACCAGGGCGGCCAGTATCAGTAGGAACCCAAACGTGGAGACACGGGCCTTGACCGGAGGTACGAGCCGCAGCCGGGGACGCGGGATCTGCCGGGTTGTTTGCTCGATGCCGGCGGCAAGGGCACTCAACTATGCCTCCTTAACTCGGGCTGCGGCACGTAGCCTGGCGGATGCCGCACGCGGGTTTGACTGGATTTCCTGTTCCGAAGGCCGCTCGGCCCCCCGGGTCAGAAGCGTGAAACAAGGTTGCAGATGTTCAGGGACAATCGGCATACCTCGCGGCGCCCCGTCGCTGGCCAAGGTCGCGAGATGACGTTTGACAGGCCTGTCTTCCAGGGAGTGGTAGGCCAGCACCACGATCCGCCCTCCAAGCGCGAGAGATGCAGTCGCCGCAGGCAGGAATCTCTCCAGGACGCCCAGCTCATCGTTGACCTCGATCCGGAGAGCCTGAAAGGTACGCTTGGCGGGATGTCCCGGGGAACGCCTCGCAGCGGCTGGAACAGCATCAGAGATGACATCCACCAGTCGACCTGAGGAAGTGAAAGGTTGGATCTCACGTTCCCGCACGATCGCGGAAACGATTCGTTCCGCGTACTTCTCCTCTCCATAGCCGCGGAGAATGCGTACGAGTTTCACCGGGGAGGCCGAATTGAGCAGATCAGCGGCGCTTCGCCCTTCCCCCCCACTCATGCGCATATCGAGGGGCGCATCGACGCGATAGGCGAATCCACGCTCCTCTCGGTCTATCTGCAAGGAACTGACTCCGAGATCGGCCAGTACGGCATGCACCTGATCAACACCAAGATCAGCAAGCACTTCCGGCAGTTCGTCGTAAACGGCCTTCACGAGGGCAATCCGTTCTGCAAACGATCCGAGTCGCTCACGCGCCACCGCCAAAGCTTCAGGATCGCGATCAATGCCGATAAGCCTTGCCGATGGGGCTGCCTCCAGAACCGCACGGGCGTGACCTCCGAGGCCAAGAGTGCAGTCGACATAGACCGCGTCAGGCACGGCGAGGGATGGAGCCAACAACTCGACGACACGGTCGAGCATGACCGGATCGTGGTTGTTGCCCTTGGCCGTCACGACCATCTCCTTCCTGTTACCCCGTCGAATCATCCGTTCGTGTACCCCGAGAGGGAGGTTCCTTCACCGGAATCGCACCTGGCCTCGGGGAAGTAAGGCCAGGGTCAACCCCGGTGATGGACCACCACCTCGGGGATCTCACTGCCCCAGTTGGGACAGCAGTTCCGCGTCGAGTTCGGCGAAACCGGATTCCTGCTCCGCCTGGTACTCGGCCCAGTGCTCGGCGTCCCAGATCTCGGCCCTGTTCATGGCACCGATCACCACGACGTCACGTTCCAAACCCGCGTAAGCACGAAGAATCGGTGGGATCGTGATCCGCCCCTGCCGGTCCGGAACCTCGAAGCTGGCCCCTGCGGTCAGCATGCGCTGATAGTCACGAACCTGCTTCAACGTGGAGGGTGCTGCACTCACGGGAGCCATGAGCGCCTCGAAAGTGTCCTTGGGATAGATGGCAAGCGCCCGTTCCTGTGTACGCGTCACGACGAGTCCCCCTTCGAGTGCCTCCCGAAACCTCGCGGGAAGGATCAAACGCCCCTTCTCGTCCAATTTCGGCGTGTGCGTGCCAAGGAACAACCGGAAACCCCCTCTCCTCCACAAAGCCCCCACTTCGCTCCACTTGCCACCACATTACCCCACTTTCCTCCACTCCAGCTCCACTTGACGCGTGTCCTCTTCCATTGGGTGTATTTGACCGATGCCCTAGGCTTCATCCACGTCAGGAAAGCGTTGCGAGTCCCAAGGAGCCCCATGACCCAGACTGCTGCTGCCCCCTTGGCGCTGGCCGAGGTGAGCGCGCTGGCCAACCAGATGAAACAGTCGATCGGCAGCGTTATAGAGGGCAAGCCGCACCAGATACACATGACGGTTCTGGTTCTGCTGGCACAGGGTCATCTCCTGCTCGAGGACGTTCCTGGAGTCGGCAAGACCGTCCTCGCCAAGGCTCTCGGGCGTTCCATCTCAGGGGCGGTTAGCCGCATCCAGTTCACTCCCGATCTACTTCCGAGCGATGTCACCGGCGTGTCGGTCTTCAATCAGCAGACTCGTGAGTTCGAGTTCAAGCCTGGTGGCATCTTCGCCAACATCGTGCTGGGAGACGAAATCAACCGGGCGTCACCGAAAACCCAGTCTGCGCTGTTGGAGGCAATGGCCGAGGGGCAGGTCTCCGCGGATGGACAGACCTACCAGCTCAAACGACCCTTCATGGTGGTGGCGACCCAGAATCCAATCGAGATGGAGGGAACCTATCCTCTGCCAGAAGCCCAGCGCGACCGTTTCATGGCGAGAATCGAGATGGGCTATCCCGGCCACCAAGCGGAGATGGCCATGCTCACAGCCCAGGCAGGAGGAGATAAACTCGCCACCATCCATCCCGTGACGGATGTCGTCCACGTGGAGAGGGCTATCGCGACGATGCGGGGAATCTACGTAGCTCCCGTGATAAACGACTACATCGTGAGGCTTGTGGGCTCAACTCGCACCGACCCGGAGCTCCGGCTCGGTGCGAGTCCTCGCGCCTGTGTCCACCTGATGCGAGCCGCCAGGGTCGAAGCCGCCCTCCAAGGACGCGACTATGTCATTCCGGAAGATGTGACGACCTTGGCCGTTCCTTTGCTGGCTCACAGGGTTTTGCTGACAGTTGACGCACAAATCGCCCGGCAGTCAAACGAGGCCGTCATCACACGCATAGTCACCACCACTCAGCCACCACACCGGAGCTGACATGCAGGGGTTCCGTTTCGGACTCACGGGCCGCGGCCTGGCGATGCTGGTATTCGGCGGCATCATCGCGGCGGTCGCAGCCATCATGGGAGAACCCGATCTGGCTTGGGTGGGGGTGTTCATCGTCTCCTTACCCCTCCTGGGGCTCGTGACCGTGTTGGTTCTACCACCACGTCTCACCTGCAAGCGTTCCGTCATCCCCGACTCCCTACCCGTCGGAGATGTAGCTCGGGTTCGCCTGCTGATCACGAGCAGCAGAACGGTTTCCTTCTCCGCACTCGGTTTCCGCGACCGGCTTCCGGAAGCTCTTGGCCGCGACGCCACTTTCACCCTCGTTCGCGGCCTGGGACGCTGGCGACAGGCCGCCGGGTACGACATCACCACCCAACAACGTGGCCATTTCCGGATCGGCCCCCTGCTGGTACGCAATTCCGATGCCTTCGGGGTTGCCTGGCGTAGCTGGCAGGCAGCTGAACGCATTACGTCACTGCGCGTGACGCCGAGGCTGTGGCCTCTGCCTCTCCCCAAGGGAGGGCGGGCTTCAGGGGCCAGTGGGGACGCTACACCACAACGCATTGGAAACGCGGGTGCTGATGACGTTCTGGTGCGCGAGCACCGTCATGGCGATGGAATGCGCCGCGTGCACTGGAGAATGAGCGCAAAACGTGGTGAATTGATGGTCCGCCTGGAAGAACAGCCATGGGACCCAGCCATGACAATCATCGTCGACACCCGCTCCACGGCACACATCGGCAGCGGGCCCGAGTCCACGCTGGAGTGGGTATTGTCGCTGTGCGCTTCCGTGGCCACCGAGCTTCTTCGCGATCGTCTCCGAGTTGCCCTTCTCGGTTCCGACGGTGTGATCTTCCGCCCCGTCAACGGCGAATCGACAGGCGCCGCGTCCCGGCTGCTGGCCACCGTCACAGACGTCGAACCATCCGGGCGTTCCCTCTTGGAGGACTGTCTCGCAGACCCGGATGCCCTCGGAACTGCACGAACCGTAGTTGCTGGGCTCGGGCTGCTCCGTCCCCGTGATGCCGCAGCGCTGGTGGCCGCGACGACCCGAGTCGCAGACATCGATGCCCTGGTCCCCGACGCACGCGCCTTTCGTCTCCCAGCGGAGATAGTCGGCGCCCACGAGGAGGCCTGCCGGCTACTCACTACCTCAGGGTGGAACATGGTGACCTTCGGCCCCGACAACTCCGTGCCACAGGCCTGGAGTCGACTTGTCGCCCAGCGGGAAGCACGATGAATAACAGATCCTCCGCCCTCCTGCCTCCCGTGATTTCGGTGGCAGTGACCGTGTCCATGCTCTCGCTCAACCCCTTGTTTGCTGCCCCCGTGTTCTCGTCGTCACTGCTCCTCACGGTTGGACTCCCCGGACTGATCGCCGCCGTAGCTGCCCTGCTTCGTCTGAAGCGTTCCTGCGTGATATTGGCAGCCCTGTCCGGATTGATTCTGCTGATCTGGTTGGGAACGAGCATCACACCAGCCAGCTCCCCGCTGACCGGAATTCCGAACCTGTTCGCCAGCGGTTTCCAGACCTTGCTGAGATCAACACCGCCGCTGCCCGTTGAGCCCGCACTGGGCTGGCTGATGCTGTTCCTGGCGTTTATGCTGTGGCTGGTCTCATACATATTGGCCGATTCCCTGGAACAACCTGCTTGGGTGATCACCCCCCTGGCACTGCCGTACGCCCTCACCGCACTGGTGCATCCCGCAGACCTCGACTTCATGAGTTTCCTGCTGGTCGCTGGCGGCTATGTGGCAGTCTTGCTCACCGCCGGAGGGCCAGGGCTCGCCCGTGGCGGATTGGGATTCCGACTGGCACGATGGTTTATCGGCTTGCTCGCGGCAACAGTGGCCACTGCCTTGACCCTGGGCGTCACTTCCTTGCTACCCATGGGAAACAAACGCCCTTGGCTGAACAACGGCCCTAATACCCCCATCCAGCTGGGTGATCCGACCATCGAGCTGAGCCACAATCTGCAACGCCCAAGCCCTGTCGACGTTCTCACCTATCGCGCCAGCGATCGAAAGCCCCACTACTTGCGCACCACAGCCCTGACTCACTTGACCGCCGGAGGCGCGCAGCTAGAGTCCATGAAGCTGCGCAACTCAGGAATCAGCGAGGCCTACAACGCCCCCGGGGAGAAGATCGACCTCAGCGTCTCCATGCGATTTCCTTCCCAATACCTACCAGCTCCCTTCGCTGTCGATGGTTTCGATGCCGCCGGGAACTGGGGATTCGATCAGAACACCCTCTCTGTGGTGGCCACGGGTGATCAAGGAGCGGATCAAACAGCGAACCTCGACTACCGGGTCACCTCCGTGATCCCGAACGGAGGATCATCCCTAGCAACCGCCCGCGCAGGTTCGGACCCGACAGGTGGGGAAACCCTCAAGATTCCTGAGGGGCTCTCCGACGAGGTCCGGGACCTGGCAGCCGAGATCACCAAAAATGCGAACACTGACGGCGCCAAGGCAAAGGCGATCGAAGAACACCTGACCTCAGCCAGCTTCACTTACACCCTTCATGCCCCCACATCAACCGGAACGAACATCATCAGCGACTTCCTGTTGAGGGACAAAGCCGGCTATTGCATCCACTTCGCCACGGCCATGGCAATACTCGCCCGGATCGAGGGAATTCCGTCACGCGTCGCGGTCGGGTTCACAGGCGGAACCCAAGATGGGGACGGATACAAGGTGACCACCGACAACATGCACGCTTGGCCCGAGCTATACTTCGAAGGCCTGGGATGGATGCCATTTGAACCAACCAAGTCCATCGGCTCCTCCGTCACAGGGGAGAACTCCTCACCAGCACCACCGTCCTCTGCCCCCAGTACCTCGCCGAGCACACAGACTGTCTCCCCCGAACCCAAGCCCACTGAAGCAACAGCGTCTCCCCCGTCCTCCCCCACGCAAACACCCAAGGGCAGTTCCACAAACTGGACTTGGCTGCTCTGGATATTTCCTGTGCTCCTGTTGCTGGCTTCCCCCGCCGTGACGAGACTTTCCCTACGTGCTTGGCGTCTGCGTGGCAGGCAATCCCCGGTGGCGGCTGCCGCTGCAGCCTGGCGTGAACTGGCGGCTTCTTATAGGGACCTCGGCCAAGAGTTCCTGCATGGTTCCCCGGTCGAAGTGGCCAAGGCCATGGAACAGGATCTTCCGAATGCGACGGCGGCTCATCTACTCGAAGTCGCCGAGGTCGTGCAGCGCAGTCAGTTCGCCCGCGAAACTCCACCAACGGATCAGCTTTCAGAACGTGTGAAACTCCTGATTCACGAGCTCCGAAGCAACGTCCCGACCCCGAGACGTCTGCTGGCTTTTCTGCTTCCCAGGTCCTTGTGGCGGTCGAAGAACATCTTCAGCGGCCGCCGCGACCGCGATTCGCGATAGCCTTTTCTCACCCATCCGACAAGGCACCTACAATGACAAGGACGGGGTGCCCGAAGAACTAGGACAGGAGACCACGATGGCTTTGTCTGAGCAGGAGCAGAAGCGCCTGGACCAGCTTGAGGCATCGCTGCTCGCCGATGACCCAAAGTTCGCGGACACCCTGAGGGGCACCCCGCAGTTCCGCATCCAGCGCCGTCGCGCGGCATGCGCAGGAGTGGTCTTCGTCGCCGGTCTGGCCGCTCTGGTCCTCGGAGTCCAATTTCAGCCCATCATCTCCATCATCGGCTTCGTCATGATGCTCATCGCAGCGATCACCGGAATCAGCGCCTGGTCCAGGGTCGAGAACCAGGCGGAAACGGCACGTCCTTCCAGCAGGTCCACCCATCCTTCCACCTCAGGAGCAGACTTCATGAACAAGTTGGAAGAACGCTGGCGCAAACGTCAGCAGGGCGGCGATCTCTGAGTCGTGACCGATACCCGATGTCCCACATCGTCCGGATTCACCGTTATCAGATACCGGCTGGGAAATGGGCTTGAACTCGCGCTGCTGCCCGATCCCCATGCTCCTGCCGTGGCGGTTAATCTCAGTTTCCAGGTGGGTTCCGTTGACGAAACCCCAGGACGCACAGGCTTCGCCCACCTTTTCGAGCATCTGATGTTCCAAGGCTCCTCCAGAGTGGCGCCCGGAGAACACATGTCGGTAATCGAGGCCGCCGGCGGCAATGTCAATGCTTTCACATCCACCGATCGCACGGTCTACCACGAATGCGTGCCGGCAGGAGCTCTAGAGATGGTGCTGTGGCTGGAGGCGGATCGTCTTCGCAGCCTCGCAGTGACCCAAGAAAACCTCGATGCCCAGCGTGACGTGGTCACCCAGGAGAAGCGTCAGCGCTACGACAATCGGCCCTACGGGGATTTGTTGATGAAACTGGTGGGGCAACACTTCAGCCCCGAACATCCCTACGGGCACCTACCAATAGGATCCATGGAGGACTTGGCGGCGGCAAGCCTGGCCGAGGTGACGGCTTTCCACTCGAGGTGGTATCGCCCCTCACATGCGAAACTAGTGATCTGCGGAGCATGTGACCCGGATGAAGCCATCACTTTTGTCGAACGACATTTCGGCGACCTTGAGGATCTCTCCCCACCACCTCGGAATGCCATCACGGAATCCACGCTGCCGGGCGGGAACATCGTCGTCACCAGCGAGGTTCCCCATTCCCTGCTGTACTGCTCGTGGCAGGCCCCGGCGGCGGATGCCCCCGATCTCGTTGCCTTGGAACTGGGATTGTCTGTGCTCTCCGAGGGGCGCGCATCACGTCTCCATCGCCGACTGGTCAGGGAACAAAGGCTTGCCCACGAAGTGCACGGTACGTTGTTGGGTCATCTCCGCTCGCCCTCCATCGCTTCCGTGAGCGCAAGGCCAGCGGATGGCGTGGACACCCGGGATCTGGCCGAGGCGATCCTGAAAGAACTGGCCGATATGGAGGCACCATCTGAGCAGGAACTGGAGCGAGCGAAGGCCCAGTACGAACGTAGCTGGCTCCTCGAGCTCGCCACCGTCGAGGACCGCGCGGAAGCCACCGCCGACACGTGGACAACCCTGGGTGACCCGGCGCTGATCAACAGCCGATTGGCCGATCTCGCGACCATTACTTCCAACGACGTGATCAAGGCACTCAGCCACCGCCCATCATCCAGCCAGCTGCACTATCTGCCGAAAGGCACATTGTGATCCGTCCCGCCATAGTAAAGCCACGTCCATGGCGCTTCCCCACACTGCTGCGTTCCTCCCTCGACTCGGGACTGGGGCTTGCGTTCATCGACCTTCCAGGTCAGGCCCTCGCTTCTGTGGAGTTGGTACTTCCCAGCCCTCTGGAAGCCGAGCCACGGGACAAGGAAGGCGTTGCCACCGTCGTTCTGCACTCCTGCGACGAAGCCACCATCACCCTGCCGGACATCGTGGAACAGCTCGAACTACAAGGAGCTGCGCTGCTCGGGAAATCCACTTGGGGATACACCCAGCTGGGACTGAGTGCCCCAGCACGCCGCTTACCACAAGCACTCGAACTGTTTGCTTCCGTGGTAAGGGAACCAGCCTTCGAAGAACCCGACCTGACCCACCACATCGAGACCCAGATTGCAGATTGGAGGACCAGGAAGGCCTCCCCCACGGCTGTCACCAGGGAGACCCTGAACGCTTCGTTGTTCGGTCTGGAACAACGCGAAGGACGTCCCCTCGCCGGCTCCCCCGAGACCCTGAAGGCGATTACCCGCGAAGCAGCCCGGGAGTGGCATGAACACACCTGGGTTCCCGAGGGCTCAACGTTGATCCTTGCAGGCGATCTGAAAGGCCTGGACACAGAGAAACTGACGGCTCCTCTGGAAAACTGGCGAGGTAAGAGAACCCCAGCGCCGCCTCCCCAAGGAATCCCGGGCCGGCCCGGAATCGTTGTGGTCGATCTCCCACAAGCAGCCCAGACCGTGGTGCAGGCATTCGTCCCCACCCCGGGCCGCCAGGACCCCGACTGGGCGGCCCTCAAACTGGGCGGACACATCATGTGTGGAGCATTCGCCAGCCGCCTGAACCTGGAACTTCGTGAGCGTCTCGGCTACACCTACGGCGTTTCAGGTGGGGTGTCGGCACGCCGCACGGGAGGTTCCCTCATGCTGGCAACATCCCTGAACAACAACTCGGCCGCCGACGCCACCGCTCGCATCCTGGAAGCGCTCCTGTCCCCCAGCCCCTTCACCGATGGCGAAGTCAGGGATGCTGCCCAGTACCTGGTGCAGGCCTCTCCACTGCAATACGAGACAGCAGCTGACGTCACGACCCAAGCCGCAGCCCTGATAGCGGCAGATCTTGATCCGCGCTTCATTGATCAGTACCACACCGCGTTGGCGAGTACCACGGCGGACCAGGTCAACACCGCTTGGCATGCGAACATCTGTCCCGAGGACGTCACCATCGCGATCGGCGGCCCGGCCACGTTTCTTGAACCCGGCTTACAGGCCGCCGGCATCCAAGCCACGCTCATTCGTTGAGCAGGGCAAGTGCCCGTTCCGTCTTGACCTTCGCCTCGTTGGTCTTCTGCTGATAGGTGGCGAGGTCACCGGCTTTCAGAGCCTGGTCAGCCTCCACAAACAGGGCCACGCCCTCCTTCAACAGCACCTTTGCCTGTTCCTTGGCCTCCGCCTCAGAAGTCGGTGGAGGCTGCTGTCCGTTCGTGGAACCCTCCACAGGCTTTTCACCCGTCTCAGCTCCTGCATCGCCCTGGAACACCTGGTCGAGGGCTGCCTTCAGGGTGTCGCCGATCCCGACGTGCTCGCCGAAACGCGCCACGACGAAACGCAGCGCAGGGTAACCACCGCTGGTGGTGCTGGTTTGGGTGTAGATCGGCTGGACATACATCAGGCCGCCGCCCACCGGGATGGTGAGCAGGTTCCCGTAGATGGCGCTCGTGTTGCCCTGCCGGTTGAAAGGAAGAAGCCGTTCCGCCACGGCCTCGTTCGTCGAGATCGCGTTGAAAGTCTGACCCGGTCCCGGAATCTGTTTGGCATCCGAGAGCTTGAGCGCCCGCAGCTGTCCATAGTTCGGGCTGGTCGCATCCGCATTCACCGCCATGTAGACCGAAAGGTTCTCGCGCCCCCGTGGAACGAAGACCGTCGTGTTGGAGTAGTGCGCCTGCTCCTCGCCCGGCCACTTGATGGTCAAGAAATAAGGGGGTTCCTTGATTCCGCTCTCACCGCCTTTGACAGGGTCAGAGGGAACCTCCCAGATGTCCGACTGCTGGAAGAAGGTGTACGGGTTGGTGGTGTGATAGAGGCCCAGCATCTGACGCTGTACCTTGAAAAGGTCCTGCGGATACCGCAGGTGCGCCATCAGTTCAGGGCTGATTTCGGATTTCGGGGTGATGAGCCCCGGATAGACCTTCGACCAGGTCTGGAGGATCGGGTCTGATTCGTCCCAGCCGTAGAGGGTGACGGTGCCATCGTAGGCATCCACCGTGGCCTTGACCGAGTTGCGGACGTAGTTGACCTGCGTACCAGAAGACGTGCGATCACCACTTGTGCGGGTGTCCCTGGTGGCCTGGGTCCAGTCGACACGGGTCGAGTTCGGGTAGTCGGCGGTGGTGGTGTAGGCATCAATGATCCAGACGATGCGTCCATTGACCACGGTCGGGTAGGGATCAGAGTCAACCGTCAGGAACGGCGCCACCTCCTTGACCCGGTCCACCGGGACCCGGTTGAACAGCAAACGCGAATTTGAGTTGACCCTCTCGGAGAGCAGCAGGTTGATGTCCCCGAAACGCACAGCAAAAGCGGCCTTGTTCAGGAAATTACCGACAGGAACGCCACCGCTTCCTTGGTAGGTGTACTTGGTCTCAGTGTGCTCCTGCCCGCCACCGGGGGTGTCGAGCTCCACCGGTTCCGCCCCTTCGGGAGCACCGGCAATCACCCAGTGCTTGGATTCCTCACCGAAATAGATGCGGGGCTGCTCCTGTTTGATCAGGCCTTCGGTCGGGATCCCCCCTGAGAAGTAGGTGGGTTCTCCATTCGATTCACGACGGTTGCCATAGGCCGCCACCAAGCCATAGCCGTGGGTGTAGACCGTGTGCATGTTGTTCCAGGTGTTTCCCGCCTCGACGGCGTTCAGGTCAAGTTCACGAGCGGCCACGACGGAGTCCGTTTCCCGGCCCTCCACGTTGTAGCGATCAACGTCGAGGGTGGAAGGGAACCGGTAATAGCCGCGTACTTGCTGAAGCTGTTCGAAGGTTGGTGCGATGATGGCCGGGTCCATCAACCGGATTGCCGGCAGCGCGGCTGCGTCGGCACGCAACTGCCCCGCGCTCACACTGTCCACAGCCTCGTAGTCCGTGATTTGAACCGATTCGATTCCGAAAGCCTTTCTCGTCGCCTCGATGTTGTTGGCTATCCAGGGACGTTCCAGGTCGGGTTCGTTGGGTTTGACCACGAAACTACGAACAGCCCACGGATAGACAGCGGTGAGGATCATCGCGGAGATCACCAGCAGACCCACTGCGATACCAGGCACGCTCCACCTCACCCGCCACGCGTTGTAGAAACACAGCAGCGCGCAGATCGCCGCGATCGCGGCGACAATCAGACTGGCCGGGACTCGAGAGGTCGCATCCGTATAGTTGACACCCGTGAACAGGTTGTTCTGAGTGGTCAAGTAACCGTATCGGTCAAGGAAAGATGCGATCCCGTACAACAGCAACGTGACCCCGAGCAGAAGGGATACCTGCCGTTGAGCTGCCTTGCCGGCCCCTTTGAGATTCCCCGACTTCCGGAAGGCCCTGGAATTCATGGCACCGGTGAGGAAATGCACCAGAAGAGCTCCAATGAGGCAGACCACCACCATGAAACTCACGTAGTTCAGCACGAACCGCCACCACGGCAGCTGGAACACGTAGAAAGACGCATCCAACCCGAAAACGGCGTCGGGGGTACCGAAATCGGTGGAGCGAACCCATGCCAGGAAGACCTGCATCTGACCAGCGGCGACTCCACCACCCAGCAGACCAGCCACGATCGAAGGCAGCAACATGAGGATCCGGGAGCGCCGGTCCAGGTTGTCACGCAGCTGGAGCAGCAACTCGGAATCCAAATTCGCACGCCGCACCGGGGGGCGTAGCCGATAGGCCAGCGCAAGGGAGCCGAACACCCCGCCTCCCATGAGCAGCCCGAACCCCAGGAATAACCCCACCCGGGCGGCCAGCTGGGTGGTAAACACCGTCGAAGCGGATACGCTGCTGAACCACAGGTAATCCGTGTAGAACCGAGCCACCAGCACTACCAGCAGAACGAGAAGACCCAAGATCAGAGTCGAGATCAGCAAGGGGCTCCGGCGCCTCTCAACACCGGCTTGGTCTTCTACGCTCATGCGTTCTCCTCCTTGAACGTGGCCAGCAGAGCATCGGCCAGACCGGGCACGAGGTCCTCGGCGCCGAGCAGATCGTCAGGGTTACTGAGGACACGGGCTAGGCCGTGCCGCGCCCCGTCACGCAACACGCCAACCACCACCCGGACGTCAGTGCGGGCCTCGTGTTTGTTTACGAACTCGATGGCCTCTCCAGGGTCCGTGGGCACCTGGGACTCGAATCTGGGCGGCAGGAAGGCCCGTTCCATCGCGATCGCGCATCCTGTCACGGTCGCCGGCCAGGTCAGGAGCGCCAACCGTGTGGCAATGTCGCTGCCGAGCTGGAAATCCTCCTGCTCCACAGCGGTCAATGCATCCTCCGCGGTCTGGGTAACCCGTCCCCGCAGCTGTGGTTCCAATTCAAGCAGCGTTCTGGTCTCCACGAGCGCGAACAATCGAGCTGGCTGATCCCACCCGAGCTCGGAAACGTGACGCTCAATATCGGCCAGGGCCGCTATCAGACGACTCGGATCCACCTCAGCCACAGCTGGGCACCTCCTGTGTGGGTTGTCCTTCGTTTACCAGCTGCAGCGCAGCAATCGCGTCTTTGAGAGTACCCACAGGAATCAGCCTGAGGTCGGTGCGCAGGTCCCCTAGGTCGGCGCAGTTGCTGGCAGGCATCAGGAACAGCTTCGCTCCGGCCGCCTCCGCGCCCTTGATCTTCTCTCGGATTCCACCGATGCTGTACACCTTTCCTGCAGCGTCCACCTGACCGGTGCCGGCCACCACACGCCCCTCACGCAGTACTCCATCCGTGATGCGATCGTAAATCGCCAGCGCGAACACCAAACCTGCAGAAGGACCGACGATTGTGGGATCGATCCTGTAGGAGATGGAAGGCGCGTACCGGTAACCGGTCGAGAGCAAGATCCCGAGATACGGCGCCCCGTCACGTTCGGTGGCGGTGGTCACGGTGACCTTTTCACTTGCACCTCCACGCAGCACCCTGAACACGATGGGATCCCCAACGGCCCTGGTTTGAATGGCGGTTTTCACCTCGTCGTTGGTTGTCACCTCACTGCCGTCCACAGCCTCGATGAGGTCTCCGGGACGCAGTTGCCCGTTCGCTGGTCCGGACAGGCTGACCGAGGACACCATCGGCATTTCGGTGACGGACTGCCCTGCCGCCCTGAGAGCAGCGACAGTCGCGTTCACGCGGGAGGAATCCATCATGGCGACTGCTTCGTTCTGCATCTCAGAGTTCGATTTCCCAGCCGGGTACACGACATCGCGCGGCAGGACATCTGAATCAGCGGCCACATGAGCCATGAGCGCTGCAGGGAGACTGATGATGGAATCAACCTGCGTTGTAGAGACTGTTGTCATCAACAACTTGCCACCACTGTTGCTCGTTGGGATGCCGGAGATCTCGATGAGCGGCCCCTCCTCGGTACTGCCCATCACATCAACGGTCTTACCGGGCTGCCAGGTGATGAACGGCACCGGGATCAGGATGAGGCCTGCGGCCAGCAACACAAACAGCGCCGAGGACACGACGGCCACCATGTTTCGCGACATCTCGCCCCTCCTTGCCTGCCGTATGGGTGGCGACAAGCCTACCAAGTGGACCTCACCGGACCGTCCTTCTCCGTTTTCCTTGAGTCCATAGGGTTGAATGGTTTCCGAATCGGTTTCCCATGCGAAAGGCCTGATGACCAATGTCAACTCCCGAAGGGTTCGACTTCGAACAGCTCAAGCGCATGATGGAGCAGCTCGGCCTCAATGCCGATGAGCTGAATCTCGACGAGTTGATGAAGCAGATGCAGCGCCTTCAGACATCCGGTGGAATCAGATTCGGCATCACCCCAGCCGATCAGGATCCGGAGGCCTCATGGCGAACCACGATCACCGCGGCACGCCACCTCGCCTCGAAACTGGGACCTGACCCAGCCCTCTCACCCGGGGAGCGGCTCGCCATCGTTGATGCAGAACGGCTGGCCCAGTCCTGGCTGGACCCGGTGACACAGTTCGCTTCTTCCGGAACACCGCCGGTGACGCAACACCGTGAGAAGTGGATCGAGGCCACATCCGAGGGATGGCGACGTCTGGTCGAACCGATCATCGACGGCCTCGCTGACGCACTGCAGCGCGGCACAGCAGCCCCCGAGAATCCACAGTTCGCCGACTTTTCATCGATGCTCGCCCCCATGATACGAACCTCTGCATCACTGATCTACCGCGACCGGCTGAGCAAGGTGCTGGCATCGGTCGCCGGATCCACGCTCACCGGCTCGGAGGTAGGAATTTCCCTCACCGAAGGGGCCGCGGTGACGGTACTGCCCGCAAACGTCGCCGAGTTCACCCGCGACCTCGATCTGCCCGACAGCGACGTCATGCTCTATCTGCTTCTGCGAGAGGCCGCCAGACAACGACTATTCCAGGGAGTCAGTTGGCTGTCCCCTCAGGTGGAGGCGCTCCTGGCCCACTACGCCCGCGAGATTCGGATCGATTTCGAAGCCCTGTCCTCACAGCTGGACATCAGCGATGACGAGGTCTCGCTTGAAGAGATCGTCGCTGTTGGGGAAAAGGTACGTGGTTCGTTCTTCAAGCCTGCCAGCACTGAGCTGCAGCTGGAGATCCTCGGGCGTCTCGAGGTACTGCTGGCACTGATCGAGGGCTGGGTGGACCATGTCACGAATCGCGCCGCAGCGAACTGGATGACCACCGCAACACAGCTCGACGAGGTGGTCCGCCGGCGTCGAGCCTCCGCAGATCCCACTCGCGATGTGTTCCGGGATCTGCTCGGCCTGGAGTTGCGTCCCCGTTTGATCCGCGACGCAGAGAATCTGTGGGCGGTCATGGAGCATCGTCACGGGGCCTTCGAACGCGATGGTGTGTGGCAACACCCCGACATGTTGCCGACAGCCCGGCATCTGGAAGATCCCCTCTCCTACGTACATCCGGCCCACCGTGACGAGGACGACGGGGAATTTGACGCGGAACTCCGAAAACTGTTGGGCGAATAGCACTTGACGAAAACACCCTCGACACGATTGACTTGAGCCAAGACCTCCGCCAGGGGTGGTTCGCAGGGGAAGGCGAACCTCCAGGCGGAGGCCTTGTTTCATTCCTTCGCTGAAGCGACATTTTTCGCATCGTGCTCCGCGACGATCCGCAGAACGTCCTGACCGAACCGGTCAGCCTTCACGGTACCGATGCCGCTGATCTGCAGCAGCTGAGTTCGATTCGCAGGTTCGGCCTCGGCCACGGCTTGCAACGTGGCGTCAGTGAAGATCACGAAGGCCGGTTGGGACGCGGCTTGGGCCGTTTCCAACCGCCAGGTCTTCAGTGCAGCCAAGAGCTCCTCATCGAAAGGTGCCGCACAGCCGGTGTGACGACCCAGCTTGCGTTCAGCAGCATCAGTCAGCTGCCCCCCGCAGACGAAACAGGTACGGGAACGCACACTGCCACGCCCAGCCCTGCCCTCGCGGGTGACAGGAATCTGGTCCTCAGGCACGAGGCCCGTCAGGAAACGGGAACGCGCACCGCGACCGCGGGAAGGTTTACCGGGCCATGAGATCCGCAGCCGCAGGCGGGCCCGGGTGACCGCGACGTGCAGGAGTCTTCGTTCCTCCGACAGCGCGGGTTCCTCCTGGCTCAGCGCGAAGGGCACCATGCCCTCGCGCACCCCGACCACGGCCACCGCATCCCACTCGAGACCCTTGGCGGCGTGCATGGTCGCCAAAGTGACGGCGCTGGTGGCGGGCGGGGTCTCGAGATTGGCATGATCATTCAACCAGGCGATGAACGCGGGGGCGGTCCAGTCCGGGAAACCGCCCTGAGCGTCGCGGATCATGTGCGCCAAGGAGCTGATGGATTCCCAGCGTTCCCGCTGCGCCCCCATTCCCGATGGAGCCTCCGGATTCCACCGGAGCTCGGCCAGCACCTCGTCGAGCAGCCCCTCCGGACTGGTTCCAGGATCCTGCTGTGCGGCGCGGCGCAGCCGGTTCACCGCGTCGCGCACCTCGGGGCGTTCCCAGAAACGGTCGGTGCCTTTGACCTGGTAAGGAATCCGCGCGGAGTCCAGGGCGGATTCGAAAACGGGTGACTGTGCGTTGATGCGGTAGAGCACCGCGCACTCACTCCACGGGGTGCCATCGGCGTGCCGCTCCCCCAGCCAGGCGGCCACGGCCCGAGCCTCGTCCTCCTCCGTACCGTCGGTGTGGAACTCTGGGGGTGGCCCCTCTGGGCGTGTGGATTGCAGGTCCCCTGCGCTGGGGCGGCGACGCACTACACGGTTTGCGAGCTGGACGATGCCCGGGCTGGAGCGGTAGTTACGGACCAGCCTCACCTGCCGGGCCCCGGGATGTTCGGAGGCGAAACCGGTCAGGCAATCGGCCCGGGCGCCGGCGAAACCGTGGATGGCCTGCTGGGGATCACCGACCACGCAGATGTCTGGGCGACCGTCCACCCACAGCGAGACCAGGCGGTGCTGGATCGCGGAGACGTCTTGGTACTCGTCCACCACGAAGTGCCGATAGGCGTCACGGATCCGTTCGGCTACGGCGGGGTGTTCCACCAGCAGCGCGGCTGCGCACAGGAGGATGTCGTTGAAATCCACCACCCCGGAACTGGTCTTGTGTTTCTCGTAGGCCTCCATCACGTGGGCCACGCGTTCGGGCTCCACCCCAGCAACCGTACGGCCACGGGCGAGTTGGGCGTAGCGGCTGGGAGGGACATTGCTGGACTTGGCCCAGCTAATCTCTCCTATCAGATCTCGCACCAAGTTCGTGTCGGCATTGCCGAGCACTCGATTAGCGGCCCGCCCCACCAATGGAAAAGGGTTGTCCAACAACACCGGGAAATCGGAACCATACGCCGTGGGCCAGAAGTAGCGGCACTGGCTGAGAGCAGCTGCGTGGATGGTCCGGGCCGAGACCTTGCGTACCCCGAGCCCCGCCAACCGCGACTTCAGCTCCCCTGCCGCCCGCGTGGTGAAGGTGACCGCAAGGGTCGCAGTCGGGACGTAGCGGCCCTCCCGGACGGCGTGGGCGACCCGGTGCGTGATCGCCCGCGTCTTTCCCGTCCCTGCCCCCGCCAACACCACCAGCGGCTGCTCCAGCAGCGTCGCCACCAACCGCTGCTCGGGGTCAAGGGCGTCGAGGATCGGATCAGTCACGAGGACCATTCAAACAGGCAACGCCCGCAAAAACCCGACCGGCGTCCCACCCTCAAGGTTTTGTCGGTGAGGCGCACTAATGTGATCGGTCGCAGGGAAGGAGAGGATCATCGCAGTGAACAGGAGATCGGCCAAGCATTGGGAGAAGCTGGTCGACGCCCTGGCAGCATGGCTGGACGAACTGCGTCCCGGGCCACTGGAACAGGTGCGGATCATCACGTCCTCGGCCGCCACCGCACGCCTGGTGGGACAGGCTCTGGCGGCCCGGATCGGCATCCTCGCTGGAGTGGATCTACTTCCAGTCGACCGCTGGGTAGCACAGCTTCAAGCGGAACTGAACGATGGAGAATCGTCCCCGTGGCGAGGCCTGGCACTGGAACTGGCAATCCGGGAGGTCCTCCAGGACCTGGATTTCCAGGAATCGCATCCCGTGGTGACCGAGCACCTCCGGACGGGACCGGGCAGGCTGCGCGGCACCTCGCAACGCCTGGCAGTCCTGTTGCGCCGTTACTCGGAACACCACCCGGAACTACTCGCCCGCTGGCTCACCGACCCGGAGGAGGCAGCCGGGGAACTGCCCATGCACCTGCGTTGGCAGCCGGAGCTGACGGCCCGTGTCACCGAAATCCTCGAATGGGATCCGGTCGAGGAGCTGACGCGACTGCGCGCCGCCCTGACAGAGAAACCCGGACCGGCCACAGCCGTATTTCACTGCCCCGATCTGCCTGCGGCGACACACCTATTGCTGGATGCCATCGGACAGATCCAGGACGTCCCTGTCCTGGAATTGGAGAACACCGCGGCGCCAGAGAGAATCACCTGGCTGGGTTCTCATGACCCCCTGCGACAGGCCGAGGTGCTGCGCGAAGAACTGTGCCGATTACTGCAAGAGGAACCCACCCTGGAACCACGCGACGTCCTAGTGGTCGTCCCGGACCCCGCGGCGTGGTGGCCTGCCCTCAGCCTGGCCTTCACGCCGCTCGAGGGCAGTTCCCACCCGGGCCGGCGCCTGCGGTTCCAGCCCCCTCCCGAGGCCCGCACCCCCAACCCCGTGCTGCGCACCCTGGCCGAGGCCACCAGACTGCGGGATTCCCGCGCCACCGCCAGTTCCCTACTGGACCTGCTGGACCTCGCGCCGATCTCGTACCGCTGGCAGCTACCGGAACGCGACGAACTGGCCCGGCTGATCGATGCGGCCGGGATTCGTTGGGGCCTCGACGCCCAACACCGTGCGGACCAGGGGCTCTCCGGGATCGCACAGAACACCTGGGCCCGGGGCCTGGACCGGCTGCTGGCCGGGCTTGCTCTGGCGCCCGGGAGCACCGCGCTGCCCATCTCCGGCGTGGATGCCGTCAGTACATCGGAGCTGGAGCTGGTCGGTTCGCTCACGGAGGTCTTCACCCGGCTGCGACGTTACGCGACCACAGCCGAATCCACCACCATTCCGGAATGGGTCGCCCGGGCCCGAAGATTGCTCGACGAGCTCATCGATCTGCCTCCCGGAGAAGATTCTCTGCTCCAAGAGGCCATCTTCCGCCTGGCCCAGCTGGCGGAGGAAGGGGCCAGCAGCCCCGTCAGGGTGACGGCCTCCGACTTCACCCGCTTGCTGGAGCAGTTGGCCGCCGAACCCACATCGCGCATGGTGACGGGCAACGGCAATCTCACCGTCGTTGCTCCCGGGGAGCTCAAGGGCGTGGGTTTCCCCGTGGTCGTGCTGCTCGGTTTCGAGGACGGCGGACTCGATCCCGTTCCCGACGCGATCCCCGGAGTCCTGCCGGATCCCGGGCAGGAGCGTCTGGAGGATCTGCTGGATCATGCCCGGGCCGCCCGGCATCTGGTGGTGGTGCATCAACACCGTTCCGAAACCACCGATGCTGTCCTGGAGCACCCGACCACCCTCACCTGGTTGTGGCGCAAGCTAGGGGTCACGCCTGAGCTGCAGGAACCCCCCTTGACGGCACATTCGGAGAAGAACTTCACGGGCCCCGCACCGAGTTTCGATGCCGCGGCTCTGGATATGGCTCGTCGCCTGCGAGCCAGACCAACCACAACCACGCCGGCAAGCGTGGAGCGTCGGCGCGCTGCCCTTCGTCTACCCACCGGCGACGACACTGCTCCCATGTCTCTGGACGAGGTGGCGCGGTTCCTGCGCGACCCTGCAGCCGCTTTCCTGCGCGAGCGGGCGGGAATCCGGGGAAATTTCACCCCCGAGATCAGTGACGACCTGCCCCTCGGGGTAGGCGGGTTGGACGCCTGGGGGATTCGTTCCCGGCTGCTGGCGGCGGCCTGCGGCGGACAGACCCCCGACGCGGCGATCCATGCCGAGGCTCGCAGGGAGCTGCTGCCGACCGGCCCCTTGGGAGGTGCAGTTCTCGACGCGGACGTCAAACTAATTCGACAGCTCTGGCAGCAGGCCCGCCCGGAATGGGACCGCCCGGTCCGAGACGTCCCCATCAACCTGGAATGCTCCGGCTTGCAGCTGACAGGAATGGTCCGACTGCGCGGCGATGAGCTAGTGGTCATCTCCCCCAGCGACCTTCCTCGTCCTCTGTTCGAGCCATGGGTGCAGCTGCTGGCCCTGGCAGCTTCCGGGATCAGGACACGGGCCCGCATCCATCACCTTCGACGTCACTACGGCGAACACTTCCCAGGATCGGTGACACTCACCCCACCGCAGGAGGCCGTCGCACGCCTGGAGGTTCTGGTGCGAGGCGCCCGCCTGGGACGTTCCCGGCTCATCCCGGTTCCCGCGGAACCAGCCCGAGCGCTAGCAGAATCTGCACGGGAACGAACATTTAACGCCGCCGATTGGGACCTTCCCACCAGCAGCTGGAACTCCCCCTGGGCTTGGCGTCCGGCACACTGGGAGCATTTCTACACCGGCCCTGCTTCAGAGCTGTTTGCCGATCCTCCCCAGGAAGGCGACCCGGTGGGTCCCGAGCGCTTCGGCGCCTTTGGAGGCTGGGCGTTGGCCCTGCACTCCCCCCTCCTGGAGGCCGCACAGTGATTCCGTTCGAGATCACCGATCCCCTGCCTGATGGTCCGATGCTGCTGGAAGCCAGCGCCGGGACAGGCAAGACCTGGACCATAGCAGGACTCGCTGCCCGCTACATCGCCGAAGCAGGGGTGAAGATCGGAGAATTGTTGCTCATCACCTTCAGCAACGCGGCCGCCTCGGAGTTGCGGGGTCGCGTCCACTCCCGGATCGCTTCCGTGGCGAAAGACCTGGAGGATCTGCTGGCAGGCGGTCCCGAACCCGTGGATCCAGTCTCGCGACTGCTCGGAGCGGACCGCCACGCCCCGCGCCACAGGGCACGACTCCAGATGGCTCTGGACAACTTCGGAACCGCAACGATCACCACCATCCATTCGTTCTGCCAGGGACAGCTGGAGAGCCTGGGCGTATTGGGTGACTGGGACGGTGCCGACGAGGTGAGCGCGGACGTCTCCTCTCTGGTGCGTGAGTGCACCACAGACGAATACCTGGCCAGTTATCTTCATCACCCCGACCCGCCACTGGACGCGCGCCGCGCACTTCTGGTCGCCACCACAGCGGCGCCGTCGCGGCTCCCCTTCGCCTCGGCGAATCACGAGCTGCTGAGTTTTCAGGAGCGGGTGCGGGCTCGTTTCGCGGCGCGTCGCCGCGCACTGGGGCTGGTCAGTTTCGACGACCTACCGGGCAGGCTACGGTTCCTGGTCACTGATTCTCCGGTCGCCGAGCAGGTGCGCGCGGAGCTTCGACGACGCTTTCCCGTGGTGCTGGTCGACGAGTTCCAGGACACCGACCCGGACCAGTGGGCCATCCTGCGACGCACCTTCGTGGACGCGGACGCGATGATCACTCTGATCGGCGATCCCAAGCAGTCAATCTACGGTTTTCGCAGTGCGGATCTCGGTTCCTACCTGGAGGCCCGGCAGGCGGTCCGACACCGCGCCACTCTGGAGACCAACCACCGGAGCGAACCCGGAGTAGTAGCCGGAGTGACGAACCTGTTCGGTGACCTCTGCCTGGGTTATTCAGACATCCGTGTCACCCCCGTGCGCTCCGCCCGCTCCCCGGATGAGGAGATCTTGGTTCTCGACGCAGCCCCCGCGGCCCGCATCTGGCTACGGGGGCACGGCCCCGGGGCCACCGAGAACCCGGAACGCACCGTGACGAACGACGTTGTGGCGCACGTGCGCACGCTGTTGGCCGGGGCACGGTTCCGCAGCAGCAAAGAGGAACGGCCCATCGGCCCCCGGGACATCGCGATCCTCACCCGAACCCGTGGCCGGGGCCTGTCCCTGGTCTCCGATCTACGTGCAGCAGGACTTCCCGCCACCTGGCATGGTCCCGGCTCCGCCCTCGATTCACCGGCTGTGGCCGACTGGCTGGCAGTTCTCGCCGCCGTCGCCCAACCGACCCGTGCCCACCTTCTTCAGGCCGCCCTGGGGGAGCTGCTCGGTCTACCCGCCACCGATCTGCTGGCCGGGCGCGACGAAACTCCCGCGGCCCAACGGATCTATGATCTGTCCCGGTGCTTCGCAACCGGCGGGGTGGCCTCGCTGGTCAGTGAACTGCTGGCAGGTCTCGGCCCCCACCTGGCACGGTTCGGGGATGGGGAACGCCATCTGGCCGACCTGACCCAGATCGGTGAGTTGCTGCTCGACTCAGATGCCACCGATCTCGACGGGCTCCGCGCCTGGCTGGTTGCCCGGGCTGCCGCCCCGGGCGATGAACCGGCCACCCGGCTGGCCTCTGACCAGGAAGCGGTGCGGGTGTGCACCATGCACTCGGCGAAGGGCCTGGAGTTCCCGATCGTGCTGCTGCCGCAGGTGAGCGTCACGGAGGTGAACCTGCGCGGCGCCTTCCCCTATCTGGATGCGACCGGTCGGCGAGTGTTACACGTCGGCACCCGCCCCGGCAGTCGAGACGAGCTGTCCTCCATCGCCCGGCAACAAGCACGCGACGAGGAGCTCCGTCTGCTCTACGTGGGTCTCACCCGTGCCAAGCACCTGGCGATCGCCTGGCACGTGATGGACCGCAGGGCCTTCTCGGGACCGTTGACGGCGCTGCTGTGCCGCGACCGTTCGGTCCAGCAGCTTCGTCCCGAATACCCCACGCTGCCCCCCGCCTTCGGTTTCGATCCTGGCCTGGTGCACCTGTCGCCGGTCACCGCTCCTTTCTGGGAGGCCTCCCCCACATCTTCTGTTCCCACCCCCGAGCCAGGATCCGAAGGCCTCCGGATCGCCCGTTTCACCCGTGACATCGATCAGGAGTGGCGCCGCACCTCCTATTCCGGGTTGACCGTGCACCTCCACGAGAACGCACCAGACGAGCCGGAGGAACTCGACCTGCCTCCCGAGGAAGCCAACGGCTCCGCCACTGCCTCCCCCATGAACGACCTACCCGCCGGGGCCCGTTTCGGAACCCTCGTCCACGAGGTCCTGGAGCAGGCAGACTGGACCGACTCAGGACACGTGCAGCAGGTGACGACCGCACGAGCCCCTGCTTTTGGGTTGGACCGGGAACAGACGCAGCGGCTCGCCGACGCCCTCAGCCTGGTGGTCACGACCCCGCTGGGGGGGTTGTGGGACGGCACCCTGGCCGATCTGCCCGTCGCCGAGCGGCTGGCGGAGCTGGACTTCGACCTGCCCCTGGGGGATCGCGGCCCGGCCCGTGTGGTCGCGGACCTGGCAGCAGCAATGTCCAGGCATCTGCCCGCCTCCGATCCGCTGGCACCCTACCCGGCCCGACTGCTCGCCACTGATGCCGCCCGCACGTCGCTGAAGGGGTTCTTGACCGGCTCGATCGACGTGGTGCTGAAGCTGCCCGGGGGAGGTTTCGTGGTGGTGGACTACAAGACGAACCGGCTCCCCGTGCTGCCGGATCAGGAGCTGTCCGTCGAGCACTACCATCCGGACGCGATGGCGGAGGCGATGATGCAGGCCCACTATCCGCTGCAGGCACTGCTGTACTGCGCCGCGCTGCACCGTTTCCTGGCCTGGCGACTGCCCAACTACTCGCCTGATAAGCACCTGGGTGGGGTGGGTTACCTGTTCGTGCGAGGCATGGCCGGACCTGAGACCCCGGTAGTCGCGGGTGGCCGCTGCGGGGTTTTCGAGTGGTTTCCACCAACCGAGCTGGTGGTGGAGGTCTCCGATCTGCTGGGAGGTGGGCAGTGAGAGGGCCGGAGATTCCCGTGGCGGCCACGGGACTGCTGAGAACATTCGCCGAGGCCGGGATGATTCACGTGGCCGATTTCCATCTGGCCCGCCGGATGGCCGCGTACTGCGGGGAGAGCGACGACCGGGTGCTGCTGGCTTTCGCTCTGACTGTGCGGGAACTGCGCCTGGGCTCGGTGTGTCTGGACCTGGCGTCCGCGCCCGAGCTGATCGTTCCGGGCGAGGCCGACGACGGATCGGCGATGGCGCCCATCGAGCTGCCCTGGCCGGAACCGCATGCATGGGCTGAGGCTGTGTCAGCCTCACCGGCGGTGGCAGGCCCGGAGAGCGGACCGCGACCGTTCCGCCTGGCCGACGGTTTGCTGTACCTGGACCGGTTCTTCGCAGAGGAACGGGCCTTGGCCGCTCACCTCAGGCACCGCAGTGCGCTGCCGGATCTGCCCTCCCCTCAACCTCGTGCCCCCGAGCCCGGCATGGTGCCCGACCCCACCCAGGACACCGCGGTCCAAGCAGCCACCCGGGCCCGCACCAGCGTCATAACGGGCGGTCCCGGTTCCGGCAAGACGACGGTGGTCTCCCGGATCATCGACACACTGACTTCCCGAGGTCCGGTCACCGTCGCCCTGACCGCCCCCACCGGTAAGGCCGCCACCCGTCTGGAGACCGCAGTGCGAAACAGGTTGCGGCACCCGGAACGGGTCGCCCTGACCACCGGCACACTGCACAGGATCGTCGGCGTTGTCCCGGGCCGCGCGGAACGCACCCACGACGCACTGAACCCACTGCCTTTCGATGTGGTGATCGTGGACGAGACATCGATGGTGTCGATCACGCTGATGTCATGGCTACTGGATGCGGTGTCCGACTCCACCCGGCTGATCCTGATCGGCGACCCAAACCAGCTGGCTTCCGTGGAGGCGGGGGCAGTGCTCGCCGACATCTCCGCCGCTCCGGACCTGGTCACCTCACCGGGCGGGCCCGCCGTGGTGCAGCTCGGTGGCAGCCACCGCAACCTCGATGACGTGGCCCGGCTGGCCGACAGCATCCGCGACGGCGACGCGGACGGCTGCCTGGCGCTGCTGGAACGATCAGAGACATGCTCCCTCACCACGTACACCGGCATCGAGTCACTGGCTGACCTGTCCACATTGACCACCGACGTCGAGGCTGTCGCCCGCGATGCACTGGACGCTGCGCTGGCAGGTGACAGCAACCAGGCCATACGTGCCCTGGAGCGACACCGGTTGCTGTGCGCGCACCGGGAGGGTCCCTTTGGCACCGGGCACTGGCAGCAGGAGGTGCGCAGACACCTGGCCGCGACGCTGCCCGGCTACGCACCCGAGGTCGGCCCGTACCCGGGGCAGCCGCTGATCGTCACCCGCAACTCGGATCTGGTCAGCAACGGCGATGTAGCGGTGATCGTCGAGAGCGAGGGACGGCTACTGGCTGCCGTGGACCGGGGCGGGCATGCAGAGATGCTAAACCCGCTGCTGCTGGAGGCAACACAGGAACTACACGCCATGACCATCCACAAGTCTCAGGGAAGCCAGTTCGAGCGAGTCAGCGTAATCCTGCCCCCTCCCGGTTCGCCACTGCTGACTCGGGAGCTGCTGTACACAGCCGTCACCCGTGCCGAGTCGATGGTTCGGCTCTACGGCTCCCCGGACGCGCTACGGAAGGCCGTTGGGACCCGGGCCAGGCGGGCAAGCGGTTTGGTGAAGACCGCAACCCTGGGAAAGCCAAAACGCTAGTCTTAGGCTGTTGAACAGAAATGAGGCCCACACATGTCCGTTTTCGAGCACGTCCGCTTGGCTCCTGCTGATCCGATCCTGGGATTGACCGAGGCATTCAAAGCGGATGAGCGCACATCCAAGGTGAACCTCGGGATCGGCGTCTACCTCGATGAGAACGGGCACTTGCCGCTGATGAATTGCGTCCACGCCGCCGAGAACCGGCTGGCTGCAGCCGCGAAACCACACGCCTATCTCGGCATCGATGGCCTCCCGGACTACGTTCGCCTGGTGCGAGAGCTGGTCTTCGGCGCTGATTCGCCCGCCGTCGCGCAGGGCCGTATCGTCACGGCACAGAGCCTCGGTGGCACCGGCGCGTTGAAAGTTGGCGCCGATTTCCTCGCAACGCTGAACCCTGGCGCCCCCGTCCTGATCTCGGATCCGTCGTGGGAGAACCACCGTGCGATCTTCGCGCGCGCCGGTTTCGCTGTCGGCGCCTACCGCTACTACGACTCCGAAACCAGAACCATCAATTTTGAAGGCATGATCGAGGACCTCGAGGCGGCGCGACCAGGCACCATCGTGGTGCTGCACGCCTGCTGCCACAACCCAACAGGCTACGACCTGAGTCCCGAGCAGTGGGGCCGGGTGATCCGGGTAGTCTCGGATCACGAATTGATCCCGTTCCTGGACATGGCATACCAAGGTTTCGGAGCCGGGGTTGCCGAGGACGGGGCCGTGATCTCTCGTTTCGTGGCAGCCGGGCTGCCGGTGTTCGTTTCGACCTCGTTTTCTAAATCATTCGGGCTCTACGGCGAACGCATCGGCGCCCTGCACATCACCTGCCAGGACACCGAAGAGGCCACCCGTGTGCTGTCGCAGGTGAAAATCTGTATCCGCACCAACTACTCGAATCCTTCTACCCACGGCGCGGCAATCGTGGCCGACGTACTCGGCGACCCCACTCAGCGGGCCTCATGGGAACAGGAACTCGACCGGATGCGCAACCGCATCAAACAGATGCGCACCCGCCTCGTCGAAGCGCTGCGCTTCGAAGGCGTCGAGGATATGGATTTCATCGCCCAGCAGGCCGGCATGTTCAGCTACTCGGGGTTGACCCGGGAGCAGATGCTCGCGTTGCGCCGCGACCACGCAATCTATGGCACCGAGAAGGGCAGGATGTGCGTGGCCGCCCTCAACGACGGCAACCTGGAAACCGTCGCGAAGGCCATTGCCGCGGTCCGGGCTCAGTGACCTGTCACGCCGAGGCGATCAGGAACATCAGGACAATGATGTAGAGGCTGTTGAGCAGCACCCAGAAACGTCCCAGGTAGAAGCGGAGCTTCGCCCGGCGGTAGGCGAAGATGACGGGGGCATCCACCCAGCCCTGTTGTGTGCGCGGATCCGGTCCGATGTAGTAGTCCTTCAGACTCCAGCCCGGCCTGGCTCCGAAGCGTGACATGCCCTCCAGATGGATGCGTCCCCCTTCAGCCAGGATTCCAAGGCTTCGATGAGCCAGCAGCACGCCAAGCCACATGAAAACAGCGTGGTCGAGGGATGCGTAGTCCAACCAGGCCTGGATCTGCAACCAGACGGGCTTGGCGAAGCCCAGCAGCGAGGCGAACGTCTCCTTCCACGGATCGGCCTCGCTGACGTGGACACAGGCAATGGCAAACCCACCCACCAGCAGCGACCGGAAGAGGGCGCCGAGCATGCAGGACCACTGCGGTCTCTGACTGGTCACCTCGCCCGCTACGAGGGACACCGCAACGAAACCCACCAAGACCAGGTTCGCAACCATGACCCAGTTGAGGTACCCCTTGATGGGTGAGAACAACAATCCCGGGAGCACAACGACAGCCGTGATGTAGACCGCCGCCCTGACCCGCGAGTACAGCCACCGCACGCAGGCCACGAACCTTCTTTCCCAGACCGCCAGCCGGTACTCATTCATCTCGCGTCGACGGCGTTCCTTGTCCGATTCGACCAAGGGTCGCGAGGCTCGTCCTTCAGAAACGGGAATGGCCATAGCATCGACCTCGGTCGGGGTGGCCCACGACCCCACCCGTGGCTGCATCTGCGTTGGCGGCGCCTGCGCCGGGGATGGCCGCACCGGGGGCAGCGGCGTCGTAATGGCAGGCAGCTCAACGGTCGGGGTGTCGTCCTCGAAGGAACGTGGATTGTCTCGCAAGTTCTCTCCTTCAACATGCCCCCGCGTGCAGGCGACCGCTGCTCAGTCGAGGTAGTCGCGAAGCACCTGGGAGCGTGACGGATGCCGCAGCTTGCTCATGGTTTTCGACTCGATCTGGCGAATGCGTTCCCTGGTCACCCCATAGACCTTGCCGATTTCATCGAGGGTTTTCGGCTGCCCGTCGGTGAGCCCGAAACGCATTGAGACCACACCCGCTTCCCGCTCAGAGAGGGTGTCAAGGACGTCGTTGAGCTGCTCCTGCAACAGGGTGAAGTTCACCGCGTCGGCAGGTACCACTGCCTCGGAGTCCTCAATGAGGTCGCCAAACTCGGAGTCGCCATCCTCACCGAGCGGGGTGTGCAGGGAAATGGGCTCACGACCGTACTTCTGCACCTCCACAACCTTCTCAGGGGTCATGTCGAGCTCTTTCGCCAGCTCCTCCGGCGTTGGTTCCCGACCGAGATCCTGCAACATCTGCCGTTGAACACGTGCAAGCTTGTTGATCACCTCGACCATGTGGACGGGGATACGGATGGTGCGGGCCTGATCGGCCATGGCCCGGGTGATGGCCTGCTTGATCCACCACGTGGCGTAGGTGGAGAACTTGTATCCCTTGGTGTAGTCGAACTTCTCGACGGCACGGATCAGACCCAAGTTGCCCTCCTGGATCAGATCAAGGAACAGCATGCCGCGACCCGTGTAGCGTTTCGCCAGGGAGACGACAAGCCGCAGGTTGGCCTCGAGAAGATGGTTCTTGGCGTTGCGCCCGTCGTTCGCGATCCACTCGAAATCCTCGAGATCGTCTGGAACGATTGAGTTCTCAACGTCCGCGATCCGTTCCTCGGCGAAAAGCCCGGCCTCGATCCTTTTGGCCAGCTCCACCTCCTGAACGGCGTTGAGGAGGGCCACCTTGCCAATCTGTTTCAGGTAGTCCTTGACGGGGTCGGCGGTGGCACCGGCCGAGACGACCTGCTGCTCCGGCTCGTCGGCATCGTCCTGATCCGAGAGGGAAAACCCCTCTTCCTCGACGAGTTCCTTCTCGAGGGTGGCCTCCCTCTCCTCCACGAACTGGGAGTCGTCCACCTCGTCGAGGGAACGCTTCTTGCCTCCGACCTTCAGCACGACGTCATCACCGTCTCGCTGCACCTCGACCTCGATCTCACCTGAGGTGAGTTGCGCAATCGTTGGTTCAACGTCCTCGACGGCGGCTTTCTTCTTGGCGCTGGAACGTGCAGGTTTGGTCGTCCCAGTTTTCGTGGGCTTTGCGGTGGTCTTGGCTGCGCTCCTGGTCTTCTTTGCGGTGGCCGGCTTGACCACGGTCTTCGGCGTCTTGGTTCCGGTGGCCTTCTCCTTGGCCTCGGACTTCGCCGCCCTCGTGGTTTGGGACTGGGTACGCTTTGCGGCGGACTTGGTCTCCTTCTCCACGGTTGCAGTGGCGGTCTTTCTCGCGCGACTACGGGTGCTCTTCGGAGCCTGTTCGGAGCTCGAACCAGAGGTCACAGCGGTTTCTCCTCGCATCTGGGCACAGATCACCCCGTTGCGGTCAAGGGGTGTCGAAAACCATCTTTCCACGAGCATCGCGAACACTCAAACACGATCCCCCAGGGATTTCCCCCACGCGGTTCAGCCGCCCATCCCGCAACGTCATACCAAGGTCTGATGCACCCCTGAGATAACGATTGGGTCACGATTTCGGGAACCTTTAGCCCAGTAGGCGCGTTTGATTGGGTGTAGACGTCAGAAAGGCGGACCCAATGATCACGACTACGCGAACCCGTAGCACCGACGGTATCGATGGTAAGGATGCTGTGGGCCTCTACCTGGACGCGATAGCCAAGACCCCTCTGCTGAGCGCCGAGGAAGAGGTACAACTTGCCCACGCCATCGAGGCCGGGTTGTTCGCTCGCGAGATCCTCGACGACAATGAGACCACCTCGACCGACGCCACCCGCGACGAGCTGGAACAGCTCATCGAACTCGGCGATCAGGCCATGCAGCAATTCATCAAGGCGAACCTGCGTCTGGTGGTCTCCGTGGCCCGCAAGTACGGTCGCGCTCAGATGCCGCTGCTCGACCTGGTGCAGGAGGGCAACACCGGCTTGATCCGCGCCGTGGAGAAGTTCGACTACACCAAGGGATTCAAGTTCTCCACCTACGCCACGTGGTGGGTGCGGCAGGCCATCTCCCGTGGCATCGCCCAGCAAGGTCGCATCGTGCGCCTGCCCGTGCACGTTGCCGAACAGGTCAACCAGGTCTCCGCGGTACGCCGCAACCTGGAGCGGGCCCTGGGTCGCGAACCCGAGGTCGGCGAGATCGCCGATGAACTGAACCTCGCCGAGGAGAAGGTCGTCGACCTGATCCGCTACGCCCGCGACCACGTCTCCCTCGACGCGCCTGTCGAGGCCGACGGCGATACCGCGCTCGGCGATCTGATCGCCCGCGAAACCGCACCCGGCCCGGATGAGGTGGTGCTCGACGCGGAGGAGCGAGCCCGCCTCGATGGGATGCTCTCCACTCTCGACGACCGCTCCGCAGACGTGGTGCGACGCCGCTACGGCCTCCTCGATGGACGCCAGGCCAAGCTGGCCGACATCGGGCAGCACTGGGGCATCACTGCCGAGAGGGTCCGTCAGATCGAGCGCCTTGCGCTGGCCAAGATGCGCGAATACCAGGCCGCTGCTTGATAGCCATCCCTGATCCGGCTCACCCAAGGAGCCGGATCAGCCCTTCTTGGGCGCAGGAGGCCACCAGCTTCCCGTCCTGAAACAACCTGCCCTGACAAAATCCCCGCGCCCCGGAGGCCGACGGCGAGACCATGTCGTAGAGCAGCCATTGGTCGCAGCGGGCCGGACGATGGAACCACATCGCGTGATCGATGGAGGCCGTCTGCAGGTTCGGTGATAGGAACTCCACCTCGTGCTGCACGGTGGAGACGCTGAGCAACAGTAGATCCGTCAGGTAGGCCAGAACGGCAGCGTGCAGGCACGGATCATCCGGCAGGGCATCCTGGGTGCGCACCCAGGCTCGCATCACTCCCCCGTTCTGGCTCGGCACAGGGGTGGAGGCCAGCCGCACATCGAGGGCATCCCACTCCGACAGCATCCGGATAGGGGCACCGAAACGTTCCTCCAACACCTTTCCCAGTGGTGACGATCCCTCGGGCGAGGCGACCGATTCCGGCTGGACCGCCGAATGGCTGAGTCCCTCCTCCGGTTCTTGGAATGAGACGTTCAGGTCGAAAATCACGTCGTCGTACTGGCGGGTGACCACCCGGCGCGCCGAGAAGGTGCGACCGTCCCGGACGTGTTCCACCCCGAACCGCAGCGGCGCCTCCCGACTACCGGGCCGCAGGAAATACCCATGCAGCGAATGCACCACTCGGTTCCTTGGGACGGTTCGCATCGCCGCTACGAGGCTCTGCGCCATCACCTGTCCGCCGAACAGCCGCTGCCACTGGGTGTCCGGTTGCGGGCCTCGGAACCTGTCCTTGCCGACCTCAACGAGGTCGAAGAGCTGCATCAGGTCATCTGTGGTTGCTGGCACTAGTCCATTATCACCCGATCCTTCCCATGGCCTGAGAAATCCGTTTCGCCGAGACAGGCACCAGGGTGCGTGTCCCCTGCGCGAACAGGCTCACCCGGAGCTCCTCCAACAGGAACGCGATCTCCTCCACCTCCGTGGACAACGGACCGGAGGGCTGGGCATCGCACAGCTGTCCGTAGCGGGCCTCCAATTCCATGATCTCGGCGCGGTTCCTCTCATCCCTGCCAGGATTCCTGCCACGGGACATGAGCCGGGTATCGCAGGCTTCGATCCACACCGGGATGCGGTCGAACCACGGATCTGGGGTGGCGGAGATGAACCGTTTGAAGGTGAGGTTGGCCAGCTGCTCGGTGATGTCCGAGCGCACCTCATCATTTTCCGGCAGCGCAGCAAGCCTTCGTTCCACCATTGCCTGGGCAGCCAAGGCCCTCGCCGCGGTGCTGACGACTGTGGCCATGGTTGTGGGGCAGTCGGCACGCACCATGTCCGCAACGCACTGGAAATCCCGCTCGTCGCGGACCTGCACTGGATCCTTGATCGCCCGCAGCAACCTGTCGGACGCTTTCAGCCAGGCGTCCTGGAGCAGTTCCGGAACCGAATCGTACTGGCTCGCTCCGAGGGCCAGTTTCTCGGAATTCCCGAGGTGGGAGACCACCCAGCGGATCGGCGACGGATTCACCAGCGTGAGTAGACGCCGAAGCCCCGCGGCATGGAGGCGTTCCGCCTTCGCGGCCGAGTCCACCACCTGCACTCCGACGCTGCCCCCCTCATCCACGAGGCAGGGATAGCCCTCAACTCCTTTGCCGAGGCGCTGGGTCAGGGGCAGCTTCCCAAAATCCCAAGCAATACGGCCCGTCGTCGCGATCCGCCCCGCGGAGCGTGTCAGGCGTGCGGCCACCTTCGCGCTGAGCTGGGTCTTCAAAGCCACCAGATCTTCGCCTCGACCCAGCTCCTTGCGTCCCTCGACCACGACGAAGGTCGGTCGTAGGTGGGAATCCACGGCCTCAGGACGCCAGTCGCCGGGGTCCACCCGCTCCCCGGTGAGAGCGTTGAGCGCCCTTCCCAGCGCCTCGGGGAAGGCGACCTCGTCACCCGTTCCCCGTTCCCGGAGCCACGCCACGGCGCGACGGGCGAAATCGGGGGCGGGCACGAAAGAGGTGCGGACCCTCTTGGGCAGGCCGCGGATCAGGGCGGTCGCGAGGTCCTCGCGCAGCCCCGGAACCTGCCAGGTGAAGGGTTCGGGTTCCAGGACCCCGAGTTGTTCCAGCCGCACCTCGATCGTCACGCCGTCGTGGCCCGCCCCGGGTTCGTAGACGTAGCTGACGGGCAACTCCAGTCCCGAAACCTGCCACCGGTCGGGGAAGTCGGTGACGCTGAGCGCCCCGGGGTCGGTCATGCAATCCGCAGGCGTCAACCGCAGTGCGGAGTCATCGCCCAAGGATTTCACGTACTTGTCGAAGGTGGCCCCGGAGACCACCTCGGCGGGTAGCCGGGCGGCGTAGAAGTCGTAGAGGGTCTGGTCAGAGATCAGCAGCTCAGGTCGGCGCATCCGATCAGTGAGCCTTTCGGCCTCGTCGTAAGCGAATCGGTTTGCCATTACCACCGGGTTACGGGTCTCCCATTCCCGTTCCACCAGACCGGTGCGGATGAAGATCTCCCGAGCCTGCTCGGGATGGCTGACAGCGTAGTTCGTGCGACGCCCGGAAATGATCGGCACCCCGAACAGGCTGACGGTTTCGTTGGCGATAACGGTGGCGCTGCGGGGTGAGAACGTCGGCTCGGAGAGGGTGCGGGTCACCAATTCTCCTGCGGCACGTTCGATCTGTGCCGCGGTCACCGGGCCGACGGTGCGCGCCCACAACCGAGAGGTCTCAACCAGTTCGTAGGCCACCACCAGCGGAGGTGTGGACCGTGAGCACGCCGACCCGGGCGCGATGGCGAACCGGGCACCCCGCGCGCCCTGATACTCAGTCAGGGGACGGCGCCTGCCCTGTATTTTCGGGGGTGGCGGCATGGCCAGCCCGATGTTGGACAGCAACCCGGTGAGCAGACACTCCAGGACGACGTCCATCGTCGCGTCCCCCTCACCGGGCAGGTCCAGTTCCCGGCACACGTCACGCAGCTGAGAAACGAGATCTTCCCATTCCCGGAACCGCACGAAATGCAGGAACTCGGCCCGGCACAGCTTGCGGAACGCGCTTCCAGATAGTTCCCGGCGACGCCCCCGAAGGTAGTTCCAGACGTTCAGCAGGGCCTCGAAATCACCACCTACCAGGGATCTCCTACCCTGTTCGACGGGCCGGGTGCCGGTGTGGACGGTGTGACGTCTGGGCTCTCCGTTCGTGGGAGAGCCGGTTTCACCGGCAGGCGGTTGCGTGAAACGCCGGTGCAGCTCATCGGCAGCCTGTTGGTACTCGGCTGGGCGTTCCCGCACGTCTGGCACCGTCAGCCCGGCAACAATCACCTGCACCTGGCGAAGCGCCCCCCTGCGAGATCCCTCGATGAGCATTCGACCGAGCCGGGGGTCGACGGGCATCCGCGCCAGGAGGCGTCCCGTGCGGGTGAGCCGCACCCGTTCGTGGCGGCGACGCGGCTTGATCGCGCCCAGTTCCTGCAGCACCCGCAGGCCGTCGCTGATCTGGGATGCGACCGGGGCCTCCACGAACGGAAAACTCTCGATCTCACCGAGTCCGGCCTGGGCCATCTGGAGGATGACGGTGGCCAGGTTGGTGCGCAGGATCTCCGGTTCGGTGAACTCGGGACGGGAGGTGAAGTCCTCCTCACTGTAGAGCCGGATCGCGACCCCCGGGCCGAGCCGGCCGCAGCGGCCCGCCCGCTGATTGGCGCTGGCCTGCGATATCGGTTCAATCGGCAACCGTTGCACCTTGGTGCGCGCCGAATAACGGGAGATGCGCGCCACGCCGGCGTCGATCACGAACCGGATACCGGGGACCGTGATTGAGGTCTCGGCAACGTTGGTTGCCAGCACCACCCGCCTGCCGGGGTGAGCCTGAAACACTTTTTGTTGGTCGACCGCGGCCAGCCTCGCGTACAAGGGCAGTGTTTCCCAACCTGGAAGTTTCAAGGCATTCACGGCGTCCGCAGCATCGCGAATCTCCCGTTCCCCGGACAGAAAGACCAGCACGTCCCCCGAGGATGTGGTGGTCGCCAGCTCCCTGACAGCGGATGCGACGGCGTCCACCTCGTCGTCGTCCTCACCGACGGGCTGGTAACGGATCTCCACGGGATAGGTACGCCCGGAAACCTCCACGATCGGTGCGTCGTTGAAGTGAGCGGCAAACCGGGCGGTGTCGATGGTGGCGGAGGTGACGATCACCCTGAGTTCCGAGCGACGTTCCAGAAGCTGTTTGAGATAGCCGAGCAGGAAGTCGATATTGAGACTGCGTTCGTGGGCCTCATCAATGATGATCGTGTCGTAGCGTTCCAGGTCGCGGTCGTGGGCCAGCTCACTGAGCAGCACGCCGTCGGTCATCACCTTGATGCGGGTGGCACGGCTCACTCGGCGGGTGAAGCGCACCTGGTAGCCGACGAACTCCCCCATTTCTGTTCCGCACTCCTCGGCAATCCGGTGCGCGACTGTGCGGGCCGCAATCCGCCTCGGCTGGGTGTGGGCGATCCGCTCCCTGCCCGCCAACAGGCAGATCTTCGGGAGCTGGGTGGTCTTGCCCGACCCGGTTTCACCTGCGACCACGACCACCTGGTGGTCGCGGATGAGGGATGCGATTCTCGGTGCCTCTGCGGAGATCGGCAGCGCCGGATCGAAGGCGAGCCGCGGCTGCGGATTCACTTACCGTGGGTGATGTACAGCGGACATAGCGAGTGGGCCATCAGACCACGCAACAAGCCACCCAACCCGAATCCCGGGATGGCCTCCTCACCGGCACCGAGAACCAAGAGGTCGTAGTTCTCGGAGCGGGTCACGAACTCGTTGATCGGGGTGGCCGCCACCACGACCACCTCGTAGGGCACATCGGGGAAGGTTTTGGCCTGTTCCGAGGCCATCGCCTCGATTCCGCCCCGGGTGAAGCGGATCAGCTCCTCCAGGTCGGCGGGCCCAAGTTTCGGACCGAACAGTCCGATGGGGGGTTGTAGTGCGTGGACGATCTCGAGCCGGGCACCGAGCAGCTGGGCCTGCTCGAAGGCCGCAGCCAGGGTGGAGTGGTTCACCCGGCTGGTGTTGAGTCCAACCCCGATCAATTTCTTGTTTCCAACGTCCTGCGGATGGGCCGCGGCGGAGATCACCAGCACCGGACACCGTGAACTGGCAACCACAGAGACGCTGGTGGAACCGACAAACATGCGTTCCAGCCCCGAAACAGAGCGCCGACCCACGACGATGAGGTCCGCCACCTCGCTGAGTCGTCCGAGCACCCCACCCGGCGAGCCGAGCACCACCTCGGTGCGAATGCGATCGCCCGGGAGGCCGATTTCACGGGCCTTTGTGGCTGCGGCCTCGTTTGCGTTGGCTCCAGCATTCTGCAGTACCTCGGGGTCGTAGACCACTCCCCAGGCTCCTGCCAACATTGCGTCGTCCACGGCGTGGACCAGCAGCACTTCCCCATTGGTCTCCGCGGCGAAGCTGGCGCCGTACTTGACGGCCCTCAAACCGTCCTCACTGCCGTCGACACCCACAACAACAAGTTTGCGGTCCTCCATTGTTTTCCTCCTCAACTCTGGGGAACTGGATTGCCGGACATCACCCGGCCCGTCACTTCTTCGATCCTCACCGCCACGCCGATGGCTGGATCTCGCGGCAGGAAGCTGCCGACATCGCGCACCTCACAGATGTCGCTCATTCCACGGACCAGCACCGACCATCCGACCGCAGTGGCATGGTCGATTTCATCCACCTGAAACGCCACCCTCGTGGGTTTCGCTAGGCGTGCCAACGTCGATGCTGCGCTGGTGCGGAAAACCACCGAGTCACCGATGACCCGATAGTTGACGGGGAGCACGGTAAGGCCTTCAGCATCATCCTGCCAGGCCACGCGCCCGACACCCCCGGTCCTGAGAAGGTGCAGACACTCGGGGACGTCCAGCCGCTCGAAATACGTGACCTCGGTCATGGGAGAACTCTAGTGGCCCACACCTGGTCAGCCTGCGGTCGGGAAGGTGGTGCGTCCACCAAGTTTGTGTGCCAGGTCGTCATCGATGCCGTCAGCAACCTGAGAAATGGATTCGAGGGCCTCTCTCAGGTGCTGGGGAACGAATGGACGGGCCGGTACCGAGACCTGCACGAAGACCCGGTCCCGGTGCAGGGCGAAACGGCAGTAGCGGGATTCCACATTCAGGTCGTTGAGCACCTCGCAGGCCCGGGAACGTCCACTGACGTCGTGCACGAGAGCCGCGAACAGCACCAGTTCTTTGAAGTCCGGGGTCGAACGGCAGAAAACCATGGTGGAACCGACTCTGATGGCAACCTCACCTGCTGCATTGCGCAGCGCCGGGTGCCCGAACATTTTCTCCAGCTCCGCGTCGACGATGGCGTCGAGCTGGGCCTGGCTGCTGGGAAGCACCACACCGTAGGCTCCAGGCTTGGGTTGAGCCGGGTTGCTCTCCCGGGCGGTCAGCAGCTCCGCCAGCTGATCGGGTTCCAGGAAGATGGGGTGCAGCACGCCGACCACCTGGGTCATGGTGGTGGTGGTGAGATTCGCCAGTTCGATGGCCTCCTCTTGATCTCTGCGGACCGTGACCCCGTTGGGTGAGGAAGTCCACCCGAGTTCTGCGAGTCGAGGAGAGTCGACACCGACCAGAACAGCCTCAATCACTCCCGGTTCGACGGCCGAGAAACGCACAGCGGGCGGTGATTCATCGGTCTCTGCACCATTGACTGCAGAAATGGTCAGATCAGCGCTGGCATCCATCACGGACAGGACATCAGCAAGTCTTTCGGTGAAATCGTCCCATGCCTGCTTGGTGGTCCTGTCCAGATCAAAATCTTCAATATCAGCCATGCAGCCCACCTCCGGGAATCAACCTAGCAAACCGCACTCAGAGATCGCGTTAACAGGCGAACTGGTGATTCCCGAGGTCCGGATCGCAGACAAGCTCCTGCAATGGGGCGGGAGAAGAAAACGACCTCTGGCCATTGTGTTTTAGGTTGCCCTAAGCTGGGTCCTCCCCTAACCTGAGAGGACCCGATGCATCCACAGGACTGGAACCTGCCCTACGGGCTGACGATCCTGACCCTGTTCTGCATCGTCATGGTGCGCTCCAACGGTACCTACTGGATCGGTCGCGGAATCGTCGCGGGTACGAGCCATACCCGTTGGCGAAAGGTGCTGGAAACCCGCCCCTACCGGGCGGGAAGCTCCTGGCTGCACCGTTGGGGCCCACCCGCAGTCACCTTGAGCTTCCTGGTCATTGGTCTGCAAACCACGGTCAACCTGGCAGCAGGCGTGGCCCGGATGCCAATGCGCCGCTACCTGCCAGCTGTGGTCGCCGGCTGTACCGTCTGGGCATTCATCTGGGGCACGGGCGGAATGATCAGCCTTGTTCTCCTATCCATGGCGTGGAACCACAGCCCTGCGATGACGATCGCGGGGCTCATCGTGATGGCCGCTGCGGTGGCTAGCTTCTTCCTGTTCGGTCGCGGTGGTCAACCGTCGAAGCGCCGGGACGCACCCTTGTCAGCCGACTGTGCCAAGGAGCCGTAGATCCTCAGCGCAGTCGAGACCTGCCGTTGCCGTGTTGCGGGACGGTAGCCGTTGCCAGCCTCCAGCTCGGCACGACGGGCAGCCAGCTCCTCGTCGGGCACGTTCAACACGATCGACCGGTTGGGAATGGAGATGGTGATCTCATCGCCGGTGCGTACCAGCGCAATCGGTCCCCCGGATGCCGCCTCTGGAGAGACGTGTCCGATCGACAGCCCGGAGGAACCACCGGAGAATCGACCGTCGGTGATCAGCGCACACTTCGGCCCCAGCCCCAGCCCTTTCAGGTAGGAGGTCGGGTAGAGCATCTCCTGCATCCCCGGACCGCCCTTGGGCCCCTCGTAGCGGACGATCACGACATCGCCCTCCGTGACCTTCCTGCCAAGGATGGATTCGACCGCTTCCTCCTGGGATTCGGTGACGAAGGCAGTACCGGTGAACTCCCACTGGTGCTCGGGCACCCCTGCGGTCTTGACGATGGCACCGTCCGGTGCGAGGTTGCCCTTCAACACTGCCAAGCCACCGTCGACGGTGTAGGGATGCTCCACGGAGCGGATGCAGCCGTTGGCAGAGTCCAGATCGAGGGATTCCCACCGGTTGGTAGAGCTGAACGGCACGGTGGTACGTACCCCACCCGGAGCAGCATGGAAAAGCTCGATGGCCTCCTCAGTCGCGCTGCCGCCACGAATGTCCCAGTCCGCCAGCCAGCTCTCCAGCGATGGCGAGTGAATCGCGTGAACGTCCTCGTCGAGTTTTCCTCCGCGACGCAACTCCCCGAGAATGGCGGGGATGCCACCCGCGCGGTGAACGTCCTCCATGAAGTAACGCTCCGAGTTGGGCGCAACCTTGGATAGGCAGGGGGTGACGCGGGAAATGGCATCGATGTCATCCTGGTCGAAATCCACCCCGGCCTCCTGGGCTGCGGCCAGCAGATGCAGAACGGTGTTGGTGGATCCCCCCATCGCAACGTCCAGGCGCATGGCATTGCTGAACGCCGATTTCGTGGCGATTGACAGGGGCAGGACGGAGGCGTCGTCCTCGTCATACCAGCGGCGGCACAGGTCAACAACGAGCCGCCCGGCGTTGACGAACAGATCTCGACGGGCCGCGGCAGTGGCCAGGGTGGAGCCGTTGCCCGGCTGGGCGAGCCCGATCGCCTCCAGCAGGCAGTTCATGGAGTTCGCGGTGAACATCCCGGAGCATGAACCACAGGTCGGACAGGCACTGGCCTCGATACGCCCCAGCTCCTCATCACTGACATTCGGGTCGACAGCCGCAGTCATCGCGTTGACGAGATCGAGGGACGCGACCGCCTGGCCATCGCGGATGATGGCTTTGCCCGCCTCCATGGGGCCACCAGAGACGAACACGGCGGGAATGTTGAGTCGAAGGGCTGCCAGCAGCATCCCTGGGGTGATCTTGTCGCAGTTGGAGATGCACACCAATGCGTCGGCGCAGTGGGCATTGACCATGTACTCCACTGCGTCAGCGATCAGCTCGCGGCTTGGCAGTGAGTACAGCATCCCGCCGTGTCCCATTGCTATGCCGTCGTCGACTGCGATGGTGTTGAACTCGCGACCGATGGCACCTGCCTGCCTGATGGACTCCGAGACAAGCTTTCCCGTGTCGCGCAGGTGGACGTGACCAGGCACGAACTGGGTAAAGGAGTTCGCGACCGCGATGATGGGTTTGCCGAAATCAGAGTCAGTAATGCCCGTGGCGCGCCAGAGCGCGCGGGCGCCGGCCATGTTTCGGCCGTGGGTGGACGTGCGGGAACGAAGCGCGGGCATGTCTCTCCTTCATGCGTCGAACCCGCCCAGTCTAGGAGGTTCCAAGGAAAGGGCCATTGAACCGCGTGTTTCATGGACAGTGACGAGAACCTGTCTCGTTCGACCGCACCTGCAGACTCTGCGACACGCCGTCATCGGCAGTGCGGCAGCTCCAGAGTGCACCGCCGAAGGCCCTGCGCCCCGGCAGGCATGATTGGCCCTAGGAGGACATCGCGTTGTGGATGGCCTGGTTCATCGCATCGGGACTCAAAACCCCGACGTGGCGTTGTTGTACCACGCCCTTGGCATCGATGAAATAGTGCGACGGCACCCCCATGATTCCGTAGGCCGCGGAGATCTGCTGGTCCTGGTCTGCGACCTGGGGGAAGTCATTTCCGACGCGTTTCGAGTAGTCGCTCACCGTGCTCGGACTCTCGCCGACATAGACCACAACGATCCTGACCGCGCCACCTTGGGATGCCATGACGCCCTGGATATCAGGGATCTCCGTACGACAACCCGTGCACCAGGTGGCCATGAACACAAGCCACACCGGTGTGCCGCGCAGTTCCTCCAGCGCAACCGGCGTCCCATCGATGTCCGTCACGGTGAAGCCCGGAGCGTTGGCCCCCACGGCGGGAGGTTGCTGCACGCCCTCAACATCCACGTGGGACATGGCTTCGCTTTCGGCACGGGTTGAATCCTGGTCACCCGGTTTCACCACCAACCAGGCGGCAATCGCAATGGCAAAGGCCGTCACCAGAACCACCGCAGTCTGACCGAAACTCGAAGACCGCAATCGCGCCCGCCAGGCCGGCTCCTCCTTGGATGTGCGGTCCGGTTCCGGAGCGGGCTCATCGGTCTCCAGGAACTCGGTCACCTCGTCATCATCAGGCGTAGGCATGCAGACCTCCGAAGAACAGGTTGCCGAGATAGGTGAACACCACAGCTGCGAAGGCCAGCACCAGCAACCATGCCGATTTCTTGCCGCGCCAGCTCCTGGTAACCCGGGCATGCAGATAGGCCCCGTAGATCAACCAGGTGACCAGGGCCGCCGTTTCCTTCGGATCCCAGCCCCAGTACCGCCCCCATGCGACATTGCCCCAGATGGATCCAAGAATGAGCATGAGGGTGAGCATCGGGAAAGTCACCACGGTGGCCTTGTAGCCCAGCTCATCGAGGGATTCCCGACTCGGCCAGCCCTTCCACTTCACGTATGGCGCCAGCAGGTACATCACGGCAGCCGCAAAGGAAACCAGAGCAGCCCCGTAGCCGAGCGATGCAGTGAACACATGCAACGTGAGCAGCGGCGAGTTCTGCAATGCGGGCATCAGCGGATTCGGCTTGTAGGACATGGTGGAGGCGTAGATCAGCATGGCCAGGATCACCGGCAGGGTGATCACTGACATGGTCCGAATCCGGTAGCGCCACTCAAAGTAGACCTGCGCCAGAAGCATGCCCCAGGTGAAGGCGATGGCAAACTCGTAGTGATTCGAGAAAGGCGCATGCCCTGTCGCGATCGTCCGGGTGATCAACACGCCAGTCATCAGCAGCAGGGCCAGCTGGGTGGACTTGGCCGCCCACCACGCCACCGTGAAACGACGCAGCGGCGTGCGCCGGGAGCCTCCCGTCACCTTGACCTCCCTGCTTCCCTCGCCGACGACCACTCCGTCTGCCGAGGTGATTGCCGCGGCTCTCGTCATCCTCGCCGCAAGGACAGCTCCGAGGTAGGCGATGGTGGAAATGACCACGAGGGTCGTTGATATGAGCAGCAGGGCCTGGGAATATTCGATCATCGCTGATCTCCCTTCTTCGTGGCGCTGGCCAGTTGGGTGTTGACGCGTTCGACCATATCCGTTACGAAACGCGTGAACCCGGAATCACGCCGATCCGGGGAGGCCATCTGTATCAAAGTTCCCTCCTCGGTCCCGCTCACCCGCACCCACAGGCGCTGGTGGCGGAAAAACATCGTCATACAGGTGCCGACGACCAGCAGGGCGAACCCAGCCCACACAATTCCCGTCCCGGGATCACTTCTCAGGATCATTCCTGTGAACTGCTGCTCGCGTTGGAACGTAACTGAGTAGTCCCCGACGGGGGTCGCGGTCCCCATGTCGATCACGGTCGAGGCCAGCGGAGCGGTCTTCTCACCTCGGCGCAGCTCAACCCTCACTTGGCCGGGAGCGATTCCCCTCCCCACCTGCCCAGAGGCTGGGCTGATCACGTACATCATGGTTTGATCCGGCAGGGTGACGTGCCCGTAGTTGAAGATCTTGTCCTGCGTGGTCCATTCCAACGGAACCCCACCCTCGAAGACCGTCGCCCCGGACGCGTCCGTCACACGCATCACCGCCGCAACCCCGAAGTAGGCCTGGTGGAACATGAGCCCGGCGTGGCTGAGCGGGCTATTGACCCTGACCTCCTGCTGCGCCACCGTTTTGTCGCCGTCACGCAGCACCAGGTCGGCGACGTAATCCTTTGGCCCCCCGTTGTCGTAGTAGGTATCGCGGAAGCCCGTGGCCTCGGCAACCAGAGTGGTGCCGTGCCCGACCTCGCGGGGATATCCGATGGTCAGGGCGAATCTTTCATCACGGAATCCGGTCAACGATGAAACAACAAACCCTGCCATGATGATGACGAACGCCGTGTGCGCCAGCACGGTGCCGAACGGCATCCAGGCGTTGCGGTCCAGGTACACGCCCCGCCCCGTCCCCGCATCGTCGTGGATGACCCGCAAACCGTGGCGGCGGGCATCTGCAACGATCACTTCCAGCGCCTCATCGGGTTCCTGCGATGTGATAAATCGGGTGCGAAGCCCTGCGACATCGAAGAACCTGGCCTTGACGCGAACATGGGGATGACGGGCTGCTTTCCAGATAACGGGAATCCGGTGCGTGGTACAGGCGATGATCGAAAGGGCCAGCAGCCCCATCACGACGAGGAAGGGGATGGAGGAGAACATCGAGAAAAACCCAAGAGCGTCAAGGATCGACGTCCAGCCACCGACGTTGTCGCGTACTCTGTCGAGCCAGGCAGCCTGCCGTTCCGGGTCACCCGCGATGCTCGACGGCTTCTGCGGCAGCAGCGCTCCGATGAGCGACAACAAACCCGTCAGCAGAATCAGGATGAGCCCGAAGGCTTTGTTGTGAAACAACGCGTAGATTGCGTGCAGAAAACGACCGGGGGAAAGGTCGAGAGCCTCGTCCAGTCCGTCAGTGGTTCCCGTTCTACGGGGTGTTTCATCACTCATCGGTCACCTCTAGATTCCAAACGCGGGGATCAGCCCGGCCAGCGATGCGAACAGATTGGTGATCATGAGGAAACCGACCACCACCAAGAGCCCTCCGGTCGCCAAGGACACCGCCACATGGTGCCTGACGAACCACCCGAAACGTCGCGTGACCTCGGCCGACCCGATGGCGACCGCGACGATGGGCAGTCCGAGTCCCAAACAGTATGCGGTCATGAGAAGCATTCCCGACCACACGGTGGAGCTGACTGTGGCCAAGGTGAGGATGCCGCTGAGCACCG
>ERZ773075.79-NODE-79-length-84599-cov-128.381_pt1 | contig 84599 bp, 60 predicted proteins | sample MGYA00580614_ERZ773075 | MGnify/ENA primary metagenome ERZ773075 (study PRJEB29015, sample SAMEA2738021) | human oral metagenome | biome: human oral; feature: human-associated habitat; material: dental | place: China | collected 2043 ...
AGCGCATCGCCCGCGACGTCCATGACCTGCTCGGACACAGCCTCACCGTCATCGCCATGCAGGCAGAGGGCGCCCGCGCCATCCTGGCTACGGACCCGGCCGCCGCAGATGAGGCCCTGGCCGTCATCGGGGAGACTTCCCGTCGCTCGGTGGACGAGGTGCGCGCCCTGGTCGACATCCTGCGCTCCGAGGCCGCTGGCTCGGAGGCCTCCGAGGGCGTCGCAGCCGCCAGCGCTGTTGGTGCGGGCGGTACCGGTGCCGGCGCGGGCCCCGCAGACGAGACTGCTGAAGCGGTTGATGCGGGGACCGGGACCTTTGCCGGAACCGGACCTGCGGCGTCGAGTCATGACCATGAGAGGGATCTTCTGCGCGAACCGGTGCACCAGGCGCAGCATGCGGGACTTCCCGTCACCCTGGAGACCGACCCGACCGAGCGGCTCCCCCCGGCGGCGGCGCAGGTCTTCCACCGGGTGGCCCAGGAGTCGCTGACCAACGTGCTGCGCCACGCCCCCGGGGCGACCACGACCGTCTCGCTGAGCACCGGGATCGGCCGCGCCGTCCTCGCCGTCGAGAACGCCCCGGCCCCGAAGGCCCGGGCCGCATCATCGGCGCAGGCGGCGGATGCGCCGGAAGGGAGCGAGGGGGACGGAGAAAACGGACCCGTGCACCGCGGCTTCGGCCTGATCGGGATGCGCGACCGGGTCGCCGAACTCGGCGGCTCCTTCACCGCCGGGCCCACGCCCGAGGGCGGCTGGCGGGTGATGGCGGAGCTCCCCGTCGTCCCAGAGTGAGGTCCAATCGTGCTCATATGATGAACTTCGCAGGAGGTCATCGGTACTTCGCCAGCACGAAATCGCACAGTGAGACCCTGGAGAGCGGATACTTCCCGTGAGAAGACGTCAAGAAGGGGGGCGCCTGTGATCCGCCTGGGTCTGGCCGATGACGAGCCGCTGTTCACCATGGGGCTGGCCATGCTGCTGGGGGCGCAGCCGGACATGGAAGTCGTCTGGCGGGCCGTCGACGGCAACGACGCCCTCATGCGCAACGCCGCAGACCCCGTCGACGTGCTCCTGCTCGACGTGCAGATGCCGGGCCTGGACGGGCTGGCCGCCACCCGCGAGCTCATGGCCCGCGGCACCACCGGTCGGGTCGTCATCCTGACCACCTTCGACACCGATGGCTACGTCATGGGGGCCATCGAGGCCGGTGCGGCAGGCTTCCTGCTCAAGAACACCCCGCCACAGGACCTCATCATCGCGATCCACACCGTCCACGACGGCGACTCGGTCATCTCCCCGGGGCCCACGCGCCGGTTGCTCACAGCAGTGCGCACCGGCCAGGTCAGTGGGGTCGGCGTGGGAAGCGAGGCCGGTACCGGACGCCACGCCTCTGAGGACTCGGTCGAGGAGGTCCGAGCGGCGGAGGCCTCCCAGCAGGTCGCGGCCCTGACTCAGCGTGAGCGCGAGATCCTGGCGCTCATCGCCCTGGGTCTGACCAACCAGGAGATCTGCGACCGCGAGTGGCTGTCCATGCCCACGGTCAAGACCCATGTGAGCCACCTACTGTCCAAGACCGGCTGCCGCGACCGGGTCCAGCTGGTGCTGCTGGCCTTGCGCGGCGGCGTCATCGACCTCGCCGACGTCCTGGGCCGGGCCTGAGAGGTGGGCGCTCAGGCCGCCTGTTTCTGCACCAGGACGGCCACGGTGCGCGCGGGCACCGAGATCGTCCCGCTGGCGCGGTCGAAGCCGGTGCGGCGCACCACTTCGTCGGCGCCCTCGGCCTGGATGGGGGAGAGGCGGAAGTCCCGGCCCGTCAGCTCGGGCAGCGGCTGAGTGAGCGTCTGCCCGGAGGCGTTGATGACCACCAGGACGGCGTCGAGCTCGGGGTCCACGTCCTGGCCGCCCCGGGTGTCGTCGATGAGCATGACGACCACACCGGCTGGCGCGCCGAAGCCCGCCCCCGGGAAGGTCAGCTTGTCCTGGATGAGGCGCGTGGAGCCCAGGCTGAACAGCGGCGTCGAGGCGCGCAGCCGCAGCAGGTCCAGGGCCTGGGAGCGAGCCGCCGCGATCTCCTCGGGCGATGGCCGCAGCCAGGCGTCCTGCAGCAGCGGCCCCTGGATGGCCCAGGAGCCCTCGTTGCGGCTGGCCGGCGGCAGGCCCCGTCCGAAGCCGTTGGACTGCCCCGTGAAGTCGATGGCGTTGAACCAGTCCCCCGAGTTGTAGGAGTCCCGGTCCAGGGACTTGGAACGGAGCAGCTCGGTGCCCGCGCTCCAGAAGGACGGCGACTGCGCCAGTGTCACCGTGGCCAGGCACACCGTGTTCATCCGCACCCGCTCGGCCACCGGCATGCCCTGGGGCAGCTTGTAGGCCAGCAGGTCGTAGAGCGTCTCGTTGTCGTGTGCGTCGACGTAGTTGACGTTCTCCTGGGGCTGGGAGGCGAAGGCCGCTGGCGCCCCGTTGTGGATGAGGTCGATCCCGCGGCGCACCGTCCCGTCCGAGATCGTCATGACATAGTCCTTGAGGTTGCCCACCAGCCCTAAGCGCACCAGGTCGGTGCGGTGGGCCAGGTCCGCCGACTGCTCGTTCCAGCTGCGGTGGTCCAGGCCGCTGGGCTGGGTGAGCAGACCGGTGCCGAAGCCCTGGAAGACGCGGTGGTCGGGGTCGAAGGCGCCCCCGCCGTGGACGGCGTCGCGCAGGCGGTCGTTGAAGGCGCCGATCCCGGTGCCGTCGAGCTGGCCCTGGGTAGCCTGCACAAACAGGGCGTTGCCCGCGACCTCCCCGAAGTTCCAGCCCTCCCCGTACAGGTAGATGGAACGGCCGTCGACCCCGTCGGCCTCCAGCGTCAGCTCGTCCAGGGCCGCCCGCACGCGCTCCATGACGGCGCGCGGGTGGTGGCCCATGAGGTCGAAGCGGAAGCCGTCGACCCGGTACCAGCGCACCCAGCGCACCACCGAGTCGACCATGAGGCGTTCGCACAGGGCGTTCTCGGTGGCCGTGTTGGCGCAGCAGGTCGAGCTCGTCACCCGCCCGACGGCGTCGAGCCGGTGGTAGTAGCCGGGAACCACCCGGTCCAGGACGCTGCGTGGGTCCTGCCCGCAGGCGGCCGTGTGGTTGTAGACCTGGTCGAGGACCACCTGGAGGCCCAGGGCGTGCAGGGCCCCGACCATCTCGCGGAACTCGATGATGCGCGCCCCGCCGTCCTGGTGGCCCTCGGTCGCGTAGGAGCCCTCGGGCGCGCCCCAGTGGAGGGGGTCGTAGCCCCAGTTGTAGGCGTCGTCGTCGGCCACCTCCTCGACGGCCGCCTGCTGGTCGGTCGAGGCCGGGTGCGCCTCGGAGGGGATCCGCGGGGAACGCTGGGAGCCGCGGTGCTCTGGGATAGTGGCGATGTCGAAGGTGGGCAGCAGATGGATCGTGGTCATGCCGGCCTGCGCCAGCTCGGCCAGATGGCGCACGCCCGCGGAGCCGGCAACAGTGAAGGCCCGGTAGGTGCCGCGCAGCTCGGGCGGGACGGTCTCGTCGGCCGCGGAGAAGTCCCGCAGGTGGAGCTCGTAGATGCTGCGGGCCGAGTCGTTGCGCACTGTTGGTGCCGGGGCCTGGGCCCACTGCTCGGGGGCCAGGCGTGCCTCTGCCAGGTCGACGGCGACCGAGCGGGTCGAGTCCGTCGTCAGGGCCGTCGAGTAGGGGTCGGTGACGATGTTGGTCTCCACACGCAGGGTGGAGGGCACGTAGACCCGCACCTCCCACAGGTACTGGCATCCGGCCGTAATGGGGGAGCCCGGCCAGCCCAGGTCCGACTCGTTCGCGCCGGCGTCGTCCGGTTGGCCGGGCCGGTTGTCCACGACCCAGCGGCCGTCGTCGGTGCGCACGGCCGCAGTGCGGGTTGGCGGGCCGGAAACTTCCGGCACCGAGCCCAGCGGGTCGCCGGTCTCCCAGGTCAGGAGGGTGACGGCCTGGGCGGTGGGCGCCCACAGGGCGAAGGATGGGCGGCCATCGCGGAAAGTGACGCCCAGCTCGGCGCGGGTGGCGGCTTCGGCGTAGAGATGGTCCAGGAGGATCGCGGTCTGCACGCCGGTGAAGGCGTCGAGCCGGGCGCCACCGACGTCGGCGACCTCGGTGGGGTCGGGGGCCCCGACGTACTGGGCGATCGCGACCTGTCCGGTCAGGGCCGCGGCGACGGCATCTTCGTCGAGCAAGGGGGCGCCGGTGGCATCGGTCGCGCTCAGGGCGATGTAGCCCTCCAGGTGGGGGCGAGCGGCGAGGACGTCACCGGGCAGGTTCCCGACGACGCGCAAGGGCGTCACCGTCGGGGCGGGCATACCCTCCGCGCCCAGGATCCGCCCGTGGACGGCAGCTGCGCCGCCGTCGGGTGCCGTGATGAGACGCAGAGCGAGGCCGGAGCCGGGGACGGGGTCGCCCGCGTCGGTGACGACGCCGGCGCGGTCCATCCCCATGGGCAGCAGGGACAGCGGCCACGCCAGGAGGGTGGGGGTGACCCAGTAGGCGCGCTGCTCCTCGCTGCCCGCCACGGGTGGGAAGGCCGCGGTGGCGTCGAGCGTGCAGGTGATCGAGTAGGTGAAGGTCATGGTGGTGTCCTCCCGAACGGAGACGCCGCGAAGGGGCGTCGCCGGTCCTGCCGGGCGTGTCGCGTGCGGCCCCGTGGGGTGAGGGCCGCGAGTGGGTCCGTTCACCTCATAGTCTCCCCTGGGCCATGGGCTCCTGTCACCCTAATGGTGGGGCTTGTTCTCCCCAGCCTCCGGCTCGCCGCCCGCCCCTGCGCAGGGAACGCCCCCGTATCCGACCGAGTGGTTCGGGCTCCCCATTGTCTGCCGTGTCTTGGGAATTCGAGACTGGCTCCATGAGCGACGAAGAGACGCGAGAGACACGGTGGTCCGATGACCCAGATGAGCAGCCGGATTTGTCTCATGGTGTTTCCAGGCGGCCGTTACGGCGTCGGTGGCTGGTTTTCAGCTTTCTCATCGGCGTCAGTCTGGCGGCGGGTGTGGCGACCTTCATTCTGGTGCTAAGGGGGTTTATTAATATTGTACGCTCTCCGCTGCCCGTGAGCGACGAGTCATGGTGCATCTGGGCGGTGCTGATCGCGATGGTCGCCTTGTGTGCCGGTTGGGCGACACGTCCATCTAAGCGGCTGACTGCTGGCAGCTTCTGGGGTGCGGCCATTGTTCTTGCTCTGACTACCGTTGTCGCCCATCCTATTATCGATCGCTTCTCTGATATCAGTCGGTCGGGCATGAGTATTCCTGGTTTCGTCGGTCAGCTGATGACGGCGTGGGGTTGTTTCACTCTCGCTGTTCTGACCAACATTGCAGGGCGCGCATACGCTCACGCCTCCCTGCCGTCTCCGGAGAGCCGGAATAGCTCTGTCGCCTCTGAGTCCGACGGTGATGTGGAGCTTGATATCACCGTAAGCGACGTTCTATCCAGTGCGGCATCCAAGCTACCGGTGCCCAGAGAGTCTCGGCACGAGGAGAGTGAGGGGAGTGGCGACCGGAGGCGTGTGGGCACGTATGCGCAGCGTCTCGGACTGGGGGTTGTTGGTCTTGCGACTGCTGCGGCGCTCGCTGTGGCAGCGCCAACGACCATCAACCGACGTATCGATCCGTTCATCCACGTCACGGCGAACGCTTCACCTCATTATGAGGGTTATCCGAGTGTGGAGAAAATAGCGGAGGTGGCTGCCGGCCAGGAGCGGCAGGCTGCTGATTCCGACTGGAAGGTCTCCTTCGGTGATGTGAATGTGAAGCAGATTCTTGCCGGAGTGCGTGGTGCGGTTGTTGTCACTGACGCCGGTGTCTATGGTCTGGACTCCTCAACAGGGGAAGCCACGTGGACCTTCGCCACCACTGATATGAAGGACTCCTCTCATGAAAACAATGCCAGTTCTCTGGGGGGTGTCAACATTTACGAGAAAGAATCTGCCTTCACCTCGCCCAACGGTGTGTGGCTCGCCTATGCCTTCGATGTCACGCCTGAAGGAAGTCTTGGTAGCGGAGATTCTCCAGAGGACCTCACGCGTATCGTGGTCCTCAATACAGATACTGGTCAGATCGCTCTCGATGTCCAAGTTTCTGGATCGGTGCCGACCGTGCAGTTGACCGATTCTACGGCTGTCGTCAACCGTCGGGTCTACGATACTGCCAGTGGTCGTGAGCTCGCGCCTCTGGATATTGAGAAGGCGGTGATCCCGGGGCCTGGAGGTCATTCCAAAGTTCTTGCTCGGAGTAAGGAGGATGATCCGACGAGATATTCTTTGGTAAGTGTCGACACCCTGTCCGATCAGTATTTCCGTGCACCCGTATCCGAAAGGTGGAAATACGATAATTCACGTAATAGAGGGTTTACGGCTCCAGTGATTAATGGACGAATCATTAATGTTGGTGGCTGGATCGTCAATGATATCGATAAGGGGGTGATTCAGGATGTCGACACCGGCAGAACCGTGTCTCTCAAGAATAAAGAAGGGTCGCGTAGCTGGCGCATCGTGGGTATTGAGGCCAGCGCTCAGGCCGTATCCGTCTGGAGTGTTCAGAATTATGTCGATAGCGAGGCCGCAGAATATGGCCACCCATTGGAGCTGAACGTCTTCGACACTCGTGCGGGAAAGGTGACGACTATCGATCCGGCTGGAACATACCGTACCGCTACCGGCAGTGGCAGTCTTGCGCCGGGCACGCCATATTCTGGATCGGTAGATACTGCTGTTTTCTCGGAGCGCGTGAAAGACCAAAGCCGTGTCGGTTCTGATGATGATTTTGTTATTCGGCAAAATGATGCGGCTCGTCAGCATGATGTGGTTGCTGGTCGCAGTGGCAGCTATCCCGAACCTCCGTGGGTCAGTATCTCGCTGCCGCAGTTCAGGACCGGGCGCGATCCTGTAGCGCTGTGTCCGGGTGGGATGATTGTTTCTCTCGATTCTGATCTCAGCTCTGACAGCTCTCGGTCGACGGTATCCGCAAGAAAGGCTATTTAGTGGTGACGCTCAGAGGCTGAAGCCAATGCTCGCCGGCTGTGCCCCATGATGATGCTGGTCCCTGCGCATTCTGGGTCCGTCGTGCGTGGCCTGTCGGCGCATGAGGGGGTGGCACTCCCGCGTCTCCACGTGTCGTATGTCGTAGTGGTGGCAAGGTGGATGCGCTCCCCATTGTTGAATCCTCGTGGAGGTCTGACACTCATCCCATGAGCAATGATGCGACGCCGACGGTCGGCGACTCCGGCGGTGATTCAGCCGAGGCTTCCTCGAACAATGATGTCCACCGCTCGGTCGATAATGACGGTGGCGCCGGATGGAGTCCGCTTTCACCAATCGCAGTTGCCCAACGGAGCTCGCGTCGCCAGCGGGCGGTCGTCAGCTTTCTGGCCGGGGCGCGTCTGGTGGCAGGGGGTGCGGCTCTCATCCTGCTGGGCTGGGGCATCGCGGAGGCGCTGTGTTCGCCTCTGCCGGTGCCATTGACCAGCGGGGGGTGGAGCATCGGGCAGATTTTTCTAGTGGTCCTGTTGTTGTCCTGGACCGCGAGCCAGATGCAACCTTCCTCCCGGTGGCCGGCCGGCCTCATCGTCGGGTACGCGGTCGGTGGATTGGGCGCCGTCTCTTTCCTGCTTCTCCTCCTCGGTGGGAGGATCGTCGACATGATTGGGCGGTCGGGTGCGATCGTCCCCGAGTACATCGGCCGGCTGGTAGTCGGGTGGGTCTGTCTGGTTCTCGCAATCCTGAGCCACCTGGTCCTGCGCGTCTGCCAACCGCCTGCGCCACCCCAGGCGGAGGGGAGCGGAGGATCTCCGTGGACCGTCGCCTCGACGTCGGAGACTGCCGTAGGTGGTCATCCCAGGTGCGGGAAGGTCGTCAGCTCGTCACCGGCAGTCTTGCCCCTCCCGCAGTACGCTCGGCAAGCGGACTCTGCAGCTCGGAAGCCTGTTGGAGAGTGCATGCGGGACGTGGGGCTGGGGCTTATATGCATTGCGGTGGTCGCCGCGATGGTAATGACTGTTCCGAGCTTCATCAGCAGGTTCTACGACCGGTTCGTCCGGGTCACGATCAGTGCGGGGGCCAGTCATGACGGTTTTCCGACAGTCGAGGAAATGGCGGCCGCGACCGTCGGCAAGGGGAAGACCGGCACTGATCCAATGTGGACCGCTGCCTTTGATGACAGCAGTGTTCATGAGATTCTCGCCGGAGTGCGCGGCGCTGTTGTCGTCACTAGAAACGGCATCTACGGGCTGGACTCCTCAACCGGAAAGGTGACGTGGAGCTTTGCCACGACCGAGCCGAATGGTCGCTCATATCGCGAGAATGCCGAGCCGCTCAAGGGAGCGAGTATCTATGGTGGGCGGTCCGCCTTCACCTCGCCCAATGGTGCCTGGCTCGCCTACGCCCTTAATGTCTCGCCTGAGAGCAGCTTCAGTGACACTGACTCGGGTGTGGATGTCACCCGCGTGGTGGTCCTGAGCACGAATACGGGCCGGGTCGCTCTTGATACCCAGGTGACCGGGGCGGCGCCCGCGGTGCAGCTGACCGATTCGAAGACCGTCATTAACCGCAAGGTCTACGACACCGCCGACGGGCGTGAACTCAGGCCATTGGACGAGGAGAAGACGGCGATTTCGGGACCCGGCGGGCACTCCACTGTGGTCGTCCGGGATAAGCAGGAGGACTCGCAGTATCAGCGTCCTGTCATAGACCTCGAGGCTCTACCTAATGCTGGGAGCAGTAGTGGTTCTTTCCTGTCCTCCCGGAGAATTGAGGCTCAGCTGATCGCTGGACAGCCCGTCAATGTCGGTGGCTGGGTTGTCAACGCCGCCGAGGACGGGACGGTGGAGAACATCGACAGTGGAGGGACCGTGTCCCTCAAGGGGGAGGACAAGCCCGACAACTGGACTCTGGTCGCGATCCAGGCCAGTGCCCAGGCCGTGTCCGCCTGGACCGTCCAGGACGAGGTCGAGGGGAAGGCCAAAGAATTCGGCCACCCGCTGGTGCTCAATGTTTTTGACACCCGCTCGGGAAAGGTAACAGCCGTCGATCCTGCAGGGACCTACCGCACCATCGAACAGGATGGTGACCGCAGTTCAAGCTCTCCGTACTCGGGCGCAGTGGACACCCCTGTCTTCTCGGCGCGCGTGGATGACGAGAACCACCACAGCTACTCAGACAGGCTTGTGGTTCCGCAGAACGATGCGGCCCGCCAGGACGCCGAGCAGGATGACGGCGCCACCGACTCCGGTGGTCACGAGCCCGCGTGGGTCAGCGTCTCGTTGCCCAGGTTCCGGGTGATCGCCGGTCCGGTGGCGCTGTGTCCGGGCGGAGTCATCATCTCCGATGACTCCAGATCGAGTGCAAGTGCGGTGGTCGCCGGCAGAAAGGCCCCTCAGCGGTAACGCCTCGAAGCGGGTCTTCGGGCGGGACCGGGGCCGCCAGCGGGCCGGGAACGACTGCGACAGATTGTGAGCCGGCCGTTCGGCCAGTACCCTGGTCGTATGGCTAACGATCGTTCACCTTCGACGCGGGACAGGCTGCTCGACGTAGCCCTGGAGCGGTTCTCCCGGGATGGCTGGGGAGGCACTTCCATCCGCGACCTGGCCCGCGACGTCGGCGTGCGCGAGGGCTCGGTCTACAAGCACTTCGCCTCCAAGCAGGCGATCTTCGACGCCCTCGTCGACCGGGCCGACGCGCGCATGGCCGAGGTCGCCGCCTCCCTGGGCGTCTCGGTCGACTCGCCCGACGCCGCCCTGCCCGCCTACCTCGGCATCGACGAGGATCGGCTGGTAGCCGTCGCCGAAGGGTTCTTCGACGCCGTCCTCCACGACCCCGAGCTCGCCGCCCTGCGCCGCCTGTTCATCGTCAGCCAGTACCGCGACCCCGAGCTCGGACGCCGATTGCGCCACTACTGGATCGAGCAGCCCATCGCCTTCCAGGCCGAGATCTTCGCCGGGCTCATCCGCGTCGGCGAGTTCCGGAGCGGCCTCGACCCGCAGGCCACGGCGCTGGCCTTCTTCGGGCCGATCCTCACTCTGCTTCAGCTCGCCGAGTCCGGTGATGATGCCGAGGAACGCGCGCGAGCCCTGTTGCGGGCCCATGTGCGCCACTTTGGGGCGACCCATTGCCCTCAGATGCCGAATGCGGCGGGGTCGGCGGTGTCGGATCAGGTGGCCCAGACGTTGGATGAGGCGACGGAGCCATGAGTCGGTACCGCGTGGTGATGCGGGTGGTCTTCGCCGTCGCCTTCTTAGGCGGGGCGCTGGTCCACCTCTACTTCGGGCTCTTCTTGCCGCACAGCTACGCGCCCTTCGCCGACACGGTCCTATGGCCCTGGCTCGCAGAGCTGTGGAGGGGCTTCATCATGGCGAACATCGGCTGGCTGAGCCTGCTCACGGCCGTCTTCGAGCTTGCGGTTAGCCTCGGGCTGTTCGCCCGTGGGTGCGCACGAAGGGCGGCAGTCCTGGCGGCGCTGGGGTTCTTCGCCTTCATCCTGGTCCTGGGCTACTCCTGGCCGGCGGATGGCTGGTGGGAGGACTTCCTCAAGAACCGCGCCTTCACCCTGGTCATGGCGGCCGCACTGGCGCCGCTCCTGTGCGCGCCGGAGCGGTCGCCTCGCACGTAGACGGGTAGCCGTCTTCGTCGCCGCATCAAGCGCCGCGGGTCGCCTTCGTGTCCACATCTGTAGCAAAGGCCTCACCCAGACTGGAATGTGCGAGAGCGAACCGCATGATCCCGCGGTTCTGCCGGCGGCCCGCTCGGGGTCCAGGTTCCTTTGCTGCAGATGTGGACGTTCCCACCGTCTGTCGTGCGCAGTTCCGGCCGCATACGACTGGTCCGGTCTGTCTGGAACGTGGGTGATAGACCGGGCCGGACCATCGAGCCCCGGCAGCAGTGGGCCACCTCGCCTACTCGCTGTCCGCAGCCGGGCCGACGACGGTGGGCGGCTCGGCGGTGCGGTTCTTGCTGCCATTCTCCCCACCGTCCTTGCGCGGCCGGCCCCGCCCGCGCATGGGGGCGGCCTTGACGCCGCGTCCGGCGTCGTCGAGCGCGCGGCGCAGGAGGACCTCGATCTGTGCGTTGACCGAGCGCAGATCGTCCGCCGCCCACTTGGCGATGGCCGCGTGGACGGCGGGGTCCAACCGGAGCAGGACCTGTTTGCGCTCTTTACCGGCCACGGCTCAAGCGTAGAGCGAGCCGGTGTTGACGACGGGCTGGGTGCGCTGGTCGGAGCACAGGACCACCAGGAGGTTGGAGACCATCTGGGCGCGGCGCTCCTCATCCATGGTGACGATGTCGTCCGCCTCGAGGCGCTTGAGGGCCTGATCGACCATGGTCACGGCGCCCTCGACGATCTGCTCGCGGGCCGCGATGACGGCGCCGGCCTGCTGACGCTGGAGCATCGCCTGGGCGATCTCGGGGGCGTAGGCCAGCGAGGAGATGCGCACCTCGACGATCTCCAGGCCTGCCAGCGCCACCCGGGCCGCGACCTCGGCCGCCAGCTCGGCGGAGACGACGTCCGTGCCGCCGCGCAGCGAGGTCTCGCCCGGGCCCGGCTCGTCGTAGGGGTGGGTGGTGGCCACGTGGCGCAGCGCGGACTCGGCCTGGGCCTTGATGAACTCCTCGTAGGCCTCGACGGCGAAGACGGCGCGGGCGGTGTCGGCCACCTGCCACACGACGATGGCGGCGATGTTGACGGGGTTGCCGTCCAGGTCGTTGACCTTGAGCTCGTTGGTCTCGAAGTTGTGGACCTTGATGGAGACCTTCCTGCCAGCGGTCAGCGGCGGGACGAGCACGAAACCCGTGTGGCGCACAGTGCCGATGTAGCGGCCGAGGAACTGACGCACGCTGGTCTCCCCGGGCACCACGACGGTGAAGCTGCTGAACAGCGGAAGTGCGATGAGGAGCCCGACGCCCCCGGTGATGACGCGCAGTACGGCTCCCGGCCGGCCTGCGTCGGCGGCGACGCCGCCGGCGATGAGGAGGGTGATCGATCCGGCGGTGAGCGCCAGGATGAGGAGCAGAGCGAGGAAGGCGGGGCCGGAGCCCGCAGCCCGGGCCGGCTTCTCCGTGATGTCGACCCGACTGGAAGCCTGCTCGGGGGCGTTGACGGGCTGGTCCGAGGCGTCAACGGGAGTGGGGGAGGTGGTGGCGTGAGACGGGGACGTGGGCATGAGAACCTCCTTGAGTTAGCAAAATGATATCTATTTTTTGGAAGGGCGCAAGTGACGCTGCCCGTGTGACGCCGCGGCCGGGGCATTCGGCGCCGTTGGGCGCGGTGGCAGGGGGTGGATGGGGACGGTCTGGAGCGGTCTGGGGCGGGCGCCGCCGTTCGCCCGTGAGCCCACGGCCCCGACTCCTCGCCACCGCACATCCGCGCACCTGTCACCCGCGGCCTCACGACGGTGCGGGCCGAGGCTGGCGAGCCGGGCGGAGCTCGACCGGCGTTCGTGTCACCACCAGGACCTACGCTCGGGGCATGGCTCGTTACGTGCCCGAACCTGACTCGCCCTCACTGTTCGACGCCGCCGGTCCTGACGGCTCCGGCCTCGTCGATGACCCGTCCCGCCCGCTGGCCGATCGACTGCGCCCGCGGGCGCTCGACGACGTCGTCGGCCAGGACCAGCTGCTCGCCGCCGACGCACCGCTGGGCCGCATGGTCGCCTCCGGCCGCCTGTCCTCCATCATCTTGTGGGGCCCACCGGGCTGCGGCAAGACGACGATCGCCCGACTCCTGGCCGACCGCACCGGCCTGGTCTTCGAGCAGGCCTCGGCGACCTTCTCCGGGGTGGCCGACCTGCGCAAGGTCTTCGCCGCCGCGGCCCGCCGCCGCGATATCGGGCAGGGCACGCTCCTGTTCGTCGACGAGATCCACCGCTTCAACCGCGCCCAGCAGGACTCCTTCCTGCCCTACGTCGAGGACGGAACGATCGTCCTGGTCGGCGCGACCACGGAGAACCCGAGCTTCGAGCTGGGTGGCGCCCTCCTATCGCGCTGCCAGGTGATGGTCCTGCGCCGCCTGGACGATGCCGCCCTGACCGAGCTGCTGGCGCGCGCCGAGTCCCTGACTGGCCGCGACCTCGCCCTGACCGAGGATGCCCGCACCGCCTTGGTATCCATGGCCGATGGCGACGGCCGCTACCTGCTGGGCATGGTCGAGCAGGTCCTCGCCGCCCAGGACGCGGGCGGCTGGACGCCGGACGGGCCGGGCGGCCCGGAACCGCTCGACGTCGAGGGGCTGCGCGCCGTTGTCGCCTCCCGGGCGCCCCTGTATGACAAGTCCCGCGAGGAGCACTACAACCTCATCTCGGCTCTGCACAAGTCGATGCGCGGCTCTGACCCGGACGCCGCCCTGTACTGGCTGGCGCGCATGCTGGGCGGGGGCGAGGACCCGCTCTACGTGGCGCGGCGCCTGGTGCGCTTTGCCAGCGAGGACGTCGGCATGGCCGACCCGGCCGCCCTGCAGATGACGCTGGCGGCCTGGGACGCCTACGAGCGCCTGGGGTCGCCCGAGGGGGAGCTCGCCATCGCGCAGGCGGTCGTCTACCTGGCCACCGCGCCCAAGTCGATCGCCGTCTACCGCGGCTACGGCCGGGCGGCGCGCCTGGCGCGCGAGACCGGCTCGCTCATGCCGCCGGCCCATATCCTCAACGCCCCCACCCGGCTCATGAAGGAGCTCGGCTACGGCGAGGGCTACGAGTACGACCCGGACACGGCCGACGGCTTCTCCGGCGCGGACTACCTGCCCGACGGCGTTGAGCGCCGGCCCCTCTACGAGCCCACCGCCAACGGCCACGAGCGGCGCATCCGTGAGCGCCTGGAGTACTGGGAGGGTCTGCGGGCGCGCAAGTGCTGACATCGAGCCGGGCATTTCTCGCGTAGCCGGGCTGAATTTCAGTAGGGCTACGCGAGAAATGCCCGGCTCGGCGGGAGCGGCTCACTCCCCGCCGCGGCGTACGGCCTCCAGCATGAGGGTGGCGACGTCGGTGACCCGCACATCCGCGCCTTCGGAGGCGACGCCGTCGGAGAGCATTGTGGTGCAGAAGGGGCATGCCGTGGCGATGACCTGCGCGCCGGTGCCGATGGCCTCGCGCGAGCGCTCGACGGCGATGCGCGTTCCGATGGTCTCCTCCATGAAGGCGCGTGCCCCGCCGCCGCCGCAGCAGAAGCCCCGTTCGCGGCTGCGCGGCATCTCCACCGTGGTCGCGCCGGTCGCCTCCAGCAGCTCGCGCGGTGGGGAGTAGATCTGGTTGTGGCGGCCCAGGTAGCAGGCATCGTGGTAGGTGACCGTCGGGATGGTCGGCTCGCTTTCCGCCTTACTGGCCGTGTCCCGGCCCGACGACGCCGCAGCCAGGGACGCCGGCTGCGACTCGGCGCCTTCTACGGTGGCGCCGCCGGCCGAACCCGGCCCGCCCGCGGCCTGCGGCGGCTGGGGGCGCAGCCGGCCCTCGCGCACGAGGCGGCCCAGCAGCTGGGTGTAGTGGAGGACCTCGTAGCGGCCCCCGATCTGCGGGTACTCCCGCGAGATCGTGTTGAAGCAGTGCGCGCAGGTCACCACGATCCTCTGCGCCCCGACCTCGCCCAGGGTCTCCACGTTCTGCGCGGCGAGCATCTGGTAGAGGATCTCATTGCCGGCACGCCGGGCCGGGTCACCCGTGCAGGTCTCGGCGTCGCCGAGCACCGCGAAGCTCACCCCGGCGGTGTGCAGCAGCTCGGCCACCGCCCGCGTCGTCTTCTTGGCGCGGTCCTCGTAGGCGCCCGCGCAGCCCACCCAGAACAGGTAATCGACGTCCGCGGCGCTCTCGACGTCGTCGCCGATGACCGGCACTTCGAAGTCCAGGTTCTTGGCCCAGTCCATGCGCTTGCGCGCTGGCAGCCCCCACGGGTTCCCCTTGGACTCCAGCTTGCGGAACATGCCGCCGAGCTCCTTGGGGAAGGCCGACTCCATGAGCACCTGCTGACGGCGCACGTCGATGACGTGGTCGAGGTGCTCGATGTCCACCGGGCACTGGTCCACGCAGGCCCCGCAGGTGGTGCACGACCACAGGACGTCGGCGGGGATGACCTCCCCGGCCAGGGGGGCGGGCCGTGTGGCCACACCCGTCTCGGTGGGGGCCGCCTTGGCCTCCAGCAGGGCGCCGAGCACATCGCCGGTGTGGGCGGTGCCCGGCTCCAGGCCCAGGTTCGTCTCGCGCGCCAGGCCGTCGTGCATGCCCAGCACCCTGCCGACTATCCCGCCGGAGGTAGGACGAGAGGCCACCATCTCCTCGGTGACGTCGTCGGGCTCGACGCCCAGGGCGCCGGCGGCCCGCAGGTAGGGGGCGGCCGCGGCGTGGTGGTCACGCAGCGCCATGACGAACAGCTTGGGGGACAGGGGCTTGCCGGTGTTCCACGCCGGGCACAGGTCCTGGCAGCGGCCGCACTCGGTGCAGGTGGAGAAGTCCAGCAGGCCCTTCCAGGTGAAGTCCTCGATGCGGCCCACGCCCAGCTTGACCTCGGGGCCCTCGCCGGAGTCGGCGGCCTCCATGGCCTCCTCCAGCGTGTCCATGGTGGCCTCGGTCAGGGGCTCGTCGCCGATCATAAGCGGCTGGAGCGGACCCAGCGCCTTGGAGCCGTCCACCTCGCGGCGCGCGTAGACGTTGAGGATCGCCAGGAACCGGTGCCAGGCCACGCCCATCGAGGGCTGGAGGCCCACGACGACGAACCAGCTCATCGAGAGCACCACCTTGATGGTGGCGACAATGAGGATTGCGTTGCCCAGGGTGCCGGTGCTCAGGGGGGCGAGGAGGGGGCCGGTCCAGGCCGTCAGCGGGAAGTGCCACCAGGAGGCCAGTGCGTGCTCAGACGGGTCGGGGGAGGCGGCCAGGTGGGCGTGCTCGAGCATCCGCAGCGCCAGCACGCAGGCGACCACGCCGATGATGGTGGCCTCCACGAACTTCGCCTGGGTCGACGTCGACCCGGCGAAGCGCGAGGTGCGCGGACGCTTGCCGCCGTCGGAGTCAGGGGCGTAGGGCGGGGCCGCTCGCCCGGCCCGGGTCAGGCGCCAGCGCAGGATCGTCAGGCCCACGATCCCGGCCGTGGACAGCCAGGCGATGAGCTCGACGACCCAGGCCCACCAGGCGGCGTGCCCGATGAGCGGCAGCGCGAAGTCGGGCCCGCCCAGCACCTGCCCGTAGCCGGCCACGAGCGTGAGGAACAGCAGTGGGAAGGAGACCATGACCAGCCAGTGGGCGGCCTTGATGAAAGGGCGGCCCTTGAACGCGGTGTGGCCCACGAGCGCTCCCAGCGTGAGCGCCAGGCGCCGGCCGACCGGGCGCAGGCGCTCCGGCGCGGTCGCGCGGCCCATGGTCATGCGGGCGCCAATAGTGAAACAGGCGCGTGCGAAAACTGCGATACCGATCGTCGTGGCGATGACGACGATGACGACACAGGCAATCTGCACGGCACTCATCGGGGCGGGTTTCCTCAGGTTTGCGAAGGCAAAAACGGAATCGCGCGGCGGTGGGCCGACGGCGCCCCGGAGGGTCGCCTACGCGGCACACCGTTGGCGCTCCCGTCAGCCTACCCGCGGCTCGGTGAGGAGCCGTGGTCGAGGGCGCGGGGCGGGTCGGCGCCGGGCGCGCGCAGGAGGCCCGTGAACGGTTCGTGGGCGGGAAAAGTCTCCCGGAGTGACACGGGAGCCGCAGACAAAGGGCGTGCCGACCCCAGGATGGGGCCGGCACGCCCTGAAGGAATGGTTCTCAGCTACCGATGGCGCGCATTGCGTAGGGGGAGTCGGGGCGGCGGGCGCTGTACCACTTGGCGGCCTGGCGCAGCCCGAGCTCACGCACCAGGGTGACAGTGGCCCCGGAGATGATGGCGAAGGTGACGATCTCGGCCAGCTTGTAGTTGAGGAGCTGGTCCTCCTCACGGGGGGCGGGCCGACCGGAGATCGCCCGCCAGCCGAGGGCCACGACCTTCTCGGCCACGAACCCGGAGGCGAGCGTGGCCACGGCCGCGGTCGCCTTCCACATGAAGTCGGTGGTCTGGTCGATCTCGGTGGGGTCCTGTGCGCTCATTGAGTCCTCCTTGCGCCCCGGTTGGGCGGCGTAGGTGCCTGCGTGCTGGTACCGGACCGGTGTCGCCGGTACGGCTCCGCCCCGATCATGCCGTACCTGCGCCGACGGCGCAGGCAGTACCCGCCCGCGTGGCGCCGGCTGCCGGGCCCGCGCGGTCGTACCTTAGGCCGCGCGTTCGAGGGCTAATGGTACGAACGCGACACCTACCCTACGAACACGCGGGAGGGCGATGGGTTTCGTGGCGCGGGGCGCCGAGCGCCTGACTGGATGAGGCAGCCGGATCACGCCTGGGTGGGACGGATGGCGGTGTTGATCTCCGCTGCCAGGCCGGCGGGGTCGTCGACCGTGAGGTAGAGGTGCGTGAAGCGCTCGTCCTCCAGGGTGATGACCAGCGTGTTCTCGTAGCCGGAGATGTTCCAGAACTGCGCCGTTCCGTTGGCGTGGAAGGTTCCAGCGAGCTTGCCGCCCGTCTGCAGCCCTGGCCCGCGCCAACCTTTGGGCTCGTGGCGCAGGCCGGGGTCGTGGGTGGCGCCACGCACGTGCGCGAGCGGGAAGTCCAATCGGGAGGTGAAGGACCAGATCTTGTCCAGCCCGTGCGGCTCGACGCTTAGGGAAGTATCGGTGATAGTGACGGTGTTGCGGCTCATGATGTCTGCTCCTTTCGTGGGCAGGTCGGCTGGGAGGTGTGCTTCTGGCTGGTGCTGGCGGGGCCGGAACGGGCTACGTCGGCGGTGAGGCCGCTGCCGCTGGGGCTGATGTGGCCGAGCTCGACGCTGCAGCGCCGGCTCGCTCCAGCAGGCGTCGGCCGAGCGCCTCGGCGGTGACGCCCGCCTGGTGCAGGGTGGTCGCGAGGGCGTCGCGCACGGCCGGGTCCCAGGGGGCGAGCTCCATGAGCGCCACGAGGACCAGGTCGAGCTCCTCATGGCCTGCCCCAGCGGCGTCGGTGGATTCGCTCCGGGGGGCCCTGGGGTTCAGGGCGGCCAGTGCCTCGGCGAGGCAGCGCTGGAAGAGACCGTCCTTGGAGCCGAAGACCCCGTAGAGACTGGCGCGGTTGACGCCGGTGGCCCGCACCAGGTCGTCCACGGAGGAGCCGGCGAAGCCGCGCTCGGCGAAGACCGCCGTGGCGGAGCCGATGGCCTCGCTCTCGATGAAGGTTCGTCGTCGTCCCATGAATCCAGAATAGGTATTCTGGAATGACCGGTCAAGAACGAATATTCTGAAATCCGTGACTGAGGGATTACTGGGGGACGCGGCTCCACTCAGCCGATAAGCCTCGTCTGGGCGCCGAGGACCAGCAAGGCGTACAGCGCGGCGAAGACTCCGGCGATGCCGGCGCAGACAAGGGCCGGGAGGCGCCAACCTTCAAGAAGGGGATCGGTTATCATCCGCTGACCGCGTGGAGCAGGTCACGGCCCCGATGGTGGGGGGTGCCCCTGGGTGGTGTGTCGAGCGGCTGCGTGTAGTTTCGGATCATGGCGTGCAGGGTCAGGATGCGGCGGTGTGCCAGGGCGAGGGCGGCTTGGCCCAAGGCGCTTTGCCCGGGTCTCGTTTGCGCTGGTAGTAGGAACGGGAGATGGGGGCGGATCGCAGGGAGGCGAAGGTGGAGGGGAACATGGCGCGTTTAAGCCTTTTGTTGCCTCCGTGGGGGACGCACCTCGCCGCGGATCGATGAGCCGGAGCGGCGTGTGACGGGAGTGATCCCTGCGTAGGAGGCCAGCTTGGTCTTATCCCAGGTGCTTACCTTTGCCTGCATTCCCGCCTGCCGGTGGGAGCCCAGGACGATCCGCCGACATCGAGGCAAATGAGACGAATTGTCAAGACTTATCTGGAAAAGTTTAGGTATTTCCCAGAAAATATAGACGCAACTGCATTGTGTGTGAGATTACAGAGTGATACCGTATAAATGCGCCTAGGAAGTCCATTAGGCTCACATTAGTTTACTCTCTGAAGGAGGAGACCAGAATGGCGCTCTATTTGGGATATGATGCGTCTTGTGGCACTTGCCGCGAACTTGCTCGCAGAATTAAGAGGAGGTGAGTGAAGAGTCTCTGAAAGTGCTTCCGCTTGGTAATGTAAAAATGGGAGAGTGGAGGGAGCAAGTTTTTGGCGACAATCCGCCTTGGCAGCCGACGCTGATCGAGGTTGATGATTTTGGCAAGGTCAAAGGGTGGACCGGAGTGATGCTAGGATGGGTTATCGTTGACCGGCTTGGAATTCGCATGTCGGTCCAGCTTGCAACTCTCCTGGGACGATTTCGGATGGAATCATTACCTAATGAGAGGACTCGTAAGGTTGCTCGTCGTCCCTTCGTGGGGTTCGCGGTCGGAATGGTAGGTGCTGTGGCATTCTTAAAGGGAGGATTTAGTCCTAAGGCGGTGGCTGCTGATGGATCTTCCATCACTATGGGAAAGAATGTGGAAAAATCGTCTGAGGTGCCCAAAGATGAAGCAGAGAAACGAATCCTTCCTTATTTGAAAGATGAGGGTGAAGTTAAAAAACTTCTTGAGGTATCATATAGTCGCAATGACTCTTTGATTAGAGGTATTGTCGCTCAAGATGAGGCTATGAGCGCCCTTGATGCTGCGGTTCAACAGGTCTCTCATGTTAGCGCGGGGAAAGAGGTCGAGATTCAGGCCGTGAATCACGCCTTGCGTGGAGGGGGTGTTTTGGAGGCTACCTCTGTAGGGCTCGGTGCGCTCACAGCGTTTGTTTATAGTGCAAGTGATGGCAATCAGGTCAGTACTTCTGTGAAGATATTCGAGTCTCCTAGGGATGATGCGGACAAATTTAGTTTGGTAGCCACATCAGTGGATCGATCAAGAACTGTCACTATTAAGCATAGTGCTGTGGATGGGGGTGGGGATGCCGGTGCAATGGAAGTGCCGGCTGCGAGCGGATGTGACGAAAAAGCATGCGCCGCAAAAGGTGCTTGCTTCACTTGTGTCTGTACATCCTTAGATAAGAAGTGCGCATTTAACAACTGTGGCCCATGTGTGGTTGCTTGTAATCCATGGTCTCCATGGCAGGTTTGTCTTGTTTGCCTAGGAGTTTGGTGTCCGATCGCTGCAACGGTGAATGGGTGCTGCAAAGAAGAAATGTGCGGATGGAGAGAGAGTTGTGCTTAAAGGCGACCATATATTGGGTTCTGAAAGTGCATAACATCTATTTCTGACGCTAATTCCTGGATTGCCTTAGGTTTTGGGGACGGGAAATGTGTGAGCGCTAATCGATCGACACGCTCTATCGCTGATGAAAGTTAAACAGTTAAAAAGGGGGTGTGTGAATGTCTCAAAAAAACAGTGGTCTGCGCGCTGCGATAGCGTATTTTATCGTCGTCGTGTTTGCTGTCTTATTTGTCACTGTTAATTGGTCTGGGCCAGGAAAGATTCTGTCGCTGGTTTCTGTTGTTGTGCTCGTGTTTGCATTATGTGCAATTCAGTTATGGTCGTTCGCTGTGGCTGTTGGGGCTGCGATCCTTGTTGTCGCCCTGCCCTTTGTTGCTATATGGACAAATGCAGGTTCAGCAACGGGTGTGATCGGGCCACTTGCGCTGTTTACTGGTGTTACCTGCTGGCGGACTCGAACACCTCAAGGTGAGTGATGGTGCAAATGCTGGGGCCCGGGATAGGGGGCGGTAAAGCTGGTGGATGATGGCGGCTGAGCCCGTTTGGCGGGGCTTGGTTGGTGCGTCGCTCGGACGGGGTACGAGTCCCGCAGAGACGATGAGTGGCGTCTAGTTGTTGTGGATCATGAGGTTGTAGTCGTGGGGTGTGGGGGCAGCTGGGGGTTGGGCTTTCCGGATGGGTAGTGCTGAATCATCCTTCTGACATAGAAAGCCCCGCTGCCATGATGACCCACCGTAACGCCCCACTGACGTCTCAGGGCCGCTACCGGCTTGTTGTGGTAAGCGCTGACTGAGCTTCTCGGCAGAGTGATGCTCGCTCGAACCAGGTCGTCCACGGAGGCGCCTGCGAAGCCGCGCTCGGCGAAGACAGCCGTGGCAGAGCCGATGGCCTCGCTCTCGATGAAGGTTCGTCGTCCCATGAATCCAGAATAGGCATTCTGGAATAATCAGTCAAGAACGTTCATTCTGAAATCTGTGACCGAGGGATTACTGGGGGACGTGGCTCCACTCAGCCGATGAGCCTCGTCTGGGCGCCGAGGACCAGCAAGGCGTACAGCGCGGCGAAGACTCCGGCGAATCCGGCGCAGACGGCAGCTGGCCGGCGCCGATAGGTCAGGACGGCGATGTACTCACGCAGCCAGGCGTTGACGATGTAGAACCAGGCTGTGCGCGCCGGTGCCACCGCCCACGGCACCCCCATGTCGGAGGCCAGGATCGCGGTGCGCACCGCGTGGAAGGAGCTCGTCACCAGTAGTATCTGCGGGTCGACCATGCCGTGCTCGGCCAGGAGATCGCGGGTGCAGGTGATATTCGTACGGGTCGTCGTCGAGCGATCCTCCAGGAGGATCTGCCCGGACGGGATGCCGCGGGCGATCGCGTAGTCGGCCATGGCGCGCGCCTCGCTGACCGGCTCGTCGGGGCCCTGTCCACCGCTCATGACCAGCAGCGGAACTCCGGGGCGCAGGGCGTCCTCATCGCGCCAGGCATCGATGCCTCCCTTGATCCGTGAGCCCAGCAGCGGCCCGACCTTCCCGTTGATGAGCCCGGCGCCATGGACCACGACGACGTCGGGGTGCGGCATGGCCCGACGCCCGCCCCAGATCCGCTGCACCACCGTCTGGCCTAAGAAGATGAGGAGGAAGACGCCCAGGTAGGCGCAGGCGCAGAACATGAGGGCGGCGAGCAAGAGGGCCCACGGGTTGACGGTGGCCACCAGGACGACGGCGGCCACCGGCGTGGCGATGAGAGCCAGACCGGCCGCCAGGCACAGCAGGTTGCTCAGGCGCCGGCCCTCGCGGCGGATGAGGACGACGCCGTTGAACATGAGCAGGAACGGCATGAGGGCGATGAGCAGGAAGAAGGCGACGCTGCCCAGTCCCACCGGGAGCTTGAGGGCGGGGATGAGAGAGGTCAGGTGGAGCAGTGCTCTCGCCGCGGAGCCGACCAGGAGCAGGAACAGGATTCCGTTGCGCAGCCGGCGGTTGTCGCGGCGTCGCGAGATCGCCAGGAGCACCCACCACAGCGCGAGGGCGGCGATATCGATCAGCGGAGCGGGGAGGAACCAGGGGGTGCTCATGGGGTGGGCTCCTCTCGTGGTGCACGGTGGTTGGGATTTTCTTGGCCGCCGAAAAGGAGAGTTCTTCCCGGCAGGGGGCGAGGTGGTGGGGGCCGACGAGCCGGCGCTCATCATAGATCCGGAGCCGGCGGGTGCCGCCCTGCGCTCATGTGATGAGGCTAGGAGGCGGCGGTGGGTGAGTGTGAGCGCCGTCGGGACGATTTCGTGGCGTCGTGCTCTCCATCCTTCGGATGACGGGTTGCGTCCCGGCTCCTCCCTGGGGTGAGGTGGCCGGGCCGGCCGTGTGTCGGCTGTCAGGCCCTCGCGGTCGTACCTTAGGTCGCGCGTTCGAGGGGTAGAGGGTACGAACCGGTGACCTACCCTACGAACGCGCGGGCAGCGCGCCACGATCTAACGCACGGGATCGCCAGGGTGGGTGCGGTCGTAGTCGGCCTGAGCGCGGGCGATGTCCTCCCTGTGTGCCAGCGACCAGTCGGCCAGAGACCCCAGTAGATGCGTCAGGCTCACCCCCATAGTGGTGAGGCGGTAGTCGACCTGGGCGGGAACTGTGGGGTAGACCGTGCGGCGCACCAGCCCGTCACGTTCGAGCCGACGCACAGTCAGGGTGAGCATGCGCTGGGAGACTCCGCCGACGGCACGCTGCAGCTGACGGAAACGCAGTGGACCGCGAGTCAGCTCGACGATGACCAGGAGGGACCACTTGTCCCCCAGCCGGTCGTGGACCGCCCGGATGCCGGGATCCTCCCGATGTGCCTGGGTGCATTGCTCCAGAGGTGCCGGCCCAGGCCCGCCGGTGGTCACATCGCTGTGCGTCGGTGACAAGAAACTGCCTCCTTGTGGGTGCGTGCACGATGCCTCAGGCTCATGCGCGAAAGGCCCGCTGGCTGCGGGAGCCGGCCGCCGGAGCGCGGTTGAGTCTGAAGGAGCCTACTCATGATCATGGTGACCGGTGCGAGCGGACGGTTCTCCTCAGCCGTCCTGGCGGAGCTGTGCGCTCGCGGTATTCCGGCGGTGGGAGGCAGCCGCACGCCGTCGGTGGGGCAACGGCATGTTGACTTCAGCGTCCCGGACAGCCTGGATTTCAACGGCGTCGACACCCTGCTGCTGGTGTCCGCCGGGGCACAGGAGGACGACCGGCATATCGCCCTCCACCGCGCCGCTGTTGAGGGCGCGGCGCGCGACGGCGTCTCTCACTTCGTCTACACGAGCCTCACCGGTGCGGGTGACCACCTATCAATGGCGCTGCCGCACCGGGTCACCGAGCGAATCATCATGACCAGCGGCATGACGTGGACCATTCTGCGTAACGGCGTCTACTCCGAGATTCTCGGCGCCCTGCTCTCATGGGAGAAGAAGGGGACGGGGGAGATGCTGAGAATCGTGTCGCCGCTGGGTGACGGGGCCGTGGCCGCGGTGGCGCGGCAAGATCTGGCCCGCGCGGCCACCTCAGTCCTCAGCGATCCGGGCAGGCACGAGGGGATGGTTTACGAGCTGGTGGGAAGTTCTGCGGTGTCAGTTGCCGATGTCGCAGGCCACCTGGGCTGCGAGGCGAGGGACATCAACTTGGGTGAGTACCGACAGCGACTGCTTGCCATAGATGGGATGCCGGCCTTCCGCCAATCCCTGATGCTCTCAATTGCCAGCGTCATCCGGCACGGATTCCTGGCCGGAACGGGTGACGACCTCCCCCGTCTGCTGGACGGGGATCCTATGGATCCGCTCGTCGTCGCAGTCGAAGCTGTTGCCAAATGCTGCTCGGCTACAGATGTCGAGCAGAACTGAAATTATCAGAGATTAAATTCTTTGTCTTTTCCGGGGTGTTCAGATTAAATTTGGTATCGATTTCGGTGGCGAGAGAGAGTCTGTACTGCGCGCCCGTGAGTCTGAACTATGATGGTGGAACCCAAGAGGTCCCTTTCGCGCCAATGGAGAACTGCCGTGATGCCTTATCAGAATATTGAGACCTATGTGCGTCGAGGCTGTGCTGGCTGTTGTCACTGTGAGGGCGGCTCTCACAATATTGCTAGAACTTCCGCTCTGTGGATGATTGGGTTATTTACTGGTGGGCTAGGTTTGCTGGTCATCCCTTTCTTCAAGAGGTGCCTCTATTGTGGGCACAACACGTTTCTGAACAGCCACAATCCACATGTCGGAAGATAATTTCCCCTGCTTTTAGGGTGATTCGCTGATCTTGGCGGGTGAACGTCTGTGATGACGGAGTTGGTGTCAGCGGGCGGCGTCGAACTACAGTCGACCTGCAACGACAGGGGAGCGCCCCGTCGTCGGCCCGGCCGCGATTGGCCGATGGGCCGCCGCCGACGGCGCTGAGAGTGCGGAAGCCCGCAGACCCTCGAACCTGCTCCGGTTAGCACCGGCGAAGGAAGTCGAGACCATCTCCCCGGCGCGCCGCAGGTGGCCGCCGGGCCCTCCGGAGAACTATCCAGGAGGCACACATGAACACTCAGCCCACCCGCCACCCGGTCCAACCGGCCGCACCCGCCCGAGCACCGCTGCCCGGCCACACCCGCCCGGCCCTCAGCCGCCGCGCCCTGCTCACCGGAACCGCCGCCGGCGCCATCGGCCTGAGCCTGGCAGCCTGCGGCAAGAGCAAGAAGACCGACTCCAAGACCGTCACCGTCCTCACCCACGACTCCTTCCACGTCTCGGAGGACCTCGTCAAGGCCTTCACCTCCGAGACCGGCTACACCCTCAAGTTCGCCACCTTCGGGGACGCCGGCGCGCTGGTCAACAAGCTCGTCCTGGCCAAGGACGCGCCCCAGGGCGACGCCGTCTTCGGCATCGACAACACCTACGCCACCCGCGCTCTGGACCAGGGCATCATCGACACCTCCGCCACCGTCACCCTGCCCAAGGGCGCCGAGGGCTACGTCATCGCCGATACCCCGGCCCTCGCGCCCATTGACGTCAGCGACGTCTGCCTCAACATCGACACCGGCTACTTCGCCGGCAAGGGTCTCACGCCCCCGGCCACCTTCGAGGATCTGGCCAAGCCCGAGTACAAGGGCCTGCTCGTGGCCATCAACCCCACCAATTCCTCGCCCGGCATGGCCTGGCTGCTGGCCACCATCGGCCACTTCGGCGCCGGAGGCTTCTCCGACTACTGGAAGCAGCTCGTCGCGTGCGACGTCCGCATCGCCGAGGACTGGACTACCGCCTACGAGACCGACTTCTCCGCCGGCGGCAAGGGCACCTACCCCGTGGTCGTCTCCTACGCCTCCTCGCCCTCCTTCACGGTCTCCGACGACGGCGCCTCCAGCTCCACCTCCGCCCTGCTGGACACCGCCTTCCGCCAGGTCGAGTACGCCGGGGTCCTCAAGGGCGCCGCCAACCCCGAGGGCGGCAAGGCCTTCGTGACGTGGATGCTCTCCAAGGCCGTCCAGGAGGACATCCCCGGCCAGATGTACATGTACCCGGTCCTGTCCGACGCCGCCCTGCCCGAGGCCCTCACGAAGTTCGGCCCGCTGTCGAGCGCTCCAGTGAGCGTGGATCCCAAGGAGATCACCGCGCACCGCGAAGAGTGGCTGAATACCTGGACCGAGGCCGTCGGCAAGTGAGCGTGCCGCGCGAGGAGGCCACCGCCGCCGACGTCGGCGCACGCGCCGACGCCGGCCCCGGCGGGCCCCGGCCGGGCTGGGGCGAGAGGGTCGGTTGGAGCCTGGCCGTCGTCGGCCCGCTGGCCTTCCTGACGCTCTTCTTCGCCTGGCCCGTGGCCACCCTCATGGGCCGCGGCCTCGCGCCCGACGGCGCCCTGGACCTGAGCGGCTTCGGCGACGTCCTCGCCCGCGAGCGCACCTGGCGGATCCTCACGCAGACCCTCACCCAGGCCGCGCTCGGCACGGCCGTGTGCGTGGCCCTCGGCATCCCCGGGGCCCTCGTGCTCTACCGGCGCAGCTTCCCCGGCCGCGACCTGCTGCGCGGTGTGGTGACCGTGCCCTTCGTGCTGCCCAGCGTCGTCGTCGGCGTCGCCTTCCACGCCCTGGTCACCCGCGGCGGGCCCCTGGAGGCACTGGGCCTGGACGGGACGCTGAGCGCGGTCGTGGCCGCGCTGGCCTTCTTCAACTACGGGCTCGTCGTGCGCACCGTGGGCACCATGTGGTCGCGGCTCGACCCGCGCGCCGTGGAGGCCGCCCGGGCGCTGGGGGCCTCACCGATAAGGGCCTTCGCCACCGTCACCCTGCCCTCGCTGGCGCCCGCCGTCGCCTCGGCCGCCTCCCTGACCTTCCTGTTCTGCGCCACCGCCTACGGGGTGGTGCTCGTGCTCGGCGGGGTGGGGATCGGCACCATCGAGACCGAGATCTACCGGCTGACCACCCAGTACCTCGACCTGCGGGGCGCCGCCGTGCTGTCCGTGGTCCAGCTCGGTGTCATCGCGCTGGCTTTGTGGGCGGCCGAGCGGGCGCGCGCCGCCACCCAGACGCGCCTGCGGCTGCGCACCGAGGCGCCCGCCGGGCGGCTGCGGGCCGCCGACGCACCCGCGCTCGCGGTTACCGCCGTTACGGTGGTGGGGCTGCTGGTGGCGCCGATGGCGGTGCTGGTGACGCGCTCCCTGCAGCGCGATGGCGTCTGGACGCTGGCGAACTACACCGACCTGGGCACGACCGGCGGGCGCAACGCCCTGCTTGTGACCGTGTGGGAGGCGGCCGCGAACTCGGTGGCCGTGGCCGTGGCGGCCGCGGTCATCGCCCTCACGCTGGGGGTGTCGGTGTGCCTGGTGGTCTCGCGCCGTCCCCGCAGCCGTGCACTCGCCCGGGCGGTCATGGGGCTCGACGCCGCCTTCATGCTGCCGCTGGGCGTGTCCGCCGTGACGGTCGGCTTCGGTTTCCTCATCACCCTGGCGCGCCCACCGCTGGCCCTGACCCGCTCCTGGTGGATCCTGCCGCTGGCGCAGGCCGTCGTGGCCGTGCCGCTCGTGGTGCGCACCCTGCTGCCGGCGCTGCGCGCCATCGACCCGCGTCAGCGCGAGGCTGCGGCCGCCCTGGGGGCCGGGCCCGGCCGGGTGCTGCTGACCGTGGATGGACCCCAGCTGCTGCGCGCTGGCGGGCTGGCGGCCGGCTTCGCCCTGGCGACGTCGTTGGGGGAGTTCGGGGCGACGTCGTTCCTGGCCCGGCCCCAGGAGCCGACGCTGCCGGTGGTCGTCTACCGGCTCATCGGCAGCCCCGGCTCCCAGAACCAGGGGATGGCCCTGGCTGGGGGCGTGGTCCTGGCGGTGGGCAGCGCCGCCGTCATGCTTGGCTGCGAATGGCTCCAGACCCGGCTCGGCCCCAGGAGAAGCGGGCGAATGGTGTTCGGCAACGTTCGAGCGGCGGATGGCCCGGGCGCGGCGGGCAAGCGGCGGACAACGATGGCGGGAGGGCCCGGCTCTGCGGGCCCAGGACGGACGGAGGTGGGCGGCGATGAGCCCGGAGACCAGTGATACCAATGCTTCCGCGGGCCTGTCGGTGCGCGGGCTCGCCGTGGCCTACGGGGACCTGCGCGCCGTCGACGGCGTCGACCTGGACGTGGCCGCGGGCGAGGTCGTCGCCCTCCTGGGCGCCTCCGGCTCGGGGAAGTCCTCGCTCCTGCGGGCGGTCGCCGGTCTGGAGGACGTGGCCGACGGCTCGGTCGCCTGGGATGGGCAGGGCATGGTGCGCGTGCCCGTCCACAAACGAGGCTTCGGCCTCATGTTCCAGGACGGTCAGCTCTTCGAGCACCGCGACGTCGGCGGCAACATCGCCTACGGGCTCGCCGGCCTGCCGCGCGCCCGGCGGGACGAGCGGGTGCGTGAGATGCTCGAGCTCGTAGGGCTTCCCGGCTTCGAGCGGCGGCGGGTGACGACCCTGTCCGGCGGACAGGCGCAGCGGGTGGCCCTGGCCCGGGCGCTGGCGCCGGCCCCCCGGCTCCTGCTGCTCGACGAGCCCCTGTCCGCCCTGGACCGGGCCCTGCGCGAGCAGCTGGCGACCGACGTGCGCGCCATCCTGCGCCAGGGCAGGACCACGGCGCTCTACGTCACTCACGATCAGGACGAGGCCATGACCGTGGCCGACCGGGTCGGCGTCATGGAGGCCGGCCGGCTCCTGCGCCTGGACACGCCTCAGCGCCTGTGGGCCGACCCCGGCAGCCGCAACGTGGCGCGCTTCCTGGGATTTGACGTTGTCGGCGATCTCGCCCTCGCCCCCGGCGCGCTGTGCGTGGTCGGGGACGCGGCGGGGGAGACGGGGGTGCGGGGCGGGCCCGAGGAGATGCGGTTGTCGGCCACCGTGCTGGCCTCGCGCCTGCGCCGCGGCCAGTGGGAGGTCGAGGTCGAGTTCGATCCCGAGCGGCTTGCCGAGCTGACTGGAGAAGCCGATGCTGACAGTGGCGGCAGCCCGGCCCGCGCCGCCGCCCTGGCGCGGCGCCCCCACGACGCCGGCGAGTCTGTCACCCTGCGCCTCGACCCCGCGCGCACCGCCCGGCTGTAAAGCACCGGGGCGGAGGCCCCGGTGTCGCGGTCGTACCTTAGGTCGCGCGTTCGAGGGGTAGAGGGCACGAACGCGCGACCTACCCTACGAACGCGCGGAGGAAGGATGCCTGGGACGAGTGGTGTCCGATCGTGTCGCAGCGCCGTTGTAATCTGCGCTTGTCGGCCGGAGCAATCCGCACCCCCTGCCCGCATCGGCCGTCCACCGGCGGCCATCGGCGTCCCCACCGACGGGCCTGCGGTGCGCGGGGCTCCCGGATCGGTCAGGTCGACTCGGGCGAGCAGGTCGACGCACATCCTTCCAACCACCCATGAACCGCCATGATCCCCATGACCTCTGACAACCGCCCTCCTCAGCGGACCCCGAAGCGGGTCCGGGACTGGCAGAAGAGCCTGCTCGATCTCTCCCTGCGCAATCCCCTCATCAATCGCGTCTCCCGCCACGCCGTGGAGCTGCACGTCCCACCGGCGCTCATCGGCGAGTTCGAGGACCTTGTCAATGACAAGGAATACATCATCCTTACCGCGGGACGACACCGGCCCGCGGGGCTGTCCGACGAGGACCTTCAGCAGGAGCAGGTCCGCGCGGACTCGCTCCTGAAAGAGCGAACCGTCGAGGTCGAGCTCACCGCCAACGAGCGTGTGCAGCGTCTCCAGGCCCTGGCCACTGGCGCCCGCACCGCCGTCGAGGAGACCGGTGCCAACAACCTCTACCTGGCCATCGGAACCCTGCAGTGGGACAGCGATGGCAGCCGCCTGCACTCCCCGCTCATCCTCATCCCGGTTAACCTCGAGCGCACCGGAGACGACTTCAGGATCATCCTGGACGAGACGGGTGCTTCCACGCCCAACTACTCCTTCCTCGACCGCTTCGCTCGGGACACCGGCATCGAGCTCACCGAGCTGAGGAACCCGCGGCTCGACGAGCACGGCATCGACCTGCGGGCCACTCTCGACGGCGTGCGCGACCGTCTGCGGCGCGCCGGCTGGGACGACGTCGTCGCCCCCACAGTCCACCTGGGGCTGTTCCGCTTCTCCACCTACCGGATGTGGAAGGACCTTGAGGACCACTGGCCGACGATCGCCGCCAGCCCGCTGGTTGCCCACCTCATGGCAGGAGGGCGCCAGAACTTCGTGGACCCGGCGGGCCCGGCCGATAGGGACATCGACATCGACGAGGCGACCCAGAACCTGCCCCTGGCCGCGGACTCCACACAGGCCCGAGTCGTGGCCGACGCCGTCGCCGGACGCAGCCTCGTCGTCGAGGGGCCGCCCGGAACGGGCAAGTCCCAGACCGTCTCCAACCTCATCTTCCGGGCGCTGGCCACGGGGCGGACCATCATGTTCGTCGCCGAGAAGAAGTCCGCCCTCGACGTCGTCGCCCGCCGCCTGCGCGAGGAGACCGGCATCGGGGACCTGCTGCTCAACCTGCACGACAACGGCATGAAGCCGACCGAGGTCCGCCGGGCACTGCGCCGCGCCCTGGCCCTGCGGCGAGGAGAGTCCGGAGACGGCGTCGACGTCGGCACCGGTGAGGCGGCCGGAGGCTCCACCCCGGCTGCGCTGCGCACCGAGCTGGCCAGGATCCGCACCGAGCTCGACGCCTACCGTCGCGGCCTGTACGAGCCGGCACCGGGCGGCCTGTCCTACAGCGGAGCACGAGAAGTGCTCGCCCAGCTCCGGGACTCCGGAGAATCCGGGAACTCCGCCGACTCTGCGGGCTCTACCGCCGTCCAGGTCCAGGCGGCCCTGGAGGAGCGGGCCCGCGCCACCGGTCTGGACCGCTTCGACGCCGCCGCCCACAACCGGCTCATCGAACGCTACCGCAGTGCCCTGGACGAGCTACGGGCGGCTCTGACACCTGAGCTGGTCGACGTCGTCCTGGCCCACCGAGACCGGATCCTGCAGGAGGCCGCCGCCCGCGCCGAGGGGCTGCGCAGCGAGCTCAACCGCCGTCGCAGCGCCATGAGTGTGCGCGAGCTGATGAGCGCCTACGGCGACCTCATCACCGCCCTGACGCCCTGCCTGCTCGTCTCACCCGACTCGGTGGCCCGGTTCTTCCCGGCCGACCGGCGCTACGTGGACATCGTCGTCTTCGACGAAGCCTCCCAGATCCGGGTGGCCGACGCCGTGGGCGCCATGGGGCGCGGCCGCAGCGTGGTCGTGGTCGGCGACCCCAAGCAGATGCCGCCCACCCCCGGCGCCGGCGAGACACGAGGGGAGCAGGCCTCCGAGGCCGACTCCATCCTCACCCGCTGCCTGGACAGCGGCCTGCTCCAGCACCGACTCACCTGGCACTACCGCAGCCGGGACGAGTCCCTCGTCGCCTTCTCCAATCGCCACTACTACGGCGGCCGGCTGCACACCTTCCCCAGCCCGCTGACGATTGCCGCCGGGGCCGACGACACCCCCGGCGGTCACGGCATCTCGCTGCGACGGGTCCGCGGCCGCTACTTCCGGCCCGAGGACCGCGCCCGGCACTCCAGTGCTTCTCCGAACACCAATCCGCTCGAGGCCCAACGCGTGGTGGAGGAGGTGCTCCGGCACGTCGAGGCCTGCCCCGACCGCCTGCCCTCGCTGGGCGTCATCACGTTCAACGATCGCCAGCGCGACCTCATCGAGGACAGCCTGCGCGAGGCCGCCTCGCCCCGGGTCATCGAGGCCCTCGACGCCCGCGACGGCCTGTTCGTCAGAAACCTGGAGAACGTTCAGGGCGAGGAACGCGACACGATCCTGTTCTCGGTGACCTTCTCGGCCAATGCGAGGGGCGACCTGCCGCTGAACTTCGGGGTGCTCAACCACGCCGGCGGCGAGCGCCGCCTCAACGTGGCCATCACCCGGGCCCGCAGGCAGATCATCGTCTTCACCAGCTTCGACCCCCGGGACCTGCACGCCGAGCGGACCGCCTACCGGGGCGTCAAAGACCTGCGCGCCTACCTCCACCAGGCCGCCGAGGGACGGGCCCCGCGGGCTCTGCCCGCCTCGCAGAGCCCGCTCAGTTGGCACCGCCGTGAGATCGCCGGAGCACTGGAGGCGGCCGGGCTCGCGGTCCGCACCGGCGTTGGCCACTCCACCTTCGAGATCGACCTCGTCCTGGCGCGCGCCGACCAGCCAGACCGCCCCGCCGTGGCCGTCCTGCTCGACGGGTCGCAGTGGAACAGGCGGGAGGGCGTCGTCGACCGTGACCTGCTGCCGGTCGACGTCCTGCGCACCATGGGCTGGCAACGGGTCGAGCGGGTCTGGACGCCCGAGTGGCTCGCGGACCCGCAGGCCGTCGTCGCCCGGCTCGTCAAGGCTGCCGGCGGTCACTGGACTCCGCCGACACCGACGGCGGCCGTGCCTGAACCGCAGCACACCGGCCAGGCCCAGGACGTCGCGCCGCTCGCCGACGACGATGCTCGGACCGCAGTCCAGGACTCCGCCGATACGGGCGGTGGCGATGTGATGGCACCCGCCCCCGGCCCGCGGGCCCCGGGCGGCGAGTACACCGCCTGGAGCCCGGCGGGTGTGCGCCCCCTGGAGATCCTTGACCGGGCTGGCACTGATCCAGAGGCCAGGAAGGTGCTCGTCGAGGTCGCTACCGCCATCTGCCAGGTCGAGGCCCCGATCGCGCGGCGTCGGCTCTACGTCAAGATTTCCCGCGCCTTCGGACTGTCGCGAACCGTCAAGTCGCGCGAGGAGTCGATCAGGGTGGCCCTGGGGGAGGCCTTCGCCTACTTCGACGAGGACGGCTTCGTGTGGGCCTGCCGGGACGACGCGCTCGCGGCCCCGACCTACCGCCGTAACGCCTTGGACCATGTGGACTCCATCGAGGAGATCCATCCTCGTGAGCTGATGGGGCTCATGGCTCAGGCGCGTGCCAAGAACCCGGAGTGGGTCTCCCGGGAGGACCTGTTCACGTGGGCGCTCAAGCGTCTGAGCGCCAAGAAGCGCAGTCTCGGTGCGCGCGGGGTGTCGGAGGCGCTCACCCGGGCCCTTAAGGAGGCTGAGCGCGAGCAGTCGTAGCCCCGCTAGTGTGCCGAGCACGCCGCGTTCGTGCCTTAGGGTGCGCGTTCGAGGGGTAAAGGGTACGAACGCGAGACCTACCCTACGAACGCGCGGAGCCGCCTCAGGCCGACTCGGCGAAGGCCTGCCGCACGTGGTCGATGAAGAGCTCGTTTTCGGTCTGCCAGGGGTTGTGGCCCGAGTGCTCGAAGTAGACCAGCGACTTGCGCGGCGCGCTCAGCCGTGCGTAGTAGTCCTCCACCAGGCCGGCGGGCGCGTTGTAGTCGTAGCGGCCGTGAAAGATATGGATCGGGATCTGCTGTTCGGCCGCGCACTGGCGGAGGTCGATCGGGTAGAGCTTGCCGTAGAACGAATCGAAGGTCCGGTACAGGCCCCAGAAGAAGGACACCTTGTCGAGCAGGCCGTACTCGACCCCGTAGAGTCCGTCCATGGTGGAGAAGGTGGCGCCATGGAGCTGTCCGGTACGCGCCGACGTCCCATACAGGGGGGAGAGGTAAGCGTTCGTCTTGAGGGCGATGCCCGACTTGTAGGGCGGTGGTCCCTGCTCTTCGAGCTTGTCGACGAGTTTCCGGTTCCCGGTCCTCCGGGCGTCCTCGAGAGCCATCTGGTAGTCGATCCTCTCGGTCTCGAGGAAGTCGATCATCTGGCCCGTGCCGACGAAAGCCCGGTAGTACTCCGGGTGCTCGCGCGCCATCATGAGACCCAGTGCCGAGCCCCATGACTCGCCCATGAGGTAGATGCGGTCCTGACCGAACTCCCGTCTGAGGATCTCAGTGACCGCGGCCCCGTCGGAGAGGTAGGTGTCGAGAGTGATATCCGCGGGGCTGATCGCGCTATAGGACTTCGCCGCCCCCGGCTGCTCCCAGGTGACGACGACGTAGTCGCGCTCCAGGTCGGCGAAACAATGGCGGGCGGTCACCAGCTGCGAGCCTCCGGGCCCGCCGGAGAGGAACAGCAGGACGGGTTTGCTACGGTCCTGGCCGCGCAGGGACAGCCACTCAGTGCGGCCGTTGACGGTGACGGAGCGCAGCTCCGAGATCGGGTCGGGCCCCTCGACGGCGGGCGTGAAAGCCGTGACTTGCGACAGCGCCACCATGAGGATGAGGAGGGCGCCGGTCAGCAGCGAGATCTGTAGCGAGATGGCGGCCGCTGCGGCTGGGCGGTGCAGAAACGCTGTGACGATGCGGATGACCAGGGCCGCGAGGAGGCCCCCGAGCGTCACTACCGTGAGTGCGGCGGCTCCGTAGAACTCGCCCTGTGGGTCCTGGATGCGAAGCACGTGCTGGCGCAGGCAGACGTAGTAGATGATGAGGCCGAGGGCCAGGACTGACCAGATGATCATCGCCGTCTTGACATGAGACATAGCAACTGCGCCTTGGGTGCTTGACGACAGTGTCGGATAGAGGTCGAGGGGTGGTACCCGCGGATGGACCGCTTCAGCCTATCGGTCTGGGTGGGGAGGCGCACCTGCTCTCGGCCACCATCCGTCCCGCCTGCTCCTCACGGCGCTCCCGCCAGGCCCGCTGTGGCTAGCGACTGCCTTCGAGTACCTGTCCCGTCAGCCCTGGCCGAGTCACGGCCAGATCACAACGGACGCCATGATCGGGCTATTGACACCAGCACCGACACTGTGATCCTTGTCACTTGTCGGCGCTTCTTGTGTTTCTCCACTTCGAGGACGGCCCCGACTTTTCTCCGGCTCGGCGCCGCCGTTGTAGACAGTCGAGAAGCCATATCGTCGGAGGAATGGCAAGGGGGAGTCCTGCCCAGATTTCGGGCTCCGCGATTTCAAAAGATCACGATCAGGTCGCAGTTGAAGTCTCCAGTTGAGTAGCATCCACAGTGCTGGCAGCCGTGGGTGCCTTCTGCGCCAAGCTCGCGAGTCGGCGTCGTCGCCGGCACCGAGCCGCGCCCGGACAACCCCGGCAACCGGTGCCTTCCTCAGTAATACTCCCGATCCTCCACCGCAAGGAGCCTGACATGTCCGCCTACGTCCGCTACTACCGGCGGCTTCAGGCACTCACTCAGCGCCTGAGCACCTACCTGGACCGGTTGGAGGCTCGCGCCCGGGAGTTCGGCGTCAGCTCGGCCCGCACCGCGATGGAGATGCAGATCACCGACCCGGCCTCCGTCTCCGCCTTCCGCTCGGAGGTCGAGGCCCAGATCATGTTCCTGCACACCAAGGCCCAGCGGGTCTTCGCCAAGCACTTCGCCCCCTTCCTGGACATCGACGCCGACCTGTCCATTGACGAGGACCGTCAGCTCTCCGCCCGCCTCCAGGACGCCGCCAACCTCGTGGGCAACTTCGAGGTGCGCCTGCGCAACATCATCGAGGAGGTCTTCGCCCCCGGCCGCGCCGAGCAGGCCCGCGAGGAGTGGAACCGGGCCATGACCGACTGGCGCCAGGCCCAGTTCTCCTTCACCTGCGACAAGTGCGGCGACCCGGTGCCGCTGCCCGAGCTCTACCACATGCCGGTGTTCATCACCTGCCCGCGCTGCAAGTCGCGCGTGGCCTTTCAACCCACCGAGGCCATGGCGGCCGCACCCACCTGGGCCAAGGAGGTCGCCAAGACCACCTGCTACGCCGAGTGGCAGAAGTCGGAGTCGGAGCAGTCCGCTGAGGAGGGCGTGGGCCTGGCCTTCTTCTACTACGTCGACTACGCCATCGCCCACCACCTCATGATGAACCGCCTGCTGCCCTTCTACGTGCGCTCCGAGGGCGGGCAGGACGCCCTACGCCGAGACGTGCGCAACGCGCTGGAGACGCGCACTCACCAGCTGCGCCCCGACGAGGTCTCCCCCCAGTACCACGCCATGGAGTACGTCAACTTCATGGGCGGCCTGGGTCGATCGGCCCAGATCCTCGGTCAGGAGGGCCTGACCGACCGGCGCCAGCTCATCCTTCAGACGGTGCGCGACATCATGCGCCCCGACGAGCCGCTGGCCCGCTCCATTCTGGACGACACCTTCACCGAAGAGCTGTGGAGCCAGCAGGCCCACGCCGCCGACCAGCTCTCCTGCGAGGTGCCCCGCTAACGTCCCCATCCTGCCGCCCGCCCGGCCTGGCCCGCCGGCATCGCGGACGCGGCCCGAGCCCGACGACGCTCCCAGAGGTTCTCCGCCGAGTCCGTCGCTGAGCCCGTCGGCTCCTCAACTTTTCGCTCCCCGTGCGGCCCGCGGCCGCTCGACACCGCTCCCGAAAGGACCACCATGGTCGGCTTCCGCAAGAAGTCCCAAGACAGCTCTCCCGGCGCCAGGGCGGCCGGGCGAGGAGGCGCAGGCGCATCACAGCGCTCCCGTGGCTCGCGCACCGAGCCCGCTTCGCGCGCGGGGAAGGGGCGGCGCACCGCCGCCCGCCGGGGCTACAAGACGCCCGAGCAGATGGACTCGCGCTGCCTGACACTGGCCGAGTCGGCCTCCGGGGTATTGGGCCGCTCCCTGGATCAGGCGCTGGGACGGCTCCCGGACGGCCCCGGAACCTCGGGCGGCCAGGGCAGTTCGGCCTCGATGGGGTGGGCCGACGCCGTCGGCGCCTCGAACTCGGCTATGAGTCAGGGGGCCTCTCCGGGTAGCGTGCGCAGCGCACAGACCGGGGCCGGCCAGGTCGACACCGTCGCGGACATCGCGGCAGATATCGAGTTCTGAGACCGGCTCGCGCGCCGGTGCCGGCGGCCGGTCCGGGCGGTCACAGCCCATGCCGCGATCCCCGCATCAGAGCCCCTCACCAGATCTGCATCGGACCTCGTATCGGGAAGGAGTCGAGAACGTCCATGAGCGTGCAACCGGCACTGACCCTGACCAGGGTCGAGAACTGGCTGTCCCAGCGCGGCATCGCTGCCGGGCCGGAGGAGGACGGCGCCGTCTTCATGGGCTTCCCGGGCTGCGACATCGGTGTCTACCTGCATGACGAGGAGGCGGCCCTGGTCGTGGCCGGCATGTGGCGCGGGCGCCCGGCGGCCGAGAGACTCGACGAGATGCGCGCCTTCATCGACACCCAGCACCGCTCCACCTACGGGCCGGACCTGGCCGTCACCCCTGCCCACGACCCGAGCTCGCTGCTGCTGAGCACCCAAATGGTGGCCTACATCGGCGCGGGCATGAGCGACGTCCAGCTCGACGCCTTCATGGACATGGGTCTGGGAATGACCCGGGCCTTCTTCTCCGCCGTGGAGGAGCGATTCCCCGAGCTCATCACCTGGGAGGAGGACTGATGGCCTGGTGGAACCAGCCGGAGGGGTCCGTCACCCCGACCGTGACCCTCAGGCGGCTCGCCGCCTGGTTCGCCGAGCGCGGCTACGGCTACGACATGGACCTGTCCGAGGGGGTGGTGCGCTCCCGGGTGGCCGGTTTCGACTACGTGCTCATGGTGGTCGACCGCCGCATCCTCGTCGTGCGCGCCCACCACCAGTTCGACGGCCCGGCCCCAGGGCCCGCGGAGCTCTCGCGGGTGCGCGCCGTGGCCCAGGAGGTCTCCAGCGGCCGGCTCATCCCCGCCCTCTACACCGAGGTCGACGACGCCGGTCTGGGCCTGTGCGCCGAGGCCCTCATCAACATCGCCGTCGGGCTCGACGACGCCCAGCTCGCCGGCGCCATGGACTTCGCCCTCAACGGTATCGACGATGCCCTGCGCGAGGTCCTCGACCTGCTCGACGGCGGTGCCGGCACTCGCCGCGATATCGACTCCGACGCCGAGCCCGCCCGCGCGCAGGAGGCGGCCGTCGTCGCACTGTCCGAGGCGACTGATACGGCCGGGTCCGCCGAACCGGTTGACCCTACCCGGCTCGTTGACGTCGCCGAGCCCGCCGGCCAGCCGGATACGAGCGCGGACACGCCCACGGAGGCGGTGATGGACGGGATGACGGACGCGACGGTCGAGATGGCCGTCTTCGTCGACGGCCCAGGAGCCGACGCGCATGCGCGGGTCCGGGCGGGCATCCACGCAGAGCCCGCCGCCGGCGTCAAGAGTGATAAGGGCACGACCTCCCCGGGTGATGCTGACGGCGGAACCGAGGTTGAGACAACCGACACCCCCGAGCCCCTGCTCGTGTCGTAGTCCATACGGGCTCGACGACCCCAGTCGCCCGAAACTCGTTGGAAACACTGGAGTGGTGGGAGCCGTCACCGGGGCGGGCGGTTCTGAAACCGGCCGGTCGGGGTATGGCGTCGGCTCCCGACATGCCCTGCGACCGAGTTGCCCGTTGCCGCAGCGGTAGCGGATTCTATAACTGTTCGGTAACACTGGACGTCGGACGACCGCCCCGCTGGACGAAAGGAGCCCGATATGCCCACGCCGCCGTTCACCGTCGAGCGGCTCGGGATGGCGGGTCTCCTCCCGCGGCGCTCCCGGGGCGCGTGGACCATTCTCCGCGCGTCCTCGCAGGACATGGTGGGAGCCTTCGCCTCATGACGGCGCAACGCCAGGCTTCGCCCGGAAGGACAGACCCCATGACAACACGCGAAGACATCCTCGAGCGCCTGGCCTACGCCGATGCCCTCGGCCACGGCCCCAAGGCCTCGGCCCTCGTCGCGGAGGCCGTCAGCTGGGCGGACGCCTTGGGCGATGAGGACCTTCGGGTCGCCACCCGGCTTGCCCTGACCGAGGCCTACCAGCAGGGCAACGAGGAGTGGAAGGCGCTGGCGCCCTTCGTGTGGAACCTGGCCCGCTACCAGCGCCGCCCCGAGCTGTTCGACGACGCCCAGGTGCGCACCCTGCACTGGCATTTCAAGTGGGCGGTGGCCGTGGCCGGCGCCAACCCCAAGGTCTCCAAGGACAAGGTGCGCCAGCTCGAGGCCAGCCTCGAGGAGTTCTACCGCGCCGAAGGCGCCTCCATGCACGTCGTCCACGGCGAGCGGGCCTCGGTGGCCGGCCTGCTGGGCCTGGAGGAGGAGGCCGCCGAGGAGCTGGCCGCCTGGCGGGCCACCCACCGTGATGAGAACGCCGACTGCGAGGGCTGCGACCCCATGCGCCAGGTCGCCTTCGCCTACCGCACCGAGGCCTGGGATCTGGCCGTGGCTACGGCCGTGCCCGTGTTGACCGGCGCCGTCGGCTGCTCCGTGCAGCCCCAGACCATGCAGTCCCTCGTGCTGCTGCCCCTGCTGGCCTCCGGGCGGCCGCGGGCGGCATGGGAGGCGCACCTGCGCTCCTACCGGGAGATCCGCCGTACGCCCAAGGCCCTCATCTCCGTGGCCTACCACCTGGAGTACCTGGCGCTCGTGGGCCGGGTGGACCGCGGTCTGGACGTCCTGCGACGCCACCTGCCCTGGCTGGCCCAGGCCGAGTCCGCCTACGTGCTGCTGTCGGCCCTGCGCGGCATGAGCCTGGTGCTGCGCGAGGCCGAGCGGGCCGGCCGCGGCGAGGAGGCCCTCGGCGTCGAGGTCCCGGCCGCCGACCTGTGGTACCCGCTGCCGGGGCTGGAGGCCTCCACCACCATCTCGCGCGCCTACGCCGAGATGACCGGCTGGGCCCGGCGCCTGGCCCACCAGTTCGACGTGCGCAACGGCAACAGCACGATCTCCGACCACCTGGAGCGCTCCCTGGCGCGGGCCGCCTTCGACACCGCCCCCGGCGCGGTCCACGGGCTGGGGGTGGAGGTCGACCTTCTGGAACCCTCCGAGGAGCTGCCCGAGCCGGCCCAGACGAGCCTGACCACGGATGAGGACGGTGCCGAGCCCGATGTCGCCTCCCTGCTGGGACTCGTGGCCGACGACGACGGCTCGGTCCGGGAGCACGCGCCCCGCACGACGTCGTCGGGCCCGGAGGCCGGAGGCCGGCGTTCCCGCGCCGGACGCGGAGCCACCAGCCACCAGGGCGGGGACGAGCCCTTCCCCCTGGTGGACCTCGTGCGGCCCCGGCCGGTTCGCAGCGGGGAGGAGGCGGTGCGCCGCTACGTCGAGCACCGCCGCTGCATCGGCTCATCGACGATGGATTACTGGTACGTCGTCGACCAGGTCGCCACGCGCGACCTGCTGCCGCCTCCTGGCGAGGAGATTCCGGGGCTGGAGTACCACACGGGGCTGCTGCGGGCCGCCGCTCTGACCTGCCGCACCGAGATGGAGGAGGCCATCGCCGAGCGCCTGCGGATCCGCCCCCTCATTGAGCTGGCCTTCGGGCCGCTGGGCGCCTATTACGTCGACCTGCTCAACCTCGACAACGAGATCACCGCCGACTCCATTGCCGAGCGCTCCCAGGAGGCCGAGCGCGACCGGCGCCTGCGGCGCGCCACCGCGCTCATCGGGCAGATCGAGGCGCAGGTGGAGGATCTGGTGTACACCGAGCTGCTCGACCCCGGGGGCACCGACGCCCTCGTACTAGCTGCCGACGCGCTGCTCGTGGGGGCCTCGGTCCTCACCGACCTGCACGCCAGGGACGAGGCGCTCGGGGCGATCCAAGTCGTCGCCCGGGCCGCCGCGGCCGTCCCCGAGGACCGCCACGCCGAGCGCATGGACGACATCCTCGACATGGCGCGCGCCGAGGTCCTGGCCGAGTGCGGCGACGTCTACAACGGCTGCCTCCTGGCCGAGGAGGTCATGCGCCGCCACGAGATGGTCTCCCCGGTGCTGGCGGCCCGCGGACGGCGCCTGCTGGGCATCTCCTCGATGGAGGTGGGCCAGTTCGACGAGGCCATCACCCAGTTCCGCGAGCAGGCCAACATCATGCTGGCCGCCGGCATCACGCTGTACGCCGTGGCCTCGCTGCTGTCTCTGGGCTCGGCGCTGGAGGCCTCCGAACGCTACCTGGAGAGCGCCGAGGTCCTGGAGTCCGCACTGTCCCTGGCTCAGCGCGCCGGGGCCGGGAGCATCGCCCTGTACCTGCACCGGCTCCTGGCCCAGACCGGTATGGCCATGGGGGAGGAGGACAGTGTCGCCGAGCACTCGCTGGCCGCCGCCCGGATCCTGCAGGACCAGGGACGCCGGGCGCTGGCGGGGGAGTACCTCTCGCACGCGGCGATGGCCGCCTCCAACCTCAAGGACAATGTGCGCGCCGCCGCGCTGTTCCGTCGGGCCGCCGACCTGGAGGACACCCGCACCGACCAGGGGCGTCTGGACCGGGGCCGGGCGCTGCGCCGCTCGGCCCGAGCGCTGGTGGATGACCTCACCCTGCCCATGGCCCGCGCCCGGCTTGCCGAGGCCCAGGAGGTCATGGAGGAGGCCCGTCAGGCCTTCGCCGGCGTGGCCGACACCGAGGGATACTCCTCGGCCTGGGAGATCGGCGACTGGCACGACGACATGGCCTGGATCCTGTGGCGCACCGGCCAGAACTGGCAGGCCGTCCAGCACTGCGAGGCCGCCTACGACGGATACATGGACACCGAGGATCGGGATTCGGCCTCGCGCGCCCTGTGCATGCTGGCGCGCCTACACGCCGAGCGCGGCGAGCGCCAGGAGGCGCTGGCCGCTTGCACCCGCGTGCGAGACCTGCTGGGCGAGCCGCAGTGGGACGGGCACGACGCCCTGGAGTTCGTGGTCTCCATCGAGGAGACGCTGCGCTGACTCTCAGCGCTGCGTCTCGTCCGCCGTCGGGGACATTCCTGCGCTGCCGGGGGAGTGTCGCGCGTACGGGGGCAGGAATCCGGCCCCCCGTACGCTTCAAAGGTCCCCATGGGGCACGGGCGGGTGGCGTATCGCGGATGTGATGCGTGGGAGGTTCGCCCCGTGTGAATCGGCTGACGGCCGTGGCCGGGCGAGGAATGATAGGCCTTGGGCATCACGACCCCCTTGACGACCCTCCCGGGAGGCACCCCATGGCCATCGCAGTCTCACACCGATTCATACCCAGCGGCGATCTACCCGTGGAGGCGGGGCGCTATCGACTCGTGGCGGCGGGCTCGTGCCCGTGGTGCCGCCGCGTCCTCATTGCCCGGCGCCTGCTCGGCCTGACCGAGGCGATCCCCGTGTCCTGGAGCTACGGCAAGGGTGCGGACGGCTACTGGGAGCTGACCGGTCCCGACGGCGAGCCCGGTGTCGACCCGGCACTCGGCGCCCGTTCCCTGGCCGAGGTCTACGAGAAGACTCCGGGCTATGAGCCCGCCCCCACCGTCCCGGCCCTTGTGGACATGACCACCGGTGAGGTCGTCAGCGACGACTCCGGTGACATGCTTTTCGACCTGTCCACCGCCTGGTGGGACCTCCAGCGCGAGGGCGCCCCGGACCTCTATCCGCTCAACCGCCGCAACTCCACCGACGCCTGGGACGAGTGGATCGGCTCCCAGATCAACACCGGTCATGCGGTGGCCACGCACTCCAAGGACCCGGAGAAGGCCGCCGCTGCCGCCAACGGTGTGCTCGTGGGCTTCGACGTCATCGACACCCTCCTGGCCCGGGCCACGCGGATGGAGGCCTCCCGCGAGGACGGCCTGACGATGCTCGACGGGCCGGCCCTGTCCGCCGTCGTCGCCATCGGCCAGTACCTGTGCGGCGACAAGCCCACCGGCAGCGACATCCGCCTGTTCACCACCGTCCAGTCCTACGAGTACGGCGGGCGCCAGCACTACCCCGGCGGCGAGGCGCCGTCGATCTCCTTCTGGCCGGCCCTGGCCCGCTGGTTCCGCGCCCTGGAGAGCCGCTCGGGCTGGGTGGGCCCCGAGGAGCGCAGCGCCCTGGGCTGCTGAGGACGCCGGTACGGCGGGCACACTTTCTCGCTCACTGCTTCGCCGTACTCCACGAGCGTTGGGGACTACTGGGGAAAGTCGGGACGTACGCCAGGCGAGCCCCGATCCCGCGCAGTACGGACAACCCCTGGTCAGTACACCCTGGGCCTCGTGCAGTACGGCCGGCCCAGTCCGGCGCCGTCGACGTCGGCCCGCGCCCACCACGGCTCTCGCGGCCTGTTCGGCTCAGGAGGCCCCGAGCGTCCGGTTCAGTCGTTTCATGGAGAGCAGCAAGTGCAAGTTGTTAGCGGGTGATGGAAAAAATTCGCCGTTGGTGAGATAGAAGGAGCGTGCTTGCTCGTCTCGGCAGTGCACGATGAGGGCGGCGGCGCCTACTTCTCGGCTGAGCCTGTAGCACCGCTCGATCGCATCCTTGAGTAGTGCTGCGCCAATCCCCCGCCCCTGAGCCTGTTCGTCAACTGCGAGCCGGGCCAGGAGGATACACGGGATCTCCTCAGGGCGGCTGCGGTGATTGAGTCCCTGTGGTGCATCATTGCGGGAGTATGTGGCCGTCGTGATGGCGTAGTAACCGAGAATGACGTCATCCTGGGCGGTGACGTATACGACAGCATTGTTGGCCTTCTGGTTCTGCCACACGTAGCGCTGGAACCAGTCATCCAGCTCCGTCGCCCCGCTGTGGAAACCAGCCGTGATGTCCTGGCGGATGAGGCGCCGAGGGGTCCCGAGAAACCCGATGCTCACAATTCGTTGTTGAGGTCGATGCGAGTCCCGAAGGGGGAGGGGCGGTTCCATAGGCGGGCGAAGCAGGACGTTTCCTCCAGTGGAGCGTCCAAGACGGCCTCAATGGCATCGAACTGCTCTGATGTCACGGAGAACCAGCGGTGATTGGTAGGAGTCCGCTCATCTCCTGAAATGCGCGACGTTTCAATAACCATCTTATTTTCCGCTTCTCTTCATGGCCGGGCGGTGAGGATCGGGTTGTACAGGAGCCGGTTGGGCGTCATCGGGCACTCCTCGCCCACGGTCATCGGCGCGATGAGCCGGTCCGCCCGCAGGTCCTCCAGTCTGGCCACCACGCGGTTGCGCAGCGTCCACGGGTCGATCGTGTTGAGGTAGATCTTCGTGCCGCCCTCGAACCCGGCCAGGGTGGAGACCCGCCACTTGAGCGTGATGTGCCAGGGCATGGGCTGGTCCACGTCGAGGGGCTTGTGGTGCCACTCCTCGTTGCTGGGCACGTCCGCGCCCGTGGCCGCGTGCAGGGCGTGGACCAGGTCGGCGACGGCGTCGACCTCCTCGCGGCTCATGAGCCACGGCTCGGGCATGGCCGACGTCGAGTACACCTCCAGCGTCGGGTAGCGGTGCCCGAACCCGGCGAAGGCCACCGCGTGCTCGTTGCTCGCCACGAGCAGCCCCTGGTAGGCGGCGTAGTCCACCGCCATCTCGTTGTACAGGTTGGGGTTGGCGCGCACCTTCTGCAGCTCCAGCTGGCTGGTCACACCGCGCTCGTCGATGCCCACCAGCTGCTTGTGCAGGTGGTCGAAGCTCGCCCCGGCCGGCCGCAGCCAGTTCTGGAAGACGGCCACGTAGCGCACCCACCGGTTGGCCTCGTACAGGCTCTGCATCGCGTGGATCGCCAGGCGCGTGTAGGCGCGGTGCTCGGCCACGCTCAGGGTTCCCGAGGCGGCCAGGGCAGAGGTGTCGACGGCGTCGTCGGTGAAGTGGCGTCGGCCGACGATGACGTCGTGGCCCCCGGCGAAGAAGGCCGCCAGGAAGGTGTGGCGGGTCCGCTCGTCCATCGAGTCCCAGGAGTCCGGGTCCGCGCCCGCGGCCGCCAGCTTGGTGCGCGCCACCCGCTCCACGTGCTCGATGCCGGCCGGCTCGGCCAGGTAGGCCTCCATGCGCTCGCGGGCGGCGTCGGGGATCTCGTAGCCGTGGTTGATGTGCCAGTAGTCGAAGGAGAGGATCTCGAAGAGGTTGGGCACCCGCCGGAACTCGGCCACCGTGTCGAACAGGGCGGAGGCGGTAAGAGCGTCGAGACGCTCGAAGCCGCCGTCGGCCCGGCGCACGACGCGTGCCTTCTCCGGGGGTGTCTCCAGGTAGCGCCCCGAGCAGAAGGCGCAGCTGTGGGTGCGGTCGGCCGCCTCGAGCGGGCGGACCTCGGCGACCGGGTGCGAGATGGGGCGGTTGGCGCGGCCCGGCACGGTCCACACCTCGGTGCCGGTGAAGGGGTTGATCTGCTTGACCGTCCCATCGGCCAGGCGCGTGAGTGGTTCGGCGGAGGGGGCGTACGGCATGAGCATGCCTCCATTGTGACGCCTTGTGGCGGCCCGCGCTCCCTCGGATGCCTCTGCGTCTCTGTGGGACTGATTGAGTCTCGCCTATACAGGAATGAGCTCGAGGTATCGACGGTCTGGTGACGTGAGTGCCTGGAGCATGCGTCCGTCCATGGTCGCGAGAACAGCATTGTGGTGTGCGGCGAGGTCTACCAGGTGCAGGTCGGTCACTTGCTTCGGGCCCTTCAGGCCTGAAAAGCTGATGGATGGTTCGGCGAGCGGGGCGTCGTCGACAAGAAAGACGTGCTCATCAAGTGATGTCAGCTCGCTGAGCCCAGAGACCACGTCGCAGGCGATCAGTGTTCGTCATCTCGGTGCGCCCAAGTGACACTCCTTCGCGGTGGGCGCGTTCACGGGCGAGGGACAGGACCCGATCATCGATTTCAAGTGTTGTCCTCACACGATCATGGTCGCATCAACGCATCAACGCATCACGTCATCAAGGGTTCGGGTGGTCTTGCGAACGCACTGATGAGTTCGGCCCGTCGAGGTCGGGGTAGTCTCACTGGCTCGTGCAGACTTATGCGCCGGGCCCGGCCCTGCTGCGATCCCAACTTCCCCGCACCCGATCGACCAGAGACAAGGAGGCGATGCATCTATGACTGACCTGGCTCAGGTCCTCACCTCCCTGCTGCTCATCGTGGCGGTGGCCTTCGTGGCGCCGCTGGTCTCATGGACCATCCCCAAGCGGCTCGTGCCCGAGGTGGTCCTCCTCATCCTGGGCGGTATGGTCATCGGCCCCCATGGCCTGGGGCTGGCCGGTGAAGGCTCCTCCATCGAGTTGCTGCGCGAGCTCGGTGTCGCCTTCCTCTTCCTCATGGCCGGCTACGAGATCGACGTCAACGAGCTGCGCGGGGCGGGCGGGCGTCACGCCGCCATCGCCTGGATGCTCTCGCTGGGTCTGGCCTTCGGGGCCGTGACGGTTATCGGGGTGACTGGTGGCGCGCTATCGGCCAACGGTATCGCCATCGCCATCGCGATGACTTCGACGGCGATCGGTACGATTCTGCCGATTCTGCGCGACCGCGGTCTGCTGCCCACGGCGGTGGGCGCCTCGATCCTCAACCACGGAGCCGTCGGTGAGGTCGGCCCGATCCTCCTCATGGCGCTGCTGCTGGGCTCACGCTCCACCTGGGCGAGCCTGGCGATCCTGGCGGTCTTCCTTGTCATCACCCTGCTCATCGTCCGCTTCACCAGCCGCGTCAAGCGCGTGGGGCGCCGCCTGGTCGAGGCCATCCACTTTGGGGCCTCGACGACGGCGCAGACCACCATCCGCGCCACCGTCCTGCTGCTGGTGGGGCTGTGCGCGATCGCCGCCGTCTTCGACCTCGACGTCATCCTGGGGGCCTTCGCCGCCGGTTTCGTCTTGCGCCACGTCCTGCCCGAGGGCGACGCCCAGTTCGAGGAGAAGCTCGACGGCCTGGCCTACGGGTTCTTCGTGCCGATCTTCTTCGTGACCTCAGGCATGGGCATCGATCTCGGCCTCCATGTCGGGGACGTGGTCAACCTGCTGGCCTTCCTCGTGCTGCTGGTACTCGTACGGGGGGTGCCGGTATGGCTGGCCTCTCGCATGGAGCGGCGCCGAGACGGCTCACGCGCCTACTCGATGCGCCAGAGCCTCCAGATCGCCGTCTACTCGACGACGGCGCTGCCCATCATCGTGGCCGTCACCCAGGTGGCGGTCAGCGCTGGGGCCATGTCGACCTCCTTCGCCTCCACGCTCGTGCTGGCCGGGGTGCTCTCGGTGCTCGTTATGCCGGCTGCGGGGCTGGCTCTGGGGCGCAAGAGCGACCACGTTCCGGCCAACGAGGTGATGCGTGTGGCCCAGGGACCCGCCGCTCCCGACGGGCGCACCCCCGAGGAGGCCACCGTCCCGGCCGGCGAGCACGTCTCGGAGCCGCGGCGGCCGGCGTCGCCGCCCAGCGGTATCAGGCTGCCGGCGGACTCTCTCGCCCCGGCCGGAGGGGTGAGTCGGCGAGCCCAGCCCGACCTGGTGGGCTGGCCCGATCTGCGCGAGCAGGCGACGCCGGCGATTCAGCGTCTGGCCGAGCTGGGGGTGCACGCCCGGGGGCTGTCGCTGGAGGAGTCGCATCGCCTGGCTGCTCGCCTGGCCGAGATCGAGCAGGACCACGCCCTGTGGCGCGAGCGCTGGCACCACTCGCGACGGCGCGGCGGCACGGCCCGGGCTGCCAGGCGCCGTCGGCCCCGAGGCGGGTGACGGCCCCGCCGGCGAGCCGGGCATTTCTCGCGTAGCCGGGCAGAATTTCGGTAGGGCTACGCGAAACATGACCGGCTCGGTGGGGCCCCGCCCGCGCAGAATATCCCCGACCGGAGGAGGGGAAGAGCGAGCGGGTGACTATCCCTGCTGGGCGAGCATCTGCTCGACCATCTCCTCCAGCGACGCCTGGGCCGGCCGGTAACGGGTGCCCAGTTCGAGGCGGCTCCGCGAGGCATCGGAGCGGACCGTGTAACCCACATTGCGTCGAATATAGGTTCGAGTCTGTCCAAGCCTGGGCGCCATGGCCACCACTACTGGCCGAGGCAGGGCGCGCCGCGGCAATGGGAGCGACCTGCCGAAGCGCGGCAGCAGAGTGCTTGTGAGCGCAAAGATGTCGGTATCCTCCGCGGAAGCGATGTAGCGACCGTGGGCCTCGGGCAGGAAGGCGGCGGCGATATGCGCCTGGGCCACCTCGCGGACGTCGACGACGCTGATGCCCACGCGTGGCGCCCCGAGGCGAGCGGTGCCGTCGATCATCATCCGGATCGTGGAGAAGCTGTCGCTGGTCGGGGCGCTGCCCAGTGAGGGGCCGAGGATCATGGACGGGTTGATGGTCACCAGCCTCCACCGATCCTGTCCTGCGGCCAGTCGCCACGCCTCCTTCTCCGCAAGCGTCTTGGAGTAGGGGTAGGGCTCATGGGACAGGGAAGAGGTGGTGTTCCAGCAGGTCTCGGTCAGGATTCGCCCCGGGTAGTCCTCGATATCCGCGGCGTCACCGTACATGGCGGCGATTGAGCTGGTGAGGACCACTCGCGTGACTGATGGTGTGCGTCCGACTCCGGCCAGCACGTTGCGAGTTCCTTGCTGTGCTGGGGCGACGAGGTCTCGTTGGGGATCATCGACTGCGCGAATGAACGGCGAGGCCGTGTGGATGACGACCGCGCAGCCCTCCATCGCCTCGTCGTAGGAGCCGGGCTGGAGCAGATCGCCGGCGAAGAGGCGCAGGGTGCCCGGCGCCTGCTCGGCGATGCGATTCAGGTGGGCCACCTTGTTCGTGTTCTGGGGGTCGCGCACGGCGGCATGGACGGTGACGCCGGCGTCGAGCAGGCCCTTGGTGACCCAGCTGCCCAGGTAGCCGGTGGCGCCGGTGACCATGACGGGGCTGCTGGTGTCGATCGGGATGCCGCTCAGATCGATGGTGGAGTCGAAGTTGTCAGTGGAGTGTGCTGCCGAAGATCGCATGGACGCAGCCTGACAGCTCTAGGAAACGAAGTCAATCAGTTTCATTATTGGTCGGTACGATCGCCCCATGAACGCAGTGGGCTCACAAGCGCCGAGGGGCAAGCGTGCCCCGGGGCGGCCGGTTGACGCCGCTCTGGGGCCGGCGATCATGCTGGCCGTGCGCGACCTCCTGGCCGAGAGCGGCTACGCCGCGCTGACGACGGCAGCCGTGGCCCGGCGTGCGGGCGTCTCCACCGCCACCCTCTACCGCCGGTGGCCCACCAAGCGGGAACTCGTTCTGGCCTCGACCAGGCGCATGATCGAGATCGGCGTGGCCGGCGAGGCTGTGGATTCCGGCGCTGCCGCAGCTGAGGACTTCGATACTGGTTCGTTGCAAGGTGACCTGCAGGCCTTCATCGCTCACAAGAACCGGGCGCTGTCGGGGGCCACAGGCCAGGCGGTGCTGTCTCTTCTGGGCGAGCTGCCGCAGGACTCGGAGCTCAAGGAACTGCTCCTCGGGGAGCTCCTCGCCGCCACTGGCTCTCACCTGGAGCAGATCCGGGACCGGGCCCGGGCGCGCAGTGAGGGCGCTCCCGATCTGGATCCTCATGCCGGAGCCCGACTGGTCCTGGGAGCGGTCCTCGTCGGGATCGCCTTTGCGACCGGAGACGACGGGGCCGAGCCGTTGTCCGACGTCGAGCAGGACTTGCTGCTGCGGGCTCTCGGTTGCGGGTGATGTGGTTTGGCGTGCTGCAGGGGACTCGGCCGCCGATGACTGGCCGGCCACGAAGGCGAGTCTTGGCGGCGGGGTGGCCTCCGATCAGTTGGTCGACACCACCGCTGCGCTCGTGGCCGCGATGATAGCCATCGTCGTGGCGTCCACGGCTCGCTGCACCGCGCGGCCCACGGGGTTCTCCCCCGAGAGCTCCTTGATCCGGCGCTTGAGCTCACTGCGGCTGAGCCCGGTCTCCTGCTGCGGCAGGACGACCGGCGCGATATTGAGTGCCTGCAGGATCGCCAGCAGGGCGACGTCCGGTCCGGTGGGCGGCTGCACCCCGCGCAGGGCGCCGTCAATGCGCTCGCGCAGTTGCCGCTCGGGGACGGGATCGAGTGTGGGGTAGGTCGGGTTGAAGGAGCCGAACAGGCCTCCGGTGTGGATGCGGATGGTGCCAGCCGCCTCCAAGGACTCGGCAATACGGTGGGTGGGGTTGAGCTTGCCCCACGGGACCAGAGAGGAGAAGCGCTTGCCGTCCTTGGCGGGCAGGACCGTCAGCGCCCAGTCCAGCACGGGGTGCCCGGTGGGCCCGGAGTTGACGATGTAGACGCGGGGGCTGCGGTCCTCGGTCAGGGAGATGCGGCCGGCCAGTAGCAGGTCGGTGAGCAGTGCGCCGGTGAGTCCGTAGGTCGGGTAGGTCATGCGACTCTCGGGCTTTCCGGAGTCCTTGGTCAGCAGGAGGAACAATTCTTCACAGATCAGCATCGCGTTCATGCATCCAGTACAACGCGCCGTGACCCATCTGTGATCCCTCGTAGGTGCGAGATCCGGATCCGGCTCGGGTCCTCCCGGAGGCGGAGACGTTGGAGCCCGGGACCATACTCTCGTCCAGCTCCCGTCTCACCAGGTGTGTAGCCGGGCCCGTTCGCGTTGGGCGTTGGGCCGGCATGCCGGCGGTTCGCGATCGTGTCGTGCCCGGTCCGTAACCTGGTGGCCATGGCGCGCGCGATTCGGCATGACGACTGGCCGGTGGGACTCACTGATGATCAGATCATCAGTCGGGTTGGCCGCGGGGCCTTCCAGCGCGGCCTGGACTACGCGCGCAAGGGCCGGGTGCGGGGCATCGGCGTCGCCGGGGACGGGGACATCATCAGCGCCCAGTCCAAGGGCTCGGGTACCCGCATCTACCAGACCATGGTCTTCCGCAAGCAGAACAGCCGGAGAGGCCCGGCGACCTGGGCCGGCAACTGCTCGTGCCCGGTGGGCACCAACTGCAAGCACGTGGCGGCCCTGCTCATCACGGCACGTTCCCTGGCGCAGCAGGAGGAGCCCGATGTCGGGGACGCCTCCCGGCGCCCAACCTGGGAGAGCCGGCTCGCCGGTCTGCTGGAGGTGGAGCGCGCGCCCCGCCGTCGGATGGCCCTGGAGATTGCCGACGATCCCGGCAACCTGTGGGGCACTCCCCGGGGGCTGTCCATGCTGCCGCTCATCGAGGGCAAACGCGGATGGAACAAGCAGGGCGCCTCCTGGAGCCAGATCGTCACCGGCGGCCTCGACGATGAGGTAGACCCCACCGTCATGGGCGTCCTGCGCGAGCTGGCTGGCATGGCCGGCGGCTCCGGCTTCTACTACACCGATGACCATATCTCCCTGACCACCGCACCCACCCGTGTCTGGGACGTGCTGCGCCGCGGGATGGCGGCTGGCCTGACCTTGACCACCGCCCAGCGCCACGGCATGCCCGTCCACCTCGCCGAGGGGCTGCGCGGTGGCGTCCACCTCATCCGGGAGGAGGACGGAGGCGTCGTCATCGCCCCCGCCCTGGAGATCGACGACGTCGAGGAGCTGCGCCGCCTACAGGACCCCGGACTGAACCTCAGCTTCTCCCTCATGCCGATCGGCGACCCGGTCCACGGCTTCTACACGTGGATGCCCGGGCGCGAGCTGCTCCTCATGCCGATTGAGCCGCGCCCCACCGAGGCGCTCTCCCGGGTTCTGCTGGGCGACGGTGAGGCCATCACCATCCCGGCCGGAGACGTCGAGCGCTTCGAGACCGAGCACCTCGAGGCCCTCACCCGGGCGCTGCCGATCCTATCCGCCGACGCCTCCATCCGCATGCCCCGGCCCACGACGCTGCGCGCCGCGCTCGCGGTCCACGTCGACGCCGAGGAGCATCACCTGACCACCGAGTGGTCGATCCGCTACATCTGCGAGGACGGCGAGGCCCGGCGCAGTCACGGCGTCCCCGACCTTTCCGCGGCCGCTGAGGGCCGTATCGAGGGCGGGGCCGCCGGCCGGGACATCGAGGGGGAGACCCGCCTGGCCCGCGAGGTCCTCAACCGCTTGCTGCCCCTGGCCGCCCGGCACCCGGCCGTCTGGCACCCCCTGGACCTGCGCGGCATGGCCACGGCCCGCTTCATGACCGAGACGCTGCCGGTCCTGCGCGAGCTGGAGGCCTTCGACGTCGAGGTCGACGACGACGTCCCCGACTACCGCGAGGCCGCCGACACCCCGGTCATCACCACCAGCGTCAGCGACGACGAGGACCGTCCCGATTGGTTCTCCCTGTCCGTGCGCGTCCACGTGGGCGAGGAGGAGATCCCTCTGGCCCTGCTCATGGCGGCCGTGGCCGCTGGTGAGCCCGAGGTGCTCCTGGAGTCGGGCACCTGGGTGAGCATCGACCGCCCGGAGATCGAGGCCCTGGCCCGGCTCATGGAGGAGGGCCGCGAGCTCGCCGACCCGCAGGCGCACGGCACCCTGCGGGTCAGTGCTCTGCACGCCGGCTACTACGAGGTCCTGGAGTCCCTCGGCGTCATCGGGCGGGCCACGGCCCGCTGGAAGGAGCGGGTCGGGCGGCTGCTGGAGCGGGCGTGCGCCGCCGAGGCCGCGGCTGGGCACAACGCTGTCGCCGATGCCGGGGGCAGCGCCGACGAGGCTCCCGTGCCCGAGGGGATGCGGGCGACGCTGCGCCCCTACCAACTCGAGGGCTACCGCTGGCTGGACTTCCTGCGCCAGGCCGGCCTCGGCGGGGTCCTGGCCGACGATATGGGACTGGGCAAGACGGTCCAGGTACTCGCCGCCGTCCAGCGGCTCGTCGAGGAGCGCGAGGGTGCTGGGGGCGAGGCACCGGTCGACGACGGTACCGATGAGGACAGCGAATCGACTGACTCCGATGCGCTGAACGAGCCGGACGGGACCGGGCCGGTGCTCGTCATCGCGCCGACCTCCGTCGTCGGCTCCTGGGTGGAGCAGGCCGAGTGCTTCTGCCCGGGGCTGCGGGTGCAGGCGGTGACGCGGACGGCCGCCAAGCGCGAGGAGACCCTGGAGCAGATCAGGGCGCGCTGCGACGTCGTCGTCACCTCCTACACGATCGCGCGCATGTGCGAGGGGGAGTTCATCGCCCAGGACTGGTCCTGGGTGGTGTGCGACGAGGCCCAGTTCGTCAAGAACCACGCCTCGGCCACCTACAAGGCCGTGCGACGGCTGCGGACGCCGTCGACCATCGTGATCACCGGAACGCCGCTGGAAAACTCGCTCATGGACCTGTGGGCGCTCATGAGCATTGCGGCGCCGGGACTGCTGCCCGAACCCGAGCGATTCAGGCAGGTCTACCGCAAGCCGATCGACCGCGGGGACGCCGAAGCACTGGGGCGGCTGCGGCGCCGGATGCGGCCCTTCCTGCTGCGGCGCACCAAGGAGCAGGTGGCCGCGGACCTGCCCGCCAAGACCGAGCAGGTCCTGGCCGTCGAGCTGGGCGCCAAGCACCGCAAGGCCTACGACCAGCGCCTGGCGCGCGAGCGGCAGAAGATCCTCGGGCTGTTGGAGGAGGACACGGCGCAGTCGCGCTTCATCGCCCTCAAGGCGCTCACCACCCTGCGGCAGATGGCACTCGACCCGGCGCTCGTCGACGGCCAGGCGGGGGACAACGCTTCCAGAACGGATAGTCCCGGGAAGAAGCCGGTCCGCGGCATGACGGGAAAGGCGGCCACCGCGCCCTCCAAGGGGCAGCCGGGGCCCGGTCGGCGGCCGAGCCCGTCGGCCAAGGTCGAGGTGCTGCTGGAGCACCTGGGCCCCATCGTCTCCGAGGGGCACCGCGCGCTCATCTTCTCCCAGTTCACGCGCTACCTCTCCGGCGTGCGCGAGCACCTGGAGGACGCCGGTGTGCGGACCGCCTACATGGACGGTGGTACCTCCAACCGCCAGGAGGTCATCGACGCCTTCCGGGCCGGCGGGGCCGACGTCTTCCTCATCTCCCTCAAGGCCGGCGGCTTCGGGCTCACGCTCACCGAGGCCGACTACGTCTTCCTGCTGGACCCGTGGTGGAACCCGCAGGCCGAGGAGCAGGCCGTCGACCGCACCCACCGGATCGGCCAGGACAAGCCGGTCATGGTCTACCGGCTCGTCTCGGCCGACACCATCGAGGAGAAGGTCATGGCCCTCAAGGAGAAGAAGGCCGAGCTCTTCGCCCGGGTCGTCGAGGGGACTGACGGCGCCGAGGGCGCAGCCGGGGCTGCGGGTGCGGGCGGCCTCAGCCCGGCGGCCCTGACCGCCGCCGAGATCCGCGAGCTCATCGAGGACTGAGGCTCTCAACGCCGGCGGGTGCGGTTCGCGCGTACGGGGACGGGAATCCTGCCCCGGCCGCGTGACATGTCTCCACACGGATAATCGCGCGCACCCGTACGCACGGAATGCCTCCGCCCGTGAGAACGACCCACGCGGCCGGGCAGATCGGCTGAAGGGCGGGCGGCCCCCGATGCCACAGGCCCGGGACTGCAGGTGGCCTCCACAGGGCCGAGGGGCCCGTGAGCGCGGGACGCCGGGGCGGACTGATTCTGGTTGGGCGGGCACGGCGCCCGTTGGGGAGCAGCGGCGCGCTGATCCCCACCAACCAGAGGAGAACCACCATGAGGAGATCCACGAGCACCACTCTGCGCGCGCTGCGCACCAGCGTGATGCTAGCCCGTCCGGGCCACTCGTCGGCGCAGCCGACCCTCCTGCGGCGTCTGACGTCCGGGGAGGAGGGCATGGCCACCGCCGAGTACGCCATTGGGACCCTGGCGGCCGCGGCCTTCGCCGGTCTGCTGCTGGCGCTCATGCGCTCGGGCAGCCTGAGCGGCGCCCTGCGGTCCATCATCGAGTCGGCGCTCTCGGTGTGATGTGCGGCGTCATCGCAGCGGGTGGGCGCGCTCGCCCCCGAAGGGCCCGGCTGCCCGGCGGTGGCCGACGTCGCCGCCCGGGCCCCGCTTCCCGCCGGCCTTCCGGCCGGGCGGAACCGCATCCGTCGCCCGGGTGCCCGCGCCATCGAGACGTTGAGTCCGGTGGCGGGTCCGACGGCCCGGACGAGCCCGGGCAGGGCGAGCAGGGGATGGTGACGGCTGAGACGGCGCTGTCGCTTCCCGCCGTCGTCCTCGTGCTTCTCATCGTCCTGGCTGCCGTCAGCGCCGGCGTCACCCAATTGCGGGTGGCCGACGCCGCCCGCACAGCCGCACGTCAGGCCGCCATCGGCCGGGACGACTACGCCGAAGCCGCCCAGCGCGTGGCCGCAGGGGTGAGCCTCGGCGTCGAGCAGGGAGAGCTCACCTGCGTCACCGCCGCCCGGCCCGTACCCGGTCCCCTGGGTGGGCTGGGCCTGACGGCGCGCGCCCGCGCCTGCACCTACACCGAGCCGAGCAACCCATGAGCCGGCCTCGATGGGACGAGCGTGGTTCGGGGACCGTCTACGCCCTGGGCGTCATCGCGGTGCTCCTGGCTGCGGCGGTCGGCATCGCGGGCCTCATCCAGGCCCAGAGCGCCACCGGTCGGGCCCGGTCCGCCGCTGATCTCGCGGCCATTTCCGGTGCCACGGTCCTGTCCTCGGTGGTCGCCCCCGGCGACCCCTGCGCCATGGCCCAGCGCGTCGCTGCCGCCAACGGCGCCTCGATGAGCGCCTGCTCCGTGGCCGGGGAGGACGTTACCGTCAGTGTCACTGTCCCGACGACAATCCTCGGCCTGCCCCGCCGGGCCACCGCCGAGGCCCGCGCCGGCCCCGTCGACGCCCCGCCCGGCTGAGCTCAGTGCGACCCGGTCCGAAGTTCAGTCCTCGACGGCGACGGTGGCGCCGTTGGCGAACTGAGCCGCGTGGAGGCGCGCGTAGGCGCCATCGGCCGCGATGAGCTCATCGTGGTTGCCCTGCTCGACGATGTCGCCGTGCTCCATGACCAGGATGGTGTCGGCGTCGCGGATCGTGGACAGCCGGTGGGCGATGATGAAGCTCGTGCGGCCCTGGCGCAGCGCGTTCATGGCCTGCTGGACCAGCAGCTCGGTGCGGGTGTCCACCGAGCTGGTGGCCTCATCGAGGATGAGCACGGCCGGGTTGGCCACGAAGGCCCGCGCGATCGTGAGCAGCTGACGCTCGCCGGCGGAGATATTGGCGGCGTCCTCCTCCAGAACCGTGTCGTAGCCCTGCGGCAGGGCCTTGATGATGTGGTCGACGAAGCACGCCCTCGCGGCGGCCTCGACCTCCTCATCGGTGGCCCCGGGGCGCCCGTAGCGGATGTTCTCGCGGATCGTGCCGGCGAACAGCCAGGGGTCCTGCAGGACCATGCCGGTTCGACGGCGCACGTCGTGGCGCGTCATGGTGGCGATGTCGCGCCCGTCGAGCAGGATGCGGCCGCCGTCGAGCTCGTAGAAGCGCATGAGCAGGTTGACCAGGGTGGTCTTGCCCGCTCCCGTGGGCCCCACGATCGCGACCGTGTGCCCAGGGTCCACCCGCAGCGACAGGTCGCGGATGAGCTCGACCTCCGGGCTGTAGGAGAAGCGCACGTGCTCCATCTCAATGACTCCCGGGCCCACCGGGTCGTTGGGGCGGGCCTGCGAACCCTGGCCGTTGACCTCGGCGGCCGCAATGTCTGCGGCGGCCGTGGTGGTGTTCTCCGGGGCGGCGTCGTCCGGCCGCTGCTCCTCGGCGTCGAGCAGCTCGAAGATCCGCTCAGCGCTGGCGGTCCCAGACTGCACGGCGGTGGCCATGCCGCCGAGCTGGCCCAGGGGCTGGGAGAACTGCTGGGAGTACTGGATGAAGGCCTGCACGTCACCCAGGCGCAGCGACCCGGAGGCGACCATGGCGCCGCCGACCACCGCAATGGCCACATAGTTGAGGTTCCCGATGACCAGCATGACCGGCATCATGATCCCGGAGAGGAACTGCGCGCGCAGGGAGGCCCGGAAGAGCTCCTCGTTCTCGGCGGCGAAGGCCTCGCGCACCGAGTCCGTGCGCCCGTAGACCTGCACCAGGGCGTGCCCGGAGAAGGACTCCTCCACCCGGGTATTGATCTTGCCGGTGCGCGCCCACTGATTGGTGAAGGCCTTCTGCGAGCGCGGCCCGATGACCCCGAAGACCACACCCATGAGCGGGAAGATGATGAGCGCCACCAGCGCCAGCTTCCAAGAGATGGAGAACATCATCCCCAGCACTCCCACGACCGTGAGGATCGAGGTCAGCGCGCTGGACAGGGATTGCTGAAGAGTGTTGGTGACGTTGTCGACGTCGTTGGTCAGGCGGCTGAGAAGCTCGCCACGCTGGACGGCGTCGAAGTAGCTCAGCGGCAGACGGTGGACCTTGTCCTCCACCTGGGCGCGCAGCCGGTAGAGGACTTTGACCGTGACGCGGTTGAGGAGCCAGCCCTGGAGCCAGTTGAGGACTGCTGAGCCGATATAGAGAGCCAGCACCACCGTCAGGATCCGTCCCAGACGGGTGTAGTCGATGCCCGCGCCCGGGACGACGTCCATCGCGGAGAGCATCGTGGCGAAGTCGTCCATCCCTCGGGCCCGCAGGGCCTCGACGGCTTGGGCCTTGGTGGTGCCGGCCGGCAGCATCGTGGAGATCACGCCCTCGAAGATGACGTTGGTCGCCTGGCCCAGCACCTTGGGTGCCGCCACGGCCAGCACGACCGTGCCTACGGCGGCCAGGGCTACGACCACCAGGGTTTTCCGGTAGGCGCCCAGCAGCCCGACCATCCGCTTGAAGGAGGGCCAGAAGGCCTCGGCCTTGCCCGGAGGCGGTCCGTCGTGCCAGTCGCCCGAGGATGCCTGCGTCTCGGCGGCCAGCTTGAGGTCCTCCTCGCTGAGCTCGTCGGGGCCGACGGCGGTGCTCGTTCCGGTGCTTGCGTTGCTACTCGTGCTGGTGCTCATGCTGCGGCCTCCGCTCCGAGCTGGGAGGTGACGATCTCGCGGTAGACGGGGCAGGTGGCCAGCAGCTCGGTGTGCGTGCCGCTGCCCACCAGGTGGCCGCCGTCCAGGACGAGGATCTGGTCGGCCTCGGTGATCGTGGAGACGCGCTGGGCCACGATCACCTTCGTGATGCCGGCCGTGGCCGGCCCCATGGCCTCGCGCAGCCGCGCGTCGGTGGACACGTCCAGGGCCGAGAAGGAGTCGTCGAAGATGAGGATGTCGGGGCGGCGCACCAGGGCCCGGGCGATGGCCAGGCGCTGACGCTGACCGCCCGAGACGTTCGTGCCGCCCTGGGTGATGCTCGCTTGAAGGCCCCCGTCCATCTTGGAGACGAAGTCCTTGGCCTGGGCGACCTCCAGGGCCTCCCACAGCTCGTCGTCGGTGGCCTCCTCGCGCCCCAGGCGCAGGTTGGAGGCCACGGTCCCGGCGAACAGGAAGGGCTGCTGGGGGACGAGCCCCATCTGGGCCCACAGCGCCTCGGGGTCGGCCTCACGCACATCCACCCCACCAACGAGGACCTGCCCGCTGCTGGCCTCCAGCAGCCGGGACAGCAGCCGCACCACCGTGGACTTGCCCGACGCCGTCGAGCCGACGATCGCCGTCGTCGTGCCGGGCTGAACGGTGAAGCTCACCTCCGCCAGGACGCGGGCGTCGGCGTCGGGGTAGACGAAGGTGACGTCACGCATCTCAACCGTTCCGGGGGCTGGGAAGGTGTCGACGGCGTCGGGGGAGGAGGTGATGGTTGGCGCGGTGGCCAGCACCTCGCTGATGCGCTCGGCGCACACGGCCGCGCGCGGAATCATGATCGTCATGAAGCTCGCCATGACGATGCCCATGAGGATCTGCATGAGGTAGGACATGAAGGCGATGAGGGTGCCCACCTCCACGTCGCCGTCGCCGACCTGGTGACCGCCGAACCAGATGACGCCGACGATCGTCACGTCCAGCACGAGCATCACCAGTGGGAACAGCAGCACGAAGAGCCGGCCCACCCCCTCGCCGACCCGGGCGATGTCGGTGTTGGCGTCCTCGAAGCGCTGCCTCTCGGCCTGCTCGCGCACGAAGGCGCGGATCACCCGGATGCCGGTGAGCTGCTCGCGCATGACCCGGTTGATGGCGTCGAGCTTGTCCTGGTAGGAGCGGAACAGGGGCAGCATCCGGCTCACGATGAGGCCCACCGCCACCAGCAGGATCGGCACCGACACCGCGATCAGCCAGGACAGGCCGGGCGCGCGCGTCACCGCCATGATGATGCCGCCCACCGCCATGACCGGCGCCGTCACCAGCATCGTGCAGCTCATCATCACCAGCATCTGGACCTGCTGGACGTCGTTGGTGTTGCGGGTGATGAGCGAGCCCGCCCCGAAAGCGGAGATCTCCCGCTCGGAGAAACCGCTGACCCGCTCGAAGACCGCCCCGCGAAGGTCGCGGCCCATGCTCATCGCCGCCCGCGCCGCGAGATACGTTGCCGCCACCGTGCACAGGCCCTGGCCGACGCTCACCGCCAGCATGAAGGCGCCCGTGCGCCAGATGTAACCGGTGTCCCCGGTGGCCACGCCCTTATCGATGATGTCGGCGTTGAGGGTGGGAAGGTACAAGGAAGCCATCACTTGGGCGAACTGAAGCACCAGAACGCACAGAAGCAGGCCCGTGTACGGTTGCAGGTGTCTGCGCAGTAGTCGAACGAGCATGCTGGGAACGTATCAGCCTCACGTTGCGTGAGGGCGAACATCTCATGAATATGAGGGAGAGCGTCTTATGAATTTACGTTCATGCCCAAGTACTGAGCGGCCTCACGTCGCGTCAGGTTCGGCGGCCGGATTGACCGTTTCGGACGACTTTGCCGCCGCTCCCGCAAGGTGCGATGCGCAAAGCGGCAGGTCGGAGTTCAGTTACTTCTGGGTACTGGGCTGGGGAGTGCGTCAAAGTCGTCCATTCCGGACAGTTTTTGGTGGATCTGTCGCCGGAATCGTCTCGTCACTCCTGGGGTGCCACCTCGAGCAGGAGCCGCAGTAGGACGGCTGCCCCGGCCTTGTCCAGGGGCTCGTTGTTATTGCCGCACTTGGGTGACTGCACGCACGAGGGGCAGCCGCTCGCGCACCCGCAGCCCTCGATGACGGCGAGCGTCGCCTCCAGCCACTCGCGCCCGGCCCGGTAGCCGCGCTCGGCGAAGCCCGCCCCGCCGGCGTGCCCATCATGGACGAACACGGTGGGCGCGCCGGTCTGCGGGTGCAGCGCCGTTGAGAGTCCGCCGATATCCCAGCGGTCGCAGGTCGCCAGCAGTGGCAGCATTCCGATGCTTGCGTGCTCTGCCGCGTGCAAGGCGCCGGGCAGCGTGGCGAGCTCCAGGCCCCCGGCCTCGCAGGCCCTCAGCGGGATGGTCCACCACACGGCGGCGGTGGGCAGCACGAGCTCGTCCATCTCCAGGGCGTGCTGCGAGACGACCTCCCCGCCGGGCAGCGCCGTCTTCTGGAATCCCGTCACCTGGCTGGTGACCTCCACCGACCCGAAGGACCAGGTGATCGTCGGCTCTCCGCGTCCGGCCGCCCTCCAGACCTGCTGCTCGCGCTCGGCGATGATGCGCACGCTCGAGTGCACCTGGGCCCGCGTGCGGTACCCGACCGCCGCCCGGGGCCGCACGAGCGCGACGTCGTCGGCCAGCTCCTCGACCACGTAGACGCGCCCCTGGTGGACGTAGACGGCGCCCTCATGGACGGTGGAGTCGGCGGTCGCACCGTTGACCGTGCCGATGATGGCACCGGTGCCGGCCTCCACCACCGGCACTTCGGGCCGTTCATCACCGCGCAGCGAGACCAGGTCCTGAGGCCGCCCGGGAAGGTTGACGTTCCAGAACCAGCCCGTGGGCCGACGCCGCAGCGCTCCCCGGCCCTCCAGCTCTCGCAGCAGGGCGTCGTCGGGCAGGCCGAACAGGGCCAGGTCCGAGGCTTTCAGGGGCGCCTCGGAGGCGGCGGCGCACAGGTGGGGCGCGAGCACGTAGGGGTTGGTCGGGTCGAAGACCGTGGCCTCGGGGGCAGCGAACACCGCCTCGGGGTGGTGCACCAGGTAGGCGTCCAGCGGGTTGTCGGAGGCAATGAGGACTGCGAGCCCGCGGCTGCCGGCCCGCCCGGCCCGGCCCGCCTGCTGCCCGAGCGAGACTCGCGTGCCCGGCCAGCCGGCGATGAGGACCGCGTCCAGGCCGGTGACGTCGATACCCAGCTCCAGGGCGCTGGTGGTGGCCAGCGCCCGCAGCCGGCCCGAGCGCAGGTCGGCCTCCAGGGCCCGACGCTCCTCGGGCAGGTATCCGCCGCGGTAGGCCGAGACCGTGCCGATGAGCTCGGGCAGCGAAAGCCCCAATGTGTGCCGGGCCCGCTCGGCCACGATCTCCGCCGAGCGCCGTGAGCGCACGAACACCAGCGCCCGGGCGCCCACGCTCAGGAGATCCACGAGCAGCTCGGCGGCCTCGACGACGGCGCTGCGCCGCGCCGAGGGGTCCTCGCCCGGATCGCCTGAGTCCGGTTCAGCGGTCATGGCCTCGGTCCCGGTCTGCGCCGTGCCGGGGGAGGAGCCGGCGTCCTCGGCCGGGGCTGGTTGCGGCGCGGCTGTCTTCGCCGGCCCGCCCTCACCGGGTGCAGGCAGCGCCCAGGGGTCGCGCAGGGCCGGCTGCCACAGGGCCAGGGTGCGCTCCCCGGCGGGGGCGGCGTCGTCGGTGACGGCCACGACGTCGTCGGGATTGGCGCCGATGAGGCGGGCCGCGGTGAGGGCTGGCTCGGCCGCGGTGGCCGAGGCGCACAGGACCACCGGCTGCGGGCCGCGCGGGCGCAGGCGCGCCACGAGCCGCAGGAGGCGGCGCAACACGAGGGCGACGTGCGCCCCCAGGATCCCGCGGTAGGCGTGGCACTCGTCGATGACGACGTAGCGCAGGCCCCGCAGGAGACGGGTCCAGCGCTCGTGGCCCGGCAGCAGGGAGAAGTGGAGGAAGTCGGGGTTGGTCAGGACGACGTCAGCATGGGCGCGCACCCAGTCGCGCTCGGGCAGGGGCGTGTCCCCATCGCAGGTGCCGGCGCGCACCGTGCGCAGGGAGCCCGCGGGCGTGCCGGCCTCGCGCTGGACGGCCTCGAGCTCGCCGATGAGCCGATCGAGGGCGGCGGTCTGGTCGGCGGCGAGCGCCTTGGTGGGGGAGAGGTAGAGGGTGGTGGGGCGCTGGCCGTGGGCGGAGATGCGCGAGTCGACGCCGGGGGACTGGACCGCTAGGACGTCGGAGAGCGCCGGCAGCCAGGCGGCCAGCGACTTGCCCGAACCGGTGCCGGTGGCCAGAACTGTGTGGTGACCGGCGTGGGCGGAGCGCGCGGCGGCGACCTGGTGCGTCCAGGGGCGCTTGACGCCGAGACGGCGGTAGGCGGTCACGAGGTCGGGGTCCGCCCACTCGGGCCAGTCGGCGTGACGGCCGGGGCGGGACGGGACGCGCTGGAGATGGACGAGCCGGCCGTCGCGTCCGCCGATGGACTCCAGGAGCCCGGTGAGGTCGCGTGTGGTCCCGTCTGCCATGGGGCACAGTGTGCACCACCAGTAGGTGCCGGCGTCCGAGTCGCCTCCGCCAGCATCCGGGCGAGTGCCCTCGTCGCGGTCGGCCGCATCCTGCACCGCCCGCCCTGGATCGCCGCGTTCGTACTTTAGGTCGTGCGTTCGAGGGGTAGAGGGTACGACCGCGACACCTACCCTACGAACGCGCGGCTGACGACGGCAGCGGGGGCCTCCCCCAGGTGGGGGAGGCCCCGCACAGGCGCTCTCAGTAGGGTCGGCCTATGGCCGACGCCCCCGTCTCCTCCAGCGCGCACACCCGCAAGGTGCAGATCCTCGTCTGGAGCGGCACCGCCTCGATCACCGTGGTGCAGACGCTGCTCGCCCTGATTGCGTACCTCAAGCTGGAAGGTGGCTCCACGGTCGTGCCGGGCCTGGACCGCTGGCAGGTGATGTATGCCGGACACGTACTCATCTCCCTGACCTGTCTTCTCCTCCTCATCCCGGTTCTCAGAGGACCCCGCCCGTCGTTGTCGATCCTTATCGTTGTCCTGGGGTTCATCCCCACCTGGCCGCAGGTGGCGGCTTATGTGTCTGCGACCGTCATCGGCATGCGTAAAGGGGCGAAAGCGATACCAGTCGTGGTGGCTGCCGTGATCATGGGCGTGGCCATGTCTCCGCTCCTCAATCCGATTCGCGAAGAGGCCACGCTATCGGCCGTCGCCACATACGCAGTGGTTACTCTCCCGATCTGCATCGTCTGCGTCATGCTGGGCGTCAACCTGCAGGCCCGCGAGGAGCTGCTGCGCTCAGCCTCCCGCGAGGCCCGCCTCATCCGCACCACGCAGGAGGCGCGCATCGCCCAGAGCCGCGCCGAGGAACGCGCCCGCATCTCCCGCGAGATGCACGACTCCCTCGCCCACCGCCTCTCCCTGGTCTCCCTCCACGCCGGCGCGCTTCAGACCCGCACCGACCTGGATCTGGGCAGCGTCAGCAAGATCGCGGGCAGCATCCACACCCTCGCCGCCGACTCCGGACGCGAGCTGCGCCAGATCCTCGCCGTCCTGCACGACGACGGCTCCGCTGACGGCGCCCGCGCCACCTGGTCCGATGTCGAGGACGTCCTGTCCTGGGAGCGGGAGGCCGGCCAGGAGATCGAACTGCACCCGGCCGAGTCCTGGGCGGATTCCTTCGAGGCCGCCGACGCCCGCAGTCGGCACGCGGTCCTGCGCACCATTGAGGAGCTGCTCACCAACGCCCGCCGCCACGGGGCCGGCGGCGTGGTGCGGCTCGACTGTGAGGTCGAGGCCTCCGACGGTCTTAGCGACGACGGCGCAGCCCTCGTGGTGCGGTGCGTCAACGACTGCCCGTCCACGCCTCGGCCGACGGCGCCCGGAGGCGGCCTGGGCCTGGAGGGTCTGCGCGAGCGGCTGCGTCTCCTTGGCGGCGAGCTGCACGTCTCGCAGCGCGCAGAGCAGTTCATCGTCATGGCCGCCGTACCTGCCCGAGGTCGTGCTGACTGACCGTCGTCATCATGCCGCCGCGAGATGGATGTGTGCCCGCAAGACATCCCCCACCTGGCGGAGGCGGCCGCGGCCGGCGCCCGGCTAACGTCCGTGCCGAACCTGCCGGGGGAGTGAGAGGAATACCGATGAGAACGCTGGAGATCGCAGTGGTTGCCATGGATGCAGTGGTACTGCTCCTCACGGTCTTCAGGCTGCCGCCCCGCTGGTGGCAGGCGGCTTCCAAGGCGTCGAGCATGCGACGGTGGCTGCGGGCCGAGCCTGTCCTGCTGGCGGTGCTTCTCCTTCCCCTTCTGGCCCACCTCGTCATCGAGCGGCACCGGTTCGTCATGATCCCGGCCTACGCCGTCACAGTGGCATTGGCCTGTGTCCTTCTGACGCGCTGGTTCCGCCGGGCTCGTCGTACCGCTGACGCTCCGCGGCGCAGGCGGCCTGTCCTGCGAGCTCTCGGGCGCATAGCGGCGATGATGGCGGGGGCGCTCGCTCTGGCGGTGTCATCTGCGGCCGGCTTCCTGCTCCCGATTTTCAAGCTGCCGACGCCGACCGGTCCCTACGCCGTCGGGTACACCGAGGAGCACCTGACGGACTCCAGTCGTCAGGAGTGGACAACGCCCGATGAGGACGACCTGCGCGAGGTCGAGTTCTCGATCTGGTACCCGACGGAGGCGACGACCCAAGGAAAGCCTCTTGCCCTGGACCGCAGGCTGGCCAAGAGCACTGCGGTGAACGGCGACGACGTGATTGGAACCGCTTGTGCCAGGGGCGTGCTAGAGAATTCGTTGGATCATTTCCGGCTGATCGACACTCACGCGGTACGCGGGGGTGAGATCGTCCAGGTGTCGGGCGGGTTCCCCGTCATCTTCTACTCCCCAGCCTTAAGGACTGGCCGTTTCGACAACACCTCACTCATGGTGGACCTGGCCAGTCAGGGTTACGTCGTCGTCGCTGTGGACCACCCCTACACCTCCGGTGCCCCTGTCTCCCTGAGCAGTGGCTGCCAGGTCGACCGTGACCCGGGTGAGCCCTCGGTTACCGAGGCGGGCCGGCTCGAGAGCTGGCTCGAAAGGGCGACCCGTTGGACCACCACCAACTCCGCGGATCTCTCCTTCATCCTGGACCATCTCACGGCGCTCAATGCGGATCCCGGTAGCCCGTTCCATCATCGACTCAACCTCGACTCGGTGGGTGCTATGGGTTTCTCCCTCGGGGGTGCCAGTGCGGAGCAGGTCCTGGCCGATGATCCCCGCTTCGACGCTGGGATCAACATGGATGGAACCCACTTTGGAACGGTCCGCGACACCGGCGTGCCGGCCCCCAGCCTCAATATCCTGTCCACCGATCACGTCGCTGACATCTCCAAGGCCCGTAAAGGGGAACCAAACCAGGACGAGGGCTCTATCGAGGATGCCCGGTTTCAGGAGCAGTTCCACGACCGCAGTACCGGACCGACCTGGGTCGTCACCATTGAGAACACCAACCATGTCAGCCACGACCTGTTCTCCTTCATCAGCCCCGCTCTGTCCGGCAATACGGTCCAGCCGCAGACCGAGGAGACGATTCGGGCGCTGGTGAGCGACTTCTTCAACCACACCCTGCGCGGCCAGGAGCCCAGGCTGCTGGGCCACGACTCCGCCGTACCCCGGAAGGTTCACTTTCTGCCCGATCCCGCCCGCCCCGACGTACAGTAGCCCCCCAGGTAGTTGAATAAGCAAAGGAATCGGCATGGACTCACCGCAGCGCCGTGTACGTGTTGTCATCGTTGACGACGACGCCCTCGTGCGCGCTGCCTTGCGTCTCATCCTCGAGAGCGACTCCGGTGTCACGGTCCTCGGCGAGGGGGCCGACGGGCGCAGCGGCTACGACGCGGCGCGCAGCCTGCGCCCCGACGTCGTCCTCATGGACCTGCACATGCCCGGTACCGATGGCGTCTGGGCCACCGCGCAGATCACCGCCGACTGCCCCGACACCAAGGTCCTCGTGCTGACCGCCTTCGACACTGACGCGATGGTCGCCGCCGCCCTGCGCGCCGGCGCCACCGGCTTCCTCCTCAAGGACAGCGCCCCCGAGATCATCTTCAGCTCCGTGCGCGCCGCTGCCGACGGCCAGCGGGCCTTCTCCGGCTCCGTCCTGGACCGGCTCGTTGAGACGGCCGTCGAGGCCACCCCGCAGCGCCGCGCCTTCCCCGACACCGTTACCGACCGGGAACGCCAAGTCGCCCTGCTCGTGGCGCAGGGCCTGGGCAACGGCGAGATCGCCGCGGAGCTCGCCGTCGGCGCCAGCACCGTCAAGACTCACGTCTCCGCTCTGCTGGACAAGTTCGGCGTCACCAACCGGGTCCAGCTCGCTGTCGCCGTGGCCGAGTGTGCCGTCGACGACGTCGCTCGCTGAATCTGCCGTCGCTGGCCCGACGACATCCATGCCCGCCCAGCAGACCGGAGCCTCGGGCCACTCACCAGGAGTGAGCCCGAGGCTCCGGAGTGTTTCGCGGGTGTGGTGCTGTGTGTCAGCCCTCGGCTCCGCCGTCGGCGGCGGGTTGGGGATCGCCGGCGGTCGGTGGGGATTCGGCGGCGCAGGTGGTGCCTTCAGCCGGCATGGTTCCGTTGACGAGGAAGCCGGTGATGGCTGTCGTGGCGCAGGTGTTCTTGTTGAAGGCGCCATGGCCGTAGCCCTCGACGGTGAGCAGGTGGCCGTTGTCCAGCTGGCCGGCGAGGCTCTGGGCCCAGGAGTAGAGCGTTTGGACATCGCCCGTGATCCCGACGACGAGGATCGGGTCGGAGCCCTTGGCGTGGGTCTCCTGGGGCGGGGTCTTCCCCCGGTGCCCCCAGCCTCGGCAGTAGGCGTCCATGGCGCTCGAGGTTCCGCCGAAGAAGGGGTAGGCCTTCTTCTCAGCAGCTGCCTGCGCGTCCCAGTCGGAGGCGGTGCCGCCCGCGTCCGGGTCGTCGTTGCAGATGACCGCGGCGAACATGATCTCGCTGTTGGCGATGTAGGCCGCCGCCTCGACGGGCATCGTCGATGACTTGTTCGAGCCCTGCTTCGCTTTGACCATAAGGGTGCCGTCGTGGTTGGTCATCGCCGGGGTGAGCATGGCAGTCAGCGCCTCCCAGTCCGGCTGTGCGACGGCGAGCCGCTGGATGATGATGGTGGCGTCCTGTGTGTTGATGGTGGCTTCGGAGTCCGGGGCGGTGAGGGGGTTCTTGTCCAGGCCGTCGACGAAGGCTGCCAGCTGGGCGACCGCCTCGTCCGTGGAGCCGGTCAGGGGGCAGCCGCTGTGGGCCTGGCAGTGCTCGACGTACCGGCGCAGGGCGCCTTCCAAGAACGTGATTTGCTCGGCTCTGATTTCGCCACCCGATCGTTTCGAGGGATCCATGGCGCTGTCCAGGACGACGCGGCCGACGTGGCCTGGGAAGAGGTCGGCGTAGATGGCTCCGATATAGGTCCCGTAGGAGACGCCCAGGTAGTTCAGCTTCGCGTTGCCGTTCGTGGCGCGCAGGACGTCCAGGTCGTGGGCGACGTCGCGGGTGCCGACGTGGTCGAGCAGTTCGGGGACCTGCGAGTGCTGGGCGCACCTGGCGGCGTTGGCCGCACCCCGGTCTATCTTGTTCTGGGCCGGATTGTTCGTGGATGTGATGCCCTTGAGTGGGTCCGTCGGGCCGGCGTCGTCGCTGGGATTCGCCAGGTGCTGCTTGATCTCGTCGTTGGTCCAGCAGGTGATCGGGGTGGACTGCCCGACTCCGCGAGGATCGAATCCGATGATGTCGTAGGCGGCTCGAAGTTCCTCGGACACTCGGGGTGCCGACGTCATTGCCTCAACGCCGCTGGCGCCGGGGCCTCCTGGGTTGAAGAAGAGGGAGCCGTGCTCGGCGTTGCCGTCGGAGGCGGGGAGTTTCTTCAGGGCGATGGTGATGGTTTGGCCGTCCGGGTGGTCGTAGTCCAGGGGGACGGTGACCATCCCGCACTGGAAGGGCGAGGTTCCGTCCGAGCAGTCCTTCCAGTCGATGGTCTGGTTGTAGAAGCTCTCCAGCCCCCGGGGAACATCACCCTGGGAACCGCCGGGGCTACCGGTGGAGTTGCCGGAGCCGTCGGTGGAGCCGTTGGGACTGTCGGTGGAGTTTCCGGAGCCGCCGGTGGAACCGCCGGGGCTGGCAGTGGAGCCGCCGGTGGAGCCGTCGGGGTTGTCGGTGGAGTTGGCGGCTGTGGGTACAGCGGTGGGTGCGGTGGCGTCGGTGGAGCTGTCTGGTTGGCAGGCCGTCAGGGCGGTTGACAGCATCAGTGCTGCCAGGGCCGCGCCTGCCTTCCGTACGGCCAGGGATGTGGATCTCATAAGGGGGTGGCTCTCCTTGCGGTGTTGGTGGTCGTCGTCGGTCTCCACTGTCCGCTGTGGCCGGGGCTCGGGCAGTGCTGGGTCTCCTGTCCGGCTCGTGCCGGCTGGCGGCCCCGGTCCGGGCCGTGCTTCCGCAGCGCCGGACTCCTGCAACGTTAACGACGCGGTGGTGTTGGTTTCGTCAGCCCCTGGGATGATTTAGTTTCTGGGCGGACGAAGTTGACCTCCCGGGGGGAGATGGACGACGAGCGCCCTCTTCCAGGAGGTCGTTGCGTTCGTACCTTGCTGCTCGGGGTCTTGGGTCCACTCACTGGGAGTGGACCCAAGACCCCGGAGTGTTTCGCGGGTGTGGTGCGGCTTGTCAGCCCTCGGCTCCGCCGTCGGCGGCTGGTGGGGGTTCGGCGGCGCAGGTGGTGCCTTCAGCCGGCATGGTTCCGTTGACGAGGAAGCCGGTGATGGCTGTCGTGGCGCAGGTGTTCTTGTTGAAGGCGCCATGGCCGTAGCCCTCGACGGTGAGCAGGTGGCCGTTGTCCAGCTGGCCGGCGAGGCTCTGGGTCCAGGAGTAGAGCGTTTGGGCATCGCCGGTGATCCCGACGGCGAGGATCGGGTTGGAGCCCTTGGCGCGGGTCTCCTGGGGTGGCGTCTGTGCCCGGTGTCCCCAGCCGTAGCAGTAGGCCTCCTCAGCGTTCGAAGTTCCGCCGAAGAAGGGGTAGCTCTTCTTCTCGGCGTCTGCCTGCGCATCCCAGTCGGAGGCGGTGCCGCCCGCGTCCGGGTTGTCGTTGCAGATGACCGCGTTGGCTAGGACCATACTGTTGGCCCTGCTGACTACCTCCTCGGCGGTCATCTCCGGCGACAGGTCGGGTGAGTTCTGCTTCGCTTTGACCATGAGGGTGCCGTCGTGGTTGGTCATCGCTGGGGTGAGCATGGCGGTCAGCGCCTCCCAGTCCGGCTGCCCCAAGACATGCCGATAGATGATTTCGGTGGCCTCCTGTGTGTTGACGGTGGCGTTGGAGTTCGGGGTGGTGAGGGGGTTCTTGTCCAGGCCGTCGACGAAGGCGGCCAGTTGGGCGACCGCTTCGTCCGTGGAGCCGGTCAGGGGGCAGCCGCTGTGGGCCTGGCAGTGCTCGACGTACTGACGCAGAACGCCTTCCTGGAAGGCAACTTGCTCGACTCTGATTTCGTCGGACGATCGTTTCGACGGGTCCATGGCGCTGTCCAGGACGACGCGGCCGACGCGGCCTGGGAAGAGATCGGCGTAGATGGCTCCGATATAGGTCCCGTAGGAGATGCCCAGGTAGTTCAGCTTCGCGTTGCCGTTAGTGGTGCGCAGGACGTCCAGGTCGCGGGCGACGTCGCGGGTGCCGACGTGGTCGAGCAGTTCGGGGACCTGCGAGTGCTGGGCGCACCTGGCGGCGTTGGCCGCGCCCCGGTCGATCCTCTCCTGGGCGGAAGAACCTTTGGAGAAGAGGATATCGGTCGCCATGATCTCGGAGAGCGTGTTGCTCTTGCTGTTCTTGGTGTCCGTGAGCGACTGGTTGATCTCGTCGTTGGTCCAGCAGGTGATCGGGGTGGACTGCCCTAAACCCCGAGGATCGAATCCGATGATGTCGTAGGAGCCTCGAAGCTCCTTCGCGAACGAAGAGGACTCGCCCTCCACTGCTTCGACGCCGCTGACGCCGGGGCCTCCGAAGTTGGTGAACAGGGAGCCGTGCTCGGCGTTGCCGTCGGAGGCAGGGAGCTTCTTCAGGGCGATGGTGATGGTTTGGCTGTCCGGGTGGTCGTAGTCCAGGGGGACAGTGACCGTCCCGCACTGGAAGGTCGTGGTCTCGTTCGAGCAGTCCTTCCAGTCGATGGTCTGGCTGTAGAAGCTCTCCAGCCCCGGGGGAACATCACCCTGGGAGTCGCCGGTGGAATCGCCGGGGCTGGCAGTGGAGCCGCCGGTGGAATCGCCGGGGCTACCGGTGGAGTTGCTGGCAGGGGCGCTTGCCTGGTCGGTGGGGGTGGGGACAGACGTGGGTGTTGCGGCGCTGGCGGTGGAGCTGTCTGGTTGGCAGGCCGTCAGGGCGGTTGACAGCATCAGTGCTGCCAGGGCCGCGCCCGCCTTCCGTGCGGTGGGGGATACCGGTCTCATGGGGGTTGTTCTCCTCGTGGTGTCTGGGTCGTCCTCGGTCTTTCTTCGTTGCTTGCTGTGGGGCGGGTCGGTCGCGGGCGGTGCCATACCTCCTGCCCGGCTCGTGCCTGCTGGCGGACCCGGTCCAGACCGTGTTTCCGCAGCGCCGGACTCCTGCAACGTCAACGGCGCGGTGGTGTTGGTTTCGTCAGCCCTCGGCTCCGCCGGCGGCCTGCCGGGGCTCGGCGGTGCAGGTGGCTCCTTCTTCCGGGACGGTCCCATTGACGAGGAAGCCGATCGTGGTCGCGGTGGCGCAGCTACCGATAGCGCCGCCGTGCCCGTAGCCCTTGATGGTGAACAGGTGGCCGTTGTCCAGCTGGCCGGCGAGGCTCTGGGCCCAGGAGTAGAGCGTTTGGACATCGCCCGTGATCCCGACGACGAGGATCGGGTCGGAGCCCTTGGCGTGGGTCTCCTGGGGTGGGGTCTTCCCCTGGTGCCCCCAGCCTCGGCAGTAGGCGTCCATGGCGCTCGAAGTGCCGCCGAAGAAGGGGTAGCTCTTCTTCTCGGCGGCTGTCTGCGCGTCCCAGTCGGAGGCGGTGCCGCCCGCGTCCGGATTGTCGTTGCAGATGACCGCGGCGAGCATGATCTGTTCGTTGGCCTGGCTGACCACCTCCTCGACGGTCGTCTCCGGCGACAGGTCGGGTGAGTTCTGCTTCGCTTTGACCATGAGGGTGCCGTCGTGGTTGGTCATCGCCGGGGTGAGCATGGCGGTCAGTGCGTCCCAGTTCGGCTGTGCGACGGCGTGCTGCTGGATGATGGCGGTGGCGTCCTGTGTGTTGACGGTGGCGTCGGAGTCCGGGGCGGTCAGTGGGTTCTTGTCCAGGCCGTCGACGAAGGCTGCCAGCTGGGCGACCGCCTCGTCCGTGGAGCCGGTCAGGGGGCAGCCATCCTGGGCCTGGCAGTGCTCGACGTACTCACGCAGGACGCCTTCCTTGAAGGCTACTGTCTCGGTGATGCTATCGATCTCTCGTTTCGACGGATCGACGGCGCTGTCCAGGACGACGCGGCCGACGTGGCCTGGGAAGAGATCGGCGTAGATGGCTCCGATGCGGGTGCCGTAGGAGATGCCCAGGTAGTTCAGTTTCGTGTTGCTATTCGTGGCGCGCAGGATGTCCAGGTCGCGGGCGACGTCGCGGGTGCCGACGTGGTCGAGCAGTTCGGGGACCTGCGAGTGCTGGGCGCACCTGGCGGCGTTGGCCGCACCCCGGTCTATCTTGTTCTGGGCCGGATTGTTCGTGGATGTGATGCCCTTGAGTGGGTCCGTCGGGCCGGCGTCGTCGCTGGGATTCGCCAGGTGCTGCTTGATCTCGTCGTTGGTCCAGCAGGTGATCGGGGTGGACTGCCCGACTCCGCGAGGATCGAATCCGATGATGTCGTAGGCGGCTCGAAGTTCCTCGGACACTCGGGGTGCCGACGTCATTGCCTCAACGCCGCTGGCGCCGGGGCCTCCTGGGTTGAAGAAGAGGGAGCCGTGCTCGGCGTTGCCGTCGGAGGCGGGGAGTTTCTTCAGGGCGATGGTGATGGTTTGGCCGTCCGGGTGGTCGTAGTCCAGGGGGACGGTGACGGTCCCGCACTGGAAGGATGCGGTGCCGTCTGAGCAGTCCTTCCAGTCGATGGTCTGGTTGTAGAAGCTCTCCAGCCCCTGGGGAGCATCGCTTTGGGAGCCGCCGTTAGAACCGCCGGGGCTACCGGTGGAACCGCCGGGGCTACCGGTGGAACCGCCGGGGCTACCGGTGGAGCTGCTGGAGCCGCCGGGGCTACCGGTGGAGTTGCTGGCAGGGGCGCTTGCCTGGTCGGTGGGGGTGGGGACAGACGTGGGTGTTGCGGCGCTGGCGGTGGAGCTGTCTGGTTGGCAGGCCGTCAGGGCGGTTGACAGCATCAGTGCTGCCAGGGCCGCGCCCGCCTTCCGTGCGGTGGGGGATACCGGTCTCATGGGGGTTGTTCTCCTCGTGGTGTCTGGGTCGTCCTCGGTCTTTCTTCGTTGCTTGCTGTGGGTCGGGTCGGTCGCGGGCGGTGCCATACCTCCTGTCCGGTTCGTGCCTGCTGGCGGGGCTCTGCTCGGGCTGCACTTCTGCAGTGCCCAGCCCCCTGTCACGTTAAGGACGCGGCGGTGCCGGCGTCTTCGGCTGCCGGGCGGATTCGGAGGTGTCGGTTTGCGACCTGCGGGTGGATTGGGTGGACCTCCCGGAGGAAGCGGACGACGTCCGTTGTCCTCCTCCGGGAGGTTGCCGTGTTCACACCTTCCGGCACGCGGCAGGCCTCGGCTATGCGGCGGGCGTGCTCGCGGCTGCGCCGTCCTATGCCATCGCGGTGGCCGGACCGGCAACGAGGGCGTCGTCGGAAGCGGCGGCGTCAGAACCGCTGCTGGTCTGTGCGGCAGTGAGCCGGGTACGCCGGGAACCGGCCTGCAAGAGCACGAGTGCCAGCGGCGCCACCGGCACGATCGCGAAGAACACGGTCACCCACACCGCGCTGAGGCTGAGCAGCTCGTGGATGAACAGGATCGTGGGGGCGAAGATCACCACGGTGATGAAGGCCGCCAGCGCCCCGACCAACGGTCGCACCTGCCTCGGCGCCAGTGCGGTCAGCGCCAGGGCGAGCGTGGGGAGGACCAGGACATAGGCGGCACCGGGCACCAGCACCATGACCGGCACGCAGGCGGCCGTCAGCAGGAGCAGCACCGCGGCGATGGCCTCCTGCCCGAGCCCCTTCTTCCAGCGCCGCATCACGAAGTGTGCCGTGAGCCCGGCCCCGATCAGGGCCCCGATGGCGAACATCCACACCAGCAGCGGATTCGGCCCGAGCCCGCTCTCCGGCGCCCACTTCATCGCCATGGCCCCGAGCTGCACCAGCCCTGCGGCGGCGGAGACGGACACGGCTCGCCAGGTCAGGCCCCAGACGGTCCCCAGGACCCGCTTCCAGTGCAGGGACCTGGCCCGTACCGCGACGGCGCCGAGGGCCGCGATGACGGCCAGGCAGCCCAGCCCCGTCCCGACCGCCGCCGGGTAGCGCACGGTCAATCCCCGCCACAGCTGGAAGAAGTGGAGGTCGCCGTCGGCGGTCAGCGTGGGGGCCTGCCCGTCGAAGGCCCAGGCCCGCGTGAGGTCCAGGGCCTGGTCGCCGTAGTGCTGGAGGGTCGAGTGGTCGACGTAGCGCGGGGCGTCCGTGGACTGGTGGTAGTGGTCGGCATCCCCGACCGCCGCGATGTTGAGCACCGTGAAGCCCTCGGGAATGAGGTTCGTCATGTCGGTGGAGTTGGGCATGAGTGCGTACAGCGAGGGGAAGAGTGAGCCGGTCACGGGCTGCTTCACGTGGCTCAGGAAGTAGCCGGCAACGGCGCTGTTGTTCGGGGAGGTCTCGAACATGAACGCCGGGCCGCTCATGCCGCGCGCCTCGAGGTTGAGGACGAGGTCGACGTTCTCGTAGTCGGCGCGGTGGTGGCGCATCTCATTGCGGGCGCCGATGAGGCCGATCTCCTCAGCGTCGGTGATGACGATCTTCAGCGAGTTCTCCGGCTGGCGCCCTTCGGCCTTGAGGGCCCGGAGCGTCTCGACGATGGTGGCCACGCCGTAGCCGTCATCGGCAGCCCCGTGGGAGGTCCCGGAGGTGTAGTAGTGCTGTTCATCGTTTCCAGCCCCCTCGACTGTGGACGAGTCGTAGTGGGCCATGAGCGCCATGGTGCGCTCGGACTTCCCCGGTACGTCGACGACGATCGTGTCGGCCGGCGCATCCTTGACCGCCGCCTGCTGCTCGGTGGACAGCATGTCGAAAGTCTTCTTGTCCTCCGGGATGCTGAAGTCGAACAGCGGGTCGGAGTGCACGTCGGCGGTGTAGCCCAGGTCGGTGAACATGTCGATGACGTCGTCGCGCGCCCTGTCGTGCGCCTCGCGATCGAGGACGCTGTGGGGTTCGTCGGCGAGGCGGTTGATGGAGGCCATGGCGCGCTCGGCGGAGAACTCGGTCGGGTCGGCGGTGGTCGGTGCGGGGGAGGGCAGGATGAGGACGCTCAGGCCCGCCACCAGCCCCAGTAGGGCGGCGATCGGGGCCAGCAGGCGCCGGGCGAGATCGGGTGAGAAACGTTGATGAGTCATGGTGGCAAGCTCCTTGAGGATGTGAATCGGTGGTCAGTGGGGATAGAAGGGCCGGCGCCGCGTTCGTTCCTTCCGGCTCGACTTCGGCGGGTCAGGGCTCGAAGGCACGGCGCGGGGTGCGAACGCGGCGCCGCCTGTCAGTTCCCGGTTCCGCCGTCGGTGGCGGGCTGGGGCTCTGCGACGCAGGTGGTTCCCTCTGCTGGGATGGTCCCGTTGACAAGGAAGTCAGTCATGGCCGCAGTGGCGCAGGTGTTGCGTCCGAAGGTGATGTGCCCGTAGCCCTCGACGGTGAGCAGGTGGCCGTTGTCCAGCTGGTCGGTGAGGCTCTGGGCCCAGGGGTAGAGGGTCCGGGAGTCCTTGGTGAGCCCGACGACGAGGATCGGGTTCGAGCCCTCGGCGTGGGTCTCCCGGGGTGGGGTCTGTGCCCGGTGTCCCCAGCCGCGGCAGTAGGCCTCCAGGCCATTCGAGGTACCTCCGAAGAAGGGGTAGCTCTTCTTCTCGGCGGCCGACTGCGCGTCCCAGTCGGATGTGGTGCTGCCCGTGTCCGGGTAGTCGTTGCAGATGACGGCGGCAGCCATGAACAGGTTGTTGGCCCTGCTGACGGCCTGCTCAGCGGTCGTCGGCAGCTGGGGCGCGAGCGCGCTCTGCTTAGCCTTCACCATGAGGGCGCCATCGTGGTTGCTCATCGCCGGGGTGAGCATGGCGGTCAGCTCCTCCCAGTCCGGTTTCTCAATGGCGTAGTCCCGGATGATGGTGGTGGCCTCCTGCGCGTTGACGGTGACATTGGAGCCCGGGGCGGTGAGGGGATCCTTGTCCAGGCCGTCCACGAAGGTGGCCAGCTGGGCGACCGCCTCGTCCGTGGAGCCACTCAGAGGACAGCTGCCTTGAGCCTGGCAGTGCTCGACGTACTGGCGCAGAACGCCTTCCTTGAATGCCGTGGTCTCGGCCTCGTCGTCGGCCCAGTGCTGCGACGGGTCCATGGCCCCGTCTAGGACGGCGCGGCCGACGCGGCCTGGGAAGAGATCGGCGTAGATGGCTCCGATGTAGGTCCCGTAGGAGGTGCCCAGGTAGTTCAGCTTCGTGTTGCCGTTAGTGGCGCGCAGGATGTCCAGATCGCGGGCGACGTCGCGGGTGCCGACGTGGTCGAGCAGCTCGGGGACCTCCGAGTGCTGAGTGCAGGCGGCGGCATCGGCCGCGCCCAGGTTGATTTTCTCCTGTGCTGAGACGTATGTGGAGGAGGCCGTGTCGATAGACGCGAGGTCTGAGAGCTTGCCGTTTTGGGCATCGGCGAGGACCTGGTGGATGTCCTCATCGGTCCAGCAGGTGATCGGGGTGGACTGTCCTATGCCGCGCGGATCAAAGCCGACGACGTCATAGCCGGCCCGGAGCTCCTTGGGCAGGGCAGTGGCCAGGGTCTCCAGCGTCTGGATGCCGCTCGCGCCGGGGCCGCCCGGATTGAAGAATAGGGAGCCGTGCTCGGCGTCGGAGTCGGAGGCGGGGAGCTTCTTCAGGGCGATCGTGATGGTCCGGCCGCCGGGGTTGCCATAGTCCAGGGGGACGGTGACCGTCCCGCACTGGAAGGGCGAGGTGCCGTCTGAGCAGTCCTGCCAGTCGATGCCCTGGTTGTAGAAGCTCTCCAGCCCCTGGGGGACGCTGGTCTGGGAGTCGGAGGCGTCGGTGGAGCCGGCAGTGGATCCACCAGTAGATCCTCCAGTGGAGCCCCCATGAGATCCGCTGGCTGTGGCGCTGGTCTGGTCGGTGGGCGCTGGCACAGATGTGGGGGTTGCGGCGCCGGCGGCGGAGGTCTGTGGCTGGCAGGCTGCCAGGGTCGCCCACAGCGTCAGTGCTGCCAGGGCCGCGCCCGCCTTCCGTGCGGTGAGGGGTGTCGGTCTCATGGGTTTGTGCTCCTTATGGTGTCGGGGTTGCCTTCGGTTTCTGCGTGCTGACAGTTCGCCCATGGCAGCTGTCGGGGGGCGCCTCCTGTCTGGTTCGTGCCTGTGAATGGGGCTCTGTCCGGGGTTGGCTCCCGCGCCCGGACCTCTGCGACGCTAAAGGTGGGGTGGTGCCGGCTTCGTCGGCCGTCGGGGCGGATTCGGCTGGCCTGTCGGAGGAGACGGACGACGTTGTCCTCCCCCAGGTGGTCGCTGCGTTTGTACCTTCCGGCTCAGGGTCGTTGGGTAAGGACCCGCGAAGGTGCGCTGCAGGGTACGAACGCGGCGCCAGGCGGGCCGGCTCAGGCCTTGGGCCAGGCGACGACCAGGCAGACGGCGACGAAGGCGAGAGTCAGCCCCACCTGTATCCAGCCGAGCCAGGCCCGGCGACGCGGCAGCGTGGGCAGTTCTGGCCACAGCGTCATGCCCCGGACGATGCCGTACATGCCGGGCAGTGCCGCCACCGCCAGGATCCAGCCGGGCAGGTACGCCCAGGGTCCGGAGGCCGTGGCCGCCGCCAGGCAGGCGAGGAGTGCGGTCACGCGGCAGGCCACCGCCATGCGGCTGGGTGCGCTCGCCGCGCGGGCCGCCGTGTAGAGGCCCATGATGAGAGCCAGGATGGTGAAGGCTCCGAGGACCACTGCCTGGGGCAGCATCTCGGCCGAGATCGGCATGCGCGCCGTCGAGATCTTCTGGCCGCCGGTCAGGAGCGTCGCGGCGAGCGCGGCGGCGGTGCCGTCCGTGTTCTGGTCGGTGTAGACCATGACGGCCTTGCCCGACTCCTTGTCGATGGCCAGGTGCGTCATGTACTCCATCGTGGTGCCGCCGTGATTAATGATCATGTGCCCGTCGACGACGTCGGTGTACCAGGTGTAACCGATCTTCTCTCCCGGAAGTTGGATTCCGTGCATGACCTCTGCGGGCCACCGCGCCTCCTGTGGGCTGGCCCCGCCGGGGACGGTGCCGGCCAGGACCGCCTGGGCGTAGTGGGTCATGTCCTCCGGGGTGCTCCACACGCCGGCGCCGGCCGGGTTGAAGCCAGAGCCGCTGACCGATTGGCCCCGGCGCCCGTTGGCCTGGACGCCGTGGATGGCGCCGTCGGGAATGTCCGCCTGGCCGGAGGTGAGGGTCGTGTGCTCCATGCCCAGGGGCGTGAAGAGCCGCTCCGTGATGTAGGACGTCCAGGACTCGGCGTCGGCGGCACGGGTGAGGGCCTCACCCAGCAGCGAGATGCCCAGGTTGGAGTAGGCGAACTCGCCGCGCTTGCCCATCTTGGTGGTACGGGCCTTATCAATGAGCTGGTCGATGCTGTCGGTGAAGGGGTTGAGCCCCAGGATGTTTGCTCGCAGCACCCATCTGCTCTCATCCTGCGTGGGGATGCTCGGGAGGCCGGAGCGGTGCGAGGCGACTTCCTCCAGGGTGGCTTCGCCCGCCGGGGTGCCGGCGAGTTCGGGCAGGTGGGTGGACAGCGGGTCGCTGGCCTTGACCTCACCGCGCGCGATGGCGTCTGCCAGGAGCTGGCCGGTGAAGGTCTTGGTGATCGAGCCGATCTCCATGGGAGTGGTGGGCGTGTACTGCTGGCCGGAGGCGGCGGTGCCGATGCCGGCGTGGCGGGCGCCGCCGGCGGTGATGATGGAGACGTGGATGCCCCGGGCTCGGTAGTCGTTGGGCAGAAGGCCGATGACCTGCTTGGCCAGGTCCTTGTCGCCGGTGATGGAGGAGGTGCCCGTTTTCGCTACGTGCGGTCCGGCGGCGAACACCGCCAGCGCCAGGCAGACCGCTAGGACCGCGCAGGTCCAGCGGGGGAACCGGTCGTGCGGCCGACCGGGAGACATGGGCCTGACCTGCGGTGATGGCGGCTGGGGACTGGGGACTGGAGAAGTTGCGGTGCGCATGAACCCAGGCTGTCCTGGCGCTCTCGCCGGGACGATCCAGCCAGCCAGTCAACTCATGTCGGGCCAGCCCGACAAAAAGAATGTCGGCCGTCGAGCGGGGCGGGTCGGCGGTGCAACATAGAGCGTCCCGTCCTGATCTGGGTGAGTGTGGCAGTAGTGACGCCGGCGAATGCGACCTCCCATGCGGTTCTGGACGTGCAGAGGGCCTTGGAGTGGTGGGGAGTGTCCAAATCGGTGACAAAGGCGGTTGCTGGCGCTGAGTGCGCTTGACAAAACCGCATGATTCCGCGGTTCGTGTGGCTCAGTGAAAGGTGGTTGGGCTCCTTTGTCTCCGATTTGGACACAATGCTCGGGCTACCAGGGCGTGATGTCTCTGGACATGGGTGACAGTTCTGTGTCAGGACATCGGTGATACTTCGATGGGTTCTGGAGGCCACAGTCTGATGGCTGTGACGGTTGTCCACAGAACTCCGGCACGGTGTTGCGTCCACTTTGCCGGTAGGCGGCAATGGGCCCCATGAGCACCTTGGACACAGACCTGCTCGCCGTTGTTCGTGGCTGCTACGGCGCGGTGCGCGTTCGGGACCTTGACCTGTCTCGCACCCAGCGCCGTCATATCGCTTCTCTTGTGAGAGCCGGTGAGCTCATTGCCCACGAGCATGGTGTTGTCGGTATCCCAGGTGCTGAGCGCGCCGTTGTCCTGGCGCGCATCCACGGTGGGCTTCTCTCCTGTCAGGCCGCCATGCGCTACTACGGTCTGCCGGTGGTCCAAGGGGCCGATCAGATTCATCTTGTGGTCGCGACAGGTAGGCGATTCTCGGTTGTTGGGCGGGAAGTGCTCCATGCAGACCGACATCGGACTCGGTTATCGCCAACCTCTTACCCGGTGCAGCCACTTCCTGAGGCGCTGGCTCGTTTTCTGCGCTGCCACGTTCAGGATGAGTCTCCGCTCATCGCTCTTGACGCAGCACTTCACGATGAGCGCGTTACTGTCGGGCAGGTTCGCGATCTGCTTCGCGGCCCCGGTTCGGCCCGTGCGCTCGCACGGCTCGATCGTGCCAGCGACCGGTCCCGTTCTCCGTTGGAGACGCTGGCGCGAATGGACCTCGAGGCTGCAGGACTGAGCTTCGAGGACGGGGTGGAGATCGAGGGCGTCGGCGAGGTGGACCTGGTGGTCGAGGGATGGGTGGTCGTAGAGCTGGACGGCTACACCTACCACTGCGACGAGTACCAGTTCGGCCTCGACCGATGGCGTGACCGCCGGCTTGTTGCCCGTGGCTTCCTGCCACTGCGCTTCACGAGGAAGGATGTCTACGCGCATCAGGTCGTCCCGGACGTGCAGAGGGCCTTGAAACGGTGGGGAGTGTCCAAATCGGTGACAAAGGCGGTTGCTGGCGCTGAGTGCGCTTGACAAAACCGCATGATTCCGCGGTTCGTGTGGCTCAGTGAAAGGTGGTTGGGCTCCTTTGTCTCCGATTTGGACACGAACCTCCCTCGGAGGGTCTTCCACAGCTCTGGTGATGCCTCTTCGTCGGGAGATAGCAGGCGGCCGGAGGCGCAAGTGGATCGTGAAGAGAGCGATCGCGCGCAGGGGTGAGGGTTGCGCTCCCGCCCTCGTCCCAACACGCCGGGCAGGAGTGATCTGGACCTCATATGTGCTCTCCGGACGGTCCTGCCGGCTCGCGTTCCAGCTTCGACGGCATCCGCGAGATCGCGCGGGAAGGTGTCGCCTATAGGGACGAAAGTCCTCGCCTCTATCGCAAGATGTTGTGGTTGAGATACAATTAAGACACAAGATGATGTGTCTCATCGATGTGATTTGGGAGTATGGTCGGCACCGGTGCCGCTGACCGGTTGGCTCCCAACAGGCAGTGCTCAGTCACTGACGGCACCCAGAAGGACCGGCCTCATCGACGCTCGACAAGGCCGTGAACAGGAACGAGAAGGACCATCGGAGAGACCCGTGCTCGAGAAGAACCTTGCCTCCACCACCCCCGCAGCTGACGGTTCGGCGCAGCCGCCGGCCGCCACGCCCGACGCCACCACCGACCCGAGTCTCGTGGCCCGCGGCTCGGCCGACTCGGCCGTCGCCCGCGGCGAGCGCCCCACCGTAGACGCCATCGCCACCATCACCGAGTACCTGGACCGCTCCGACTGGCGCGTCAACGCCAACGCCAACCAGGGCTACTCGCTGGGCGGGATGATGCTCAACACCTCCGGCAAGGTCGTCGCCAACTACTGGCTCAGCCAGGTCTACCCGGCGGTCGCCGGCCAGGCCCACCGCAACGCGGACCTCCACATCCACGACCTGGACATGTTCGCCGGCTACTGCGCCGGCTGGTCCCTCAAGGACCTCCTCCAGCAGGGCTTCAACGGCGTCCCCGGCGCCATCGCCGCCGGCCCCGCCAAGCACTTCTCCTCCGCCGTCGGGCAGATCGTCAACTTCCTGGGCACCCTCCAGAACGAGTGGGCCGGCGCCCAGGCCTTCTCCTCCTTCGACACCTACATGGCGCCCTTCGTCCGCCTGGACTCCATGACCTACACCCAGGTCCTCCAGTGCATGCAGGAGCTCATCTTCAACCTCAACGTCCCCTCGCGCTGGGGCACCCAGACGCCCTTCACCAACCTCACCTTCGACTGGACCTGCCCCGCGGACCTGGCCGACGAGCACCCCCTCATCGGCGACGACGTCTGCGACTTCGCCTACGGCGACCTCCAGGCGGAGATGGACCTCATCAACCGCGCCTTCATGGAGGTCATGACCGAGGGTGACGCCGAGGGCCGTGTCTTCACCTTCCCCATCCCCACCTACAACATCACCCGGGACTTCGACTGGGACGCCCCCAACACCGAGCTCCTGTTCACCATGACCGCGAAGTACGGCCTGCCCTACTTCCAGAACTTCATCAACTCCGAGCTCGACCCCGGCATGATCCGCTCCATGTGCTGCCGCCTCCAGCTCGACCTGCGCGAGCTGCTCAAGCGCGGCAACGGCCTGTTCGGCTCGGCCGAGCAGACCGGGTCCGTCGGCGTCGTCACCATCAATATGGCCCGCCTGGGCTACCTGCACGCGGGCGACGAGGCCGGGCTGGTGGCCGCCCTCGACCGGCTGCTGGAGATCGGCCGCGACACCCTCGAGCTCAAGCGCACCGTCATCCAGCACCACATCGACGCCGGCCTGTTCCCCTTCACCAAGCGGTGGCTCGGCACCCTCGACAACCACTTCTCCACCCTGGGCGTCAACGGCATGAACGAGATGGTCCGCAACTTCACCGCGGACGCCTACGACCTGACCGACCCGCGCGGCCACGACATGTGCGTGCGCCTGCTCGACCACGTGCGCGACAAGATGGTGGAGTTCCAGGAGGCCACCGGCCACCTGTACAACCTCGAGGCCACTCCGGCGGAGGGCACCACCTACCGCTTCGCCAAGGAGGACCGCAAGCGCTACCCCGGCATCCTCCAGGCCGGCACGGAGGCCAACCCCTACTACACGAACTCCTCCCAGGTCCCGGTGGGCTACACCGACGATCCCTTCGAGGCCCAGGAGATGCAGGAGGAGCTCCAGACCAAGTACACCGGCGGCACCGTCCTGCACCTGTACATGAACGAGCGGATCTCCTCGGCCGCCGCCTGCAAGGAGCTCGTGCGCCGTTCCCTGACCGCCTTCCGCACGCCCTACATCACCATCACTCCGACCTTCTCCATCTGCCCCGTCCACGGATACCTCGTGGGCGAGCACCTCACCTGTGACAAGTGCGCCGAGCTCCACCCGGAGGCTGAGCCGGTCGAGTGCGAGGTGTGGACCCGCGTCATGGGCTACTTCCGCCCCGTGCGCTCCTTCAACATCGGCAAGAAGGGCGAGTACATGGAGCGGCAGATGTTCACCGAGGTCGCCGCCGGCGGCCACGGCCCGGCCGTCTCGCGCTTGAGCGCGGTCAGCGCCTGAAAGGACCTGCCGAGACCGCTGGGTGCCGGCGGATGATCCGGCGACGGCACCCAGCGGCCCGGTGCCATAACGACAAGACGTGAGAGGTGCCGTCGTGAACTCCCTGTCGAGAAGCCCGCAGGCCTCCCTGCCCGTTCCGACGGCGGGGGAGAGCCCCGACCACCGTCCGGCCGACGACCTGGTGATCGCCGGGCTCGTCCCGATGAGCACGGTCGACTGGCCCGACCACCTGGCCGCGACCGTCTTCCTGCAGGGCTGCCCCTGGAACTGCTTCTACTGCCACAACCAGGCCCTCATCCCCGCCCGCACGCCCGGCCAGGTGGCGTGGGAGGAGGTGCGCGCCCTGCTGCGCCGCCGGAGGGGGCTGCTCGACGGCGTCGTCCTCACCGGCGGTGAGGCGCTGCGCCAGGACGCTCTGGCCGACGCCGCCCGTGAGGTCATCGACATGGGCTTCCAGGTGGGGCTGCACACGGCCGGGCCCTACCCGCGGCGGCTGCGCGACATGATCGAGGCCGGGCTCGTCGACTGGGTGGGGCTGGACGTCAAGGCCCTGCCCGAGCACTACGGGCAGGTGGTCGGCCGGGCGAACGCGGCCGCGAAGGCCTGGGAGAGCCTGGAGGTGCTCATCGAAGCGGCCGGTCGCGGTGGACCGGAGTTCGAGGTGCGTACCACCGTCGTGCCCGGGGACGTGACGGCCGACGACGCCGTCGAGGTCGCCCGGCGGGTGCATGCCGCGGGGGCGCGGGTCTACGCCCTCCAACAGGCCCGCTCGGAGGGGACGACCGGTGAGTTCGACGTCGTGGCGCCCGGCTGGGACGGGACGTGCGAGCGCATGGCCGAGCGGATCGAGGCCCTGGGCTGGGAACGTTTCACCTATCGCCCGGCGTAGCCGGCGTAGGACGGGTGCTGTGGGGAGCCGTCTCCATGGTTGGGGGCTCGGGCCCGCTCTTAGCCTCGGGCCATGAGCTACGACATCCTGGTCTTCGAGCCGGAGACGGTCACGGACGCGGACTTCCCCCAGTGGTGGAAGCAGGTCTCCCAGTGGGAGGAGCCGCACGATTACGACACCACCGAACGCTCCACACGGCCGATCAAATCCTTCTACCGCGATCTCATCCGCACCTTCCCCCCGCTCAACGGACCCTACGCTCTGATGGACGAGGAGCTCGACGCGAGAGAGGCCGAGGGGCTGCCGGTCGGTGACTACGTCATCGGCGCGGATTTCATCTACATAAGAGTTGGCTGGTCACACGCCGATGCGCTCGTGAGAACCGTCGGCGAGCTGGCCCGGATGCACCGGCTCGCTATCGCCTATGTTAGCGGCGACAGCTCAATCATCCGGCCATAGGAGCGGGCAGCGCGGACCGTCGGCGAGAAGCGTTCAGGAGTTGTTCATCTCACAACCGACCGGTTAGCGTGATCTTCACGACCGAAAGGAGACGACCGTGAAGCCCGCTCGATCAATCCGACTCCTCATGATCGCAGGGCTGGCCGTTGCGACGGCCACCGCCTGCCTGCCGACCGATCCCCAGGGCGCCGCCCCGGGCACAACCTCCGCACACTCGACCGCTGCCGGCACCGAGCAGGCCTCCCCGAACGGTCCCGCCAGTGCTGCGGCCTCGGTGACACCCGCCGGCGATGCCTCCGCGCCGGCGCCCTCATCGTCGAGCGTGGAGCAGCCGACCACTGCCGCCCCGTCGGGCGAGCCGTCCGCCTCCGGTTCGCCATCTAACGCTGGATCCGCCTCGCCCTCGCAACCCTCCGAGGGGTCGGGGCGGGGGCGCTCCGAGGCAGAGATCAACGGCTGGAATATCGACTACTTCGAGGGCTTCGACGCCTCCATCGAGGATCTGGGCTGGGAACGCTACGGTGATTCGCCCGTCGGCCAGGGGGCCATGGGCATGAGGTTGAAGAGGGACTCCTTCACCCAGAACGGCGAGCTCATCATCCGCACCCAGTACCAGGACGGACAGTGGAGCGCTGGCGGCGCCTCGACCAGCAAGATCTTCGCGGCCTCGCGCGGCCGGTGGGAGGTGCGCGCCAAGTTCCCCCGGGCCAAGGGCATCGGCTATGCGATCCTGCTGTGGCCGGAGGATCAGCAGTGGCCACCGGAGATCGATTTCGCCGAGGGACGGGTCAACGGCCCTCGAGTGGAGGGTACCTACCACTGGGGCGAACCCGACCCGGATAAGCACAAGCAGAAGCAGCAGGCTCTCGATAACACCGACATGGGCGGCTGGCACACCTACGGTGCCATCGTGGAGGACGGCTACATCGCCTTCACCTTCGACGGCCAGGAGTGGGGACGCATCACTCGAGACGACGTCGGCGAGGACATTTCCAACAAGCGGATGTTCTTCGGGGTCCAGAGCGGGGCGATGGATCCCAACGACCCTACCGTCAACCAGTACGAGACCGTCGACGGCGGTGTCCCCGGCCCGCTCACCCCGGCAGTCTCCGACATCCAGATCGACTACGTGGCTCACTACACCAAGAACTGAGCATTACGGGAGCCGGGAACGGGGGAGACGGCAGGCTTGCTCCGTTGAAGCATGCACCGTCTCCCCCGTTGGGGACTGACCGGTCGGGTCCCGGCCCTTCAGGCGGCGGTCGGCCCTTCAGGCAGCCTTTGCCGGCCACCGCCCGACGTCATGGATGATGTCTCCCGATTTTCTGTGTTCTTCTGTATCTCCTCCCTCTTTGCTCATCCCCTCCTACGTGACGGTGAAGATCTCCTGGCCCGTCTCGGTGGTGTGATCCACCTTGGCCGATCCGGAGCGGATCTTCCCCTTGAGGGTCAGTGTCCCGTTGTCGAAGGAGTAGGCCTCCTTGTCCACCGGGAAGATGAAATTGGCCGTCGGGGTCGGCGAGGCCGCGATATTGCTGATCGTGGTCTTCTTCCTATGGTGTTGTCTGTTGCCTTTCCGGCCTCAGGCGGGCGCGTGTGCGCCGTCCTGTGGGCATCAGACAACACGAGGAGTTGTTGTGGCGGCGTTGAGATAAGTGCTTATGTTGCCGCAACATGCGGGCCTGCTGGGGCGGCCTGTTGAGGCGCTGCCCCGGCGGATGCGGGACTGCGGGCTACGGGTGGCGGTGCTCCGGTACGTGGAAACGGTTGGTCCTGACCAGGGAGACGATCAGGACCTGACTCGTGACACCTTGATGGGTTTTCGGTGACACGGCGTGAGTTTTCGTT